>Ga0299906_10000174_pt1 | contig 66003 bp, 51 predicted proteins | sample RVTome_14_FD_200259 | JGI IMG/M metagenome (GOLD analysis project Ga0299906, IMG submission 200259) | Soil microbial communities from uranium-contaminated site in the Upper Colorado River Basin, Wyoming, United States - RVT145D125 (version 2) ...
GGGGATTCGCCTCCTCGCCGATCCTCCACGAGGGGACGGTGATCCTCCAGGCCGACGTCCACGAAGGCGCGTTCGTGGCCGCCTACGAGCTGGCGACGGGCCGCGAGCTGTGGAAGACGGCGCGCGAAGAGATCAGCACCTGGGCGACGCCGCTGGTCGTCCGCGGCCCGGCGGGTGACGAGCTGGTCACCAACGGCACCACGATCCGGGGCTACGATCCGCGCACCGGCCGCGAGTTGTGGCGTCTGCGGCCGAACTCCGAGCAGGTGGTGCCGACGCCGGTCGCGGCCGGCGGCCTGGTCTACGTCACCACCGGCTATCCGCCGGCGTTCCCGATCTACGCCCTGCGTCCGGGCCAGCGCGGCGACCTCTCCTCGGCCGTAGGCGTCCCCGGCAACGACGCCTTCGCGTGGAGCCGCGAGCGCGGCGGCGCCTACATGTCGACGCCGATCGTCTACCGCGGCCTGCTCTACATACCCAACGGCGGCGGCCGTCTCTCTACCTACGACGCGTCGACTGGGGAGCCCGTCTACCGCGCCCGCTTCAGCCGCGGCGGCGGATTCACCGGCTCGCCCGTGGCTGCCGACGGCCGGCTGTACTTCCCCAACCAGGAGCTCGGTGATAGGGTCGCCTCACGTGACTCCCGACAGGCTGCGGCGGGATTCTACGCCCTACATAGATGAGACCATCGGTGATCCGCACTGGGAGCCGAGAGAAGCCACTCACGCCACATCTAACCAACAGAGGAGAAGCTAGAATGCGCATCGCAAGGCACCCTTCTCTCATCATCCTGGCCTTGGCAGCGATCCACGCATCGCCGGTCCTTGGCCAGAAGCAACCCGAACCGAGTTCGCCACCTGAGAGCCCAGAGGACTCAGCTCGCTGGTGGACACTGACCGACGAGATCACGCCTCAGGAGCTGCGTGCGATCCATGAAGATATCGATCTGCACAAAGAGCGCTACCTGGAGGAAGTCAAGGCGGGACGACAGGCTCCCTTCCCCAAGAAGCAAATGGAGAGTCTGAGCTTCTTCATCGATGGGAATAGCCATCCCGAGCTCTTCCAGATGTGGGTGGTCTTCTCCTCCTTTGCCGCCGGTTTCGTATACGACGCGGTCGATCCCCGAGTGAGTCTTGCCGAATTTGGCTTCGAAGGCGAGGTCCTGGATACGATCGTCGGAATGACCACCGAGTATTGGGACAAACGGGAGAACCTCCAAAAGGGGCTCCGCGAAGAGATGAAGGCCGTCGCAGAGCTCTCTCGCCTGGGCAAGGAAATACTGGGAGAAAAGAACTTCAAAGTCGCGATCAAAGCTAAAGATGCAAATATGCTGGCGCACGCGACCGGCTATAGCGTCGAGAAAGTTGAAAAGCTCCTGAAGTTGGGGTGGGAAGCGACACCGACTCAGGACTTGACGGTCCAGACCCTTCCCCTGATCAAGGAAGCCCTGGGGCCAGCCGATTGGGAACGGTTTCGCTTGTATCTGCTCGAAGTAAGGGCCTCTGATATGTCTGCTTCCAACTTCGCCAACTTTGAGGAGGACTAAGAGATGACTTTCTCAGGGCGTCAAATACGCTGCATACAGATGCCTTTCGCGATCGTTTTCGCTCATCTCCTCACCTGGCTAGCAGCAAGCCCGGCTGCAGGTGAGGGAACATTGATGCTCACTCACACAAGGACGGAGACGATACACGGGAATGGGACGTCGACGGTCACGGGCAATATGCTAGCCGAATACGTAGGCGATCCGGGTGCCGACGTAGGCCGTGATGCTACTGTCGGCACCGGGCTGAAGGAAAGTAACGATCCCACCTTCAACTTCAACAACGTGGGGAGCAGAATAATAGGAATCACACATGAGGGCCAGATCCTCGCCTGCGGCGGACCGTCCGGCTGTGCGCAGCTGACGATCAGCGTGTGTGTGGCCGGCCCGCTGCCGACACAATACGACCAGAGGTCCACTGCAGCGATATTGCGCGGCACTGGCGGCAATTTTTATAAGCCACCCCCTCTTTGGGATAGAAATATCCAGAGCACTGGCTGCAATCCTCCCCCTCCTCCCCCTCCTCCCCCACCTCCCCCCTCTCCGTGTGAGTGCTATTACGACGATGAGTGTGCGGACCGGTACGGCCCGCCCGAATTCGGAATCTGGGACTGCTATGATCATTGCGAGTGTATTCTGCTTGACAGTCCACTGGTGCTTCACCTCCCGGACTACTTTTCGAGCAGTCGTGGGAATCATGGCTGGTGGAAGAGAGGCTTTTGCGGCCCGGGTGCACCCACGGTCTGCCTCGACTGGAGGGGTGACGGCAACGTCACCTGCACCGCGTGGACAGAGCCTGGAAGCGAGATCGCTTTTGTCGTCGCGTTGAGCGATGACGACGTGCATCGCCTGGCCGACGGGTTTTCTGTTCGCGCGGAGCCTTGGCGCCATCTTTTCGGGAATATCACCAAAGGGCCGGAGGGGGACTTCCCCTTCCTGCACGGCTTCGCAGCTCTGGCCGCTCACTGCGACCTGGCCCCCGAAGCCACCTGGGAGATCGATTTCACCGACTGTGGGTCGACCCTTCACGCGTGGAGTGACCACGACGGTGACGGCTACCTAGCCCCCGACGAGCTCGTCGAGTTTCGGGATCTCGGTATCGAGTCCCTGGGCGACGTCAGGAAGACCGGCAAACGGGACCGGTGTGGGAACACATTCTTGGCTGAGTCGCACGCCACCTGCGCCGACCGCCCTGGCAACTGTGGAATATGGCTCGACGTGTTCCTCGCGCCACGCTAGAGCCGTCCCGGCGTTTCCGCGAGAGGGCGCCGTTCGAGGGACGCAATTACTCTACGGAGACCGACTGCGGTCGTGCTCGCAGAATGCGGCCCTCTTGCGGCGCCATTCCCTCTGTGGTCGGTCGTCGGCTCGTGGAGACGGCGTCGGCTCGGTGATAGGGTCGCCTCACGTGACTCCGAAGGAGACCGTCATGCCACGCTGGGTGCTGCTCGCATTGCTGACCCTCCCGCTGCCGGCGGCCGCCGCCGAGCCGGACGTCTGGGCCGCGGCCCGCGACGGCGACACGGCCCGCGTCAAGGCCCTCCTGGCGGCCGGCGTCGGCGTCGACGCCGCGACCCGCTACGGCGCCACCCCCCTCTACTTCGCCGCCGCCAACGGACACCTCGAGCTCGTCGACTACCTCGTCGGCCTGGGCGCCGACCCCAACGTCCGCGACGCCTTCTTCATGTGGACACCGCTCAGCGCCGCGCTCCGGCAGGGACACGGGGAGGTCGCCGTGCGCCTGATCCGCGCCGGCGCCGAGGACGTCCTCTTTCCGCCCCTGGTCCACGGCGTCGAGCTCGGTCTGCCCGCCGTCGTCGCGGCCGCGGTGGAGCAGGGCCCGGTCTACGACTTCGAAAAGAACGCGGCCCTGGCGCTCGCCCGCGAGGCCGGCTCCGAGGAGCTCGCGGCCCTCGTCGCGAAGGCCCGCGTCCGCGAGGAGCTCGCGACCGTCGCGGTCGCGCCCGAGAAGCTCCGTGCGCTCGCCGGCCGCTACCGGAGCCCGGAGCGGAGCGTGGAGGTCTTCGAACGCGACGGCGGCCTGTGGCTGAGGGACGGCGCCGAGATCCGGCTCGCCGCCCTGAGCCCGCACCACTTCCGGTCGCCGGACGACTACGACCTCGGCGTCATGCTCACCGGCCGCCTGGGCCTCCCCGAGCGCCTCCGGCTCGTGCGGGGAGCGTCGGCGGAGCTCTTCTGGCGTTCCGATCCGGAGGCCGGAGAGCTGGTTTCCGCCGCGCCGCCGGCCGCTCCGGAGGCCGCCGGGGACATCGCCCCCCGCGGCGCGCCGCTCAACTGGCCCTCGTTCCGCGGGCCGGACGCCTCGGGCATCGGCGACGGCCAGGGCGTGCCCACCACCTGGGACGTGGCGAGCGGCAGGAACGTCCGCTGGAAGCGGGAGGTTCCCGGGCTGGCCCACTCGAGCCCCGTGGTCTGGGGAGAGCGGGTGTTCCTGACCACCGCAATCGCCACCGACGGCAGTGCCCCACCGACCGACGAGCCCGAGGACGACTCGGGAGTCGGCGACCTTGTCGAGCACGCCTGGAAGGTCCTGGCGCTCGACACGGCGACCGGCGAGGTGCTGTGGCAGCAGACCGCGGGCGTCGCCGTCCCGCTCACCGACCGCCACAGCCTGGCGAGCCACGCCAACTCGACCCCGGCCACCGACGGCGCTCGGCTCGTCGTGGTCTTCCGACCATCGGGATGCGGTGCTACAGCGTTTCCGGGGAGCTCCTGTGGAGCAAGGAGCTGGGGCCGCTCAACGCCGGCAACTACTTCGACGCCAGCAGCCACTGGGGATTCGCCTCCTCGCCGATCCTCCACGAGGGGACGGTGATCCTCCAGGCCGACGTCCACGAAGGCGCGTTCGTGGCCGCCTACGAGCTGGCGACGGGCCGCGAGCTGTGGAAGACGGCGCGCGAGGAGATCAGCACCTGGGCGACGCCGCTGGTCGTCCGCGGCCCGGCGGGTGACGAGCTGGTCACCAACGGCACCACGATCCGGGGCTACGATCCGCGCACCGGCCGCGAGCTGTGGCGTCTGCGGCCGAACTCCGAGCAGGTGGTGCCGACGCCGGTCGCGGCCGGCGGCCTGGTCTACGTCACCACCGGCTATCCGCCGGCGTTCCCGATCTACGCCCTGCGTCCGGGCCGGCGCGGCGACCTCTCTTCCGCCGTCGGCGTCCCCGGCAACGACGCCTTCGCGTGGAGCCGCGAGCGCGGCGGCGCCTACATGTCGACGCCGATCGTCTACCGCGGCCTGCTCTACATACCCAACGGCGGCGGCCGTCTCTCTACCTACGACGCGTCGACTGGGGAGCCCGTCTACCGCGCCCGCTTCAGCCGCGGCGGCGGATTCACCGGCTCGCCCGTGGCCGCCGACGGCCGGCTGTACTTCCCCAACCAGGATGGGCTGATCGTGGTCGTCAAGGCGGGGCGGACCTACGAAGAGGTCGCCGTCAACGACATGCAGGAGCAGACCATGGCCACCCCGGCGATCTCGGACGGCGCCCTCTACGTGCGCACGCGTGGCCACCTGTACGCGTTGGCTGAGGACGAAGGCCCGCATGCACCGTGACTTCACGTACCCGGCGACGTTGACCCCTGACGAAACGGATGGCGGTTACGTCGTGACGTTCCGAGACGTTCCCGAGGCGATCACCCAAGGTCAGGATCTCCAGGACGCTCTCGCACAAGCCGCCGATGCGCTCGAGGAGGCGGTTTCCGGCCGACTGCGCCTGGGTGAGGATATTCCCATTCCTTCGGCGCTCCGACGAGACGAGACCCTCGTACCCGTTCCCGCGTTGACCGCCGCGAAAGCAGCCCTGCACCTGGCCCTGCGCCAGGAAGGGCTTAGCAAGTCGGAGCTGGCCGCGCGTCTGGAGTGCGACGAGAAGGAGGTCCGGCGGCTGCTTGACCCGCGCCACCGGTCCAAGCTTCCCCGCCTCCAGGCGGCTCTTTCTGTCCTAGGCCGGAGGGTCGCGCTGCGCCTCCTGGACGAGGCCGCTTGAACCCGGTCAAGCTGAAGGTATCGCAGGGAATCACCGAGATGACGGGGAGTTCACATGGCGAAGAGGAATGAGAAATCTGGCCCCCAGTTCGTAAGCTACTTCCCGGCCGTGTTGGAGGCGCTGCGCGAGCTCGGCGGTTCTGGAAGGCCGGCAGAGGTCCGCGATCGCGTGGCGACGCTCGAAAAGGTCCCGGAGAATATTCAAGAGGAGCTGCTGTCAAGCGGGCAACCGCGTTTCGACAACCAGGTTGCCTGGGCCCGCTTCTACCTGGTACGAGGCGGTTTCCTAGACTCCTCTCGCCGCGGCGTCTGGACGCTAACGGACAAGGGACGACAGGCAAGGCTCACCCACGACCAGAGCCTCAAAGTGTTTCGTGAGATTCACAGTCTTCTTAGCTCGGCGACATCGTCTGAACCCGTCGCTACTGAGACTGAGGAGGTGCTTGCCCCGGAGGATGAGGCCGCGGTCCTTGCCGACCACAGAACCCACCTCTTGGCCACTCTGCAGAGTCTTCCGGCGTCAGGCTTCGAGCAGTTCTGTCGCCGTCTGCTGCGAGAGTCCGGATTCCAAGACGTGGAAGTGACAGGAAGGTCCGGAGACGGTGGAATCGATGGAATCGGGATCCTCCAAGTGAACCCACTCGTGAGTTTCAAGGTGCTCTTCCAGTGCAAACGGTACCAGGGATCTGTTACGCCGTCGCAGGTCCGCGACTTTCGAGGAGCTATGCAGGGTCGTGCGGACAAGGGCATCATTATAACGACCGGCGTCTTCACGCAAGACGCCCGACGAGAGGCCGTTCGAGACGGAGTCCCTCCGATCGAGCTTGTCGACGGTGAGAAACTTGTCGGAATGCTGGAAGACCTTGAGCTTGGCCTGAAGCCGGTGAGGGCCTATCGTGTCGACATTGAGTTCTTCAAGGAATTCAAGGGTTCAGCGGAAGCTGCGGGCTAACCGGCGCCGGCCCGGACGCCTCGTCGAGGCGGACCTTGGCGTAGACTTGCGCGATCCTGAGCTCGGCGTCGATCGACGGCAGGAGCACGCGGTCGCCGCTCTCCCGGGTTTCAGAGAGCAGCCAGGTGTCGTCCTCCTGCCGCTCGTAGCGGACGACGTGGACGCGGTCCTGGGCGACGAAGAGCACTTCCCGCAACGATTCGATCGCCCGGTAGTGGTCGAACTTGGCGCCCCGATCGTACCCGGCCGTCGTGCCCGACAGCACCTCGACGAGCAGCGTCGGATTCAGGAGGGTGTCGAGCTCGGCGTCCTCGAACCGCGGCTCCTCGCAGACGACCACCACGTCGGGATAGGTGTAGAGCCCGGTCGCCGGGACCGTGACCCGCATGTCGCTGGGATACACCTCACACGGCCGGCGCTCGAGCTGGAGGCCGAGGCGGGCGATCACGTTGGCGGTGATCAGGTTGTGACGCCGGCCGGCGCCGGCCATCGCGAAGACCTCGCCGTCGAGATACTCGCTCCTCGTCTCCGCCGCCCGCTCGAGGGCCAGGTACTCGGCCGGGGAGAGGCGTCGCTTCGGTACGGGGCTGTCCATGACGTCCTACAGCATACCGCGGATCCCAGGTCCGCTAGACTCGCCCTGTGCAGGCTCTCCACCTCGGCGACGACGGACTCTCCTTGCGCGACCTGCCGCGGCCCGAGCGCGGCCCGGGCGACGCGCTCATCCGTCTGACGCGGGCCGGCATCTGCGCGACCGACCTCGAGCTCGTCAAGGGCTACGCCGGCTTCCGCGGCGTCCTCGGCCACGAGTTCGTGGGCGTGGTCGAAGAAGCGGACGACGGACGCTGGCTGGGGCGCCGCGTCGTCGGCACGATCAACCTCGGCTGCCGCCGTTGCCGCGTCTGCTCGGGCTCCGGCCCCGAGCACTGCCCGCACCGCACGGTGCTCGGCATCGTGGGCAAGGACGGCGCCTTCGCCGACTACCTGACGCTGCCCGAGGCCAACCTCCTCGCGGTGCCCGACGCCCTGCCCGACGAGGCTGCGGTCTTCACCGAGCCGCTGGCGGCGGCGCTGAGGATCCGCGAGCAGGTCCGGGTGCCGCCCACCGCCCGCCTCGCCGTGGTCGGGCCGGGACGCCTGGGGCTCCTCATCGCCCAGGTGCTCGCCGTGAATGGCAGCAGCGTGACCGTGCTCGGTCGCCGCGAGGCGTCGCTCGAGCTGCCGCGACGTCTCGGGCTCGACGCGGGCCTCGCGGCCGAGCAGGATGGCGACGGCTTCGACCTCGTGGTCGAGGCCACGGGCAACGAGGCGGGGCTCGCCGAGTCGCTGCGGCTGGTGCGTCCGCGGGGGACCCTGGTGCTCAAGAGCACCTTCGCGGGCCAGGCCACGGTCGACCTGACGAAGCTCGTCGTCGCCGAAATCACGGTGGTGGGCTCGCGCTGCGGGCCCTTCGCGCCGGCCCTGCGCCTGCTGGAGTCGAACGCCGTCGCGGTCGAGCCACTGGTCGAAGGCGAGTACCGGCTCGCAGAAGGGTTGGCGGCGTTCGCGCATGCCGCGCGGCCCGGGGTGCGGAAGATCCTGCTGCGCCCGTCGGCCCCCTCCTCTTGACAAAGGAACGAGCATGAAAAAAGAGACGATCGCGGTCCTGGGTGCGTCTCAGGACCGCGGCAAGTACGGCAACAAATGCGTGCGCGCCTACGTCCACGCGGGCTGGGACGTCTATCCGGTCAACCCGCGCGGCGACGCCATCGAAGGCCTGCGGGTCTTCGCGAGGCTCGCCGACGTCCCCGTCGAGCTCGACCGCATCAGCGTCTACCTGCCGCCGCCGGTGACGCTCGAGATGATTCCCGAGATGGCCGCGAAGGGGGCGGGCGAGGTGTGGCTCAACCCCGGGTCCGCCGATCAGCGGGTGGTCGACGCGGCGCGGGAGGCGGGGCTGACGACCGTGAGCGCGTGCAGCATCGTCGCCATCGGGCTGCGGCCGTCGCAGTTTCCATAGGATGTATCCCATGAGACCCACGGCTCTCCTGCTGACCCTCGGGCTGCTGCTCCTGAGCCCCGCCGGCCGCCTCGACGCGGCGGAAGGCGCCTCGTACCTGCTGGCCACGGCCTCCACCGGGGGCACCTTCTACCCCGTCGGCGTCGCCCTGGGGACGCTCACCAAGATCAAGCTCGAGCCCGAGCACGGCCTGTCGCTGACCGCGATCACGTCGGCCGGCTCGGCCGAGAACGTGCGGCTGATGCGCCAGGGCGAGGTCCGCTTCGCCATCCTCCAGGGGATCTACGGCGACTGGGCCTGGCAGGGCGAAGGACCGTACGCGAAAGAGGGGTCGCAGAAGTACCTGCGATCGGTCACCACGCTGTGGCCGAACGTGGAGCACTTCGTGGTGCTCGCGAAGCTCGCCCCGACCGGGACGGTCGCGGACCTCGCCGGCCTGGCCGGCAAGCCCTTCGCGATCGGTCCGCGCAGCTCCGGCAGCGAGGGCTCGGCCCGCCACGTCCTCGGACGCCTGGGGATCGACGTCGACGCCTTCCGCCTGGTGTACGTCGGCTACGACGCCGGCGCCGAAGCCCTGCGCAACGGCACCGCGGTGGGCATGAACACCCCCGCCGGCGTCCCGGTGGCGGCGGTGACGGCGGCCCTCGCCACCCAGGAGGGCGAGCTCACCGTCCTCGAGGTCACCGACGAGCAGCTCCGCACGATCAACGGCCCGCGTCCGCTGTGGAGCCGCTTCGTCATTCCGGCCGGCACCTACCCGGGGCAGCAGCGGGAGATCCGGACGATCGCGCAACCCAATTTCCTCGCCGTACACGCGGACGTCGCCGAAGAGGTCGTCTACCTGCTGACCCGGACGATCTACGAGAACCTCGGCTTCCTGCGCGGGATCCACAAGGCCACGAGCGCGATGAGCCCGCAGGCGGCGACGGCGGGCCTGCCGGTGCCGCTGCACCCCGGAGCGCTGCGCTACTACCGCGAAACCGGGGTGGAGGTGTCCGCGGAGCTGGTGCCGCCGGCTCCGTGAGGCAAGCCGTTGCCGAGGGAGGAGCGGCAGGATCGGCGCCTCGGCGTCGTCGTCTTCACCGTGGCCGTCGCCCTCGCGCACGTCTGGTTCAACACCGTCGGACTCTACTCCGAGAACCTGGTCTCGGCCTTCCACTTCGCGAGCTTCGCGCTCCTCTCGCTCTTCTTCGGCGAGCGGCGCGGCGAGCGCTGGTGGACGCGGGCGTGGGAGGTCGCGGTGCCGGTGCTGGCGGCGTCCTCCGGCGTCTATCTGATCCTCTTCGAGGAGGCGCTCTACGAGCGCGGCCAGGACTTCAGCACCGCGGACTGGGTCTTCGCGGTCTGCGCCGTCGCCGGCGCCGTCGAGCTCACGCGGCGCTCCGGCGGCTGGGTGATCCCGGCCCTGGTGGTCGCCGCGGTCTCGTACGTGGCCTGGTGGGGCAAATACGTGCCCGGGGTCTTCTCCTTTCCCGGCCTGTCACTCGAGAGCGTGCTCTACCGCCTCTACTTCAGCCCGGAAGGGATGTTCGGCATGATCGCCCGCATCTCGTGGAGCTACGTCTTCATGTTCATGCTCTTCGGGTCGTTCCTCCTGCGCTCGGGGGGCGGGGACTTCGTGGTCGACCTGGCGCGGGCGGTGGCCGGGCGGATCCGCGGCGGGCCGGGCTACGTGGCGGTGCTGGCCTCGGGCCTCATGGGCTCGATCTCGGGCTCGGCGATCGCCAACGCCGTGGCCACGGGATCGATCACCATCCCGCTCATGAAGCGGACCGGGTTCTCCCCCCGCTTCGCCGCGGCGGTCGAGGCCGCCGCCTCGACCGGCGGCCAGCTCATGCCGCCGATCATGGGGGCGGGCGCCTTCATCATGGCCTCCTACACCCAGGTCCCGTACCTCCGGATCATCGCCGTGGCGCTGCTGCCCGCGCTGCTCTACTTCGTCACGGTCGCCCTCTTCGTCCGCGTCGAGGTGGCGCGGGAGGGGCTGGCCGCGGCGCCGTCGCAGGGGCCGGGCGTCGCCGCCGTGCTGAAGACGGGATGGCGGCACGCGGTGCCGCTCGCGGTGCTGGTGGCGATGCTGATCCACGGCTTCTCCCCCACCTACGCGGCCGCCGCGGCAATGCTCGCGGTCGTCGCCGTGTCGTGGCTGGGCGGCCGCGGAATGAAAGTCCCCGACGTCGTCGCCGCCCTCGTCCAGGGCGTTCGCGGCATGATCGCCACGGCGCTGCTGCTGGTCGCGATCGGGCTCGTCGTCAACGTGATCACCACCACCGGCCTGGGGAGCACGCTGTCGCTGATGATCGTCGAGTGGTCCCAGGGCAGCCTGGCGCTGATGCTCCTGCTGCTGGCGCTGGTGTCGCTGGTGCTGGGGATGGGGCTGCCGGTCACGGCGTCGTACGTAGTGCTGGCCACGGTGGCGGCCGCGGCGCTCCAGGGTCTGCTGCTCGAGGGGTGGCTGATCGACGCGATCCGCGGCGGCGAAGCCGGCGAGGCGGTGCGCCAGGTCCTGGCGCTCTACGAGGTGGGCGATCCGGCGCTGCTCTCCCGCGGCGAGCTCCACGAGGTGCTGCACCGACTGCCGGCGGAGATGAAGAGCCTGCTGATCGAGCAGACGGTGCCGGCGTCGATCGCGCTCGCCGCGCTGCTCACCGCGCACATGATCCTCTTCTGGCTCTCGCAGGACAGCAACGTGACGCCCCCGGTCTGCCTCGCCGCCTTCACCGCCGCGACCCTGGCGGAAAGTCCGCCGATGGCCACCGGGCTGACGGCGTGGAAGATCGCCAAGGGGCTCTACGTCGTCCCCGTGCTGATGGCGTACCAGCCGTTCGTGGGCGCGGGGTGGGTGGACGCGGCGAAGGTCTTCGTCGTCGGGCTGGGGGCGACTCTGGCGTTGATCGGCGTCCTTGAGGGGTTTGGGGCCGGCGTCCGCGGGTGGCTGTTGCGGCTTGGCTGTCTGGGGGCGGTGCTGCTCTTTCTCGTGCCTGGTCCGGGCCAGGCCGTCAGGTTCTGGAGCGCGGCCGTCTTCGTCGTCGGCGCCGTGATCTGGGCCGTCAAGCGGCCACGGCGCCCGCGGGGTGCCGACAATCCGGTAGAGTAATTGGGATGGCCACCGCGAAGCAGCTCCGGGCTCTTCTCAAGAGCTACGGGAGACGTGACGACGAGCAGTTCTACGCCGTCGCCATGCAGCTCGCGGCCCACGAGGCCCGTCTCGGCCACGGCAAGCTCGCCCGGGAGCTGCGAACGCTCATCGACGACGCGCGGTCGCAGCGTCCGGCGGCGACTCAGCAGCCGCCACGGCCTGTGCCCATCGCTCTCCCGCGGGGCGAGCTGGCGGGGCTCCTCTCCGTGAGCTACCCGGACGTTCGCCTGCTGGACATGGTCCTGCCCGACGAGCTGCAGCGCAAGCTCAAGCGAGTGCTGCGGGAGCAGCGCCAGCAGTCGACGCTCCTTTCCCACGGCCTTCCGCCTCGCTCCAAGCTCCTCCTGCTGGGGCCGCCTGGCTCCGGCAAGACGCTGACCGCGAGAGCGCTGGCCGGTGAGCTCAAACTGCCGCTCTTCACCATCCTCCTGGACGGCTTGATCACCAAGTTCATGGGTGAAACCGCCGCCAAGCTGCGACTGGTCTTCGATGCCATCCGCGAGACCCGCGGCGTCTATCTGTTCGACGAATTCGACGCCATTGGCGGCCAACGCAGCCTGATGAACGACGTGGGCGAGATCCGCCGGGTTTTGAACTCCTTCCTGCACTTCTTGGAGGAAGCGGAGCCCACGTCGTTGATCGTCGCGGCGACCAACCATCCCAATCTCCTGGATCCCGCGCTCTTCCGCAGGTTCGACGACGTCGTGGAGTATTCTCTACCTACCGCCGAGCTCGCGGAGGAAGCTTTCAAGTCCCGGCTCCAAGGGCTCAAGACGAAGGATCTGAGCTGGCCAACGGTCGTGGCGGCAGCAGAGGGGCTGAGCTACGCCGAGATCGGCAAGGCGTGCGAAGACGCCGCCAAGGAGGCCATCCTCGAGGCTACGCAGACGGTGACTACCGAGTCGCTGGTGCAGGCACTGAGAGATCGAAAAGGCGCAACCGATCGCCAGGAGGAACTTTCGGCGTAGTTGCTTTCCGATCCGGATTCGATTCGAGAGGCTCATCCCACTTGCCCGAAAATAAGCGCCTTCCGCACATCTTCATTCAGGACTCGGCAGCTACCGAGGAATACGCCTACCCCGGCCGCAAGATACCGCCTCGAGAGCTCCCCAAGCGGGACCGTACCTCTCACGCCGAACTACTCTTGAAGAGCCTTGATCGTGCGCGAGACGAGGCTCGTGCGCGCAAGACGGAGATCCAAGCCTGGGCACGGCCTGCGAAGAAGGGTGTCCACCTCGAATTCGAGAGCGAGCCGGGCTTCGATCTTGAGCTCAAGAGCCTGGACAGCCGGAGTCCGGGCGGAATCCGGCTTGTTACGGTCCGCAAGCCTGAAGAGCCCGGAGACGCCACGCTCGCCACGGTCTTCGTTCCTCAAGGCAAGCTGAAGAGCTTGGAGGGGAAGATCCGAAAGTATGCTCAAGCAGACACGAAGAGTGGTAAGCCGTGGCATCAGAAGCTGGTCGCCAAGATTCGCGACATCCGCTACGCGCGGCTGCGCTCCTTTTGGACGGACCGAGACGAGCTCTTTCCCACAACCGACGAAGCGATCTGGTGGGAAGTGTGGCTCTGGAATCCCGAAGAGCAGGCGTTGAATAACTTCCGAGCCGTCGCTGAACGCCTGGGGATCCGAACGGGCGAGCAGAGCCTGGCTTTCCAGAGCACGCGTGTGCTGCTGGCCTATGGGACCCCAGAGCAGATGTCGATGTCCGTGGATGTCGTGGATTCCATCGCCGAGCTCAGGCGGGCGAAGGAGGTGGCGTCGGTATTCATGGAGAAGCCTCGCTGGGAGATGGGCCAATGGGTGAACGACCTGCTGACCCGGACTCTGCCGCCAGCGGCTGACGCGCCGAGCATCTGTTTGCTCGATACCGGCGTCAATGCCGGCCATCCGCTGCTTCAGATCGCGGTCGATCCTTCCGATCTCCATGCCGTCGACCCGGGCTGGCGGACGGATGACCACGATGGCCACGGGACCAGCATGGCAGGGCTCGTTCTTTACGGCGACCTTACAGAGGTACTGGCGGGGAATCTCCGCGTCGAGCTGCCAGCGCGCATCGAGTCGGTCAAAATCCTGCCGCCGCCACCGCAGTTCAACGATCCAGAGCTCTACGGCTGGATTACCCAGCAGGCTGTTGGACGCGTGGAGGTGGAGCGTCCTGGCCAGAGCCGGGCTCACGTGATGGCGGTGTCGACATCGGACGGCCGGGACCGTGGCAGGCCCTCTTCCTGGTCGGCTGCGGTCGATCAACTCGCCTATGGCGGCGATGGCGAGCCTCAGCGGCTCTGGGTACTCTCTGCCGGGAACAGTAATAGCGAGGACTGGCGCTCCTATCCCGATTACCTGGACACCGAAGAGATACACGACCCGGGACAGGCATGGAACGCCCTCACGGTGGGAGCATTCACCGAGCGTTGGCGGATCGAAGAGAGGGACTTCGAGGGATGGATGCCGATTGCCCGACCGGGCGAGCTCAGCCCGAGCACCACAACCTCCTGCACATGGCCCCCGACATGGCCTCTCAAGCCCGACGTGGTCTTCGAAGGAGGCAATGCAGCACGGTCACCGCGAGGAGACATCGATCAGCCCGACTCCCTAAGCCTTCTAACCACCAACTACCAAATCCTGAACCGGCTCCTCACCACTTTCGGAGACACGAGCGCCGCCAGCGCGCTGGCCGCCAAGATGGCTGCCGCTCTGCAGAGCCAGTACCCACATTTCTGGCCGGAGACGATTCGAGCCTTGATTGTCCACTCGGCCTCCTGGACTGGCGCCATGCGGGAGCGCTACGGCCCTTCCAAGCTAAAAACCGAGTGGGAGAAACTCATCCAACGGTGTGGATTCGGAGTGCCGAGCTTGGACCGGGCACTCTGGAGTGCTGACAATCGCCTGACGCTCGTTGCCCAGGAGTCGCTGCAGCCGTTCCTCCACAAGCACAATGAAGTCACGGGAACGAAGAACATGATCTTGAAGGAGCTTCATATCTACGAGCTCCCTTGGCCAGTCGAGGAGCTCCGTGAGCTCGGCAACGTGGACGTCGAGCTGCGCGTGACGTTGTCCTACTTCATCGAGCCCAACCCGTCCGAGCGCGGCTACCAATATCGCCACCGTTACTCATCCCACGGCTTCCGCTTCGATGTCCGTGCAGCGGCTGAGCCCCTGGAGGATTTCAAGAAGCGCCTGAACAAGGCAGCTCGCGAGGAAGGCGAGCGTTCACCGGGGACTGGCGACAGCTCGGGCTGGGTTCTGGGTGACCGGTTACGACACCGCGGCTCTCTCCATGCGGACATTTGGCGGGGGCCAGCGGTGAATCTTGCGAACCGCCAACACATCGCTGTGTTCCCGGTGTCAGGATGGTGGAAGGAGCGGTTCAATCTGGAGAGGTGGCGAAAAAAGGCTCGGTACTCTCTGGTGGTCTCCATCCACGCTCCCGAAATCGAAGTCGATTTCTATACGCCGGTTCGTACGGCGATCGAAACGCCGGTTCGCACAGCGATCGAAATTCCGACGCGGATTCACCCGATCACATCGGAATAGTGAACGCGGCCAGATTCAGGTTCGGTGATACCACACCGCTGGCGTAGACAGCAATGGGCGTCGCCGCTGTTTTCCACGCTGACGTCAGTCCTGCCTGCCGAGCGCCTTTGACATATGTTCATGGGCTAGTCGTAACGCGGCCTGCATTCTTGCGTCGCTTCCCTGGCCGAACACCTTTGCTGCCTCCTGAAAGGCTTCTGCTGCCACTTCAATGTGATCTGGATCACCACGTTTTACGGCTCGGTCGAATGCCTCCTGTGCTCTCTCGAGTCGCAGTCTAGGCGCCAAGTCTTCCCTTACCTCCAACCGCCAAACCAACTCCTTCAGAGATCGGGAAAGCTCACACGTGCGACTCGCTTCGAGAGCTTTCAATATCTGAAGTCTGGCCGCGTTTCTCGTCACGCGCTTCCTGTGACCGTTATTGAAGGCGTTTGGTGCCTCTAACAAGGCGACTGCCGCCGCTTCGATGTAATCCGGATCACTACTTTCCACGGCCCGGTCGAACGTCTCCTGCGCTTTCTTGAATCGCGGCTCGGGCTGTAGATCGTCCCTTTGTAGCTCCAAGCGTCTAACCAATGACGTCGCCAGTACGCCAGGCCTCGCCCTGTCGGCAATGCCGAGGACCGTCCGAATCTCCAAGGCCAGATCCTTAAGTTCGCGGTCTTTCTTGTCCGCTCTGCGAGCCGACAGTGGCTTCAGGTCTTTGGGGCGAATCTCCATTTCCCTGAGCCAGCGTACCGCCTGCCAGGCGCAATCCTTGACCAGCAGCGGGATGATCCGGACTCCTTCCGATCCGCGGCGTTGCAGCAGTGTAGGCACCTCCTCGCGGCGTATAAAGGTAGAAGTCAGAAAGTCTGCCGTAATCAGCAGCACGGCAGCCTGGGCGTCAGCCAGAGCGTCCATGATGGCGCGATACCAATCGTCGCCTGCGCCGATCTTCCGGTCATCCCAGACGATTAGCTCGTCCTCGATCTCGAGGACTTTTAGGTGGGTGACCAACCTGTCCTTCCACTTCCCGTCCCGGTGGCTATAGCTGATGAAGACAGTCGGTCTCACCTCATCCTCCCACCAGCCCCCGGATGCCCAGCCATTGGCGCTCTTCGATGTCCAGCTCCTGGCGGCTCGTGTGGACGAAGTAGAGCTCGCGCTGTGGGAATCGCTGGTGGAGACTGCGATAGCTCTGCATGGCGTCGCTGCCGTCCCCGCACTGCTCGACGACGGCGAGTCGGTAAAGGTGGCGGCGGCTGTCGGGCGTGGTGTGGGCCTCCAGGGCCTCGACGATCAGCCATTGGTCGGGATAAGTGACGCAGATTTCGGGCCAATGCATGGTCGTCCCTCAGGTTCTCCAGACCGTAGCACGAAACGTCCGCGACGGGACCTGGTGGATTCACCCGACCACGTCGAAGAAGTGGACACGGCCGGAGTAGACTCCGGCGACCACCCCGCTGGCGTCGATGGCGACCGTGAGCGGAATAGCGTCCAGGGTGAAGACGGCAACAGCCTCACTGCGCGCCAGGTCCCACACCCGAAGTGTGCGGTCATAAGAGGCGGAGACGACGGGGCCGTCGGCGAGCGCCGCGACCGCATGACCGGGCCGCGGTGGCCTTCGAGGATGGTGACGGCCGCGTCGCGCGTGAGGTCCCAGCCTCCAGGGAGTCTTCACAGACACTTATAACTTCTCCAGACTCAACCACTTACGGCCACCGCGGCGGCTCGCATATCGGTGAGCTCTCGTCCGGCGGATCGTCGCAGGCGGGTCCAGGGCGGGATTGGGGCGGATCGGAGGCGTGAATCGGCTCAGCGGGCACGAAGGCGGTCGAGCTGATGCGGGCGAGGGACACCCCTCCCATGGGCGCTGGCCGGCAGCGTCCCGATCGGGCCATCTACGAGCGGGGTGAGTCAGCATCCTGCGGGCGACGGCTTCCAGGGAGTCTTCACAGACACTTATAACGCTCGGCTACGCGCTCGCCAGCGTCGCCGTCGGCGTGGCTCTGGCGCTGGCGGCGTCGCGTCTCCTCTCGGGTGCCTGGCGTCAACTACTTTTGTGCCCCAACGACAATTAGACTTGTGCAGGGTTGTCTCTCCAATCATCGTCGTCGTAGGGGGGTGGGATCGGTCCTGGGCATCCCCCGCTCGGGCCATCTTGTTCTGCGGTTGTCGTCGTCTCGTTGCACCTCCTCTCGTAGAATGGAAGGTCGGTGGCGTTTCGTTACCGCCAAGTATAGACGAGTCCGAGCTTTACGTCAACCTCAAAGAGTGCAGTGTTTCGCCGCATTGGCGTGCCTACGCCCGCGGCGCCTCGGTGCGCCGCCTCGGCGACGTCTTCACCGGCGACGGCGTCCTCGAGCCGGCCTCCCTCGTGGCGCCGCCGCCGGGTTGACGGGGGCGATTGCAGCCGCTGCAAGGCGGTTTCGTGAATTGGCAAAGGTGCGTTGCAGCCTCTGCAGGGCAGTTCCGCGAATTGCCGGAAGTACATTGCAGGGCCTGCAACGCACCTTCGCCAATTCCCGAAAGTGCCCTGCAGGGTCTGCAACGCACCTTCGCCAATTGAGGAAGTAGCATTACGGGGCCTGCAACGCACTTCTGCCAATTCCCGAAAGTGCCTTGCAGAGGCTGCAATGCATCTTGTCCAATTGAGGAAGTAGCATTGCAGGGCCTGCAACGCACTTCTGCCAATTGCCGGAAGTGCCTTGCAGAGGCTGCAATCCTACTTTGGGAGCGTCCGCTTGCTCGAAACCGAGCAGTGGCCCATCAAGTCGGACCTCTGAAGGACAAGTTTGCCCTCCGCCATTTTGGCACAGACTTCCTTAACCGCTGAAAACAGAACACTTGCCAACGCACCGCTCACGGGAATGATCGAGCGCCATATCAAGGCTCGTCCTCCGCAGTCGGCCAGCTCCAGCGCCGCCGCGCCGGTCGCCTGGAAGCTCGCGATCGAGGCCGGCGAGCGCGCCAGGCCGTCGGCGGGTTTCTTCGACGGAGTCCGCCGGTTTGACGTCTTGAGCGGCTGCCAACTCTGCCAGAGTCGGTGCCCTGGCCGATGCTCGATCGTGCGCCCGCACGGGGCGCTCGGGAACCAGGGTGATCGCCCCCCCACGAGCCAGGATCAGAACGTCTTGTCCGGGTTGGAGGGGGACCAGTTGGCGAATCTCTTCGGGCAGGCCGAATCGCCTCAAGCAGGGAGTGTTCACAGACACTTATAACTTCCCCAGATTCAGCCACTTACGCCCGCCACGGCGCCTCGCATATCGGCGATCTGACGTCCGGCGGGTCGGCGTAGGAGGGTCCCCTGCCTTCCTCCTCGATCTCCCCGATCAGGTCCGCCACCGTCTGGCGGTACTCGTCGGGCGAGAGATCACGCAACGCCGGCAGCGGCGAGAGGTGAACCTGGTACTTGGTGGCGAAGTCGTAGTAACCGATGTCGAGACCGCGGTTGCGGGCTGCCCACTCCTTGCTGCGATTGAACCAGAAGCCCTCGAGCGGCCTCATTCGCCGACGACGTAGCCGCAGTTGGCCATCTTTTGTCCGTGGTAGGGATTGCCCACCTCGCCCGCGGGCTGCAGCCACGAGCGCTTGACCATCGGACAGTACATCACCACCGGCAGATCGTCGCCCGAGACCTTGGCGCGGTATTGCACCAGCAGCTTCGACAGCTCGTAGAACGCGTCGCGTTGCGCCTGGATCTCGCCGCCGGCGGCGAGGTCGCCGGCGAAACCGGCGATCGGCTCCAGCAGCTTGCGCGCTTCCTCCGTCTCCGCCGTGCCGGCCGCCGCCGTCTGCGCCGCGTCGCGGATCCGCGCCGCGTGGCCGGCCACCCCGTCGTTCGAGTCGTTGAGCAGCAGCAGGCGGATCTCTTCGTAAGGCTGCACGATCCGGTCGAAGGTCGCCGACGAGCCGGCGCCGGCGGCGGTGGCGAGGCCGAGGATCAGGACGAAAAGGACGGACGACGTCTTCATGGTTCTTCCTTTCCTGTTGGGTCACTCTCGTGCGAGACGAACAGTGGTGTTTTTTCGAGCCGGATGCCGCGCCACAGGAAGTACAGCACGGGAAAGACCACCAGCTCGCCGACGAACGACGTCAGCACTCCGCCGACCATGGGCGCGGCGATGCGGCGCATCACGTCGGAGCCGGTGCCGGTGGCCCACAGGATGGGCACCAGGGCGCAGAAGGTGGTGGCGACCGTCATCATCTTGGGGCGGATGCGCTGCACCGCGCCGTGGTGCACGGCCTCGCGAAGCTGCGCGAGCGTGCGCATGCGGCCGGCTTTCCTGAAACGTTCGTAGGCGAGGTCGAGGTAGACGAGCATCACCACGCCGGTCTCGGCGTCGAGCCCCGCGAGGGCGATGATGCCGACCCACACCGCCACCGACCAGTTGTAGTCGAGCAGGTCGAGCAGCCAGACCGCGCCTACCAGCGAGAAGGGGATCGCCAGCAGCACCATGGCGGTCTTGACCAGCGAGCGGGTGTTGAGGTAGAGGATGAGGACGATCAGCACCAGGGTGATCGGCACGATCAGCAGCAGCCGCTCGCGGGCGTGCTGCATGTACTCGTACTGCCCCGACCAGTAGACGGTGTAGCCCGGCGGCAGGTCGACGCGCGCCTCCACCTCGCGCCTGGCGCGCTCGACCCAGGTGCCGACGTCGATGCCGCGCAGGTCGACGTAGACCCAGGCGTTGGGGCGGGCGTTCTCGGACTTGATCATCGGCGGGCCGTCGCGCAGCTCGAGGCGGGCGAGCTGCCCGAGGGGCACCTGGGCGCCCGCCGGCGTCGCCACCAGGATGTCGCGCAGGGCCTGCGGGCTGTCGCGCAGCTCGCGCGGGTAGCGCACGTTGATCGGGTAGCGCTCGAGCCCCTCGACCGTCCACGACACGTTCATGCCGCCGACCGCCGACTGGATCACGTCCTGCACGTCGCCCACCCGCAGACCGTAGCGCGCCGCGGCCTCGCGGTCGACGTCGAGGTCGAGGTAGGTGCCGCCCATCACCCGCTCGGCGTAGGCCGAGAGGGTGCCGGGCAGCGGCTTGACCACCGCCTCGATCTCCTGGGCGATCTCTTCGAGGCGCCGCAGGTCGGGACCGCCGACCTTGATCCCCACCGGCGTGCGGATGCCGGTCGAGAGCATGTCGATGCGGGTCCGGATCGGCATCGTCCAGGCGTTGGTCAGGCCCGGGAACTGCACGGCCTGATCGAGCTGACGGATCAGCTCGTCCTTGGTGAGCCCGGGCCGCCACCGGCTCGGGTCCTTGAGGAGGATGGTGGTCTCGATCATCGCCAGGGGCGCCGGGTCGGTGGCGGTCTCGGCGCGCCCCACCTTGCCGAAGACGGACTCCACCTCGGGGAAGGAGCGGATGATCTTGTCGGTCTGCTGGAGGATCTCCTTGGCCTTGGTGATCGAGATGCCGGGGAAGGTGGTGGGCATGTAGAGCAGGTCGCCTTCCCACAGGGGCGGCATGAACTCCGATCCGATCCTCTTCAGCGGCGCCAGGGTCAGCACGAGGACCGCCGCCGCCGCCGCCAGCACCAGCCAGCGCGCGCGCAGCGCCAGGTGGAGCACCGGGGTGTAGAGGAAGCGCAGGAAGCGCGACACGGGATGGCGCTCTTCGCTGAAGATGCGCCCGCGCACGAACCAGTACATCAGCACCGGCACCGCGGTGACGGCCAGTACCGATGCCATCAGCATCGACCAGGTCTTGGTGAAGGCCAGGGGCTTGAACAGGCGCCCCTCCTGGGCGCCCAGGGTGAAGACCGGGAGGAAGGAGACGGTGATCAGCAGCAACGTGAAGAAGAGCGTGGGCCCCACCTCCTGGGCCGAGCGCAGGATGATCTCGAAGTGACTGCGCTCGCCGCGCCATTCCTCGTAGTGCTTGTGGGCGTTCTCCACCATGATGATGGCGGCGTCAATGAGCACGCCGATCGAGATCGCGATTCCGCCGAGGGACATGACGTTCGCCCCCAGGCCCTGGATCTTCATCGCCACGAAGGCGAGCAGGATCGACACCGGGATCGAGACGATGGCGACGAACGCCGAGCGCAGGTGGAAGAGGAAGACGACGCACACCAGGGCGACGATCAGGAACTCTTCGACGAGCGTGTCGGTGAGGGTGGCGATAGCGCGGTCGATGAGCCCGCTGCGGTCGTAGGCCACCTCGATCTCGACGTCGGGCGGCAAGCCGGAACGTAGCTCCGCGAGGCGCTTCTTGACGTTGTCGATGGTGGTGCGGGTGTCGGCGCCGGCGCGCACCACCACGATGCCGCCCACGGTCTCGCCTTCGCCGTTCCAGTCGGCGAGGCCGCGGCGGATCTCGGGGCCGAGGGCGACGTTGGCGACGTCCTTGAGCAGCACCGGCACGCCGCCCGGCCCCACCTCGAGCACCACGTTCTCGAGGTCGCGCACGTCCTTCACGTAGCCGCGTCCGCGCACCATGAGCTCGCGCTCGGCCATCTCTACGAGGCGTCCGCCCACGTCGAGGTTGGAGCGCTGGATGGCCGTCTTCACGGTGGCCAGCGGCAGACCGTAGGCGCGCAGCCGCACCGGGTCGACCTCGACCTGGTACTGGCGCACGAAGCCGCCGATCGAGGCCACCTCGGAGACGCCCTCGACCGAGGTCAGACCGTACTTCAGATACCAGTCCTGGAGGCTGCGCAGCTCGGCGAGGGAGCGCTCGCGGGAGTTCAAGACGTAGATGAAGGCCCAGCCCACGCCGGTGGCGTCGGGCCCGAGCTGGGGCGTGACGCCCTGCGGGAGCTCGCGGGCCAGCCCCGAAAGGTATTCGAGCACGCGCGAGCGCGCCCAGTAGAGGTCGGTGCCGTCCTCGAAGATCACGTAGACGAAGGAGAAGCCGAAGTACGAGTAGCCGCGCACCACCTTGGCGTAGGGCACGGCGAGCATCTTCGAGGTGATGGGGTAGGTGACCTGGTCCTCGACCACCTGCGGCGCCTGGCCCGCGAATTCGCTGTAGACGATCACCTGGACGTCGGAGAGGTCGGGGATGGCGTCGACGGTGGTGGCGCGGATCGACCACACGCCGACGGCGACCGCCGCGGCGAGGCCGAGGAGGACGAGGAGCTGGTTCCTCAGCGACCACTCGATGACCTTGCTCAGCACTCTGCCGACCTCTCATCACCGGTGGCCGGACGCGATCACCCGGCATGGACGATGGTGCCGACGTGCTCGCCGTCGAGCGCCGGCGCCAGCAGCTCCGGCTTGAGGCCGTTGACGATCTGGAAGCGGTCGACCAGCCGCGCCCGCTCCAGGAGGTCGAGCAGGACCTCGTCGAAGGGCAAGGAGGGCAGGCGGCGGGCGCGGAGATCGGCGACGCTGATCTCCCGGATCAGGCTCGCGGACGGATGGGTCTTGGGATCGGCGTCGTAGAGGCCGTCGACGTCCTTGACCAGGGTGAAGGTCTTGCAGCCGAAGCACTCGGCCGTCAGGTAGCTGCCGGCGTCGGTGCGGTGGGGAGGGATACGTCCTATCGGCGGCGGGTGCTCCCAGATCGAGTAGGGCGGGTCGCCGTTGAAGATCACCCCCGGCGCGCCCTTGACGAAGAACGGCAGCAGGTGACCGAAGATCTCGGGCGGAATCGCCACCACCCCGTGCCGGGCGAGGAGAGTGCCGAGGATGTGGGCGTTGCCGAGGGCGTCGGCGATGGCCAGTTGGGCCAGCACTCCGGTCGGCAGCCCGAGGTCGAGGCCGATCGAGAACACGTGACGGCTGCGCACGCCGCCGCCGGTGCCGATGATCAGGGTACGGGTGGCGAGGGCTTCGCCGATGGCCTCGGCGAGGGGATAGAGTGCCTGTCGGCCGCGGTCGACGATCGAGCGCCCGCCGATCTTGAGCACGCGGGCGTCGGGGAGCATCCGCACCAGCGGCCGGTGGTCGTCGGTGGCGGCCTCCAGGTCCTTGTCGATCAGGCTCTCGCGCATCAGCAGCGAGTTGACGTGATGGCGTCCGTCTCCGGGATGGATCTCTTTCATCGCGCTGCCCTCTCAATCCGCGGTGATCAGGGTGCCCACGTCCTCGCCTTCGAGGGCGCGGGTGAGGTTGCCGGGCTTGAGGCCGTTGACGACCCGGATCGAGCGTGCGTGCTGGGCGTTGACCATCAGCTCGAGCACGGCGCGCTCCACCACCACGTCCTGGAGGTCCATCGCCTCGAGCTCGGCCACGGTGACCTTGGGGATGAACTTCGCGTGCTTGTCCTTTTTCGGATCGGCGGTGTAGAGGCCGTCCTCGTCCTTGACGAAGACCATCGACCGCGTTCCGAAGACCTCGCTGACCAGGTAGGCGCCGGTGTCGGTGCGGTGGGGAGGGATGCGTCCCACCAACGGGTTGCGCTGCCAGAAGGTATAGGGAGGCATGCCGAAGAAGATCACCGCCCGGCGCTCGACGAGATAGAGCGGCAATTGGGGAAACTGGACCGGCTCGATGAACGGGATGCCGTGCTTGGCCAGCAGGTAATGGAGCATGCGGGCGTTCTGCATCGACACGAAGGTGCCGAGCACGCTCATCACCCCGGTCGGCAGTCCCAGGTCGAGGGCGACGCTGTAGGCCTGGCGCGCCCGGGTGCCGGCGCCGGTGCCGATGATCATCTGGTGGCGCGGGAGGTTGGCGACGATCTCCTCGATCAGCGGGAACACCGCCTTGCGGCCCCGGTCGATGATGCTCTGGCCGCCGATCTTGACGACGTTGGCCTCGGGCAGGATCTGCTGCACCGGGCCGGCGGTCTGCCGGAGCAGCTCGGGGTCGGTCAGCGATCCTGCGACCAGGTTTCGGCCCAGCTCGCTCAGGAGCTCGCCTTGCCACTCTTCTTCCATCACTTGTTCTTGCATCACGTTCCTTTCTCCGTTCCCGGGTTCCTGTCGGAGAGCCGCGGCAGGCGGATGGCGGCGAGCTCGTAGCGCTCGGTCGCGCCGCGCTCGACGTCGAGGCTGCCGTAGCGCTGCCCGACCCAGTCTTCCAACCGCCGCAGCACACGATCCTGGATCTCGGGCGCCACCGCCCTGCCCGCCAAGCCCGCCTTGGCGCGCCAGGCGCCGACGGCGTCGCGGGCGCGCTCGACCACGGTCCACGACGCCGCCGTGATCACCGGCAAGATCTCGCCGCCGCGCTTGGCCAGGGCCTCGGCCAGGCGGCGATGGGCGGCGCCCGCCCGGCGCGCCTCGACGCCGTGCTCGGCGAGGAGGCGCCGCATCTCCTGGCGCAGGACGGAGCGCAGGCTCTCGGGCTCGCTCTTCACCCGGCCGAAAACGATCACGGCGCCCTCGGCGCGCGCCACCCGCAGGGTCTCCTCCACCAGCGCCTCGCGCGGCAGCAGGTGCGCCGCCCGCGACAGGAACGCCAGCTTCACGGCGCCGCTCGCGATCGGCCAGGGCGCGCCGGCGTCGGCGCGCACCAGCGCGCCGGCGGCGCGGGCGCCGAGCTTGCGGCGGAAGCCGGCGAGCATGGGGAGCGAGACGTCGAGCCCGAGATAGCGGGACACCGCGCCGGCGAGGTGCACGCCGATCTGGCCGGTGCCGGCGCCGAGGTCGAGGACCACGCCGCCACCGGCCGGCGCCAGCTCGGCCAGCGCGGCGGCGATGCGCCGTGTGGCGTCGGCGGGCAACCCGGCCCGCAGATCGAAGTCCGCAGCTTGGCCGTCGAATGAAACCGTCAAGCGCTTTGTTCTCCCCTCTTCTCGCAGGCAGGTGGGAATCCGGAGCTCATCGCTCGAAACCGAGTCGGCGCCCCGAGATCACCTGGAGCGTACCATGGTTTTCGCCATCCACTCCGCCGGATCCTTCGGCCGCTCCGACGTTGTTTCTCGATGCCGCGTTGTGTAGTATTAGGGCCGTGTCGGTCGCTTACTTGCGCCCTCGTGTCCCGCCATGCCGCCTTGCCGCCCTCCTGTGCGCCCTGGTCAGCCTGGTTGGGTGCCTCGCCTCCCCGGTCGCGGCCCAGGACGCCACCTGGGAGGCCTGGCAGATCGAGAACCTGCAGGCTTTCGCGCGGCTCTACGGCCAGATCCGCTTCTTTCATCCCAGCGAGGCCGTGAGCGAGGTCGATTGGAACACGCTCGCCGTCTTCGGCGCCGGCGAGATGCTCAAGGCGAGCCCCGCCGGGTGGCTCAGGCGCTCGCTCGAGACGATGTTCCTGCCCCTCGCGCCGACGCTGCGCCTCTACGGCGTCGGCGAGGCGGCGCCCGATCCCACCGCCGACTGGCCGCCGCGGGACGATCTCCTGACGGCGGCCTGGCAGCACCGCGGCTTCGGGTTCGGCGAGGTCGACCTCTACCGCAGCGCGCGCGTCCTCCGGCCGCGCGACCCCTTGCTCTTCGACGTCTTCCCGGAGCTCGGCGAGGTCGTCGACCGCGAGCTCGGCGGCGGCCTGCGCGCGGTCTCGCCGCTCGTCCTCCTGAGCGACGGCGAACGCACCTACGGCGGCCGGCGCCCCGACGCCGTGGTGGTCCAGGACGAGCTCGAAATCCTCGACCCCGTCGCGAACATGGGCGCCTACAACGTGAACCTGCGGCTCGGCACGGCGACCGTCGCCTGGAACGTGCTCCGCCACTTCTATCCTTACTCCGTCGACGCCGATTGGGACGCGCTTCTGGTGGAGCTCCTGGAGAGCTCGCTCGATGCCGGGGAAGAGCGCGCCTTCTACCGCGAGCTGAAGCGTCTCGCCGCGCGCCTCGACGACGGCCAGGCCGACGTCGCCCACGCTCGCCTCGACGCCGACCGCTCCCTGCCGCCCGTCGCCGTGGGCTGGATCGAGGACCGCGTGGTGGTCACCGCCTCCGAGGCCGACGGAGTGGCGGCCGGGGACGTGGTGGTGCGCGTCGACCGGATCCCGGCGGAGGATCTGGTGCGGGAGCAAGAGGAGCTCGTCTCCGGCTCGCCGCAGCGCCAGCGCGCCCGTGCCCTCGCCACCTTCGCCGTCGGCCAGGAAGGGACCCTCGTCCGGCTCGCTCTCGAGCGCGGGGGCAAGCCTCTCGAAGCCGAGGTCCGCCGCGACCGCCGCGAGCCGCTCGAGCCGCCGGCGCGGCCCGCCGTGGACAAGCTCGGGAACGGCGTCTACTACGTCGACCTGCGGCGCGTCCACGCCGACCGCATCCGCGAGATGTTGCCGGAGCTGGCGGCGGCGCCGGGCGTCGTCTTCGACCTCCGCGGCGAGGCCGCCGGAGGCAGCCACACGGTGCTCCACCACATCATCGGCGAGCCCGTGCTCTCGGCGCCGTGGAGCGTTCCGGGCGTCATCCGCCCCGACGGCGAGCAGGTCACCTGGCTCGACCTGGACCGCTGGCGCCTCGAGCCCCGCGAGCCGCGCCTCGCCGGACGCGCCGTCTTCCTCGCCGACGCGCGCGCCGTCGGCTACGCCGAGAGCATCCTCAGCATCGTCGAGCACTACCGTCTCGGCGACGTCGTCGGCCGCGCCACCGCCGGCGCCGACGGCACCGTGAACGCCGTGACCCTCCCCGGCTCTTTCCGCCTGACCTACACCGGCACGCGGGTGCTCAGGCACGACGGCTCGCGCTTCCACGGCCTCGGCGTCGAGCCCACCGTCCCGGTCGCCGTCACGATGGTCGGCGTCCGTGAAGGAAGAGATGAAGATCTCGAGAAGGCGCTTGAACGAGTTGGGCGTCACTAGTTGCCCCTGCGTGTGAATCCGTCCCATATCAGTGGGGATTCCCGTCTTCGGCGATCATCTTGCGGACCGCTTCGCGCAGCTTCGACTCCGAATCGAGCAGGAACTGCGACGAAACGACGACCTGGTCGCCCACCTTCAGGCCCTCGAGGACCTGGGCGTAGCCCTCGGCCTCGTGCCCCAGGACGACCTCGCGCGGCGCGAAGCGACCTTCGCCGAGCGCCATCACGACGACGTTGCGCTGGCCGGTGCGCAGGATCGCCTGCGACGGCACGGTGAGGGCCCGGGCGAGGGCCAGAGGCTGGAAGACCACGGTGGCGAACATGCCCTTGCGCAGCTCGTTCGACGGGTTGGGCACCTCGATCGTGACGGTCATGGTGCGTGTCTGCTCCGAGAGCTCCGGCTCGAGGAAGCGCACCGTGCCGCGGAACGACTTGCCGTGGAAGTAGGAGAGGGTGACGTCGGCCGTCGTGCCTTCGCGGACCCACTCCACCTGGTCCTCGAAGACCTCCACCGAGAGCCACATGCTCGACATGTCGGCGAGCTGGAAGATCTCCATGCCGGGCCGCACCGCCACGCCCTCGAGGTTCGGCACGCGCTTGATGACCACGCCGGAGGACGGCGCCAACACCTTGAGGGTCCGCAGCACCTCGCGGGTCTGCTCCAGGTGCTCGATCTGCGTACGCCCGACGTCCCAGTATTCGAGGCGGACGCGCGCCGCCTCGACCAGCTTCTCGGCGTGGCGCCGCGAGTCGTCGACCCCTGCCACCATGGAGCGGGCGAAGTCGAGGGCGCTGAGCAGCTCATGCTGCGTCTGCACCAGCTCGGGCGAGTAGACCTCGAAGAGCGGCTGACCCTCCTCCACCGGCTCGCCGACGTAGTTGACGTAGACCTCTTCGACAAAGCCCGAGTACTTCGTGGTGACCGTGACCGCGCGCTTCTGGTCGTAGTCCAGGTAGCCCACGGTGCGGATGGGCCTGGTGAGGTCGCGGCGCTCCACCGGCGCGGTGCGCACGTTCATGTTCTGCACCACCGTCGGGTCGATGCGCACCGCTACGCCGTCGCGTCCGTCGCCGCCGCCGCCGTCCGCGGCCCGGCCGTCCGCGGCCCGGCCGTCCGCGGCCCGGCCGTCCGCGGCTCCGGCCTCGGCGGGCACGAGCTCCATGCCGCAGACAGGGCACGAGCCGGGCTCCGGCTCGCTGATCACGGGGTGCATCGCGCAGGACCAGACCTCGCCGTCCGGCTCCGGCGCGGCCTCGTCGCCGCCGGCGAGGGGCACCAGGTCCATCCGGCAGATCGGGCAGATGCCGGGCTCTTCCTGGATCACGTTGGGGTGCATGCCGCAGGTCCACAGACCACCCGCCACGTGCTCCTCCGGCGCGGGCCGGGAAAGCCAGCCGAACGGGTCGGCGAAGACCAGGTACGCCGCGAGGAAGCCGGCGAGCGCGCCGGCGAGGGCCCCGAGAGCGGTGCGGTGCGAGCTCGATTCCGTCGTCATCGGCGTTACGTTCCCTGGCGAGACAAGGGCCGGGCCATGGCGCGCTCGAGCTCGGCGCTGGTCACGTAGTAGTCGGCGAGGGTGCGGGCGGCGGAGGTGCGCACGTCGAGGAGCACCACCTCGGACTCGAGCAGGTCCACGGCGTTGTACTTGCCCGTGGCATAGGCGGCCTCGGCCGAGCGCAGGGCCTCGCGGGCCTGTGGCCCGAGCAGCTCTTCGAGCAGCCTCCACTCCGTGTACAGGCTCTGCAGGCGGGCGCCGAGGCCGCCGAGCTCGCGCTCGATCGTCACCTCGACCTGGCGCCGCTCCGCTTCGGCCACGCGCACCCCGGCGCGGGCCTCCTCGAGCCCCGCCTCGAGCTTGCGGCGGCGCACCGGCAGGTTGACCGAGCCGGTGAGCCAGAGAATGTCGTCGCCCTCGTCGGGCGGCGGCATGACGCGGCTCGCCGGGTCGTCGCGGCTGCCCACCAGGGTGAAGCCGAGCTCCATGGTGAGCTCGGGGCGGAACTCCTTCCGGGCGAGCTCGGCGAGCGCCCGTGCCTGGAGGACGCGGGCCTCGGCCGCCACGATCTCGGGGCGTCCCCGGGCCGCGAGCGCGTTCGGGTCGAGCTGGGGCGCGAGGGGAACGGGCAGGACGAGCCCGCTCACGTAGTCGTTGATCCTCCGGTCGCGAAGCGCGTTGAGCGAGGTCAAGAGCCGCCTTTCCTGTCTCGCGATCTCCAGCAGGCGGGCGTCGATGCGGGTGATCTGGGCCTGGAGGCGCAGGACGTCCTGCTGCGTACCGGTGCCGGCCGAGTAGCGCGCCCGGGCGGCCTCCTCGTAGCGCGACAGGGTGTCCAGCTCGGCCTCGACGATCTCCCGGTGCAGATCGTGGAAGGCGAGCTCGTAGAAATGGCGCCGCGTGTCGGTCAGCAGGTCGAGCCGCAATATCTCGACCTCGGCCTCGGCGACCTCGACGGCGCGGAGCGCCACCTGCTCGCGCAGCGCCAGCTTGCCGGAGCCGGGGAAGCGCTGGCTCCAGGCGACGCTGAGCTCTTCCGGGCCGGTGCGGTCCTCGCGCGGCAGCGCGAACCAGGTCAGCGACGCCTTCGGATCCGGCAAGGCCCGCGCCTGCGGCGCCCGTGCCGCGGCCGCGGCGGCGCGGTGACGCGCCCGCGCCAGGCCGGGGTTGCGCTCCAGCACCTCGGCCGCGAGCTGGGCGAGCGCCGGAGGCTCGAGCGACGCCAGCAGATCCTCCGACGGGGCGCCGAACGCCGGGCCGGCGTTCGCGAGCGGGACGGCCAACAGCCAGAGCCCAAAAAACTTGGGTTTCATGGTTCCTCCAGGTAGAGGCACTTCTTCCAGGCGCCGGCAGGCGCCCCGGTCTCAACGCGCTTCTCGGAGGTCAGCTCGTGGCGCTCGGCCGCGCCGCGCGCGCTCACCGCTGGGATGCGTCCATCGCCTCCACCATCCACTCCACCGGATCCTTGCCCAAAGGACGCGGCTGGTCGAGCTTCGCGAACCGGTGCGGCTCCGGGAAGCGGTAGTCGCCGATCGGCAACAGGGACAGCGGACGGGACTCGGGCACCAGCTCGGGCCCGTCGAGCCGATAGCCGAGCACGTAGAGCGAGGCCTGGTAGACGTACTCGAGGGTGGCCGCCTGCTCGAAGGCCGCGCGGCGGTTCTTGCCGGCCGTCTTGCCGCCGGAGGGCAGGTCCCACAGGCGCACGGACGGATCTTCCGAGCCCGAGGCCAGCCGCCTGCCGTCGGGGCTGAACGCCACGCTCCAGACCCGGTTCTCATGGCCCTTCAAACGGGTGATCTCCTTGCCGGAGGCCACGTCCCAGAGGCCGATGCCCTGATTCTCCGAGCCCGAGGCCAGTAGGGTACCGTCGGGGCTGAAGGCCACGCTCCGGACGATAGCCGGCGCCTGCAACAGGGCGACCTGCTTGGCGGAGGCCACGTCCCAGAGGCGAATGGTCTTGTCGATCGAGCCCGTGGCCATCAGCTTGCCGTCGGGACTGAAGTCCAGGCCCCAGATCTGATTCGTATGACCCGAGAAGAGGGCGACCTCCTTGCCCGTGGCCACGTCATAGAGAGGCGTGCTCCGGTGCTGCGAGCCGGAGGCCACGCGGCGCCCGTCGGGAGTGAACGCCACGCTCCAGAACCCGAAAATGCCGCCCTCGAACGACGGACGGTCGAAAAGATCCTCCAGCTCGTTCCCGGACGCGCCGATCTTGCCCCTTTGCCGGCCAGGGTGATTCATGGGTATCTGGAACCTGGCCAATTCCTTGCCGGAGACGACGTCCCAGATGCGGATGGTATCGTCTTGCGCGCCCGAGGCCAGACGGCTCCCGTCGGGGCTGAACGCCACCCTCCAGACCCGGTGTAAATGGCCTTCGAAGCGGGCCGTCTCCCGGCCGGAGGCGACGTCCCAGAGGCGCACGGTCATGTCCTCCGAGCCCGAGGCCAGGTGGCGGCCGTCGGGACTGAACGCCACGCCCGTGACCCAACCCTTGTGGCCGCGAAGGCGGGCGGTCACGACGCCGGTCGCGAGGTCCCAGAGGCGGATGGTCAAGTCGTCCGAGGCAGTGGCCAGGCGGGTGCCGTCGGGGCTGAACGCCACGCTCCAGACCCGCTCCGTCTCGTTGCGCAGGCCCGCGACCTCGACGCCGGAGGCGACGTCCCAGAGGCGGAGGGTCCGATCCCTCGAGCCCGAGGCCAGGCGGCGGCTGTCGGGACTGAACGCCACGCTGTTGACCACGTCCACGTGGGCGTCGAGGCGGTGGAGCTCTTTGCCGGAGTCGGCGTCCCAGAGGCGGACGAGCTTACCCGAGACCGACGCCACACGCGTGCCGTCGGGGCTCCACGCCACGCTGTTGACCCGGGCGTCGGGGCCCTGGTTGACCCGGGGGCGATCAGGGAGATCCAGGCCTTCCAGGCGGGCGATCTCCTCGCCGGACTCGAGGTCCCAGAGGCGGACGTTGCGATCTTCCAGGCCCGTGGCCAGGCGCCCGGAGTCGGGGCTGAACGCCACGCTCCAGGCCCGGGTATCGCCGATGGGGAGCTCACGGATCACGGTGCGCGAGGGGAAGTCCCAGACGCGGACGCTCTTGTCGAACGAGCTCGAGGCCACGCGGCGGCCGTCGGGACTGAACGCCACCGAGACCACGCTCCCCTCATGACCTTCCAGGCGGGCTTGCTCCACGCCGGAGGCGAGGAGCCAGATGCGCACGCTCTTGTCGAACGAGCCCGAGACCAGGTGGAGGCCGGTGGGGCTGAACGCCAGGGAGAGGACGGTCTTCTCATGGCCTTCCAGGCGGGCGACCTCCTGGCGGGAGGCGACGTCCCAGAGACGGATGGTGTCGTCGTCCCCGCCCGAGGCCACGAAACGGCTGTCGGGGCTGAACGCCACGGCCAGGACCCGACCCTCGTGACCCGCGAGGCGGGCGATCTCCGCGCCCGAGGCGAGATCCCAGAGGCGGACGAGCTCGTCGTCCCCGCACGAGGCCAGGAGGCTGCCGTCGGGGCTGAACGCCACGCTGCGAATCTCGGCCGGCGCCGGCGGCGAGCGCCAGGCCTCGCGAAAGGCCGCGGCGGCGACCTCGGGCGAGAGCAGCTTCTCCAAAGAAGCCGCCGATCCGGCGTCCTGCCGCAGAGCGGCCAGGGCGTAGAGCCAGGCTTGCTGGTAGCTCTCCTGGGAGCCGCCGCTCGCAGCAGCTTTCCACGCGGCTTCTGCTCGGGCGGCCAACGCCGGCGCCGGCTTGCCGGCGGCGGCGTCGACGCTCGGGCTTTCGGAGACGCCTGGGCTCTCGGAGCTCGAGCTCGCCGTCGAGACGAAGCCGAGGCTCGTGAGGATGAGGATGATGGCGAGGCTCGGGATTCCGGATCGTCGCTGGGTCATGGAAGTGCTCCTTTCAAACCTGGTCCTCAATCGGGCGCCGGCCCCCGCGTGGGCGGGAGGGGCGACGCAAGAGGGCGGCCGACCAGGCCGCCCTCCGATCTTACCTTCGCCGATCGCGATTCGCCATTAGATGGGGTCGTAGACGTTCGGATCGATGAAGATCTTGCAACCCGACGCATCCGGGTCGCCTGCCGGTGCGACGCACAGATCGGCGATCATACCCAGCATTGCATGGTGCAAGATGTGACAGTGGAACAGCCAACGGCCGACGCCGCCGCCCATCTCGGCATTGGGGTTCGGTATGTCCCCGGGCCCCCCGTAGGTCTGGCTCTGGTCGTACGGGAACTTGGCCAGCAGGTCGAAGTAGCCGAACTTCGTGTCGTCGGGCATCTTGAACCGGTCGTTCATCTTCATCCGGTACTTGACGGCCTTTTGCGGCTGCATGACCTCGACGTCGACGAACTCCTTGTAGGGGTAGGTGAAGAGCGGGGGATCGATGAGCACGGGCGCGTCGTTGACGCCGTCGCCATTGGTGTCCTCGGTGGTGAAGTTGTGGATGCTGATGAGCTGGAACGAGAAGCCGTGCATGTGGAACGGGTGGTGCGCGGCGTTGGTGTTGTTGGCATAGACGAATTCGATCACGTCGCCGACCCTGGCGTAACGCACGGAGTCCTGCGTCGGCACGTTGGTGCCGTTGATCGGGAAACCGTCGTACTCTCCCTTGTTGGCGTTGATCGAGGGAAATCGTGAGTTGTTGCCGAGACGGTTGGTGAGCATGATTCTCGGATCCGTTTTGCCTTTGAACGGGACGCCCGGAAGAAACGGGTCGAAAGCGACCGGCACCGCATCCAACGAGTCCGCGGGGCCGCTGATGATGTCCTCGGTCGGCCGGGGGATCAGCGGGTGCACCGCCAGCGGGTCGCCCGCGGCGATGTCGTAGGCCGGCAGGTGGAGGAAGTTCGGGACGACCTTGATGCGCACCAGCTTGCGGGCGTGGAAGTCCCGATTGTTGACGTCACCGTCGCCGATGTTGTTGTCGAAGAACGTCGTGACCGCGCCATGAGGATAGTCGATGTTCCAGATGTACAGGCTCTCGCCGGGCTCCAGGTACTGGCCGTCTCTGCCCTTCGTCAGGACGATGAACTCGGTCCGCTCGGCGACGCCGATGAAGTCCTCACCCGTGCGGATGACCGTGTCGTAGGGGCGCGGGGGCTCGCCCGGGGCGAGCTCGGGTTGACCCTCGAGCCGGACGTGATCGAGCAGGCCGTTCTGGCCGCCGATGCGGTACAGGGGAAGACCCTGATCGCAGGAGAGCGGATCGGCACCCGAGAACTTGGGCTGGCCGACGCCCGCGTAGCACTGGCCGGTGTTCGCCCCCCGCACCTGCACCGCCGGGCCCCAAGGCGGTTCCTCGCCGTCTTCCAGGAGGCGGAAGCGATAGAAGCGCTCGTTCGACGAGTTGATGAACGCGACGCGGGCGGCGCGGCCTTCCGGGACCAGGATCGTCTCGATGTCGGCGTCGCTCGTGGGGACCTTGCCGTTGACGAAGACCAGCTCGCCTTCCGGGACGATGCAATCGCCGCCGATGCCGCGATTGCAGATGTTGTCGCCGGTCAGGTCGATCGCGATGTTCGGAATGAGGTTGTTGTCGACCTCGAACTGCGAGAAGCCGTCGAAGAAGGCGCCGTTGCGGGTCTTGGTCTTGTTGATCTCGCTGGCAACGGTGGTGTCGGTCAGTTGGACAGGCTTGTAAATGATCGGCAACACCCCGGCGATCGTCAGGATCTCCTCCTCCCAGGAGCGGATGACGAGCTTGCCGACCATGCCACGGTGCTCGGTCAGGAGCGGCAAGGTGTGCGGGTGGAACCAGTAGGTGCCCGGACGATAGAGCCGGTACTGGTAGAGGCGTTGCATTCCCGGCTCGATGCCGAACTCGGTGACGGGAGTGCCGTCGCTCTCGTTGTCCAGCTCCATGCCGTGCCAGTGGATGATCTGCAGGTTGTCGGCCGGCGCGTAGAACCCGGTCTCGATGGCCACCTCGTTCACCGCCTCCGGCAGCTCGTTCCTGACCGTCGCCTGCAGGACGTCGCCCACGTGGCCGACGATCGTGATGCTGGAGCGCGCGCCGTTGTAGACGGCGGCGTTCGGCGTGACGACGGTGCCGTTGGTGTCGAGATAGCCGTTGGTGAACGTCAACTGAGGCCGCAGCATGCAGGTGTCGCCGCTGACGGTCGCGATGGTCGGGTTGTCGATGCCGCCGGGACACTCGCTCGCGGGGTCCTTGACGGCGCCGATGACGTCGACGTACTCGTAGTCCGGCACCGGCAGCGTGTCGTTGATCTCTTCCATGACGATGTTCTTCTTGATCAAGAAGAAGGGGTCGCCGGTTGCTGAAGCGGCCTGGCTTACGATGAGCGTCAGCGCAAGCCCACAGCCCAACGACAGGAGTACTGAGGTTCTCTTCATGGTTCAGGTTCCTTTCCTCTTTCCTCGTTCAGGTACATCGGCGAAGTCCGGAACACCCCCCTGCGCCGGTGGTGTCCAGGACGGGGACGGGTAATCGGGCGAACGTCGTGGCGGCTCGCCGGACGGGCCGCGGGCCGCGTGAATCGCGTCGGCCACGGGTTTCGATTCCCGAGTCCGTTGCGAGAAACCCGATGGTCGGGCCGCGAGGCGGTGCTCGCACCCATCTGGCCACTCTCGTGACGACCATGGCTGACTCCTCCTTTCGTGGACGCAACCGTTCCTTCCCCTCTTTCAAGAAGGACGAGGTTTGACAACGCGCTCTCCACGACGGAGAGCTTCCGCGCATCCCCTATGTGCGCTGCTTCCAAACGCAACAAACGCCTACCCGTTCGTGCTTCTGCAAAACGACTCAGGTCACAATGCAGCGCACGACCGACCTTACGCCAACTGCGCGTCCGATGAGATGAGACAGCCCTGCCTGCCGTCCAATGAGACAGCTATCTCTGCCGTCGATGTGAGCCAGCCCTGCCGTTGAGGAAAGGAGGCTTCCAGCTCCTGCTGAGAGCCCCGTTACCGAACAATGAGAGCGAGTGTAGTGCCCTTCTTGGCGCCTGTCAAGGGGTGGATTGGGGAAAACCTCGGTTTGTCAGGGAAAATACCTAATCCCCCCCTCGAGGCCCCCGTCCGTCGTGCCGGGTGCCGCCGTGCTCCGTGCCGTCCAGCGGCACCAGCGGCGCGTCCACGTCGACGGCGCCGGCGCGCTCGAAGCGCAGCGTCAGCCGGACCGTCTCCGCGGCCTCGGCGACCTCGGCGTCGACCAGCATCACGTGCTTGCCGCCGGGCGCCAGCTCGAGGGTCCCGCCGGCGGGGACCTCGAAGCCCTCGGGACGCGGCACCATGCGCATCGCGTCGCCGTCCATCACCGTCTCGTGGGTCTCGGCCGCGCGCGCCGCCGCGGTCTCGACCGCGACCAGCCGGTCGCCGCCGCCCGCGTCGCGCACCGCGAAGTAGACCGCGCCCATGCCTCCGGGCAGCAGGTGGACGCGCGCATCGAGAATCTCGATCGCCGCCGCCGGCGGCGCCTCGGCGGCAGGCTCGACGGCAGGCTGGCCGCAGGCCACCAAGAGGAGCGTGAGGTGGATAGGCCAGAGTCTCATGTGACGGGTCTCCGATGAGGTCAGCGGCGCCAGTAGACCTTGAGGCCGTAGACGAGCACGGCGAGCGAGACCAGGCCGCAGGCGGCGCCCCAGAACCAGTAGGGCAGCAGGAGCGCCTGGGCGATCTGGCCGACGTCCGAGGGCATCCTGCCGTTGGCCGTCAGGGCGACGGGCGTGAAGAGGTAGCTGCCGCGCGAGAAGACGCTCAAGGCGAGCTGGACCGAGAAGAAGACCAGCACGAGCTGCGCCATCTCGCCCGCCGCCCTGAGCGCCGCCGCCGCGCAGCACGCGGCCACCAGCGCCACGAAGAAGAAGCCGAAGAAGCCGCGCACGACCAGGAGGAGGGCCACGAGGAGCATGAAGGCGAAGGCGAGCAGGCACGATCGGGCGCCGCGCACCGTGCGCCCCCAGGCGAAGCCGGCCGCCGCCGCCACCGCCGGGCCGACCAGGCCGCCGCCGGCCACCGCGGCACGTGCGAGGGCGCTCGACGGCGACGCCACGTGGGCCACGCCGGAGCCGTCGGACCACATCTCGAAGCGCTGGAAGGAGCCGCCCACCAGCAGCGCCGTCAAGCCGTGCCCCATCTCGTGGGCCACCGTCGACAGGAGCATGAAGGGGTAGGCCAGGGCCGCGAAATAGGGGACGAGGTAGAGCAGCGCCGTGACCACCAGGCTCACCAGGAGCACGACGCGGGCCTGGTGGTATTTCACCGTCGTCATCTACCCTCCGGAGTTTCACTCCCGGATCCGCAGCCGGCGGCGCGCCGGCAGGTCGCGCAGCTCGCGGACGCGGCCGTCCGGCCAGCGGACGACGAGACGGTCGAGCACGGCGCGCCCGCCGGTGCCGAAGTGGACGGCGAGCGCGTTCTGCGACAGGTACGACGAGCCCGTGCGCACCTCGCGGCGCGCCGTGCCGGCGGCCGACGGCAGCTCGACGCGCCCGCCGATGCCGAAGCGGTTGCCGCCCGCGCCGGCGAGGTCCACGAGGAGCCAGCCGGCGTCTTGCCCGGTCAGGTTCTCGTAGACCTCCGCCAGGTCGTTGGAGTTGGCCACCACGACGTCGAGGTCGCCGTCGAGGTCGAGGTCGCCCACCGCCAGGCCGCGGCTCGAGCGGACCACGTCGAGGCCGGCGTCCTGCACCTCGGCGAAGCGGCCGCCTCGGGCCTCGAAGACCTGGTTGGGCTGCCGGTACGGCGTCACCGAGTCCATCGCCTCGGGGTTGTCGTTGACGTGGCCGTTGGCCACCGCCAGGTCCTGGTCGCCGTCGTGGTCGAAGTCGGCCCACGCCACGCCGAACGCCAGCCTCAGGAGCGAGGGCTCGGCCAGCCCCAGGGGGTAGCGCTCGTCGCTGAAGACGCCTCCTCCCTGGTTCTTGTAGAGCGCGTTGGTCTCGAGCTCGAAGTTGGTCACCACGACGTCGAAGAGGCCGTCGCCGTCGACATCGGCGAGGTCGACGCCCATGCCGGCCTCGGGCAGCCCGCGGTCGCCGTGCGAGGTGCCCGAGAGCAGCGACACGTCCTCGAACTTCACCTGGCCGTCGGCGCCCACGCCGCGGTTCAGGAAGAGGAAGTTCGGCGTCAGGTCGTTGGCCACGTAGAGGTCCGGCCAGCCGTCGTTGTCGAGGTCGCCGAAGACCACCCCGAGGCCGGCGCCGCGCGCCCCCGCGAAGCCGGCCTCGCGAGTGCGGTCGACGAAGGCGCCGTCGCCGCGGTTGGCGTAGAAGCGGTCGGGCAGGCCGTTGTAGACGTCGGGGTGGCAGTAGCCGCGCAGGCCCAGGTCGCGCCGGCCGCAGTAGACGTGGTTGTCGAGGCCGAAGTCGACGTAGTGGGCCACGTAGAGGTCGAGGTCGCCGTCGCGGTCGGCGTCGCTGAAGGCGGCGCCGGCGCTCCACCCGGGCTCGCCGACGCCGGCCGCGGCCGTGACGTCGGTGAAGGTGCCGTCGCCCTCGTTGCGAAAGAGCTGGGCGCGGCCGAAGGCGCTCACCAGGAGGTCGAGGTCGCCGTCGCCGTCGACGTCGCCGGCGGTGACGCCGGTGCCGAAGTCCTTGACGGCGATGCCCGAGCGCTCGGTCACGTCGGCGAAGCGCCGGCCCCCTTCGTTGCGATAGAGCCGCGAGCGGGGAGGGTCGCCCTGGTAGCCCGGCAGCACGCCGCCGTCGACGAAGAAGACGTCGTCGTCGCCGTCGCCGTCGTAGTCGAAGACCACGACGCCGCCGGCCATCGTCTCCACCATGTAACGCTCCCCCGAGCCGCCGTGGTGATGGCGGAAATCGAGGCCCCAGGCCTGCGACACCTCGCGGAAGCGGATCGCCGGCGCCGCGTCGGCGGGGACGCTCAGGGCGCAGGCCAGGGTGAGGACGCACGCGGTCTTCGACACGGCGGTAGTGTAGCGGTTGGCGAGCGCGCGGAGAAAAAGGCCCCGCGCCTGCTGCTCGAATGACGACCTACTACCAGCGGCGCCTCTGGCGCCTGCCCCGCGAGCACGAGGAGACCTTCACGGCCGAGCTCTTCGCGCGCGGCGCCCTGGGCTGCGAGATCCGCGACGACTCGCCCGCGACTCTGGCCGGCGGCACCCTGGCCGTCGAGGCCTACTTCCCCGATCCGCCGCCGCTCGAGCTCGCGCTCTGGGATCTCGGCGCCTGGCCGGGGCGCGGCGTCGAGACGTTGGCCGCGGAACGCTTCGCGGACCGCGACTGGCTCGCCGAATACCGGGCCGCGGCCCGGCCCCTCGAGGTCGGACGGCGCTTCGTCGTCGATCCGCGGGACGAAGCAGAGGCGCAGGACGTGGGCGGCCGCACCGTCCTCGCCATTCCCGCCCGCACCGCCTTCGGCACCGGCTCCCACGAGTCGACGCGCCTGGCCGTCGCCTGGCTCGAGGACCTCGACCCGCGGGGGCTCGACGTGCTCGACGTCGGCACCGGCAGCGGCATCCTGGCGTTCGCGGCGCTGCGGCTCGGGGCGCGGCGGGCCGTCGGCTTCGACGCCGACGCGGGAGCGGCCCTGGTGGCGCGCCAGAACGCGGACCTCAACCGCCTGCGGCCGTCGTTGTTCGCCGGCCGCCTGGCGTCGCTGCGAGCCGCTGAGCGCTTCGACTTGGCGCTGGTCAACGTGCTGCCCGAGCGGGTGCTCCCGGAGGTCCCGCGGCTCCTGCCGTTGCTGCGGCCCGGCGCCCGGGTGGTGAGCTCGGGCAACCTGTGGCAGCGCCGGCGCGAGCTCGCGGCGCGCTTCGCCGCTCTCGGATTGAATGCCCAGGGCGAAAAACGCGAAGGCGAATGGGTCGCGTTCCTGCTCCGGTACATCCCGCCATGATCACCTTGCTCGTCGATCCGGGACGTTTTCAGGGCGACCAGACCATCGTGGAGGACGACGCCTATCGCCATCTCTTCCGGGCGCGCCGCGCCGCCGTGGGCGACCGCCTGCGCGTCGTCGACGGCGAGGGCCGGGCGCGCTGGGGCGAGGTCGCCGGCGTCGAGCGGCGACGCGCGGTGGTGACCCTCGGCGCGGACGCGCCGGCGAACGAGCCGCCGTACCGGCTCACACTCGTCGTCGCGGCCCTGCGTCCCGAGCGCGCCTCGTGGCTGGTGGAGAAGGCCACCGAGATCGGCGTCGCGGCGGTGCGCTTCCTCGCCAGCGAGCGCACGCCGCGTCAGTACGGAGAGGCGCAGGTCGAGCGCTGGCGGCGGGTGGCCTCGGCGGCGGTCGAGCAATGCCACCGCTCGCGGCGGCCAGCGGTCAGCGGCGTCCACGGCTGGGGGGAGCTGCCGGAGCTCGTCGCGGACGCCCGCGAGCGGTGGTTCCTCGATTTCCAGGGAGGAGACCTGGGAGCTCCTCATGCCCTCGCCGGCGTGGTGCTCGTCGGTCCGGAGGGGGGATGGAGCGACGCGGAGCGGGCCGAGCTCGAGCGTCTTGGCGTGGCGTCCGTCGCGCTGGGGCCGCGGGTCCTGCGGGTGGAGACGGCGGCGGTCGTCGCCGCGGCACGGCTGCTGCTGGGGTGATGTCTGGTGTAGGGGCGCACGGCGTGCGCCCGGTCCCGTCAGGGGGCCGTCCGGAAGGGCGCAAGGCCTTGCGCCCCTACACCCAGGTCATCCGCCTGTCTCGGTCACCGGCTCGACGCGGTAACGCCCCGGTCTTTCCTCCACCAGCCGCCCCACGGGCTCGTCGGTCTCGTGGTCGAAGAAGCACAGCCAGCCGCCGGCCGCGGCCCGCGGAATCCACTCCGCCTTGTTCTCCATGGTCTCGAGGGGATAGAGGTCGTAGCTCATGATCCACGGATAGGCGACGTGCGCCGTCGTGGGGACGAGGTCGGCCCAGAAGACGGCGCGTTCCGCTCCCGGCTCCGCGGCGCCGCCCAAGAGCACGATGCACATGTCGGCGTTGTGGCCGCGCACCTTCACCGCCTCGACGCCGGCGAGCGGCGAGCAGCTCTCGTCGAAGAGCTCGACGACTTCCGCCGCGAAAAGCGATTCCCAGTTGCGCGGGTCGTAGCTCGAGCGGTCGCGCGGGTTGGGACGGCGGCCGTGCTCGACCTCGCCGCGCTCCAGGAAGTAGCGCGCCCGCGGGAACGTCGGCACCAGCCGCTCGCCCTCGTAGCGGGTACACCAGCCGCAGTGGTCGAAGTGGAGGTGGGTCGGCAGCACGTGGGTCACCTCGCCCACGTCGTAGCCCGCGGCGCGGATCGCCGCGGGCAGACGCGTCGCGCCTTCCTCCATGCCGTAGAGGTCGCGGAACTTGGCGTCGTTCTTGTCGCCGATGCCGGCGTCGACGAGCAGCAGGTCGGATCCGCGCTCGACGAGCAGGCAGTTCGTCGTCATCGGGATGCGGTTGCGCTCGTCCGGCGGCTTCTTCTTCTCCCACAGCGGCCGCGGCACGACGCTGAACATGGCGCCGCCGTCGAGACGGAAGGGGCCGTCGTCGACGCGGGTGATCTTGAGCGAGCCGAGCCGGAAGGGCATTCGACGGGAGCGTATCAAACGCCCCGCCCCGCGGTTGTCGTGTGCGCCGAAACTGCCTACAATCGGTGAGAGATCACACCTACGATGGAGAGACCGATGAAGCTCACGGAAGTCGCCCAAGCACTGGTCGCCGAGGGGAAGGGCATCCTCGCGGCGGATGAAAGCACGTCGACGATCAAGAAGCGCTTCGACGCGATCGGGGTCGAGTCGACCGCGGGGAGCCGACGCGCCTACCGCGAGATCCTCTTCACCACCGCCGAGGCCGAGCGTTTCATCTCCGGCGTGATCCTCTTCGACGAGACCGCCCGCCAGAAGGCCGCGGACGGCACGCCCTTCGTCGAGCTGCTGACGGCCAGGGGCGTCCTCCCCGGCATCAAGGTCGACAAGGGCGCCAAGGCCCTGGCCGGCGCTCCCGGGGAGAAGGTCACCGAGGGCCTCGACGGCCTGCGCGAGCGGCTCGCGGAGTATCGCGCCATGGGCTGCCGCTTCGCCAAGTGGCGCGCCGTGATCGCCATCGACGAGGCCGCGGGGCTGCCCAGCGACGCCTGCATCGACGTCAACGCCCACGCCCTGGCGCGCTACGCGGCCCTGTGCGTGGAGCAGGACCTGGTGCCGATCGTCGAGCCCGAGGTGCTGATGGACGGGGCGCACCCGACCGCCGCTTGTGCGGCGGCGACCGAGCGCACGCTGCGCCGGGTGTTCGCGGCCCTCGCCGAGCAGCGGGTCCCGCTCGAGGAGATTCTATTGAAGCCCAACATGGTGGTCAGCGGCTCGCTGTGCCCCGAGCAGGCGGGTCCCGAAGCGGTGGCGCGGGCCACGGTCGCGTGCTTCCGGCGCGTGGTGCCGGCGGCGGTGCCGGGCATCGTCTTCCTCTCGGGCGGCCAGAGCGACGTCGAGGCGACGGCCAACCTCAACGCCATCAACGCCCTCGGCGAGAACCTGCCATGGCAGATGAGCTTCTCCTACGGCCGCGCCCTCCAGGCCCCGCCGCTCAAGGCCTGGCTCGGCCAGGCGGCCAACCGCCAGAAAGCGCAGCAGGCGTTCTTCCAGCGCGCCCGCCTCAACGGCGCCGCGCGCAGCGGCCAATACTCGGCGGCGATGGAAACCGGCTAGCTCGTCCACGAGCGCAGGAAGAGCACGATGTGGCGCAGGTCCTCGTCGGTCAGGCGCGGATCGCCGCCCTTCGGAGGCATCGGCATGCCGCTCTCGTTGTCGGGATCGCTCGGCGAGCGCCCGCGCTTGAGGAACGCGACCAGCTCCTCGTCGCTGTGGCCGCGGACGAAGTCGTTGTCGACCAGGGAGTTGCCCATGTTGCCCATGCCCTGGCCTTGGGCGCCGTGGCACATGGCGCAGGCGCGCAGGTAATCGGTGCGGCCCATCTCGACGGCCGTCTGCTCGCCGCCGCACGCGGCCAGGACGAGTACCAAGGCGACGAGCGCGAAGGCGGTAGATCTCAAGTCTTCAGTCCTCCGGGTCCTCCCGCCGGCGCGCCACGAGGAGATGGAAGCGCATGGGCTCGCGCCGGCGGAGCAACCGAGCTTTCCACGGCAGGAGCGCCCAGCGCAAGCCGTAGAAGGGGCGGACCACCCGCCAGTCGAGCGCCAGCTCGGCGCCGAGACGCGCCAGGCGTCCGCGGGTCAGGAAACCCTCCTGGCCCTCTTCGCGGCCCTCGCCGTGGCGCTCGCGCAGACTCTCGTCGAGCTCGCGGAGCATCTGCTCGCCGCTGGCGCGCCGGCGGTAGATCGGCGTGTCCATGACCGCCAAGCGTCCGCCGGGGCGCAGCAGGCGCCGGGCCTCCCCGAGGGTCGCGGCGCAGTCGCGCGAATAGTGCAGGGCGCCGTTGAAGACCGCGAGGTCGAAGCCGCCGTCGGCCCAGGGCAGACGGTCGAAGCTCGCCTGGACGCGGGGGAACGCCAGCGGATAGTGGCGGGCGGCGCCGAGCCCGTCGCGCCCGTCGTCCGTCAGGTCGACGGCCACCGGCCGGTGCCCGGCCGCGGCCAGGCGGTACGAGAGCCAGCCGTTGCCGGCGCCGAGGTCGAGCGCCGCGAGCGGGCCGCGGCGCCGCGCCAGCGGCTCGACGAGGCGCCTCGTCAGGGCGCGGAAGCTGACCGCGCGCAGGCGCCAGATCTCGGGGTGGCGTCCGCTCAGATCGCGGTAGGGCAGGGCCTGGAAGTAGGCGGGGTCCTCGCTCCCCCAGCCCTCGGCGCGGCGCACCGCGGCGTAGCGCTCGACGAACTCTCGGTGCTCTTCGCGGCGTCCGAGGAAACGCCAGACGCCGCCGACCTCGTGGACGACGAAGCCGTCGCGCGGGCAGCGCAGCGTCGCGGCGTCTTCGGGCTCGAGGAGCGAGCGGCACTCGGGGCAGACCCATTCCGGCACGGCGGAAGCGTAACCGAACGTGCGCGCCGACGTGGGGTCAAGTATTACAAGTCGTCCGAGGTTTGAGATTGTGAAAGGGAAGCCCCTGCGGCCTCGGACCGCGGCTCGCGACGCTGCGCGAGCAGCCAGGCGAAGAGCTCCTCGTCGCGGAAGGGCTCGCGCAGCACGTGCCCGCCCTCCGGATAGCGAGTGAAACGCACTTCGGCGCCGATCTCCCGCAGGGCCGCGACCATCTTCTCCGCTTCGGCGATCGGCACCACCTCGTCGCGCTCACCGTGAAACACCCAATAGGGAACGTCTCGTGGCCGGTAGGTCCACCAGGTCACGCCGGGGGCGGCGATCGGCACCACAGCGGCGAAGCGGCGTGGGTAGCGGTGGGCAAGGTAGTAGGCGCCGTAACCGCCCATGCTGTGCCCGATGACCGCGATCCGGTCGGGATCGATGCGATGAGAGGCGAGGAGACGCTCGAGGAGCGCATCGACCATCTCGGCGTGCTCGCTCCATGTGTCTCCCATCGGACCGTGCCCGCCGACCTCGCCCAGGGGGCATTGTGGGCTGACCACCACGAACGGGAAGTCGCGCTCCTCCTCCAGGCGCCGGACCAGCGGGTAGACACGCAGCCTGGCGACGTCGTCGCCGCTGCCTCCGCCGCCGTGCAGGTGCACCAGGAGTGGCCAGAGGCGCTCTTCACGATCGTAGCTCTCGGGTAGATAGAGCAGGTAGTTCGCGGCGGCCGTCTGCCTCGTCGTCGATTCGAAGCGGTATTCCTCTTGGCGCGACGGCTCCGGAGGCTCCTGCCCGGCCACCGGACCGGCGGCGACGGCTGCCACCATGGGGGCCACGACCGCGACAGACCACGGTCTCGCTCTCGATCGGAACCTCATCTTCTCGGTTTCCTCGGGTTTCAGGTTGCTCACCCCGGATGATGCCTCATCTCCGCAGGTATCGAAAGGGCTCGCGATCCTGAGTGACCCGCCTCGGCGTCCTAGGAAGTCGATCCTCCTCGTGGTAGAACCGAGCCGATGAGGACGGCGACGGACAAGACGTCCGCGTTCGACGCTCTCGGCGAGCTGCTCGGCGAGCGCTTCACGACCGCCCGGGCGGTGCGCGACGAGCACGGCAAGGACGCCTCCTGGCACCCGCCGCAGCCGCCCGACGCCGTCTGCTTCCCGGCGTCGACGGCCGAGGTGGCGAGGGTGGTCGCGATCTGCGCCGGCGAGCGGATCCCGATCGTCCCCTTCGGCACCGGCACCTCGCTCGAAGGGCACGTCCAGGCGCCGCACGGCGGCGTCTCGGTGGACCTCTCGCGTATGGACCGCATCGTGGCGCTGCGCCCCGCGGACCTCGACGCCACGGTGGAAGCGGGCGTCACCCGCAAGCAGCTCAACCGCCTGGCGGCGGACCACGGCCTCTTCTTCCCGGTCGACCCGGGCGCCGAGTGCACCCTCGGCGGCATGGCGGCCACGCGCGCCAGCGGCACCAACGCGGTGCGCTACGGCACGATGCGCGAGAACGTGCTGGCGATGACCGTGGTGCTGCCCGACGGCCGGGTGATCCGCACCGGGAGCCGCGCCCGCAAGTCGTCGGCGGGCTACGACCTGACGCGTCTCTTCGTGGGCTCGGAGGGCACCCTGGGGATCGCGACCGAGGTCACCCTGCGCCTCCATGGATTGCCGGAGGCGATCTCCTCGGCGGCGGTCTCGTTCGCGTCGCTCCACGGCGCCGTCCACACGGCGATCCGCACGATCCAATCAGGGATCCCGGTGGCGCGCATGGAGCTGCTCGACGCGCTGCTGATGGACGCGGTCAACCGTTACGCCAGGCTCGACCACGCGGTGGCGCCGACGCTGCTCTTCGAGTTCCACGGCAGCGCGGCGGGCGTCGAGGAGCAGGCCCGCGACGTCGCGCAGATCGCCGCCGAGCTCGGCGGCGAGGGCTTCCGTTGGTCCGTCGACGCGGCGCAGCGCGAGCGCCTGTGGGAGGCGCGTCACCACGCCTACTTCGCGGCCCTGGCCCTGCGTCCGGGCTGCCAGGGCTGGACGACGGACGTCTGCGTACCCATCTCGCGTCTCGCCGACTGCGTGCTGGAGACCCAGCAGGACCTCGAGGAGAGCCCGCTCCTGGCCCCCATCGTGGGCCACGTGGGCGACGGCAACTTCCACCTGGTGATGCTGGTCGACCGCGACGACCCGGCGGACCAGGCGGAGGCGCAGCGGATCCACGAGCGTCTCGTCGCGCGCGCCCTGGCGATGGACGGCACCTCGACGGGGGAGCACGGCGTCGGCCTCGGCAAGCGCGCGTTCATGGCCGCCGAGCACGGCGACGCGCTCGACGTGATGCGTGCCGTCAAGGCGGCGATCGATCCGCTGGGGTTGATGAACCCGGGGAAGATCTTGTAGGGCCAAGACGAGCTGGTCGCGGGTTGCGGCCCGGCCGACGACGGATCAGAATGGCCCGGTGATCGGCCAGCGCTACCAGATCCTCGCCGAGCTCGGCCGCGGCGCCATGGGCACCGTCTACCGTGCGGCCGACCGCCTGACCGGTTGGATGGTGGCCCTGAAGCAGGTCTCGAGCATCGGCCGCGAGCCGTCCGTGGCGCCGCGCGGCAAGAGCGCGTCGCTGTTCGGTCCCACCCCCCAGGAACGCCTGATGTTGGCCCAGGAGTTCCGGCTGCTGGCGTCGTTGCGCCACCCCCACGTGATCAGCGTGCTCGATTACGGCTTCGACGAGCTGCTGCGCCCGTTCTACACCATGGAGCTGCTCGAGCGGCCGCGCACGCTCCTCGAAGCGGGCCGCGGCCAGCCCTTCGAGCGCCAGCTCGAGCTCCTGATCCAGACTCTCCAGGCCCTCGCCTATCTCCACCGCCGCGGCGTGCTCCACCGCGACGTCAAGCCGACCAACGTCCTGGTGGAGGATGGCCGGGTCAAGCTCGTGGACTTCGGCATCGCCGAGCCGCGCGACGAGGCCCGTGCCGGGGTCAGCGGCAGCGTGCCCTACATGGCCCCCGAGATCCTCCAGGAGCGGGCCCCCGACGAGGCGGCGGACCTCTACGCCGTGGGCGTGATGGCCTACGAGATGCTCGCCGGCCGCCACCCCTACGAGGACGACAGCGTCGCCATGATGATGGTCAAGGCGGTGCGCGAGCCGCCGGAGATTTCGACCAGGGACTTCGACGGCCGGCTCGTCCCGGTGCTCGAGCGGCTCCTCGCCAAGGACCCCGCGGTGCGCTACCGCGACGCCGCCGAGGTGATCCGCGACCTTTCGGCCGCCGGCCGCCTCGAGAGCTCCCAGGAGACGGTGGAGATCCGCGAGAGCTTCCTCCAATCGGCGCGCCTGGTGGGCCGCCGGCGCGAGATCGAGCGCCTGCGGGCCCTGCTCGAGGCGGCCCGCGCCGGCCGCGGCGGCGCCCTGCTGGTGGGCGGCGAGAGCGGCGTGGGCAAGTCGCGCCTGGTCGACGAGATCAAGGCCATGGCGCTGGTCGAGGGCGCCCTGGTGCTCCCCGGCCAGGCCGTGCGCCAGGGCGGCAGCCCGTACCAGCTCTGGCGCCAGGCGCTGCGCTGGCTGTGCATGCTGCTCGCTCCGGACGACGAGGTCGCCGCCGTGGTCAAGCCCCACGTGCCCGACCTCGCCGAGCTCCTGGGCCGCGAGGTGGGCGACGCGCCCGAGCGCGATCCGCAGGCGGCCCAACAGCGTCTGCTGAGCACGGTGGAGGGGCTCTTCCGGCGTCTCGCGCATCCGACGGTGCTGCTGCTCGAGGACGTCCAGTGGGCGGGCAGCGAGAGCCTGGCGCTGCTGGCGCGGCTGCAGCAGGTCGCGCCCGAGCTGCCGCTGCTGGTGGTGGCGACGTTCCGCGACGACGAGAGCCCGGATCTGCCCGACAAGCTGGCGCCGGCCGAGCTCGTGAAGCTCGAGCGTCTCGACCTGGAAGCGATCGCCGAGCTCAGCGAGTCCATGCTCGGCGAGGTGGGCCTCGAGGCGCCGGTGCTCGACCTGCTGATCCGCGAGACCGCGGGCAACGCGCTCTTTCTGGTGGAGGTGGCCCGCGCCCTCGCCGAGCACGCCGGCCGGCTCGACCGCATCGATCCGGCACGGCTGCCCGAGCACGTGACGACCGGCAACATCGAGCGCCTGATCCGTCGCCGCGTGCGGCGTCTGCCGCGGCGCGACCGCGAGCTGCTCGAGCTCGCGGCGGTGGCCGGGCGCGCCGTGGACGAACGCCTGCTCTCGGCGTTCGCCGCCGAGACGCTCGGCCCCGAAGTGGAGCTCGAAGCCTGGCTCGAGGACTGCGCGAACGTGGCGGTCCTCGAGGTCGGGGGCGGGCAGTGGCGTTTCGCCCACGACCGCCTGCGCGAAATGTTGGCGCAGGACCTGCCGGCCGACCAGCGGCGCCGCGCTCACCGGCGGATCGCGGAGGCGATCTTCGCGGTCTACGGCGAGGCGGCGGAGCACGCCACGGCGCTCGCCCACCACTGGGCCGAGGCGGCCGACATCAGCGACGCTGAGGCCACCGGCAAGGCCGTGGATTACCTCGAGCGCGCCGGCAACCTGGCGACGGCGAGCTGCGCTACCGAGGAGGCGGCGCGGCAGCTCACCCGCGGCTTGCAGCTTCACGGCACCCTGGCCCCGACGCCCGAGCGCCGGCGCCAGGAGATCCGCTACCACGTGGCGCTCGGCGCCACCTACCTGATGGGCCGCGGCTTCAGCGCGCCCGAGGTCGGCCAGGCCTTCGGCCGCGCGCGCGCCCTCGCGGAGCAGGCGGGCGACGCCTCGCACCTGATCTCGGCGCTGCTCGGCCTGTGGCGGTTCCACATCGTGCGCGGCGACCTCGAGACCACGCGCGGTCTGGCCGAAGAGATGCTCGGCCACGCCGCGGCGAGCGGCAACGCGTCGCATGGTCTGCTGGCGACCTACGCGCTGGGCACCACGCTGCTCTTCCAGGGCGAGCCCGCCCTCGCGGCCGAGCACCTGCGCGAATCGATCCGTCTCTTCGAGACCCTCGAATCGGGCACCCGGCGCGAGATTGCCGCCCTTGGCTCCCCGATCGGCCAGAACCCCGCCGTCGCCGCCCTCGCCTACGCCGGCTGGGCCTTGTGGTGCCTGGGCTACCCCGAGCAGGCCGTGGAGCTCAATCGCCGGGCCCTGGCGCTCGCCGACGAGATGGCGCACCCCTTCAGCCAGGCGTTCGCCCACACTCTGCAGGCCTGGCTCGAGCAGATGCGCGGCGACGCCGCGGCGACCGCCGAAGCGGCGCTCGAGGCGATCGCGATCTGCGAGCGCAACGGCTTCCCTTACTTCCTTGCGGTGAGCACCATTTTCCAGGGCTGGGCGCTCGCGCGTCTCGGCCACGCCGAGGAAGGCGCGGCCCGCATCCGCAAGGTGCTCGACGGCCTGCGCTCCGGCGGCGCCGAGCTCTTCCGTCCCTATTTCCTGACCCTCCTGGCCGAGGCCGCCGCCGAGGCCGGCCACGTGGAGGAGAGCCTCCAGATGCTCGCCGGCGCCCTCGACAACGTCGACCGCCGCGGCGGCGGCTTCTGGAAGCCGGAGATGGTCCGGCTCACCGGCGAGCTCGGCCTCAGGCTCCCGGAGGGCGACCGCGCGGCGGCGGAGAGCGCCTTCCTGGAGGCGCTCTCGACCGCGCGCCGGCGCGGCGAGCGCGCCCTCGAGCTGCGCGCCGCCATGAGCCTGGCGCGCCTCTGGGCCGACGACGCCGAGCGCTTCGAGCAGGCGAAGGCGTCCCTTCAGACAATTTACGATAGTTTCGACGAAGGACAGGACACCGCCGACCTCGTTGCCGCCCGGCGGCTGCTGGAGGAACCGACATGACCTACGACGAGGTGATCGCCCTCCTGGAGGAGAACCGCGACGAGCGCGGCCAGTCCCATTGGGCGAAACAGAAGACCGGCGAGCTGAAGAGCTTCGGCATCGGCCTGACCAGGCTGCGCAAGCTGGCCAAGCGGATCGGCCGCGACCACGACCTGGCCCTCGAGCTCTGGAACAGCGACGTCTACGACGCCAAGGTAGTGGGCGCGCTCATCGACGAGCCCAAGAAGATGACCCGCGAGCAGGTGGAATCACAGGTCGAGGACACCCGCGACGGCATGCTGGCGCACGTCTACTGCTCGTGCGACGCCACCCTGCCCAAGACGCCGTTCGTCCGCGGCCTGGCCGTCGAGTGGATGGACTCGGCCGACGCGCACCGGCGCCGCTGCGGCTACGCCCTGCTCTACGAGCTCGGCAAGATGAAGAGCAAGACCCTGGACGACGCCTTCTTCGAGACCTACGTCGACCGCATTCGCGAACGGATCCACGACGAGGAGAACTGGGTGCGCGACGCCATGAACGCGTCCCTGCTCTCGATCGGCAAGCGCAACGCCAACCTCCACGAGAAGACGCTGGCCGCCGCCCGCGCCATCGGCCCCGTCCACGTCGACTACGGCGACAACAGTTGCCAGCCGGTCGACGTCGTCAAGCACATGACGAGCGACTACGTCCGCGCGAAATTCGGCAAGTGAAGGGCGCTCACTCGGGCTTCAGCTTCGCCAGGTAGAGCAGCGCCGCGACCACTCCGCCGGCGATCGGCCCCACGAAGTAGAGCCAGACGTCGGACGTCGAGCCGGCCCTCGCCGGCCTGATCGAAGCGTCGAAACGCGACCTGTCGTCCGCGAATCCCGTTTCGACGCGGCCGTGGCAGGATTTGTCGCCGGCGCCTTCCGGCCGACGCGGCCGTGACGCGATTTGGCCGGCGCCGCCGCGGTTTGAGCGCGGCCGGTGCACGGCTCGGCCGCGGCACGTCGGCTCGACGCGGTCGAGGCAGGGCGAACGACGCCGGCCTCGCGTCCTGTAGCCTCGGAGACGCCAGGATTCGCGGATCCTCGCCTTCCGAAGGCTTCGGGACGCGCCGATTTCCAAAACGACGCTTTCCGAAGGCTTCGAGACGGGGCCGATCCGCGAATCGTCACGACTGGAAGGCTTCGAGACGTGACGCGCCCGCGAATCGTCCCTTTCCGAGGGCTTCGATTCGCCCGATTTCGCGGCCATCGGCGGTGCCGGCCTCTTCGGGACGTCATTCGCCAGGATTCCCGCCGTCTCGACGGGCTCGGAACGCCTCGTGGCGGACGTGGAGGCTTCCCGGAGGGCTCGGTACGTGTTCTGTTTCTCGGTCATGGTCTTCCTTCCTCTTCGGTTCGGCCCCGGTGGGCCGTGGCGACGCGAGCGAGGATACGGAGCGCTTCTGGCGGCCTGTTTGGCGAATCCGTAGGAAAAAAACTATCGGTTTGGCGAGAGCTCCTGTCCGGCGCCCGTGGTCCTCGGTCCGTCGCGCCGGGCCTTGCGGTCCGTCGGTGGCGACGCGAGGGAGGATAGGAAAGAGCTCCGGAGGCCCTGTCAGGCGAGCGGCGGCCCCGCGGTCGATGGCGGCGAGAACGTAGTAGGATGAGCTCACGACGGAGAACGGACTGCCCTGCCTGGACCTGCTGGAGGCCACTCCTGGAATTCTTCGCGGCCTGATGACGGAGCTGACCGAAGAGGACGCCCGGTGGAAGCCGGCGCCGGGCCGCTTCTCAGTCGCCGAAGACGTTGCTCCTGCGCTTCGTCTATTCCGAGCCTCAGCGGTTAAAGTCAAATCCAGCGCTTAGATGCGATCCTCGTGATTCTCAACGCGTCCGTCGAACTGGCCGAGCTTGCGGCGGTCATCATGGAGCCCGCCAGTACGTCCTCGATCGCCCGCGAGCGGATCTTTTCCGAAATGTCGGGGAGGGCGTCAAGACCGAAGACCACGGAGTACACTCGAAACGGTGTTCTGGACGGAGGCGGCTCAGGCTGAGCGCACGCCACTCCAGCCGGCCCTCGGAGGACTACTCCAATGCACCCCACGGCGGTGCCGTGTCCGTCTTGCCGCTTGAATCTTGCATTGATAACTCAGAATTATCACCTGGCCAGCAGATCTTGGACTTTTGCACACCAGGCAGATCGAACCTCTGGGCGAGCGCTTCATCAAGACCAGAATGGCGTCAGACGTTCAAGATTCCATACTTTCCTGCGCGCCTGTCCTTAGCGCGGCCTACGGCCGCAACCAAAGCGGGGATCGTCCTGGGCAGTGATGATCTTTCTCGGCATAGTGTTGGTGGCGGCCAGACTGGCGTCTGGCCAGGGATCAGGACACAGAGGCGGCGGGATGGGCTAGCGTGGCCAGCCCATCCCCAGTCAGAATCAGGATTGTACTCTCGGACGCGCCTCCATCGGGGGAAGCGCCGGGAGGGGCTCTTAGGCCCCTGGGCTTGGAAGCCCACACCACCTCTCATCTGACCAGGGAATGGGCCATGACCACCTTCGAGAGTGTACACCAGGACGAGATCCTGGGCAGTCTGACGACATTCGACCGGATGATCTTCAGAGGCTACCTCACGGGCTTTTTCCCGGACGGGGCCTTCCAGCGCTTCCTCAACCGTCGTGGGGTCCTGCTGAAGGACTTCGGTCGGTTCGTCGAGGGAGCGACAGCAAAGGTCAAGGAGCACGTCATGCGCTTGGCAGCTACGGCAGGTCGGCCATACGTCTACCTGGAATCAACCCATACGGCGGCGTTGAGCCTCTCCGCAGAAGATGTGCTGCGTTACCTCGGGCGCAAGCTGCACGGCAATCTCCGAGGCGAGGTGCTGACCGATCTGAAGAAAAGACCCGAGGGGTTCCGGGTCAAGCATACCATGAAGCGCAACTCGGTGAAGATGTACGACAAGCTTAGCGTACTGCGTATCGAGACCACGATCAACAATCCGCACGAATTCAAGGTCCTGCGGGTCCTCGAGACCCCAGCGGGAACCAAGCGGCGGTGGTTGCCCATGGGCAAAGGCGTCGCCAATCTTTGGCGCTACGCACAAGTGGTCGCGCAGGCCAACAACCGCTATCTGGAAGCTCTGGCGCGCGTGCAAGGGAAAAGCGAGGCGATCGATGAGCTCGATCGCTTGTGCCGGTGTCGCCGTGTCAACGGCAGGCGCTTCGCCAGATTCAACCCAGTGGCGGCGAGCGATGTCGAGCTCTTCAAAGCAGTCGCTGCCGGTGAGCATTTGATCAACGGATTCCGCAACCGCGATGTCACCCGTCGACTCTTTCCGCAACCGCCCGCGTCCTCCGAGGAAGCCCGTCGCCGCTGCGCCCGGATAAGTCGACAGATCGCCAAACTTCGCGGCCACGGTCTCGTCGCCAAGGTCAAGAACAGCCACCTCTACCGAGTCACTGCGCGTGGCTATTCCATTATCGCGGCTGTCCTCAGCTTTCATGAAGTGGACTTTCCTAGAGTCTATAGCACCGCCAGCACCGCCTGTGGATGAAGTCCGTGGAAAGTTCTCGCGGTTAGCGCAAGTTTCCGAGAGGAATACTATAGGTTCCATTGCAGCTCCATTGCAGCTTCAGTCTCTCCAAGTCGCTCATCGTTGTCCTCCTTGCTCGGGGAGCGGGAATTCCGCGTCAACATATGGGGAGTTATTCTGATCGCTGACAAGAGCCGCCGATCCAGGAGGTTGCGTGTGCTGAGCGGCAAGTGCGCCTCGCTCACTCGCCCTTCCCCAGCAGGACTTCCGGCACCACCGGTGCCCCACACCACCGAGCGATCGAGTTGTAGGTGCGGCCAGCCGCCTGCAAAGCCTTGCCCGCTTTCTTGGCTCCCTTCAGGGCCTTCGAGAGCTTGCTCTTGTCGTCGCCCAGGTCCTGGAAAGCTTGGGCGGTTCTGGCGAGCACGGCCTTCACCTGACTCTCATCCGCGCCCTCGGCCAGCTGGCCAAGCGCGGCGCCGGCTTCGAGGAGCTGCCGGCCCTCCTCGGCGGGGAGGGCGTTGGCGGCTTCCTGAAGGTGGGCGTGGAGGACGGGGAGCTGCTGCTCGAGGCAGAAGGCGTGCTGGATAGTGGCGTCTCCGCCCTTGGCGTCGACGACGACATGCAGTGGGCTGTTGTGGTGGATGTGGATGGGGGGTAGCTGTGACACCGGTTGGGGTTCGAGAGCCTGAGACAGGAGCTGTCCAAGGCGGTCGATGGTGACCTCCTGGTGCCAGATGAGCTGGTCCTTCGTCGCCATAAGCTGGTCCTTGCTCTCAAGTCTAGCGTGCATAATCCTGATCTCGTTCTTCAAGTCTAGGATCTGGATGGGGTCGTCCAAGAACTCATTGACGCCCATCTCTCCGCGTACGACGAGGCCGAAGTCATTCAGTGCTCGCTCGATCTCCTCGCGTTTGCCCTCGGGTGTCTCGATCGCCATCGTGACCTTGTGGCCTTCTTGCGTGATGATCACCGCAACCTCGGTGCCAGCGTACTTCTGGCGGAGGACCGTGGCGAAGTAGCTCAGGATGGAGACGCCGGCTTCGTGGTATTCCGGGGGGAATTCGATGGAGCGGAGGATCGAGGGCTCCTTGACCACGTCCGCCAGATCAGCCCTGAGGCCCAGCTCTTCCCTGATCGCTCTGATCTTTTCGTTGAGGTAGTACTCCTTCTGAGCACGTTCCATCCGCTTCTTGACCTCTTCCTCAATGCTCTTTTCCATATCCGGCGTCTCGGGCTCGCCTTCGATCTCCTCCTCGAGATCCTTGTCGTCGTCAGCCCGGTCGTCTTGGCTACTCAGCTCTTTCTTCATCGTGTTGATCTTTAATTTGAGGTACTCCTTCTGCTTCTCGTTGGCCACTCCAGCCCAGTCGCCACGGGCCAGCACCTCTTCCATCACTTTGACCTTCTCGTTGAGGTAGTACTCTCTCTGGGCGCGCTCCATCTGCTTCTTGACCTGATCGTTGATGCGCTTGTCGATGTTGATCTTCTCAATCTCCACGTCGAGCATGTCGTGCAGGCGCTGCAGGCGCACGTAGGGGTTCAGCGTTTCGAGGAGCGACTGCTTCTCGGCTGTGGTGATGCCGATGAGGTGCGCCGCCAGGGTGTCGGCGAAGTGGTCCGGGTCGTCGAGCTCGATGGTCGGCAGCGGGTTCTCGACCTCCAGGTGGTTCGACATTTTGGCGTATTGTTCGAAAATGTCGAGCACCTTCGACATGTAGGTCTGGAGATTGGCGTCGACCGGGTAGTTGACGGTAAAGGTCTCGACATCGGCGAAGACCGCCCCGTCCTCCTCGGTGAGCTCTCGCAGGCGGGCGCGCTGCTCGCCCTCGACCATCACCCTGATGTTGCCGTTGGGCAGCTTCAGGTTCTGGATCACGCGGGCCACAACGCCCATCTCGTGGATGTCGGAGCGGGTGGGTGCATCGATCTCGCGATCACGCTGGGTGTTGAGGAAGAGCCGCTTCGACGGCGAGGCAAGCGCCAGCTCGAGGGCGCGGACGGAAGACTCGCGGCCGACGACAAAGGGGGCCCACATATAGGGGAAGACCACCATTTCGCGAAGTGAAAGCGCTGGTAGAACTAGCTCGCTTTTAGCGACGTAGGATGGTTCCATAAGACTTCGTCCTCTCTTGGGTTGTCTAGACCACGTGCATCTGGAGCGTGAAACTGTCGGAGGAGGTCTCCCTCACATTGGCCGGCTGGAGGTGTCGCTTGATCAAGCCGTCCGTGACAACAAACTCGGTGGCGAGCCGGCCGGAGAGGCTCTTGCCGTCCTTGAGCGTAACTTCCACCGTGTCATCCGGGAGGGTGCCGAGATGATTGACGGCGACGCGCGGCACGATGACGTCGCTGGCGTCGGTGACGAGCTCGAATTCCTCGGGCGCGATATCGCCAAGGAGCTCCGCGCCGTCTGCGGTGGTGAGCAGCGACCTGGCCGGCAGGGAAACGGCCAGCAGCGTGAGGATCGCGAAGAGAACCGCGTGCTTCAAGTCGACGAGGCTCGCCATGATCTCTCCATGCCCGTCCCGGTGAGGACAGTATACCGCGGATCGAGGAGGCGGCCACCTCGCCGGCGGCGTGGGGTCCCGAGCTGCGGCCGTCCCGCCCGCTCGAACCCGCCACGCTGCACCTGAAAAGAGCATCGGCCAGCCGCGGCTGGATGGCATCGGCACTCGGTGCCGATCTTGCCCCGCGTCCTCACTCCTCGGCCAAGGGCTTAGGGTGCGGGTCGGGCAATCCTCGAGGGGCGCGCTCGCGTCGGCTCGGACTATCGGCGGTCGCCAGTAGCGCGTCGAGGCCGAAACGGCGGACGGCCATCTCGTCGCTCCTCCTGGTGCGATTCAGGCCGCTTCAGCGGGTCTCACCGTTTCAGGGTGTTACGCCAAGTTGCAGGCCAATCGGACCCCACCCAAACCAGGGATTCTGGCCTAGACCGGTGCCCCGCGGCGATCCTGTAAACTGTTGATCTGGAACGGTTTAGGATGGAGCCGACGGGCGGGGTCGAACCGCCGCCCTTCTGATTACGAATCAGTCGGACTACATCGTCGATGACCCACGGAGGAGAGACATCGTAGTCAAAGGGTAATCCGCACCCTCTGAGCTTCCTTGAAGGCGGAGACTTTGAGGGGTCGACGGGCTCCTGCTGGTGCGGTGCGGGCCATCGGTGCCCATTGCGAAAAGAGTGGGACGAACGTTTGTGGCTGCTGATCGTGATCAATACCGCGATCAGCGCTTCCTCCACCCTGGTCACCCTCATCGACCTCGTGGTCGCAGTCAAGGCCTGGTAGGCTGACGGGGCGCCCTTCGGGGCGCCCCGTCACCTCCGGTCTTCTCGTTACGCCGGAACTGCGGACGTGTAGCTTTCCTCGATCCCGCTCAGCAGGTCGGGCCGCGAGCCCACGACCGTCGGCCCCCCAAGACCCATGGAGGCGAGCATGTATGGCCAGATGATGGACCGTCCCGCTGCTGGCGCGGTCATCGGCGCGTAGCTCGTCCTCCCTCCGTCCAGAGAACGCCCCGGCGCTCTACCTCGCGTCGTAGAGCGCCTTCGTCGACGAAATCCACGCGGACCTGATCCCCCGTCTTGAGGACGACCCGGTAGGTAAAGGCCGGAGGGTCGAAGACGCGTTCCACTCGACGATCTCGTCCCATGCCAGTGTCCGTTGCAGCCCTTTAGCTCTGGAGGACAGCGAGACGCCTTCGCCGGTCGGCCGCACTACAAGATCCTTTCGTAAGCTCGCTTCCCGTGCAGAATCCGGTACACCCAAACCTGGGACTTCCTGATCTTATAGAAAATGAGATAGGGAGGTTCCATCACAAAACGATAGTCGTTTCTTCTGAGCCGCTCATCTCGTGGCCGGGCACCACGGCGGGGGAGCCTTTCGAGGGATTCGATCCGGTCGAGCAGGCGATCGATCGTAGTCGACGCTACCTGATCCGACGGGAACGGCGAGTCTTGAGCGATGTAGCGCTGAATCTCCTCCAGATCCCTCTCGGCCCGACGCAGGACCCGGACCTCGTATTTCACGACCGTACAAGCCGCTTGCGTAGCGTTGCAACGCTTACTCCCCGATCACCATTGCGGACGTCTTCTTCCGCTTCATCGAGGAGCCGATAGAGCTCGAGTCGCGCCTGGTCCCTTTCATAGGCTTCGAGGCTGATCACTACGAGATCCTCCTTGCCCTCGTAGGTGAGAAAAACGGGCTCCCCCGATTCATGGCAGATCCGTGAGATCTCGTGGACCTGATCTCGGAGGTCGGTGAGGGGACGACTCAGAGGCATTTTGGCTCCTTTCTCCTTCAGACTTCGGCGGCCTCAGTGAGTATAGTACATTAAGAGTCCGAAGTCTCGTGCCAGGCTACGGGGCGGTCGCGTGCCTGCCGTCGACCCTGCGGACGATCTACGAGAGCTTCGAGGAAGGCTGGTAGGCGCGGACCTCGCCGCTGACGCGCCACCAGCTCGGCGGCGCCCGAACCGTCGAACGCCACGATCCGCGTCTCGTCGAAGAGGAGGGTCCTGGCGCCGACCCGGAGGAGCCGCGAGGACACTCCGACCTCACTTCTGCTTGAGCTTCACGAGGTAGAGCAGCGCCGCGAGCACGCCGCCGGCGATCGGCCCCACGAAGTAGAGCCAGACGTCGGAGTAGATGCCGGCCGCGACGGCGGGGCCGAGCGTCCGCGCCGGATTGACGCTCGCCCCGGTCAGCGGCCCTCCCATCAGGATCACGAAGGTGAGGGTCATGCCGATCGCCAACCCCGCGAATGGGCCGGCCTTGCCGCTGACGCCGGCGTTGAGGACGGTGTTGACGAGGAAGAAGGTCAGGATCGTCTCCAGCACCAGCCCCTGGATCGGCGACACGCCCTCGGCGAGCACGGTCGCCCCGAGGTTGGTGTCCTGGCCCGCGAGCACGTAGGCGAGCGCCAGGCCCCCGGCGATGCCGCCGAGGAACTGCACGAGGAGGAAGGTGGCGGCGCGGGTGGCGTCGATTTGCTTGGCCACGAACAGGCCCACGGTCACCGCCGGGTTGACGTGGGTGTCCGAGAGATGGCCGTAGGCGTAGGCGAAGACCATGACCACGAGGCCGTGGGCGAAGGCCACGCCCACTACGCCCCCGACCCCCAAGGCGCCCGCGCCGGCGCCGATGAAGATCAGCGCGAAGGTCCCGATGAACTCCGAGATCAAGGCGGTCGACAGCTTCACGTCCATAGCTCTTTCCTCCTGCGCCGCATCCGCGGCGGCGTCGAACGGGTTTTCCGGGCAAAGCGACGAGCCATTCTAGACGCTCTCGATATACCCTTGGCTCCACATCGAGCGAAGAAGGGGAATCGCCATGAGTCTCGACGCCCGACCTCGCCCCCATTCCGGCTGCGCCCTGGCGCTGACCCTGCTCTGCGCCGCTGCGGCCGCAGGCCCGGTCCGGGCTGCCGCGGCCGGCTCCTACGAATCCCTGGTCGCGCTCTTCCAGGAGTGGCGCACCTTCGAACGGCCGGCGCTGCGCGACGGCGCGCCTGACTACACCGCCCCGAAGCGGTGGCGGCTCAGATCGTCTTCTTGCCCCTGAGCATGCGCAGCCATTGCCGGAACGGGTGCCTCTCGTCGTCCGGCTGGACCTCGATGCCCTCCGGCTGCTCGAGCGGCCGGCCCCCGTGCAGCGGGCAGAGCTCGCCGGGCGGGAAGTCGCGCAGGAAGAACTCGGCCACCGCCTGCGGACAGCGACGCCGGGCGAGGGCGCCGCTCTCGGGGTCGATCCAGGCGCCGACCACCCCCGGCGGCGCCCTGAAGGGCAGGAAACCGCCCCGCGGACGCACCTTGAGCGTGAACCGCGCCCACACCGGCAGGGCCGCCCGCGTCCCCGACAGGCGGGAGGGCGAGTTGTCGTCGTAGCCCACCCAGACCAGGGTCGTGCGCTCGGGCGAGTAGCCGGCGAACCAACTGTCGCGGCCGTCGTTGGAGGTCCCCGTCTTGCCCGCCAGGGGGTCCTCGATGCCCTGCCGGCGGGCGCCGTAGGCGGTGCCGCGGTCGATCACGCCCTGGAGCACGTGGGTCACCAGGAAGGCGACGTCCTCGTCGAGCGCGCGCTCGGGCGGCGGCAGCTTCTCGCCCGGCACCCGCCGGCCCTCGCGGTCGAAGACCGCCTCGAGACCGTGCACCGGCGGACGCACGCCGCCGGCGGCCAGGGTGGCGAAGACGGTGGCCATCTCGAGCGGCGTCGCGTCCATCGACCCCAGGGCGAGGGCCGGGTAGGGGGCGATGCGGCCGCGGATGCCCATGCGGTGGGCGAGGTCGATGATCGGGCCGAGACCGGTGCGGATCGCCAGCTTGGCGGTGGGCACGTTGAGGCTGCGCTCGAGGGCCCGTCGCGCGCTCACCCGGCCGTGGTACTCGCCGTCGGAGTTCTGCGGGTTCCAGGGCTGCTGGCCGCTGAGGCGCACCTCGAAGGGCGCGTCGTCGAAGATCGACGCCGGGGTGGCGGCGCGCTCGGCGAAGGCGCTGGCGTAGACCACGGGCTTGAAGGCGCTGCCGGGCTGGCGCCGCGCCTGCGCCACGCGGTCGAACTGGCTGGCGGCGTAGTCGCGTCCGCCGACGTAGGCCAGCAGGCCGCCGTCGCGCGGGTCGACCGAGACGAGGGCGGCCTGGAGCGTCTTGCCGCGGCCCTTCTCCCAGCCGTCCTCGAGCGCATGGACGCCCCAGGCGACGGCCTCCTCGGCGGCCTCCTGGTCGCGCTCGGCGAGCGTCGAGAGCAGCGCGTAGCCGGCGTCGCGCAGCTCGCCGACGCCGAAGCGGCGGCGGGCCTCCTCGGCCATGGCGTCGGCGAAATAGGGCGCGTGGCGCGCCACCAGCGGCCCGCGCCGCGCCGCCACCGGCTCCTGGGCGGCGCGCTCCAGCCGCTCGCGCTCGACCCACTGCAATTGCGCCAGGCGCCTCAGCACCTGGTTGCGGCGCTCGCGGGCGCGCTCCGGCGCGCTCGCCGGCGAGTACTGGGCCGGCGACCGGATCATGCCGGCCAGCAGCGCCGACTCGGCCAGCGTCAGTTGCGCCGGCGCCTTGCTGAAGTAGGCCCAGGCGGCGGCCCCCACCCCCATCAGGTCGACGCTGCCGGAGCGTCCCCAGTAGATCTCGTTCAAGTAGGCGCGGAAGATCTCGCGCTTGTCGTAGCGCAGCTCGAGGAAGACCGCCAGCACCGCCTCCCGGAGCTTGCGTGCCCAGGAGCGCTCGTGGGTGAGGAAGAGGTTCTTGACGAGCTGCTGGGTCAGCGTGCTGCCCCCCTGGCGCACTTCCTGCTCCACCAGGTTGGTCCAGGCGGCGCGCAGGATGCCGGTCGGCGAGATGCCCTGGTGGGTGAGGAAGCCCGCGTCCTCGATCGCCAGCACGGCGAGGATGAGGTCCTCGGGGAGCTCGGCGTCGATCGACTTGAAGGGCCGGCGCTCCTTGAGGTCGGAACCGTAATAGGAGGCGATGAGCGGCGGATCGAGCAACGCCGACGCGACCTGGCGGCCCGCCGCCTCGAGACGGCGGATGCGGCCGCCCTCGAGCACGATGCGCAGCCGGTTCCCGCCGCCCTCGCCGTCGGCGGTGGGGAAGGCGCGGCGGTGGACCTCGATCCCGTCGGAGCCGGCGCGGTAGGTGCCCGGCGCCAGCTCCGCGGTCTCGCCGGCCGCGACGTAGCCCGCTTCTTCAAGCCGGGCTGCCAGGCTCTGGGGCGTCCAGGCGGCGCCGGTCTCGAGCAGCGGCGGGCGGCCGTAGAGCCGCGACGGCTGCTTCGTGGGGTCGGCCGCGAACTGCCCGGCGAGCCTCCAGAAGGGCCAGATCAGCCAGGCCAGCCCCACGCTCAGCGCCAGCAGCGTCAGGAGGACCCAGCGGCGGATCGTCCTGCGCCGCCGCTCCGACAGGAGCGCGCGCTTGCGGCGCTCGCTCGGGGTTCGTTGCGGCATAGATCTCCAAGGCGCCCGCCACAGTCTATCGGATAGTGCCGTCGGGCGGCCTATAGCGATAGATGACGAGCACCGGCGCGCCGTCGAGCTGCCAGGCCGCCGCCGGCTCGAGACGCGTCAGGCACTCGGCCATGAGCTCGTTCATCCAGTCGCGGCGGACCACGAACATCACGAAGAGCGGCTGGTCGCGCGCGGCCTCGCGGGTGAGGCGCAGGCGGTCCGGCGCGATGCGGGGGGTGAACGGGTTGGTGACCGGCAGCAGCACGATGTCCTCGCGCAGCCGCAGCGGCGCCACCAGCCGCACCGCGTGCTCGACGACCGGCACCGCCAGCAACGCGCCGGGCGGCGCGTTGGCGTTGAGCCACTCGAAACCGAGGCGGTAGCTCATGCCCCAATAGTCGCCGGCCTGGGGAAGGCCGCGCTCGTAGGCGCCGCGGGGGCCGCCGGCGAAGACGTTCCAGTAGGCGATCTGGAAGGGATGGGTGCGCAGCACCGCCCAGGCGCCGGGCAGCAGCGCGAGGCCCACCAGCAGCGCCCGCGCCGGCCTCGTCGCCAGCGCCGGCAGGCGTCGGGCGGCGGCGCCCAGGAGCGCCGCCACGCCGAGGCCGGCCACCGCGGCGAGGGCGGGGAAGAGCTCGAGGAAATGGCGGACGCCGTCGAAGTTCACCGCCTGGGGGACGAAGAAGCGTCCGAGGACGACGGCGATCCACGCCAGCATCATCAGCGCCAGCCGATCGCGGGAAGCCTTGTGGAAGGCGCGGCGCAGGCACGGGACGAGGCCCGCGGCGAAAAACGCCAGGAAGGCCGGAGGCGTCGTCAGCGCCACCGCCTGGAGCGCCGGGGCCACGCTCTCGGCGCGCGTATAGCCCACGCGCAGGCCGATGTAGCGCAGGTGCTCGGTGAAGCGTCCCACCGGGTCCGGCCACAGGTAAGGCCAGACGGCCACCATCACGGCGACCGCCACCAGACCGCCGCCGACGAGCGCCAGCAAGAGCTGCCGCCGTCGTCCTCGCCAGGCCTCCGGGACGCCGCCGAACGCGAGCACGAGGAGCGGGACGGCCGGAAAGAAGAGGGCGTTGCCCTTGGTTCCCAGGCTGAGGCCGAGGAGCGCGCCGGCGCCGAGGAGGCCCTTGGCCGAGCCGGCCTCGAAGGCGCGCAGGAAGGCGACGGCCGTCAGGGCGTAGAACACCATCAGCGGGAAGTCCTTGACGTTGGCCATCATGTGGCAGACCACGCGCGGCGAGCCGAAGAGCAGGCTGGCGGCGGCGAGGGCCGCGGCATGGCCCCAGCGCTCGGCGAGCAGCCGGTAGTAGGACCAGAGGAGCACGGCGCCGAGCAGCAGGTTCACGGCGTGGAAGCCGTCGAAGGCGTCGAGCCAGCCGAGGGCGCGGGCGAGCACGGCCGAGGTCGCGGCGGCCAGCGTGTTGGCCACCGGGTAGTACTCCCAGGGCCGGATCTTGAAGGGCGAGACGAAGAGGTCGGGACGGCGCTCGGGCGGGTAGGGATTGCTCTGGAAGTCGAGGTAGACGGGGTCGAAGCTGGTGAAGTACGAGAGGTAGCGTTCGCCGAAGAAGAGGTCGCCGAGGGCTTCGTCCCAGGTGACGTTGTACTGGTCGAGGGCCGGGAAGCCCCAGGCCCAGAGCGCCGCGATGAGAAGGAGCGGGACGGCGACGCGAAGCTTGGTCATCGCGTCGACCCGGGGTTCTGTCGGTCCGAGGACCGCACGCGAAAGGCGGCGACCGCCTGCGGCTTCTCGCCTTCCGGCAGGGTCCGGGCGAGACGCCGGATGCCCTCGCCCCAGCGCGGCTGCGCCGTCCACTTGCGGGGCTCGACGTGCTCCAGCTCGACGTCCTTCGCGGTCAGCCGCGCCGCCAGGTCCGGACGCCCTTCGCCTTTGCCGACGACCGCCACGGCCTCCCAGTCCGCTCCGCGTTTGTAGAGGGCGAGGAGGCCGAAGACCTCCTCGTCGCCGCGGATCTGGAGCAGCGCCACGCGGCCGCGGGGACCGTCCTCGAGCTCCGCGAGGACGCCCTCGACCAGGGCGTGCCCCGAGGCGAAGAAGTCGAGCGTCTCGTCCGCCACCGCCTCTTCGCGGTCGAAGGTGCCGTGGAAGGTCATGCCCGCGGGCACCTGCGGCAAATGGTCGATCAGGGCCTCCGGCCCGAAGCTGATCAGCCACTCCCGCGGGCCGCTCTGGCGCTCCACCTCGAAGCCGAAACGCGACGCCGCCCGCACCACCAGGTCCTCGATCAGGGCGTCGAGCTCCGCCGGCACCCGCGCCAGCACGTCGCCGGCCATGTCCTGGCCGTAGGGCTCGCGGTGGAGCTCGTGATAGGCGGCCTCCTGCACCCGGTCGTGGGCCTGGCGGGCCTCTTCCAGGACCGCCGCGAAGACCGCGGGGTCGACCTCGCCGGAGCCCTCGAGGGCGACCCGCTCGACCTCGCGGGCCACGTGGCGCAGCTCGCGCTCGAGCCCGCCGAGGGGCTCTTCGAAGAGCCCGATGGCCTCGTAGAGCGCCACCAGGGCGCGGCCGAAGCCCCGCGGCGGCCGGAAGTAGACGATCTCGGTCGGCAGGGTGCGGCCGATCCGGTCGAGGCGGCCGATACGCTGCTCGACCACCGTCGGGTTCCACGGCAGGTCGAAGAGCACCAGCCGGTGGCAGAACTCGAAGTTGCGCCCCTCGCCGCCGCTCTCGGTCGACACCAGCACCGCCGGGCCGTCGGCGAGGCGGAACTGCGCCACTTCGATGTCGCGCCGCTCGGGCGAGAGGTCCTCGTGGAAGATCCCGACGCGCAGGCGCGCCTGGCGCTCCAGCACGCCCTTGACCAGCTCCAACGACTCGCGGTGGGCCACGAAGACGAGCGTCTTCTCGGCCCGCTCGAGCCAGCCGCGCGCCTGCCCGGCCAGCCAGCGCAGCCGCGGATCCTCGCGCTCGGCCGCCGCGAGCAGCTCCCGCAGCGCCTCGTCGCCGCGGTCGGCCACCGCGGCGAGGGCCGCCGGCGAGGCGAGGGCGCGCGCCACGCGGTCCGCCTTGCGGCGGGCCGCGGCGGCGTGCGGGGCGGGCAGCGAACGGACGTGCTCCTCCAGCTTCGCCGCGGCGTGCCAACCCTCGTCGTCGAGCCCGACCGGCACGGCGACCCGCGGCGGCAGCCCGCCGATGTCGACGCGGCGCGTCGCGCTGGTGCACGGCGGCAGGGGCTGGCGGCGGCGCAGGCGGCGCGCGAAGGTCTCTTCCTCCGGGAGCTCGTCCGGGCGCAGCAGTTGCAGGAGACGGAAGAAGCCGTGCGCGTCGTCCTCGAGGGGCGTGGCGGTCAGCAGCAGCAAGTGGCGGCCGAGGCCGGCGATCGGGGCCACGGCGCGGTAGGCGGGGTTGCCGGGGTGCCCCACCGGCCGCCGCAGGCGGTGGGCCTCGTCCACCACCAGCAGGTCGATGCCCGCCGCCACGGCCTGCTCGGTGAGCCGGCGGTCGGCGGCGAGGCGCTCGAGCGACACGATCGCCCGGCGGTGGACGTCGAAGGGGTTGAAGCCGTCGCCGAAGTCGCGGGAGATGTCGGCGAGGCGCCTGGCGTCGAGCAGCACGAAGACCTGGTGGTACTTGCGCCAGAGCTCGCCGAGCCACTGCACCACGAGGGTGTCCGGGGCGACGACCAGGGTGCGCTCGGCCTTGCCGGTGTGGATCAGCCGGTTCATGATCAGGCACGCCTCGACCGTCTTGCCGAGGCCGACCTCGTCGGCCAGCAGCCAGCGCACCGGCTCGCCGTGCTCGGCCTCGAACCGGCAGGCGCGGTCGGCGGCATAGAGCTGGTGCGCGAAGAGGTGGATGCGGCCGCCGAGGAACGACCCCAGGCCGTCCGCTTCGCGGAGCTGCTCGAGGCGCAGAGCGTCGAGCCGGTTCTTGAAGTCCTCGGTCGCGCCCACCCTGCCGCGCGACAGCGCCTCGACCGGCGAGAGCTCGTCGGGCACCGGCCACAGCTCGTGGATCGACAGCTCACGCCCGTCGGCAAGGCGGCAGCTCTCGCCGGCGCACGAGGCGACCGTCACGACCTCGCCGGTCGCCTCGATCCGGGCGCGGCTATGGGGAGCCAGGGCGAGCGGCACGAGAGCGTCGGAGCTGGCGGCGAAGGAGAGGGTTTCGCCCGCGTCGGGGAATTCCACGACGACCTGGCGGCCGAGCAGGCCGCTCACCCGCCCAGGTCCCAGGTCCGAATTGTAGCGGTGCGAGAGGTGGTCCCCGACCTTCCACATCGGGAGAAGATACTATGCCGGCCCAGGACGCATTTCATCTCCGGCTGTACGGCCAGGGCACGGAAGAGGAGAGTCGGTGACGTCACAGGCGGAAGAAGCAGCGCCGGGACCACGGTTCGCCCACTACGAGATCCGGGAGAGGATCGGCCGGGGAGGGATGGGCGTCGTCTTCCGGGCGCGGGACACGCTGCTCGGCCGGCCCGTGGCCATCAAGATGCTGGCGAGCCTGATCGGGTCCCACCCCGAAAGCCGGCGCCTGCTGCTGCGCGAAGCGCGCGCCGCCGCGTCGCTCAACCACCCGAACATCGCCACCATTTACGAGGTGGGCGAGGCCGAGGTGGACGACTCCCGGATCCTGCCCCCCGAAAACGGCGACCCGGCGCGCGGGCTGATGCCCTACATCGCCATGGAATACGTCGAAGGCGAGGACCTTCGCAGCCGGCTGCTACGCGGTCCGCTCGCCGCGGAGGAGGCCGTCGTCATCGGTCTGCAGATCGCGCGCGGCATGGAGGTGGCCCACCGGGCGAAGATCGTGCACCGCGACCTCAAGCCGGCCAACGTCATCGTCAACGCCGAAGGCCACGTGAAGCTGCTCGACTTCGGGCTCGCGAAGTTCCTGCGCGACGGCGTCATGTCGCAAGAGACCCGGATGGTGGGCGACAGCCTGATGAGCCAGGAAGGCATGATCCTCGGCACCGTTCCCTACATGGCTCCCGAGCAGTTGCAGGGCCTGCAGGTGGACGAGCGTTCCGATCTCTTTTCTCTGGGCGTGCTCCTCTACGAAATGGTGGCCGGGCGGCCGCCCTTTCCGGCGCGGGCGCCCGTCGAGTATTTCAAGGCGCTCGCCGGAGATCACGAGCCGCTCGCCCACGCGCGTCCGGCGACGCCGCCGGAGCTGGGACGCATCGTCGAGAGACTTCTCGCGCGCGCGCCGGAGGAGCGTTGCCAGCACGCTCATGAGGTCGTCACGGAGCTGCAGACGTTGGTCCGCGGAGAAAGCGACGTCACGTCGCGAACGGCGTCCACGTCCTTCTTGGCGAGCGCGCGTCCGCGCAGCCTGTGGCGTCGTTGGGCTCGCATCGTGATGCCGATTGGCGCCGCCTTGCTGGTGTCGGCGTTTCTTTATCTCGTGCTGCGGCCGCCGGCGGCGCGGGAGCCTGTGCACCTGGCCGTTCGGAACTTCGAGAACCTCACCGGCGACGCCAACGAGGACGACGTGGCGCACGGCGTCGGCAAAGTGTTGATCGCGCAGCTCCGGCGCGTTCGCGGGCTCCAGACCTCCTGACCTACCCCTGCTAACCCTCTGAAAACACGGGACCGGCCCTGTCGGTGGTGCGGACCCAAAACTGTCCGCTTTTTCGCGGTGCCGATGCATGATCAAGCATGGCACCGACGGC
>Ga0299906_10000175_pt1 | contig 65764 bp, 62 predicted proteins | sample RVTome_14_FD_200259 | JGI IMG/M metagenome (GOLD analysis project Ga0299906, IMG submission 200259) | Soil microbial communities from uranium-contaminated site in the Upper Colorado River Basin, Wyoming, United States - RVT145D125 (version 2) ...
CTGGCAGGGCTGGGCCCGCGCCGCCAGGGAGAAACTGGATCGACTCAACGCGACCGCGGCGTAGCGGCCGCGAGGTCTCTCACAAAATACCGTCCGGAGATTCCAGTTGAACTGTGAGCCAAGACAATTTCGCCAAATAGCTCTTCCCCGGTCCTTGCGTCGTGGTCCCATTTCCAACAGCGAATACCTGCATTTTGAAAATCATTGTGCAATCGACTTGCAAAGGCTTCATCCTCCGTACAATAGCAAATGAAACATGTGTAAAACCGAATCGGCAGCCCAACTACTGATCTAAAATACTCGAGTTCTTCGTCGCGCAGCCCACAACCGCGCAAGAATACCTCTGGGAGATCGTCCTGCAGTGTCAAAATGGAATTAACATCGACCATTGAAGGGCTCGTGTGCCGTATTGACTCAAGCCCGACCATGCCTGCAAGATTGCATGCGATGACTGGCTCGCCAAATTCCGCATTGGTAACGTTTGTGTTATAGCACAGATTCGTCATAATCATGGCGCCCCGCAAATTGGCGTCACGAAGATTTGTGTCATAAAGCACCGTTTGGTGTAACTTGGCAAACCGAAGTGAACTACCAGCTAAATTGGCCCCCTCTAGGTTTGCGTTCCTTAGGTCCGCCCCGATGAGGAGTGCGCGTTCCAGATTTGATCCCGCCAGGATCGCGTTATCCAACTCTGCCTGACTGAAATTGACCCCGCAGAGTCGTGCACATGTGAGATTAACGCCGTCAAAATCTGGTAAGGGGTCACCCCGATCGCGACGTACATTAAACTCGCGAATTCCGCGAGGGCCGCCGCGAAGGAGCTTGATTGCGTGCTCTTGATTCATTGGGGCCATATTTGCGACAATCGTTGGCGACCGCTGCCTCGGCCCAACGGCAGAGGTTTCCAGGCGCCACTAGGTTGCGGATCTGCAAGCCGGAATCTCACTACTTCTCAAGCGACGATCATTCTACAAGTCCATACCGCCTCTCACTCATTTCGAATTTCAGATTCCGAATCCGTCCTTACGAGGGGAACAACAAAGGGGACATCACTGAGTATTGACAAAGGGGACATCACTGATTATTGCGGCCGCCTGCCCGCCGTGATACGGTACGCCCCATGCCACGCACTTCACATTTCGCTATTCGCCATTCGCTATTCCTGTACCGCCCGGCCGCGTCATTTCTTCGACGCTCCATTCTCTTCCGGGCAAATCATCCGCAGGTAGCGAAAATCGTAGATGCCGGTCGAGTGGCCGTCGGCCCAGGTGATCTGGATGGCGTAGTGGCCGACGAGCCTGGCGTCGGCGAAGACCGTGGCCTGATCGATGTTGGCGGGCAGCACGGCCAGCGACAGGCCCTGATGCGACGGCGGCGCTTCGCTTCGCGTTCGACAACTGGCACAGGGGCAGTGCTTGCGGAGATAATCGAGCGGATAGCGGCTCACGCGGCCGTCGGCCCACTCGATCTTCAGCCCGGTGCGGCGGTCGAGGTGCAGATCGACCGGCTTGAAGCGGGCATCGCCGGGGGGACGGTTGACGGCGTCGGAGATTGTCTCATCGCGTGAGGGCATAATGGATCGCAGCCGGCGGCCGAATTTGAACCGCGGAAGGAATCATCATGTGTGGCACAGCCCAAGGCCCGTGCTTGACCGGCTATTGACCGGCTATTAGCCGGCGCCACATTTCTACTGTTTCGATTCACCGGCTATTAGCCGGTCCCACAGATTAGCCGGTGCCACATTTCAGCCCTTCCGACCCTATCATATCGCCGGCAGCGCAAGGCGGCAGCCGCGATCTATTGGATTGGGTGAGCGATGTTCGATATCCGTTCCGTCACGCCCGACGACATCGCCGACGTAGCGGCGATCTACAACCACTACGTCGCCCACGCCACCTGCACCTTCGCCACCGAGCCCGAGCCCGACGCCTACTGGCAGGCGTGGCTCGCCGAACATCGCGGGCCGCACCCGGCGATTGTCGCGGCGGCGGGCGGCCGCGCCATTGGCTGGGGGACGCTGTCGCGGTGGAATTCGCGCTGCGCCTATCGCCGCAGCGTCGAGGATTCGGTGTACGTCCATCCCGAGCAGCATCGCCGGGGCGTCGGCGCGGCGCTGCTTGGCGCGCTCGTCGAAGCGGCCCGGCAGCATGGGCATCGCAACGTTATCGCCCAGATCGCCGATCATCAGCCGGCCAGCGAGCGGCTCCACGAGCGCTTCGGTTTTCGCCGCGTGGGGTGCCTGGAGCGCGTGGGGCATAAGTTCGATCGCTGGATCGACGTCGTGATCTGGCAGCTTCGATTAGACGGCGATGATCAACGATAACGCCAACCGCGGCGATCGTGACGGCGGCGACGACGCGGCCTTGCCGATTCTCGACGTGCGGCCGGCCGATGCGTTCGCGGCAGGCCACCGCGCCGGATCGGCGAACATCCCCCTGGAGGAACTGACGGCGCGGATGTACGAGTTGCCGCCGCGCGACGCTGCCCTTGTCGTGTACGACGACGATCGCACGCGGGCGCGATGGGCGGCGTCGCGGCTCCGGGCGCGGGGGAGGAACCGCGTGCAACCGCGCAGCGGCGCCGATTGGCTGGCGGCGGAAATAATCGCCACCGGATCCTCCCGCGTGCGACTCTGGCAGCCGCATCGTTGCCTGACGGACGCCCTGAAGTTGGCGCGGACGTTTTGGCTTTCGTTGGCGGGGCGACGGGCGATCGATTTGGCCTGCGGGACGGGGCGCGACGCGGTGTATCTGGCGCTATCGGGATTCGACGTGGACGCCTGCGACGTCTTGCCCGACGCGCTGGAGCGATGTCGCGCAATGGCTGCCCGTCACGACGTGGCGATTTCGGCGTTCGAATGCGACCTGGAAGGCAGCCCTCGACTGAGCGTCGACCGATACGACCTTGTTTCGTGTTTCAATTTCCTTCACCGCCCGCTGTTTCCGCAAATCGCCGCCGCCCTCGCCGCCGGCGGGCTGGTGGTCTACGAGACGTTCGTCGATCCGCAGCGGGCACGGTTCGGCAAGCCCTCGCGCGAGGCGCACGTGCTGAAACGCGGCGAGTTGAAGGCGGCGTTTGCGAATCTCGACGTGCTCGTCTATCGGGAGGGGCTCGCGGGCCCGCGCCGCTGTGCCGCCACGCTGATCGCGCGGAAGCGCGCCGACGCATGAATGCGGACTTTTGCCCGCGAACGTCATTCGCGACGAGTCATCGCCGCCTGAGCCCGCCGAGATCGCGCCGTCGGGCGCGCGATATAATCTCGCTGATGTCATTCGATCCCTACGATCTGCCCATTCCCGATCTCGGCCTCCGCTGCCTGAACTGCGGCTATCTCCTTGCCGGCCTGCCGTCCCACCGCTGCGCCGAATGCGGCCGAGCGATCGATCTCGACGAGCACATCCCCAAAGGCGACTGGCCCGACGTGATCGTCGACGGCGCCGAGGCGATCCTGACGCGCGAAACGATGGACTTGCTGACGGGGTACCAGATTCCCTTCATGGAATCGCAGTCGAATTTGTCGATGACATACGCGATGAGGCCGTCGCCGTTCGGCCGTAGCCGCCTGGCGGTGCCGCGCCATCGCTATTTCGAGGTGATCGACCTGCTGCGCCGGCAGCAACAGGGCGAACCGATGCCGCCGCCGCCGCCTGACACGTCCTATCTGCCGGAGTGGTCCTGTAATCAATGCGGGGAAGACAATCCGGGCTCATTTGAAATCTGCTGGCACTGCGGCCGCCCGCCGCCGGCCTCGTTGCAGCCATGAGTGGACTTGGGCCGTCGCCGATCGTGGCAATCGAATGGTCCACGATGGTATGATGGAGCGGCCGCGGCGATTGACCGTCGCGGTTCGATCGACTGACCCGGGGGGAGGGGATGATCACGGCCCAAATCCTGGCGATCGTGCTGCTCGCCGCGCCGCCGGCCGGCGAATCGGATGCGGCGGCCGCGCCCGCATTTTGCGTCGTCAAGCACCTCGGCGCCGACGACCGCCGCGCCGAAGAATCGCTGGCCCGGCGCCTGGCGACGATCGAATTCCGCCGCATGCCGCTGGGCGACGCGTTGCGGGCGGTCTTCGACATGGCGGGCGCGCCGCACCGGATCGACTGGCGGGCATTGAACGCCGTCGGCGTTTTCAGTGACACAGAGGTGACACTCGACGCGAACGAGTTGCCCGCGGCGGACGTCGTCGCTGCCCTGCTCGAACAGGCGGCCGGGCGGGCGGGCGTTGCGCGATTCGCCGCTCACGACGGCATGATCGTCGTCTCGTCATCATCGTCGCTGGCCCGTCGACCCGAGACGCGCACGTATCGGTGTCCCTCCCTGTTTTCGGCGCGACTGTCGCCGGCGGAGCGAACGGAACTCCAGCGGGCGGTGGCCGACCTTTGGAAGCAGCACTACCACGTATTCTCACCGCCGTGGCAGCGCGCCCCGCGGCGGTGGGGATCGGAGGGGCGACGCCGCAAAGAGTTGAATGACCTCGCCCCGCGCCAGCGCGAGACGCAGGCGATCCTCGACGACATGCTCGACCTGCTCGCCAGACGTCGGGCCAGGCAACTCGTCGAACTCATCAAGTCGTCGGTCGACCCTGAAAGCTGGCGGGACGAATCCCATGCGTCGATCCAGGTGCTGGACGACATCCTCGTCATCACGCAAACTGCCGCCGTTCACGCCGACATCGAGCGCCTGCTGCGCGACCTAGCCGAGTCGTGCGGCGCCGAAGGCCTCGCCGCATCCGCCCCGTCGCACGCCGCGGATTGACCCGCCGCCGTCGCATCGCTGGAATCCGTCGCGCCCGATCCCTATACTCACCGTAAACCGTCGCAACTCTTCCCGGCAGAGGTGTTTGCTTGATCAGAGTCGAACCCGGATGGGCCCGCCGCCATCACGTCTCGGCGGCACTGCTCGTCGGCTCGGCCCTCGCCGGGCCCATCGCACTGGCCGCCGCAGACGATCGTCCCCAACCGAAGGGCGCTTCTGACATGACGACCACGACGCAACACCATCACACCAACCGCCTGATCGACGCGACCAGCCCTTATCTCTTGCAGCATGCCCACAACCCCGTGGACTGGTATCCATGGGGCCCGGACGCGCTGGAACGAGCGCGGAAGGAAAACAAGCCGATCTTTCTGTCGATCGGTTATTCCGCCTGCCACTGGTGCCACGTGATGGAGCGCGAATGCTTTGAGAACGATGAGATCGCCGCCGTCATGAACGAGCATTTCATCAACATCAAGGTCGACCGCGAGGAGCGGCCCGACCTCGACGATATCTACATGTCCGCCACGCAGGCGTTCACCGGCTCCGGCGGCTGGCCGATGTCCGTCTGGCTCACGCCCGAGCTCAAGCCGTTCTTCGCCGGGACTTACTTTCCGCCCGACAGCCGCTACGGTCGACCCGGCTTCAAGGATCTGCTGCTGAAGCTCTCGGAAATCTGGAACACCGAGCGCGACAAGATCGTGCAGCAGGCGGAGATGCTGACCGACGCGGTCCGCAAGCTCTCGACGCTTCAGCCGGGCGACCAGCTCGTGCCGCACGACGCCGTCCTGCGCGCCGCGAATTTCCTCGCGCGGGCGTTCGATCCCGTCGAGGGCGGCGTTTCCAGCGGGCAGAACAAGTTCCCGCCATCCATGTCGATGGACATTCTCCTTCGGGCATGGCACGACTCGCGCGGGGGCGACGAGAGAAAAAAGGCCGACGGCGACAAGATGCTCCGCCTCGTGGAGCTGACGCTGGAGAAGATGGCCCGCGGCGGCATCTACGACCATCTCGGGGGCGGCATCGCGCGATACTCCACCGACCCGAAGTGGCTCGTTCCCCACTTCGAGAAGATGCTCTACGACCAGGCGCTGGTCTCGGACATCTATCTCAAGGGCTTTCAGGCGACCGGGAATCCGGATCTCGCCCGCGTGGCCCGAGAGATTTTCGACTACGTCATCGCCGACTTGCAGAGCCCGGAAGGCGGGTTCTACTCGACGCGCGACGCCGACAGCGAAGGCGAAGAGGGCAAGTTCTACGTATGGACGAAGGACGAAGTCGTCGCGATTCTCGGTGAATCGGACGCCGCGCCGTTCTGCGATTACTACGACGTCACCGACGTCGGCAACTGGGAACACGAGAATATCCTCAACGTCAAGCGGCCGATCGAGACCGTGGCGAAGTTGCACGGGGTCTCCGCGAAGGAGTTCGAGTCGCGGATCGCCCGCGGGAGGCAAGAGCTCTTCGCCGCCCGGGAGAAACGCATTAAGCCGCATCTCGACGACAAGATTCTCGCGGCGTGGAACGGGCTGATGATCGCGTCGCTGGCCCGGGGCTACCGGATTCTCGGCGACGAGAGGTATCGCGACGCGGCGGTTCGCGCCGCCCAATTCGTCCTGGCCAGGATGGCCGACGACAACGGGCGCCTGCTGCGCACCTGTCGCCGGGGAACGGCGCACACGCCGGCCTACCTCGACGACTACGCGTTCATGATCGAGGCCTGCCTGAACCTCTACGAGACGACGTTTGACGTTCAATGGCTCGATCATGCCTCGCGGCTGAACGACCTCGTCATGAAACACTTTCGCGATGAATCGTCCGGCGGATTCTATTTCGCCGCCGACGACGCCGAAAAGACGCTGGTTCGAGCCAAGGACGCCAACGACGGGGCCATTCCCAGCGGCAATGCCGTCCAGTTGATGAACCTGCTCCGACTCGCGGTCCTCCTGGACCGCCAGGACCTCACCGAGGAGGCCGAGCGCGTCATCCGCGCGTTTTCCATTCACCTTGGCGGACCATCGTATTTTCGCGGCGAGAGGATGCTGGCAGCGCTGGATTATTATCACCGCCGGCCGCGCGAAGTGGCCTTCGTCACCGATGCGGACGCCTGGCATTCCACCGGGGAACTCGTCCATACCGCGTGGCGAATGTACGTTCCCAATTTGACCGTGGCGGGGCTTGTTTCGGGCTCTCCCGCCGCCGAGCAGCTCGCCAAGCGAATCCCCCTGTTGGCGGGCAAGAAGTCACTGGACGGTGAGCCCACGGCCTTTGTCTGCCGCCATTACGCCTGCCAGGCGCCGACAATCGATCCGTCCGTGTTGCGAGATCAATTAGCCCGATAAATAATCTTTCGTATCGCGTGATTCTTCCGGGCCGGCGTGGCCTGCGACGATTGACCGTGGGCGCGGGAGACCGACCATGACCAAAATGCTCAATTGGGTGATCCCGGTAATTGTTCTACCCCTCTGGGGCCAGTCACCGCCCCCGGCGTCGCGGCCGGCGGCAACCGACGAACCGGCGAAGAGTCAATCGACCGCCGAGGCCGCCGAGGCCTCCGAAGTGATCGACCCGCCTCGCGAGCCGTCCGCCTCTGAAATCCTCGAAGCCCTGAGCAAGGACGCCGACGAAGCACCGCGACCGGTGATACTCCCGAGCAAGCCGGGGCAGACCGTCTACCGCCGGGCGGACCTCGACCCGTCCGCTCTGCCGGCCAATGCCATCCAGCCGACCCAGCGCCGGCTATACCCTGACGGCTACCGAATCGTGGACCGGCCCGGGAGGTTGACCCGGGAGGGCGATTACTACGTCTTCTCGATCGAAAGCCGCAGTGACGGGCCGCCCGAGCCCCCCATTCGCGTCCTGCCCAACCGGCTGCTGGAGGACATGGAGATCGCGTCGGCCGGCGGCACGATTTCGGCGGTGTTCCTCGTCAGCGGCGAATTGACCGCCTATCACGGCGTGAATTACCTGTTGGTGCAGAAGCTGCTGACCCGCCCGAAGTTGGGGAATCTCAAATAGCGCCGGAAATCCGCCGGTCCGCACCCTGCCGACGCGGCTGTGGCCGACGCGACGCGGCGTCGTCGCCTTGTAGGGAGTCGGCGCCGGCTCTAGACTGCCGCGACTTCCTGTGACTTGTCCTCGAGAAAACGCCAGAATCCCCATATGGCCGAGCCCGGCGCGGCGATTCGGCACGGCATTTGCCACGTGATTCGGCGAAGCGCAACGGTCTGCAAGCTAGGACACCAGGAACGTAAGGAGCAAGCACATGTCGGAGATGAACCCCTTCAAGATCGCACAGCAACAACTGGAAGAAGCGGCAAAGAAGCTCGGCCTCGACGCCGCCACGCACGAACTACTCCGCTGGCCCCAACGTGAATACCGCTACACGCTACCCATCAAGATGGACAACGGGCGAACGAAGATCTTTCACGCCTATCGCGTCCAGTACAACAGCGCCCGGGGCCCAACGAAGGGCGGGCTCCGCTGGCACCCTGACGAGACGATCGACACGGTCCGGGCGCTGGCGGCGTGGATGACGTGGAAGTGCGCGGTGGTCAACATCCCTCTCGGCGGCGGGAAAGGCGGCGTCACCTGCAATCCCAAGGAGATGTCCGACGGGGAAAAGGAGCGACTCGCCAGGGGATACATCCGCGCCGTCGGCCGGGAACTCGGCGTGCACCGCGACGTGCCGGCCCCCGACGTGTACACGACCCCGCAGATCATGGCCTGGATGATGGACGAGTACGAAGTCCTATTCGGGGAGAGTCACCCCGGCGTCATCACCGGAAAGCCGATCGCCCTCGGGGGCTCTGAGGGCCGGGGCGACGCGACGGCGCGCGGCGGCGTCTATTGCGTTCGCGAGGCGGCGAAGAAGACCAAGCTCGACCCGGCGAAGTCAACGTATGCCATTCAAGGATTCGGCAACGCCGGACAATTCGCGGCCACGCTCCATGCGGAGATCCTCGGTGGCGGCAAGTTGATCGCCGTCAGCGACTCCCGCGGCGGCGTGATCAACAAGAAGGGCCTGGACCCGGTCGCCGTCGTGCGTCACAAGCTCGAGACCGGAAAAGTCGAGGGCTTTCCCGGCGCCCAGCCGATCAGCAATGAGGATCTGCTTGAGCTCGACGTCGACGTCCTCTACCCCGCAGCCCTGGAAGGCGTCATCACCGGCGCCAATGCCGGGAAGGTCAAGGCGAAGATTCTCTGCGAACTGGCCAATGGACCGACGACGCCGGAGGCCGACCAGATCCTGCACAAGGCCGGCGTGCTGGTGCTGCCCGACTTTCTGGCCAACGCCGGCGGCGTGACGGTCAGCTACTTTGAGCAGGTGCAGAACACCTACAACTACTACTGGTCGCTGGCGGACATCCACGCCCAGCTCGATCGCCGCATGACCGAGGCCTTCGAGGCGGTCTATCGCACGCACCAGCAGGCAAAGGTCCACACGCGACTGGCGGCCTACATGGTGGCCGTCACCCGCGTCGCCGAGGCCTGCAAGCTTCGCGGCTGGGTCTAGCGGCTGATGACCGGGCACGCTGATCGACCGCGCTGACCGCCGGGCGTTGATTTCGGGACGATCGTCGTCTTCCCGGCAATCTTCCGTACAATGGATCGTTAGTAACCATTGAGGCGGCACCGCGCACGGCGGCTCATCGAGTGCGCCGGCCGGGCCGGGCGGATCGATGCCTTCCAGTGGACATCGCCATCGCGCGCTATGCGTCGCCGCCGCGCTTCTCGGCGCATCGACCGGCGCCCCGGCGGAGGACCGAATTCCGGATTTCTCCTACAGCCGGCCGAAGAGCCCGCAACAGTTCCTGCCCCCGCTGGACGAGCATCCCGCGCCGCCGAGAATTCGTTTCGGCGTGTTTCGGCCGTTCAACCCGATCGACACCTTCATCCTCGCCAAGATCAAGGAAAACAAGGTTCGGCCCGCGCCTTTGTGCATCGATTGGGACTTCGCCCGTCGGGCGAGTCTCGACCTGGTCGGCGTGATCCCGACGGCCGTCGACCTGGAGCGATACTTCAACTGGAAGACCGACGAGCGCCGCAGGCGCTGGGTCGATTTTCTCCTCAAGCAGCCGCAATACGCCGATCACTGGACGATCTTCTGGGGCGACCTCCTGCGCGAACAGGGGCAGGTCCGCGGCGCTGCCGACAACGCCCTGAAAGATTTCCTGCACGAGTCGTTGCGAGAGAATCGTCCGTTCGACCAATGGGTGCGGCGCCTGATCACCGCCGACGGGACCGCCGAGCAGGATGCCGCCGTGGCGTTTGTCCTGCGCGACCGCGTCGATCCCGACGTGCTGACCGTCACGGTCTCGCAGGCGTTCCTCGGCATTCAACTGAAATGCGCCCAGTGCCACGACCATCCATTCGACTGGTGGACGCAGAAGGACTTTCAGAACATGGCGGCGTTTTGGCAGGGCACGCACCAGCGCCGCGAGCGCGTCGAGGAGATCACCGTCGGCGATCAGACCATCACCCGGCCGACCCTGGCGGTACACGAGCGCGAGCGGCGGGGACGGGGGCTCTTTCTCACCGGCGCAACGTCCAACGAGGGGCGCGGCCGACGGGCGCTGGCCGACCTCGTCACGCGCCGCGACAACCCCTATTTCGCCCGCGTCGCCGTCAACCGCCTGTGGGAAAAGCTCATGGGCACGGGACTGGTCAACCCGGCCGACAACTTCTCCGCGCTGAACCCGCCGTCGCACGAAACCCTGCTCGACTGGCTGGCCCTGGAGTTCGTCGACAGCGGCTACGACCTCCGACACGTTCTTCGACTGATCGCCAATTCGCGCACCTACCAGCAGACGACCCGCCGCAACGTCAAGCGCATCGTCCTGCCCAACGACGTCAAGCGGCTCGACGCCGACGGCCACGAGATCATCGAGGGGGCCCTGTTCGAAGCGCTGCCGCTTCGGCGCATGACCGCCGAGCAGATTCACGATTCGATCCTCGCGGCCTGCGGCCACTACTTCGCAGACGGGCGCCGTTTCTCGCCGTCGATTACGAAAACTTATCCGCCGCCGCCGCGCGATTTTCTGCGCATCTTCGGGGCCACCGACCGCGACACGCTGCTGCCGCGCAACACGACGCCGAGCATCCAGCAGGCACTGACCCTTCTCAACGGGGATTTCGTCAATCGCGCCGTCATGCTGCACGCCGACCACCCGCTGGTCTGGTGGCAGCGGCAGCAGGGGCTGGGCACGGCGCAGATGGTGGACGCCCTGTTCGCACAGTTCCTGACGCGGCTGCCGACTGCCGCCGAACGCCGGGCGGCGATGAACTACGTCGGTTTCGGCCGCGAGGATTGGCCCTGGGAAGACCTGCAATGGGCCCTGATCAACACGCGGGAGTTTCAATACATTCGTTGATAAACCGCCGCGCCGTGCTCATACAGGTCATTTCTTGAAGCGGTCGAAACACTCCAGGATCGCCATGCGAGTGAACCCTTCGCCGCCCTGGGCCTCGTTCTCATCGCGCACGCCCTGGAAGGTGGAGAGGATGTATTCCACGTCGTCGCGCTCGATGCCAAAGAGGATGAAATACGCGGCGTCGAGTTCGGCCCGCAGCAGGGCCCGTTCCTGCTCGTTCCAGCGGTGTATGCGTTCGGCCAAGCCGGCCGTCTCCGCCAGCGGGGCCATGTCCTCGGCGGTGCAGGTGAGCTTGAGCACGCGATCAGACATCCACTTTTCCAGCGTCTGCCGCGGCGACCAGGGACACTTCTCGGCGTAGGCCTCCGGCGGCAGCGTTGGAAGCTGCTCGACGATGAAGAAGTTCAGATGAACGCCGCCGACTTTCTGCCGGGCGATGAAGTCGTAAACGAAGCTGTTGAGGTTGGCCAGCAGGCAGCATTGCAGACGCGGCCCTATCGCGTCACCGGTCTCGATGTAGGGGGCGGAGTTGAGCAGCCCGACGGCCGGGGTCATGGCGGAGATCATGGTCCGCTGGTTCGTCGCGCTGGTTACGTCCTTGTATGACAGGAGCCAACCGCTCTCTTTGACGAACTCCGCCACGTTGTCAGCAGCGGTCCAGAACCGCGGCAGGACAACGAACTCGGGGTTCTGATGCTCCACCAATGAGGTGTCCTCCGGCTGGCCCTGGCGCATCCAGTTGTCTTTCTCCAGGCGGACGCTGGCTGCGCGATGGTCGAAGGCCTGGATCATCTTCGCCTCGTAGAGCGGAAGGTACACGTCCGCCGCATGACTGCGGCGGCCCGGAACCGAGCCGCGACGATCTTGGTCCGAGCCGCGACCGGAGTGTTCCGAGCCGCGACCGTCAGGGAGCGGGTTCCTGGCTCGCGCGTCGGTGGGCCGCCGTTCAGAACCCGCTTGCTTACGCGCGCGGCTCGGTTCAGGATTCGCGCGGCTCGGATTCGAATGGACCCAGCGGTTGCCGTGGAGCCGGTAGCCCGCCTTTTTCAATTCGTCGCCGGTCTTGAACAGCTCGGCGTCGTTCGTCTGGTGAAACATCGTCTTGAACTTGACGCCCCACGGGTTGCCGCCCTTCTTGCGCGACTTGTCGATCAGGATCGGGACGCGGCGGTAGATGCCCTTCGTGAGCTGGGCGTCCCTGCGGCTGCGGAAGATCGGGCAGGTCCGCGTGTTGGGGTTCAGAAGTTTGAAGTCCTTGGCGGTGAGCGGGATGTGTCGCTTGGTGTCAGCTACGTCGTCCATCCGACGGGCGAAGAAGACGAAGTCGGCTTCGGACGTTTTTCGTCCCGTACCATTCATCAGCAAGACGCAGAACTTGAAGCGGCCGTCCACGTCGGGAAAGACCTTGTCGCGGTTTTCGAAGTCGTAGAGCGCGACCAGGGCCTGCTTCTCGATCAGGTCGCCGAAGAAATCCTTCGTCGTGTCGTCGGTGGCGATGCCGCTGGGGACGAGCAGACCGACGCGACCGGCGCGGGCGACGATCTTCCGCGCCAATTCCGCGAAGACCATGTAGGTGTTCACGTCGCCGCGTCCGGTCAGGGGGAACTCGCCGCTTTGCCGCACGTATTCCAGATTCTTCGCTGCCGCAATCCGTGCCGTCTGGTACCGCGTCCATAGTTCGGGCCTGGCTTCTTCCACTTTGGCGATTAGCTTCCTACGATCCGCGGCGTTTACCGCGGACGCGATTTCCGGGGCCGCCAGTGAGAAGAACTCCCGCCCCTGCACCTTCATTCGCTCCCACGGCGGGTTGCCGATGACCACGTCAAATCCGCAGTCTTGATCAGAGCCGCGACCGTCAGGGAGCGGTCGTCGTTCGATCGGCGCGGCCCGCGATTTGTGCGGTGACCCCTCCCTGACGGTCGGAGCTCTGATCCTGTCCCCGGTCGGGGGTCTGATCGCGTCGCGGTGGGGAAAGACGCTCGGAAATGTTTTTCGCCAATCCATCGCCTCGGGATGTGCCGTCAGATCGGAGACCAGACTGTTGCCACAAACAATGTTCCGCGACAGGTCGGCCAGTGTGCGGCCCTTGCGCGCCGAGCGGAGCCAGAGGGCCAGTTGGGTGATCTCGACGGCCTCCTGCGACAGGTCCACGCCGTGGAGGTTGTCCTTCAGAATCCACTCGGGGACATCGGAGAGGAGTTGCTCTGCTTCTTCGTCGCCTTCGGCGCGCATCTGCCGGAGCCATTCAAAATAGACGGCCTCCAGGGCGTCATAGGCGGCGATGAGGAAGGCCCCGCTTCCGCAGGCCGGATCGCAGACCGTGATCTTGCGAAGGGCCGCGATTCGTTCCGCCGGCGTGCCGGCCGGCTCGACGCGCTCCCGAATGAGGTCGCCCAACGTACGATCGACGATCAATCGTGTGAAATCCGGCGGCGTGTAGTAGATCCCGAATCGCTTGCGCTGGGCGCTCTTGGGCATGGCCGGCCCGCCGTCGCCCCCGGCCTGCTTGCCGAAGAGGCCGACGATCCGCAGTTTCTCCAGTTCGGTGACGCTCTGCTCGAAGAGGTGGCCCAGGACGTCGACATTGACTTCGTCGCGAAAGTCGTACCGCCCAACGCGGTAAAAGAAGTGCGTCCACTTGTCGTCGAGTTCGAGGCCATCGACCGGTGGATCATTCGCGAAGAGGCCGCCGTCGTAACCCGGCAGGTCCTGCTCCGGATTGCCTTGGTCCAGCCATCCGAAAAGGGCTTTGAAGTTTTGCCAGCGCGGGTTGGTGACTTGGTAAAATCGAGGCAACTGCGAATAGGCCAGCTCGATGGACTTTTCCGGAAGGAGGTGGCGGTCTTCGCAGAAGGCGACAAAGACGATTCGGTCGATGATCTTCTGGGCGATGCGGATCGCTTCGCCCTCCGTCATGCGGTGCTCGGTGACGAGGTGTTCGATCAGGGCCAGACGCTGCGTGCTGTAATCCTCGTAAAGCTCCGGTCCGACCTCGCGCTGGCGCTCCTGCGTCCTTTTCAGAAGTTCCAGAGCGCGAGATCGGCGAAGGAGATTGCCCAGCAGCCCCTCGCGCTCGAAGAGGTAGTAGAACTGGCAGAACCGATTTCGATCGCGGAATTCCTGGACCAGAAACTCCTCATATGCCCGCTGCGGCGCTTCGCGGTGATAAAGACGGATCGTGACGTAATTGCTGAGTATTCCCCATGGGCATTGGGGAAGCTGGTTCAGGTAATCCCAGAGTTGCTGTACCGGTGTGCGGCCGTTGAACTTGTCATGATCCAGGTCGGTGCCGGCGCCTTTGAGTTCGATGATTGCAAGCGGAGACTGTGCCTGCCCTGACGAGAATTTCCCAAGGGCTCCGTCTGCTGTCCCGGCGCCGGGAACGGTGAAATTGCGCTCCCGATGGTAGCTCTCCGGGTCTTCCGTTACCGAGCGATAACCCAGCGCCCCCCCGAAGACCTTTTCGAGAAACTCCGCGTCCAGCGCCGTTTCTTTTTGATCGAGGTGGCCCTGCTCCGCCAGATCGGCCCATGACTTGAGCTTCTTCCACGCCTGGGCCTGGTCGGACTTGTCGTCCCAGGGCGCCCGAAGCGCTTCTTCCTCCAGCATTCGGCGGATGAATAGTCTTGGATGACGCTGCCGCTCGGCCTCGATGAAGAGACTCTGGTGCAGTCCGGCGCCGCCCTTGTTGCCCTTTGCCATCCGGGTCATTCTCCGGCAGGGGAGCGGGGCCGCAAGAGGCGCGTTGCGCCACGCGGGATAGGTGCTGTGATTATTGCGTCACGGTTGAGGTCGCGACTCCATTGAATCGCCGCGCCGTCGATTGGTGGTTCGCTGCAATGGCCCGTCAGGCGCCGAATCTGTTTTCGATCAGCACTTCCTCCAGCGGGAGCGGACCCGGCTTGGGCCATGCCGGCTTGGTGGCCTTGCCGACGGCGATGAGCAGCCCGATGACGTGGTCCTTCGGGAGGCGGATCAACTCGGCGACCTTGTCCTGTTCGAAGCCGATCATCGGGCACGAGTCGTATTCCATCGCCTTGGCCGCCAGCATGATCGTCTGCGCCGCCAGGCCCATCGACCGCATCGCCTCGTCGCGCTGCAACCACTCGCGGCCCTCGTGAAACGACCCGATCCAGTCCAGTAGCGTCTTCGCCACCTGCGGCGGCGCCGTGCGGTAGTATCGCTCCGGGTTTTTCTTCCACGCCAGCACGTCGGCGGTCATCACGATCAGGATCGACGCATCCGTCATCTGGGCCTGGTCGTAGCCCGCGGCCCGGATCTGCTTGCGCAGCTCGGGATCGCGGACGAGGACGAACCGCCAGTGCTGGAGGTTGAAGCTCGTCGGCGATTGGATCGCCGCCTCGAAGAGCTTGCGGACGTCCTGCTCCGGCATGCGATGATCGGGGTCGTAGTGCTTGACGGCCCGGCGCTGGTAGATGGCGTCGAAGGTGTCCAAGGGAATTGTTCTCCTCTCGTGAAAGCCAGCAGTTTGGAATGCCACGAGGCACCAATGATAGTCGCGTCCGATTGACCCCGCCGGAGACGAGTCAATCGTGATGATCGCAGGGCTACTCAGGAAATGTCAATTGCAGCGTGGCGTCCGGCGGCAGCGTGATCCAGCGGTCGCCGTTCGCGCCGGGCGGGAGACGAGAAGGGGCGGGGGCGGGGGCGGGGGGAATGCGGAAGTCGGAATGCGGAATGAAAGGGCGGCGCCGGGCGCGGGCCCGGCTTTCGGGCGTTGGCCAGCGGCTGCACTCAAGCCTGGGCTACCGGAGCCCGGCCGACTACGAAGCCGCAGCATAAACTCCCTTAACCGCGTGTCTACTTATCGTGGGGAAGCCCAGTGGCCCCGTCTCACCAGTGGCGTCACAATCAGAGAATTGAGAATAGGTGTCCAACGTGTCCAGGGTGTCCATGAATCGCGATTCCGGCCACGAGCGAGAACGCTGCTTAGGAAATGCTTGACCTGCCGCCCACATGACAACCGTGCGAGGGACGAACGGACATCGGATAGGGCTCGGTGGTACGATAGAAGCCCAGCGGAACAGGCGGAGTCGCCCACGTCTTTAAGGGAGGTCGGATCATGATCAGGTTGACGGTCTTGCGTGCGTTGGCGGCGCTGACGTTCGGGCTCACGTCTGTTTCGGCTGCATGGGCCGGTGTGACGCCGAGTTTCATGGGCCTTGGCGATCTGCCGGGAGGAACTGAGTTCAGTGAGGCGTATGACGTGTCGGCGGATGGGTCTGTTGTGGTTGGATGGGCCAGTTCCGCCTTGGGCTTTGAGGCGATCCGCTGGACCGCTTCCGGCGGGATGATGGCTTTGGGCGATCTGCCCGGCGCAGAGTTCACAAGTCGCGCTTTTTCCGTCTCCGCCGACGGGTCAGTCGTTGTCGGAGAAGGATTCTCCGTCGGGGGACACGAGGCATTCCGGTGGACTGCTGAGGAAGGGATGGTCGGCTTGGGCGACTTGCCGGGCGGCGGCGGACTTGGCAGTGCGGCATTCGGTGTTTCGGCTGACGGTTCAGTCGTGGTGGGGCGGGGCAATTCTAATGGTGGTGTCGAGGCGATCCGCTGGACGGCCAGTGACGGAGTTATCAGCTTGGGCGATCTACCCGGCGGGGATTTCTACAGCAGCGCCAGCGGTGTCTCGGCCGACGGGTCCATCGTCGTTGGGGGGAGCAAGTCATCCTCGTCCGGAGTGTTCGGCGAAGCGTTTCGTATGTCCGCACCCGGTACCCTTCAAAGTCTGTACGCTCTCGGTGATCTACCTGGCGGCGCTTTCGCCAGTGGGGCATTCGATGTGACGGCAGACGGATCGGTTGTAGTAGGGGTAGGCACTTCTGCCTCGGGCGGCGAGGCATTCCGGTGGACTGCTGAGGAAGGGATGGTCGGCTTGGGCGACTTTGCCTGGGGGGAGCTTCGATAGTGTAGCTTGGGCCGTCTCGGCGGATGGCTCACTCGTTGTTGGCGCAGGTGATTCTGCGCTTGGAACCGAAGCGATGCTCTGGGATGCGGCCAACGGCATGAGGTCGGTTCAGGACGTGCTGCTCAACGACTTTGGGATGGACCTCTCCGGCTGGTTGCTGCGACAGGCGAAAGGAATCTCCGCCGACGGGCAGACCATTGTAGGCATCGGTGTCAATCCTAGCGGCTTCACTTATGAAACTGCCACGGCTCGCATTCGATCAATGGTGCTTCCTGGCGGGTTGGTTGATCTTCATATGCGGTATTGTTGGAAGGTTGGGCTCTTACTACAATACCACTAAGTCTAAGTTTAGCATTCTTGCTGGTGCCGGATTTACTATTTGCCTGCTTGCCTTTCTCTGGTCGATGATGGACCGATGGCGCAAGGGCGATTGAAGATACTGCGCCATTCGTCGAACTCTCGGGACTATTGCCGCAATAGAATCGCCGGAATGGTCTTGGCGCTCAGCGGATTGCCCAATCGTTACTGCCGGCACGCGAATTTCAGGAAAGTCCAGGGAAAGTCAACTTTCATAGGGGAATCTTGAAATTCAACTCTGCCCCGCTGGCGGCGACCACGGGGCGGAACTCGATTCCCGCGGGCGATCCTGCAAGACAAGTTCCCCAAGTCGCCCCCGGCGGCAGGCGCCCAGCGGTCACCCGCCGCCGACGGGCCTGGTGCGGGCATTGGACGCCGAAGGGGCGCTGCCGACCTGTCGGATTACAGACCGATGGTCTGCCGGAAAATGTCGATCGGAATGCCGAGGAGACTAGTGACCACGAAGTTCGCGAAATTCACGATGACCAGGAAGAAGAAGTCCGCAAGAAGCATGTCAGGTCCCTTTCAAGAAATCCAGATTGTCTTGTTAGAAACGAATGCCGAAGCCGACGCTGGTTTGAAAATCCGGCGCCTGCTCATTGAGTCCCACGGTCGCCCGCATGTCGAGCGACAGGTTGTTCGTCAGCCAGATGATCGGCCCGGCCGACAGCAGGTGCGCGCAGTCCTCGTCGCGCACCGCCGGGTACAGACCGAGGTACTCCAGGTATAGCTTGACGCGATCATGCACGTCGTAGGCCGTCGCCAGGGTCACGCCGTTCTGGAAGAACTGCCCGCCGGGCCCGTCGTTGACGCGGGCGAAATACGAGCCGTAGACGGCCCAGTCGTCGGTGATTCCGTAGTTCCAGGGGAACTTCACCTCGGGCACGACGTTGCCCGCCGTCTTGCCCGCCCCGCCGGTCGGCACGGTCAACGACGGGATGACCGAGATATTCGGCAGCGAGTCCTTGTCGCGGATGAGCGGCAGTTTGAATCCGAGGTTCAGATCGGTGCCGCTGTCGTCGTGTGATTCGCGGCTGATGCGGCGGCCGGCCCGCGTGGTGAACTGATCGGTGGTTTCGGTCAGCGAGTATCCGTTCCACTTCATGCGGAATTCGAGCCAATCGGTCAGGCCGGTGCGAAGCGCCGTCTCCGGGAAGAGATGATCGTAGGTGCGTTTCTTTCCCTCGCGGTCGTAGGTGAACTGGTAGCCGCCCTCGATCTGAATCCGGCCGCGGGGAACGAGCGAGGCGGTGTCGGAGAAGGCGGGCCGGTCAGTGGCGATGCGTCCGGTCATCGGCGCCGGTTCTGGGAACATCCAGAAGCCCCCGTCGGCCGGCGGCGCTTCTTCGGTCGTTTCGATCGTCGTTTCCGACTGATCGAGTTCCATGGGCTCTTCGGCCCGGCCCGATTCTCCAAAGGTTCCCGAGGATGCCTGGGCGAATGCCGCCGTCGCGGCGGCGGCCCAAATCGCGGCGGCATAGAGAAGTCGTTGGATCATGATCACTCCACAGTTAGACCGTCGGCGATCGCAAGACAGCGTTGCGTTCGCTCGTCGTCCTCCGGCGAAGTAAGGCAAGACGCGCGACCCGAATCGGACCTGGCCCGGCCATGGGCGATTCAGCCCGCGCGTCCGGGCGCGGGGTGCGAATCGATTCGAGACGATCTTGGGTCTCGAATCGTGGGGGAAATGAGAACCCGGCGGCGGGGGCGTGTCAACTGGTTTACAAATGCAGCGCGCGGAAAATTGGCGTCCGAACCGATAACTACGCATCGATTCCGCGATGTCGTCGACGAGGGTCAACCTGACTGAAACGAGGCGAAACTGGCAAAGTATCTCCGAGGGCTGCACTTAGGGGATCGGCAAAGCGATTTCGATCGCGACGAGGCCCGCCGGCGCGATGGTTGGCGATTTGTGATCGAACGACCCATAATGACGCAACGCCGGCACCCGCGCCGCCTGCGAAGCGCCGAAACATTCAGATTGACCGGCCGTGTCGGCGTTTCCAGGCGCCGTACAAAAGTGATGGTTGGATCATGTCAGGACACAAGCAGCGCCGGGAATGCGGCGCGGATGGCCGGCGCGGCTTCAAATTCCCAGTACTCGCGATGAGATATAATCCGTTGCTTGCAGGAATGACGACTCGGGGGAGATGATGCTGCCATGTCTCGTCTTTCAAGATCACGTCAACGGCGGCCGTCGCCGTTCGCGCTGATCGGCATTTTGGCCGCCGCCGCCGTCGCCTTCCTCCTCAGTCCTGACGGTTGCCAGAACGGCGGCGGAGAGTATCAGACGGCAGCCGACTATCTGGGGCCGCGGTCATTCATCGACGTATCCGCGAGGTTGGGCGACGGCGCGCGGTCCACCGGGTGGGGCGCGCTGGCGGCATTCGATGTAGACAACGACGGGGACGTCGATCTGCTCATCACCAGCGGGCCGGGGCAGCCCAATCGCCTGTTTTTCAATGACGGCCTGGCGAATTTCACTGAAGCCGGCCCGGAGGCGGGCGTTGCGCTATCGGATGACAATTGCATGTCATGCGGCGTCGGCGATTTCAACAACGACGGCTGGCTGGACCTCATCATCGGCCGGCAGCGCCTGAATCTTCCGGACTCAAACGCCGCCGGATCCGTGTTGCTCTTGAACGACGGTCCCGACGGCAGCGGCCGGGTGACGTTTCGTACACTTTCGACGCAGGAGACGGGGCTGGCGAGCGACGCTCCGGCAATGGCGTTCGGCATCGGCGACCTGAACAACGACGGGCTCCTGGACATCGTCATCGGGCGCTACGACATGGACGCGGCCAGCCTGCTGCTGGTTCCCATCTATCCGACGCAGCCGAACGAAATCTGGCAATGCACCGGCGTGAACGGCGGCATCCCGCAGTATCAACAACGGCTCAACACGGGAATGGAGGGAACCGCGCAACATGGATTTTCGCCCGAGACGGCGGACCAGACATTCATCCCCGGCACGCTGGCATTGCACCTGACGGACGCCGACGCGGACGGTTTTCTCGACATCCTCGATCTGCACGACGTCCCCGGTGGAATCGATTACTTTCACAACGACGGGAATTTCAATTTTTCCGTGCGGCAGCAGGATCTGCTGAACAGGCACGGCGGCTGGATGGGCGTCGCCCCGGGCGATTATGACAACGATGGGGACGTGGATTACTTCTGCACGAACGTCGGTTGCGATTTTACCCGACACTTCGTCCCCCATTCCGTCGCCAGCGCCCATGAAGCGCCGAACGGGACGTATTTTCACAAGCTGCTGCGCAACGACGGCGGTGTTCTCACCGACGTGACGGCGGCCACGCCCGTGACGGCATCGGCGGTGCTTCCGGCCGTCAATGAGATCGGCGGGGCCGGGCTGCAAGGGACCGAGTTTGGATTCGGCGCGACATGGATCGACGTGGACAACCGCGGCCTGCTCGATCTTTATTGGATCGGCGATCTGATCACGTTCATCCAGCGCGGCCTGGTGTTCAATTTTCACGGTGTCGGGCGGTTTCTGGAAAACGGCGGCGACGGCGGTTTCATCGATCAGACCGTCGAGCGCGGCCTGCTAAACATCCAACTCGATCGGCCGCTGCAATTCGGGGAGCAGGACGCGGGCCGGGCGCTGGCCGCGATAGACCTGAACGGCGACGGCTTTTCGGACCTGATGGCCACGAATTCCTCGATTTTCGGCGCACCGAACTCCATGCACCGCGTCTTCTTGAACCCCGGCGCCGCCGAGGGGCACTGGTTGACGATGCGCCTGGTCGGAACGACGAGCAATCGGTTCGGCATGGGCGCCCGCGTGCTCATCACCGTCGGCGGCGTGACGCGGGCGGCCGAAGTGGTCAGCACCACGAGCGCCTTTGTCGGACTTCAGCCGCAGGTCCATTTCGGACTCGGACCGGCCGCGACGGTCGACGAGTTGCGCATCGCCTGGCCCGGCGGGAAGGAGAGCGTCCTCAACGACGTGGCCGTCGATCGGGTCCTGACCGTGACTGAGCCGTAACGGCGGGTCGGCGGTCGCTCGGCCCGACGCGGCGCACAACCTGGCGCGCCGGGGCCCGCGCCGTACAATGTCGGACGCGGTCCATGAAGATTGAAATCGAATGCAAGATTCCCGTCTCGACGCACGATCCGGTGCGCGCGGCGCTGCGGCGTTGCGGCGCGACGTACGTGGGGCGCGTTCTGGAGACGAATCACTTTCTGGACGACGCCGATCGATCGCTACAGCAGGGAGGCAGCGGCCTTCGCGTCAGGGAGGTTCAAACGCTCGACGGCAGCGGCGGGCGCGCCACGGTGACCTGCAAGGGCCCCTTGCGCGACGCGGCGTTCAAACAGCGCGAAGAGATCGAGACGGAGATCGGCGATGCGGACGCGATGCTACGGCTACTGGCGCGTCTGGGTTATCGCGTCTATCTCGTATTCGCCAAGCGGCGCGAAAGCTGGTCGCTGCCGCCCTGCCTGGTGGAGCTCGACGAGCTGCCGCGGATGGGCGACTTCGTCGAGGTCGAAGGTCCGGGCGAATCGGAGATTCGGCGCGTCGTCGATGTCCTGGGCCTCGACGCATCTCGCTCCACGACGAAGGGTTATGCGTCGATGGTCGTGGAGCAATTCGAGTCCGTCGGCGACGAGGTCCTGCGCCTGTCCTTCGATTGAACGACGCGTCGTTCGGCCTTTGCGACGTCACATGGCGGCCCCCCGGGGGGCGACGGCGGCCGGCGCGCGGTTCTTGACGCCCGCGCCAGGTCTTTCTACGTTGTCCGGCAGTCGATGGCGGTCGTCGCGGAGGGGCCGTCCCACTGGAGTCTCTATCGCCCATGAATCTGGTCACCGGCGGCACGGGTCTATTGGGAAGCCACATCGTCGAGCAACTTCGACTCGGCGACCGGCCGGTGCGCGTGCTGGTTCGGCCGGGGGCGGACGTGTCCTGGCTGCGAAGCCAGAACGTCCAGCTCGTCGAGGGCGACCTTTGCGACCTTTCGTCGGTGCTCAAGGCCTGCGAGGGCGTGCAATGCGTCTACCACGCCGCGGCGCGGGTCGGTGACTGGGGGCCCTGGGAGGACTTTCAACGGATTACGATCGAGGGTTCGGCGAATCTCTTTGAAGCCGCGGAGCGGACGGCGGTCCCGCGTTTCATTCACATCAGCTCGATCAGCGTCTACGGTCACGTCAATTCGCCCGGTCTGGAGATCGACGAAACGGCGCCGCTGGGGCAGAAGGTTTTTCGCTGGTCGTATTACACCCGGGCGAAGGTCGCCGTTGAAAAGGAGCTCTGGCGTCGGCATGAATCCGGCAGCAAGGTCAAGTACACGGTCATCCGACCGAGCTGGCTATACGGCCCGCGCGACCGGGCGACCATCGGGCGGCTGGTGGCGATGGTGCGCGAGGGCAAGGCCAAGCTGTTGGGCACGGGCGACAACCGCCTGAACGTCGTCTACGCGGGCAACGTGGCCGAGGCGTGCATCCTGGCGGCGGACAACCCGCGGGCCGTCGGGCAGGCGTACAACTGTAGCAATGACGGCGAGCTGACCCAGCGCGAGTATTTCAATCTGGTCGCGAAGGCGGCCGGCGCCCCGTCGGTCGAAAAACGCGTGGCATACGGCGTGGCCTATCGCGTCGCGTTCGCCCTGGAGTGCGTCGGGCATTTGCTGAAACTCAAGAAGCCGCCGCTGGTGACGCGCTACGCGGTGTGGCTGATGGGGCGCGACACGTATTTCAAGGCGGACAAGGCGCGCCGGGAACTCGGCTGGAAGACGACCGTGGGGTACGAGGAAGGGATTCCCATGACGGTCCGCTGGTATCTCGGCAAGACGTCGAGCCCGCCGATGAAATCGCGGCCGCGTGAAATGGCCGCATCGGCGTGAAGGGCCGAACGCTCGACGGCGCGATGATCGGCGATCAAAATCTGACTTTCGGCACTTCGCGGGCCGCGGGCTCCTCGATCTCGAAGAACTCCTCTTCTCGAAAGCCGAGCGGCCTGGCGAGGATTACGCTGGGCACGACAGTGATCGACGTGTTGTAATCCGCCACCAGTCGGTTGTATTGGGCCCGCGCCGAACCGATCAGATTCTCGGCGGACGCCAGTTCCTGCCCGAGTTGGATGAAGCCGGCGTTGGCCTTCAGGTCGGGGTAGGCCTCGGACAGGGCGAAGACCCGGCCGAGTGCCGCGCCGAGTAGCCCTTCGGCGGCGCCGACGGCCGCCGGACCGGACGCCGCCGCCGCCTGATTGCGGGCCGCGATGACGCCTTCGAGGGCCGTTTTTTCGTGAGCGGCGTATCCCTTGACCGTCTCGACGAGGTTGGGGATGAGGTGATGGCGGCGCTGAAGCTGAACGTCGATCTGGGCCCAGCCATCGCGCACGGCCACGCGGCGGCGGACGAGTCCGTTGTAGATGCCGACGGCGGCCACGACGACGATCACCGCCGCAGCGGCCAATACCCAACCCGGCGTTCCCATGGAGAGTATCAAATGCGATTGAATCATGTCCATCGCTCCCATCGCGTAGATGAAAGGCAGTTTTCCGCGGGCGGCCGCGCTGCGCCGGCGGATGCGAACGGCGCCGAGGATAGGGGGAAAGGGGCCGTTGTGCCAAGCCCGCCGTGGCGCGCCAGGGAGTGAATGGCCATTGGAGCCGCGAGGGGCGGGCGATATAGTCTGGCTTCATGCGGAAGCACTACATTCTCGATACGAACATCCTGCTGCACGATCCGAGCTCGATCCTGCATTTCGCCGACAACGACGTGATCATTCCGATCGACGTCATCATCGAGATCGACCGCTTCAAACACGAGATGTCGAGCCGCGGCCACAACGCACGCGACGTGTCGCGGCGGCTCGACGGACTGGCCCGCGGGCGGAGTCTGGCCGAGGGCATCGAACTGAAAAACGGCGGGACGCTGCGGGTTCACTGTGGCGGCGGGGAGGCGGAGCCGGCCAAGAACGCCTACGCCGACCTCGCTATTCTGCGCATCGCGCGCGAGACGCAGGCGAAGTGGCCCGAATCCCGGACGCTGATCGTCACCAAGGACATCAATCTGCGCATTCGCGCCAACGCGATGGGGCTATTGGCCGAGGATTACGCCACGGACCGCGTCGGATTGGCGGACCTGTATACCGGGCGCGTCGAGCTCCGGGCCCCGCCGCAGCGCATCGAGCAGCTTGCCGCCGAGGGCGCCATCCCGTTGGAAGCCGACGTCGAGGTCTACCCCAACGAATACGTCCACCTGCAAAGCGGCAACGGAACGCCCGCATCGCTGCTGGCGCGCGTCGATGCCGAGACGGGGAATCTGGTGCGGATCCGCGAGCCGAAGAAGCCCATCTGCGGCATTCGACCGCGGAACAAGGAGCAATATTTCGCCGTTGACGCGCTGCTGTGCGACCGGATCAAGCTCGTTACGTTGATGGGAAAGGCGGGCACCGGCAAGACGCTCCTGGCCCTGGCGGCCGGGCTGCACCAGGTCGTCAACACGCGCACCTATCGGGGGCTGCTCGTGACCCGCCCGACGACGCCGGTTGGAAAATCGCTCGGCGCGCTGCCCGGGGGGATCGAGGAAAAGCTCGCGCCGTGGTTACGGCCGATCAGCGACACGCTCGAGACGTTGATGGACAGCGCGGGGGCGATCGGCGGGCGGAAGAGCGTTCAGCAATTGTGGGCCGAGGGCACGGTCGACGTGCAGCCGCTGACCTATATCCGCGGGCGCAGCATCACGAAGTATTTCCTGGTCGTCGACGAGGCGCAGAACCTGACGCCGCTGGAAGTCAAGACGATCATCACCCGGGTGGGCCACGGGACCAAGGTCGTGCTGGCCGGCGACGCCTATCAGATCGATAATCCCTACGTCGACTCCGGCAGCAACGGCTTCAATTATCTCGTGGACCGGTTTCGCAGCGAAAAGACGGCGGCGCACGTCGAATTGCGGAAAGGCGAGCGCAGCGAGCTGGCGGAATTGGCGGCCAATCTTCTGTGACGCCTCATCGAAAACGGTCCGGCTCCTTCGCCGGTCCATCGCGACTTATGTTCGAACGGACCGCGGACAACCCGATGCTCGGCGTGCTCGGCATTATCCAGGATGCGGGGCGGGTCCTGATGATCCAACGCTCGGCGACGGTTCGCGTTCCGTTGGCCTGGTGTTTTCCCGGCGGCCAGATTGAGGACGGAGAGTCGCAGGAGCAGGCGTTGGTCCGGGAGATGCAGGAGGAGATCGGCGTTCGGGTCGAGCCCGGGCGGCTTCTGATGACGCAGACCAAGCACGATGGCGGCCTGCGACTTTTTTGCTGGTCGGCCATCATCATCGCCGGCCGGGTCACGCCCAATCCTTTAGAGATCGCCGACGCCCGGTGGATGACGCCGGGGGAGATTCGCCGCGCGTCCGGCGTTCTGCCGGGCACGACGGCTATTCTCGATGCCATCGGATTATGATGCCCGCAGGGTCTCGGCCGGCGCCACGTCGGGCGTTGGGGCGGTCATCCGTTCGCGCGCCGTGTGCACGCCCCTGCGCTCGACCGGCGGCGAGAGTTGATCGGGCCATTGCCCGTCCGCCGTCGGTGAAGGCACGTCGAGAAACGCCGCGGCGCTGTCCACCAGGGCGTCGACCGGCGCGTCATCGGTGATGGGCGCGAAGAGCGGATAGGCGTCGCGATATTCCTCGGCCGACTGACGCAGCCAGGCGGTCAAAGACGGGCCCTCGATGGCAAAGGCCGCCGACATGATCCGGCCCCAGACCGGATCGGGCTTGGTTGGTCCGGAAACGGTGGGGACGCCGGCGACGAGGTAGGCGATTTGCCAGAGTCGGCCGGCGCGATTCGGAATCGACGCCATGGGGGGGCGGCTGTGATGCCTGTCGACAGCGACCGACACGGAAGGCGGCAGGTTCCACCCCTGGAGCATGCCGCGGCCGAGGTGCAGGTGGTTGGCGTCGAATGCCTGCCACTCGAGCATCGCCTGGCGTTGCGGCGACGTTTCGCAGATGGCGAAGATGCGTCGAGACGCGCTGGGATTCTCGGCGGCGAGCAGCGGCACCCCGACGTCCTGAAGAGCGCCGACCAGGAATGCCTCGGCGGTTATGCGCGGATCGACATTCATTGCCAACGCCTGCGCGAGGCAGCCGCGCCAAAGCGAGCACCGCCAGAAGCGATGGAAGGGAATCGTTTCGCCGGAGACGGATGCGAGCAAGTCTGCGATTTCGCAGGTCAGGGCCCAGGCGCGCGTTCTCGCCGCGCCGAGGCGCACGGTCGCCCCTTCCAGCGACGTGGCCGCGATTCCCGCGCCCCGCCGCACCGTGTTGGCCACGGCGATCAATCTCGCCGCCAGGTCCGCGTCTGAGGCAAGAATTCTGCTCGTTTCCAGCGGGCCGGTCTCGTTTTGGTCAAAGAGCATGGACGCCAGTCGACCGATCCGGGCCCGACCCTGAAAGACAGCCCGGCGGGCAGCGAGTTCGGCCGCGCCGGCGCAGGGCGGCGTCGACCGGTCGAATGGAACATGGATCGGCATGGCGACTTTCCCCCGACTGCGGCGGCGCCGAAGCGCGGCGGCATTACTCCCGTTCGAGGAGGGCCTCGATTGTTTCCACGGCACGGGCGATTTCGAAGGGCTTGGCCAGGGCGGAGTCGAATCCATCCTGGCGGAGCGCCTCGGCATCGCCGTCTGTCAGCCCGTCGGTCATGGCGACGAGCTTGACGTGCGAGAAGGCGGGCAGGTTTCGAATGGAGCGTACGGATTCGCGACCGGTCAACCCCGGTACGTTGACGTTCATCAAGACGACGTGCGGCTTGAACGACTCTGCCAGCGCGCCGGCTTCGAACGCCGTTCGCGCGATCTGCACGTCGTAACCGGCCCGGTCCGCCAGGGCCGACTTGAGGACGTCCGTCAGGTCGCGATCCGCCTCGGCCACGAGGACGCGCGTCTGACCGGTCTCCAGCCCGTTGAGCGGAATCCCGTGGGCTCTCATGAAGCGCAGGAGTTGCTCGACCGGAATGCGTCGGTCGCGGCTCCCGGGGATGCGATAGCCGCGGAGCTTGCCGCTGTCGAACCACTTGGACACGGTGCGCGGCGCGACGTTGCAGATTCGGGCGACGTCACCCGTCGTCAGGACGTCTTTCGGGCGAGGCATCGACTCAATTCCTCTACGGTCCGGTCGGCCCCCGTCGGCCGATAGGACGCTTCTTCCCGATGGCGGCCGGCGCGCGAGATCGCGGCGAGCCCTTTCGCATCGCTTCTTTCCCCCATGATCGGCCGGTCGCGCGAACGAATGAGCAAAATCGTTCCCGGTGTCGCATTCGCTACAGACGCGAGCGTCACTCGGCCTGATAAGTGATCAGGATATCGGGCGGTGGGAGAGAGATGTTACTGCCCGACTTCAGCCGCGAACCACCGTCGGCAAGCTGCGGAATTCTAGGCATCAAATCGTCGCAGTCAAAGACGGTTGCCCGGGAGGTATCGTTGGCCGACGCGGCGCCAACTCACCGCCCGCCGATCAGATGCGCGGAAATCGCGACGTTCGACACCCATCAATCCCGGTATGGAATGTCCAAACCGCGGCGATACCTTGCAGCGGCGGCGGCGATTTGCGGCCCAGGGTTAACTCATTGCTGGAAGGATTGTTGCGCGTTGGCACGGTGGATATAGTTCGCCGTCATGTCGCGAAGCGCGCGTTTCCTCGGATCCGCCAAGTTGATCGCCGCCTGCACCCTCGCCTCGCGGATCACCGGGCTGGCACGCGACGTGATCATCAATCGAGCGTTCGGGCAGAACTGGGTACAGGACGCTTTTCAATACGGTTTTCTAATTCCCAATCTCTTTCGGCGTCTTTTCGGCGAAGGCGCGCTGTCCGCCATCTTCGTGCCGGTCTTTGTCGAGACGCTGGATCGACACGACCGCGACCGCGCGTGGGTGCTGCTCGGACGCGTCACCGGCCTGATGGTGCTGGTCCTGGTCGTGCTGACCGTCCTGCTGGAGGCGGGCGTCCTGCTCGTCGGGCATTTCTATCCGGCCGGACCGATGCGCGCGCTGCAGGTCGAGCTCACGGCGATCATGTTGCCCTTTATGATCGGCATCTGCGTGCTGGCGTTGTTCTCAAGCATTCTCAACTGCCTTCAGCACTTCGCCGCGCCCGCCCTGATGCCGATCGTGCTCAATGTGATGCTCGTCGTCGGCGTCCTCGTCGTCGGCCCGGCGCTCGGCGACGCCCTCGAAGACCAGGTCGTGGGCCTGGGGTATAGCGTGCTGGCCGCCGGGGCGATTCAACTGGTGATCATCATCTGGGTCATGAAACGCCGCGGGGTGCGGTGTCGTCCATCGCTGTCGCGGGGCGACCCCGACGTGCGGCGCATGGTTCGGCTGTTCGTGCCCGTGCTGCTCGGCCAGGGCGTGCTGCTCTTCAGCGTCTTCTTCGACGCGCAGATTTGCACGTTTCTCACGCGGGGGCCGCAATCGGCCGAGTCGTTCTCGATATTCGGGCGCGACGTCGCCTATCCCCTGACCGAAGGAGCGCTGTCGGCAATCACCAATGCCCAGCGCCTCTACCAGTTTCCGCTGGGCGTTCTTGCGATATCGCTGGCCACGGCCGTTTTTCCGCGATTGAGTCTCTACGCCAGCCGCCGAGACTACCCCAACCTGCGGCAGACGCTGGGCCAGTCGGTGCGCGTCGCGCTGTTCGAGGGCGTTCCGTGCGCGATCCTGCTCGTCGTCCTGGCGCATCCGATCGTCACGCTCCTGTTTGAATATGGCCGGTACGACGCGGCGGATTCGGTCCGGGCGGCGCACGTGCTTCGATGGTACGCCGTCGGGGTGCCGGCGTTCTGCTGTCAGCACCTGCTGCTTCGCGCTTTCTACAGCTTGAAGGACACGAAGACTCCGATGTGGATCAGCGTCGCGCTGGTGGCGGTCAACCTCGGCCTGAGTCTGGCGCTGGTCTTTCAGCCGGCCATTCGCGAGGCGGCCTTCGGCATCAGCACGTCGGTGACGGCCACGATTCACTGCGTGGTTTCGGTGTGGCTGTTGCGGCGGCGGATGCAGGGGTACATCGGCGGACGCGCGATCGCGCTGTCAGCCGTGCGCATTCTCATCGCGGGGGCCGGCGTCTGGTTCGTCGCGGACGCGCTACGAACCTGGACCGCGGCGGTCGACCTGGCGGCCTGGGGGCGCATCGGAGGCAGGGCCGCTCGCGTGTTCATTCCGATGGCCGGAGCCGGCGCCGTTTTCGTGATCGCCACGATGGTCTTGCGAAGCGGCGAGCTGGGCTGGCTGCTGGGACGGAGCCGGCCGGCGAAAGGCCCATCGTAACATCGAGGATGGATGAATGACCGCGCGACGCCGTTGTTGTCGCCGGTCCATGGGATCATCGGGCAGTTGGATTCCCGAGGGGCGTCGTTGACGGCGCGCCTCCGCCGGCAGAGGGTCGTCACGTCATCGGTCGATGGAGCCCCGCCCGGCGACGAGCGTGGACTTTGGGCAGGTCGAGGCCGATTCCACTTGGTCGCGCGTGTTTCATGCGCCGGCGCCAATGCGCCGCGGCCGGCGAAACGGGTACCTTGCGGTCCCCCCGGTCAAAGGAATAGCATACAATAAAGGATGAGTTTGGGGGCAGAGTGGGTCCGGCCTTCCCGCCGGCGGTCATCATTCATGCCGAGCGTCGATGTGATTTTCCCGGGTGTAGGTCTGCTGTTGGCCGAGTTGCCGCAGGAGGGCGGATATTTCAGTCCGGTGCGGATCATCCTCTTTCTGGCCTGCGTGGCGATCTGGGCTCACAGCTCGGCCTGGGTGCAGAAAGATACGGTCAGGATTCGCGTTCCCGCCGGGACCTGGACGTGGATGGTCTTCGGCGGCGGCGCGGCTTGTCTGGCGCTGTGGCTGGTGGCGCCGGTTTACTGGATCGGGCTGGGAGTCTATGTCGCGGTCTTCGGATCGGCGATCCTGGTCTATGTGTTTTTTCGCAATGGCCGGGTCTCACCAGCCGAGACGATGCTGACGCCGGCCCACCTTCAGCGAATGCTGCGCGGCAAGTCGACGGCGTCGGCGGGGTTTTCCAAGGATAAGGTTCACATCAAGGACGCCGACGGCAAGACGCCGCCCTGGCCGACGGACGCCGAACACCACGGCGCCTTCGCCGCACTTCAGGACCTGCTCTTCGACGCGATCTGGCGACGGGCCAGCGACGTGCGCATCGACCTGGCGCCGCAGCAGCCGCTGAAAATCGTTTATCGGGTCGACGGCGTCGATCGCCTCCGCGAACCGCTCGACGGCGAAGTCGGTCCCCTGGTGTTTCACTATTTCAAGAAGGTCGCCGGCATGAATCCCGAGGAGCGGCGCCGCCCACAGAACGGGCATTTCAAGGCGACGATCGGCGCTGGAGGGAAGGGAGATAAGTCGGTTGACGTCGAGGCCAAGACCTCCGGCAGCACCGCGGGCGAGCGATTCGTCCTGAAGATCGTCAGCGAGGAAGGCAAGTTCCGCATCGCCGACATCGGCCTGACGGACAAGCAGGTACCGGTCGTCCGCGGGATGGTGGCCGCCCCCCGGGGCGTCGTTCTGGTCAGCGGAAGCAAGGGGTCGGGCATCACGAGCTCGCTGTATGCGCTGCTGCGCGAGCACGACGCGTTTCTGCAAAACATCCACACGCTCGAAATCTCGCGCGACATCGACGTCGAGAACATCACGCAGCATGTTTACGACAACCAGGACGGCACGATCACCTACGGGAAGCGGTTGCGCTCCATCCTCCGGACTGAGCCGGACGTTTGCATGGCATCGGACATTCCCGATGCGGAGACGGCGAAGGTCGTCGCCGAGGCCGGCAAGGCGGGGAAAAAGATTTACGCGGGCCTGGTGGCGCGCGATACGTTCAGCGCCTTGCAGAAGTACATCCAGGCGATCGAGAACCCCGCGGCGGCCGCGGCGGGGCTGGTGGGCATCACGTCGCAGCGGCTCCTGCGCGTGGTGTGCGAGAACTGCCGCAAGGGATACATGCCCGATCCGCAGATTCTCAAGAAGGCCAACCTGCCCACCGGGGAGAACCGCCCCTTCTATCGGCCGCCGAACCCCGAGGACATGGAGACCGACAAGCATGGCCATCCCATCGTGTGCCCGGTGTGCCAGGGAGCGGGATATCTCGGCCGGACGGGGGTGTTCGAATTGCTGGTGATCGACGACGTCCTTCGTTCGATGATCGCGCAGGGCACGCCGCTGGCCACGGTCAAGGCCCAGGCGCGAAAGCAGGGGATGCTGCTTTTGCAGGAAGTCGCCCTACACAAGGTCTTCGAGGGCGCCACGAGCATCGCGGAGGTGCTCCGCGTTACGAAGGAAGGTCAGTCGGCGAAGGCCGGGGCCCGGGCGTCGTGATCAGCGGGGGCGGCGGGGGGCGATCCCGGCGCGACGTTGGGCGCAAAATCGAGGGTGCATTATGTTGTTTTCCATTGTCGTGGCGCTGATGGTGATCCTGCTGACTGCCTTCTGGGTTTATCAGGGTTTGCTCAGCGCACTGTTGATGTTTTTCGCATCGGCCGCGGCGTGCATGCTCGCGTTCGGCTATTACGAGTCGGTCCACTCTTTCTGGTCGGACCAGCTCGGCCCCGGCATCGGCCTGCCGGTCGCGTTCATGCTCTTGTTCCTGATGTCGCTACTGGTCCTGCGCCTTTTTTTCGACAAGCTCGTGCCGAACAACGTGCGATTACCGGTTTATGTTGATCGGACCGGCGGCGGCATCTGCGGGTTTTTCATCGGGCTGACGATCGTCGGTACGGCGCTCGTCGGCGTACAGATGCTGCCGATCGGGTCCGACGTTTTTGGTTTCGAGCGATTTCAGACCGAGGGCGGTCGCGTCACGCGCGAGAGTTTTCTCTTCAAGCCCGACGATTTCGTGTCTGGATTTTCGCGCATGCTCTCCGGCAAGCGATTCGGCGGAGACGCCGAGTTGACCACCGCCAAGCCGGACCTGCTGGCCGGTCTCTACAGCGCCCGGGCGAATCCGCAACCGCAGGAATTGATGTTCGTCCCGCCGGAGGCGATCCAGGTCAAGGCCTATTGGGACGCGACGCAGATCGACGACGTCTCCCAGCGCGTGGCCGGTGACGGGCTCGAGCGGGAATTCTCAACGGCCGGCCCCGCCAATCCGGTGAACAAGTTCGTCGTCTGCCGCGTGCGCCTCGACGCCAGCGCGGCGAAGAACCTGGCCGACCTGCGATTTCGCCTGCCGCAGTTTCGCATCGTCGGTCCCCCGCCGGAGCCGAACGGCGGCGGCGCGTCGCCGCGGGTGTACCTGGCCGTCGGAATGAGCGACGTGTACACGCATAAGGACCTGGGGCCGAAAGCGGTGGAGCGGGATCAATACGCGCGGCTCGTCCGCTTCGGGCCGACGACGAATTTTCACCTGGGCCCGAGCAATTGCGGGCCGGCCGGCGAGAAGCGAGGCAGGGAGGGCCTCGAGGTGGTCGGCGCGTTTCAATTCGACGTGGCATTCGAGGTTCCGGCGGACTTCAGGCCCTGGTACGTCGAGTTCAAGCATGGCGCCAGGGCCGAGTTGACCAGCGGGCTTTTCCGTGAACGGCCGCCGCAAGGCGCGTCGGTCGCCGGCGGCCGCGTGGCGTCGGCGGGGGAATCGTCCAATCGCCAGTCAAAGAAACGACCTCGACCCGACAAGCCCGATGGGCCGAAGGTCGGGCAGGCATCGGCCGGAAGCGTCCACGTCGCCGACGCGATCGAAGAGGGGACCGGCGTATCCTCCAAGCTGCCGTTTCCGCTCGATCCGACCGAAAGCGTCGTCAGCCGCGTCATTCGCGGAGGCAAACTCGATGAAAGCACATTCTGGCTCGAGCTCCCCGAAGGCAAGATCGACGATCCGGTGACGGAGTTTCACGTGCCCCCGGGCAAGAAGATGGTACAGATCGCCGCGTCGAAGAAGGATGCGCTGAGCTTGTTCGGCAAGGCGCTGAATTTCGCCGCGAACGTGGCCGCGCAGATCCGCGTCACGACCGCCAGCGGCGACAACTATTACGCCCAGGGCGTTTACGCCGCCGCGCCGATCGGCGGCAAGATGGTCTTCGAGATTCAATACTGGCCGAACACCGACGTGCCCGAACGATGCCTCAAAGCGCCTGTCAGGGTGACGAAGAACGTGCTCGGCGGGGCGCCTTCGGACCGACGGGCGTACGGTTATGTTTTTCTTGTCGATCCGGGCGTGAAGCTGGTGAAGTTTCACGCGGGTTCTCGATTCGACGTCGGGCAGGATTTGAATATCGACGTTCCGAACTGATCGACGAAGGGGTTCGCGGCGACGCGAATCCGCGGAGTGGCCGGCCATGCATGGGGTCTCACGGAGGAGACGGCGATTTTCCGACCTGCGTCGCGCATGGGGCGGGGCGGCGATGGCGTGCGTGGTGGCCGCCGCGGCGCCGCCTGCGATCCGGGCGCAGATGATGGCCGGCGCGCTGCCGCCGCGGGGGCTGGACGAGTCATCGCGATCGGCACTTCTCGCGTGGCAGTGGTTGCAGGAGGCGAACGAGGCGTCCAGAAATCGGCGTGATCCGCTCGGCGACCTGCAAACCGCGATGACGGCGCTGATCGAAGCGACGGCCCCCGCCGTGGTGTCCATTCAAACCGACCGCAGGCCCGGCAGTATCCTACCGGACGAGACCGATTCGGCCCTCTGGGTGACGCAGGGCAGCGGCGTGGTCTTCCGGCCCGACGGCATGATCCTGACGTGTCAGCACGTCGTCGAGGACGCGCTCGCGGTGACCGTCACGCTGGAGAGCGGGCGGCAGTACCGTGCGCGGATCGTCGGGGGCGACGCGCGAAGCGACCTGGCCGTGATCCGCATCGCGGCCGGCGATCTGCCGTATCTGTCCTTGACGCCGGGCGGGAAGCTTCGCCGCGGGCAGTGGGTCGTGGCCCTCGGCCATCCCCTGGGCCTGTCGATCAGGGGCCAGGCCGCCGCCAGCTCGGGCCTCATCAGCGCCATCGGACGCCCGCTGCCGGCGGCATTCGGCGCGCCAGCCGATCGATACTACGGAGACATGATTCAGATCGCCGCGGACATCGGGCCGGGCCATTCCGGCGGGCCCCTGGTCGACATCGACGGACACGTCATCGGTATCCTGACGGCGATCGGAACGGCGTCGGCCGGGAGCGACAACATCGCTTTCGCCCAGCCGATCGACGCGCGCACGCGCAGAATCATCGAGGACCTTTCGCGAGGGCTTGCGATCGAATACGGATACATCGGCGTGGACGTGTCGAATGAATCGGCGTCCCCGTTCGTCGGCGAAGGATCCATCGAGCCCGGGGCCGTCGTCGACGCCGTGACGCCCGGCAGTCCGGCCGATCGGGCCGGCATGCGACGCGGGGATCTGATCGTGGCGGTGGGTGGTCTGGCGGTGGGATCGGCCGACGATTTCGTGCGGCGCATCGGGTCGCTGGCGCCGGGCGTGGGCATCGAGATCGAATTCCTGCGCGGGCGCGAACGGCGGAGGGGCCCTGTCTTCGTGGCCGTTCGGCCGCCGCCCTCGACGGTGGCATCCACTTCGATCGAATTTCATGGTGCATCTGCGCAATTGCTCGATGAGGCCGTGCGCCGTCAGGCGAACTTTCCGGCCCACGCCCTGCTGGTGACGCGCGTCGAGCGCGGCTCGGCGGCCGATCGCGCCGGCCTGTCGCCGGGCGACGTGATTACCCGGCTGGACGGCCGCCCGCTGACCGCTGACGCGCCGAGGGTGCTTGCCGCGTTCGGCGGCGACTGCCTCGTCGGGCTGGCCAACGGCGAGAGCGTGCTGCTGGAAGGCAGATGATGGACCGGTAACCGGATGCGATTAACACGGGGCCAGGGAGAGGACTCGCGATCGTCAAACGCAAGAAACAACAATCGCCAGGTAGCGACCCGGGGCTTTGCTTCCCTCGACCAGCAGCTTTGATTGGACAAGCGCGGACTACGGCGTTTTCTTCTCCATCACAAACGCGTCGTAGATCAGCCCGGCGGCGAGGCCGCCGAGGATCGGGCCGATCCAATAGACCGGCTGCTGCGACCAGAAGTCCGCGAAGTTGCCCGCCATGGCGGCCACCAGCCCGGTCCCCATCGTCCGCGCCGGGTTGACTGCGGCCCCGGTGAGCGGACCGCCCATGAGGACGTCGGCGGCGAGGGTGAGGCCGATGCCGAATCCGCCGATTTTCGGCGCCCGCGGATCGACGGCGGTGGCGAAGACGGCGAACACCAGCAGAAACGTCATCAGGGCCTCGATGAAGATCGCCTTGCCCATGGTCAGGACGCCCGGGTCGTAGGCGGGCGTGCCGAGCTTGGCCGCCTCGGTCACGGTCGCGTCGCCGCCGGGCACCGTCATTCCCTTGAAGATCGCCAGGACGCACACCCCGGCGATGAGGCCGCCAATCAACTGGGCGGCGATGTAGCCGACGGCCCCGCCGGCGCTGATCCGCCGGGTGACGAGCATCGAGATGGTGACGGCCGGGTTCACGTGGCCGCCGGAGACGTTCATGGTCGCGCTGATGGCGATGGACAGGATCAGGCCGTGGGCCAGGGCCACGCCGAGCAGACCCTCGTACCCGGCGCCCTGAAGCGCCGTGATGCAGATGGCCGAGGCCCCGACGAAACACAGGGCGAAGGTGCCGATCGCTTCGGCGACGAGCTTGGAAGCACTCGACATGACATGGGTTCCTTTGCACAAGAGGGGCGCGACCCCGCGCGGTCTGCGCGAGAGCGGCCAACGGGACTCGATGGCGCTCGGATCGCCGCGGGGACCGCGGACTTAACCCGCCGCGCCGCGCATCGCAGCGGATAGATTACAGACAGCGCATGAACGCCACCAGATCGGACTTCTCCTGCTCCGTCAATCGGAGTTGCAGAACGAGGTTGAAGAACTCCACCGTGTCCTCGAGGGTCAAGAGACGATCATCGTGCAGATAGGGCGGCGAATCTTTGATGCCGCGGAGGGGAAACGTCTTGATCGGGCCGTCCGCCGAGGCCATTCGGCCGTTGATCATCCGCGGCTCGTAGAATCGTTCGGTCTTCAGGTTGTGCATGAGGTTGTCGGTGTAATACGGGGGGGCGTGGCATTCGCTGCAGCGTGCCTTGCCGAAAAAGAGCTTCTGGCCGGCCAGCTCCTGCGGACTGGCCATGCTCGGGTCGAGCCGGCCGAATACGTCCAGCTTCGGCGCCGGGGGGAAGTCCAGCAGGGCCTGAAACTCGGCCATGAAATGGACCTGGCTGCCGCGTTCGAGGATGTTGACGCCCTTCTTGGTGGCAATGACCGGATCCCCGTCGAAATAGGCCGCCCGCTGCTCGAACTCGGTAAAGTCCTCGACGCTCTTCAGCGCCCGCTGCGAGCCGAACAGCCGCTGTATGTTGACGCCGCGGAGGGAAGGTGTGTCGATCCGGTGGCGGAACTGCTGCGGGCGGATGTCGCCGACCAGGTGGGTCGAGGCGTTGGTGTGGCCGTTGGCATGGCATTCGAAGCACATGACCCCCCGACTGGGCTTCGCCGTTCGACGGTCGTAGGTCATGTTGAACTGCTGCTGGGGAAACGGCGTGACCAGCAGGCGCAGGCCCTCGATCTGCTTGGGGTTGAGGATGCCGTTGAACAAGTCGTAATAATTCATGATCGTCACGAGTTGGCCCTGCGAGACGTCGCCGAGGTCCGGCCGCGTCGTGAGATAGATGGGCGGCGGGAACTCGGGGAGAAAGTGGTCGGGAATGTCGAAGTCCAGATCGAAGCGCGTGAGGTCACGCCCCTCCTGCCGCAGGATTTCGTCGATGTGAAACTTGGGAAAGACCATTCCGCCCTCGGCGTGATGGGGATGCGGCAAAGGGTAAAAGCCCCCGGGAAGCGCCTGGCCCTTGCGAATTTCGTCGGGCGACATGGCCGCCAGCTTCTGCCAGGTCATGTTCGGGGGCAGCTTGACGCGAACGCCCTCCTGAATCGGCTTGCCGCGCGACATGGTCGCGCCCCTGGCGGGCCGATCGGCCAGATCGTATCGCTCGGCCAGCAGGTCCATCTGCCGCTTCATGATCTCCGGCGTGGCCTGGCTCATGCGCTGCATCACCGTGTCAAAGGGCTCCTGATCGACGACCGGCGCAAAACTGGACGGCGGCATGTCCGCGGCCCTCGCCGGGACGGCGGATCCGCCGATGATCAACGCCGTCGCGCCAATGACCAGAATCATCCGGAATGGACGGGTTGAAAGAATTGTCCGCATCATGGCCTTGTTCTCCTTATTCGTTGTCATGGTGCATTTTTCAAGCGTCGAATGGGAATCAACCGCTCTGCGTCGAAAGAGTCAATCGCTTGGAGAGCATGAATTCAGGGATACGCGGCGATGAGAATAGCCCGACCGCCCCAATCTCGTCAATGGAGCGACCGGAATCGCGAGTCATCGAGAATTCGATGCAGCGCAGCGGCGAGCATCCTGACGCGGACCCAGCCGTCGAGCCGCCGGCAACAACCAATTTGGAAAATCAGAGGAATGCCGTCAATCACAGGGGCCGAAGAATCGACGGCGCCGATCGCCGCCAGCCCCGACAGTCGGCCGGGCGGGTCACTGGTTGCCGGTCCGTTTCGACTCCGAGGGCTATCCTATTCGACGCCTTCGGCGCCCATGTTGAACAGGCCTGACGGCAACTGCGTCGTGTCGCGGAAGAACCTGATCGTGTCCCCCCAGCGGACCTCGAACAACGCATAGACCTGATCGGTTGCGCCGGCGCCGATCGCGGGGCTGGCCGGCTGCAAGTGGAAGTTGGCCGTCGGAGCATCGGCGAACTGTGGATCGAGTTGCAGCGAGCCGTCTCCGAACGGCGTGTCGGCGACGAGGTCTTCCACGGTGAAATGGTCATCCACAGCACCCCCGAGCTCGACGATTTGGATCCGTACGCTGCCGAGGTCTTCCCAATAGAGGTTATGGTTCAGCTCGGTGTAGGGAATCAGATCGGGCGAGCGCAAAAAGACATGCATGCCGTGCATGCCGGTGAGATTGAAGAACGACTCGGTCAGATTGGCGATGATGTTGTTGCGCACCACCTGTGTCGTTTGCGAAGGTTCGACTGAGTTCGGATTGCCCAACTCGATTCCCTGGTCGCAACGATAAATCACGTTGTTGATAATGCGGCTCTGGCAGAGGCGGCTTTTTTGGATTCCGATTCCGACGAGTCCCGGATCACCGTTGATCGCGCGAATGTCCTGGATCACGTTGCCGACCGCGTAGGAGCGCGCCGCGGTGCCCTGCGGGAGCGGCGTCGAACGCAAGACAACATGACGGATACCGAACTCGCCGTCGAAGAGATCGTTGAATATGATCCATGAGTCGTCCGTCGCGGGCCACTGGTCGTTGGCGTCGTTTCCACCTATGTCCACAAGGGCGCCGATCGAGGAGCTGCTCTTTCTGACTGTATGGCAAACGTTCTGAGAAACGACCACGCCGCTGACCAGCTTTAAGTCGACGCAACTTTCCTTCATGTGGTGGATGTAATTTCGGCCAATGTAGAGATCGCGCGCAGGCGCTTGGTTGGGCATTCCGCCCACGCGATTGCCGCCGGTACCGTCGCCGCGCAGATGATGCAGGTGGCTATCCAACACCCAGCATCGTCGCGTGTTGGATCCGAACCCCACGGCGCCATAGTCATCGTTTCCGGTGAAAGCGTCCCACTGCGAGAAATTCCTGACTTCCACGTCGTAAACAACAATGTCGGTCAGGAGGTCCGTATCATTGTTCGGTGACATCCCCTCAATATTGTTCACGGTTACCCGGATACTATAGGGATTGGCGCCGTCGAACGTCGGCTGATCGCGAACCATCGAGTGGCGAACCGCGATGTGATGAAAGAGCTTCAGTTCGGGCGTTACGTCTTCGTACACCACGATCCAGTTATGGGCGCTGCCCATCGACGGACCGAAATCCTGCGCGTCAAACTCCAGGTTTTCGACGACGATCCAACTGCTGGCAATTCGAATCGGCCGTCGCAAGACGGGCTTGTTGAGCGCATGGGCGCCGCGCACGAAGATGGGCTTGTCGGAAGTTCCGTTGCCCCGGAATATGTGGCGAAGGGATTCCGTATATCCGTTACCATGGATCTCCACGACGCTGCCGGCGGGCAGATCGATGGGAAGGGTCTTGCGCGGATTGGCGGCGGTGCCGTAGGGATTGCCCGTGTCGTCGCCGAGCTGATTGTCGACGTAGTGCGTGTAGGGCCCGTTTCCGGCGTCGCGATAGGCCTCGGGACCGGCGCCGAAATCGAATGTGGCGTCCGCGTACATCGAGTGCGATTCCTCGATGCCGAACGACGGCTCGGGAATGCCGATCGGGCGAACGAACTGCGGGGCCACGCGCAGGCGCAGCGTGCGATCCCGGGACTGTGCTCCGGCCGTGGCCCGAAACGTCAGCGCGTCGTCGCCGGCGAAATCCGTATCGGGGACGTAGACCATATTCGGCGGCGTTCCGACAAGAACGCCGTGGGCGGGAGGCGTGACGATCGAATAGCTGATCGTGTCCATGTCGACGCCCTCGAAGAAGGCCCAGAGCCCCACGTACTTCTGGCGATTCGTCAGCACGAAGAAATCGGCGTCGCGATTGGGCGGCGGCGGGCTGCCGACCACACCGCCGGGGTTGGGCAGTTCCGTCTCGTCCACCGCGTCCTCGGATTCGGTTTCGATGACATCCGGGATGATGACGCCCGGCCTCGAGGGTGCGAGGTTGTCCTGAAATGAATTCTGTTCACAGGCCGAGGCGAGCAGCCAAAGCGGCGCGAGCCAAGTCAGGCCGAGCGCGAGCCGGCCACGACTCCGAACGGGGGGGGTACAGGATTTCATGGCGATGGCGGTGGTGGAGCGGTTGGCTTGTCACCCGCCTCGTACTCGCGGCTGGGGTCCAGACCAATCATCCGATTCGGAAACCCCGATTGCAAGATTCTCGACATGCAGGGCCGCAGATACCCCGTTTTTCGGACCGCGGCGGGCCCGGCAGCGTTGACGCCGGTTCGCGAGACGTCGGCGTCGGTCGGCGCCGAGGCAGCGCCAGCCAATTCAGTGACCGGGCGGGTCGACGATTGACAACGCCGGAGAGGGTTGGATAATGCCGCTACGCTTCTCGGGCGAAAGTCTTCGAGAGGTCGAAATGCCTTTCCCCAAGGGGCAGACTGATGGCGCCGAACGGGCGGTGGCAGTCTGAGGGCCTTTGGCACGCGGCCAGAGGGCTCTAGCTCCGGGAGAGGCCCAATCACAGCCGCGTCCTGTCCGGCCCGGTCGCGGGCCGTTACCGCAGCGCAGAATCGCGTCGCGATCTATCGCGTGGCGGGCTGTTGATGTCAGCATCGAACGCGCCATTACCCGGTAGTGTAATGGTAGCACAACAGGTTTTGGTCCTGTTGGTCGAGGTTCGAATCCTCGCCGGGTAGGTGTTTTCTCCAGGCCGACGTGAACATGAATGCACCCCACCAACCAGCGAAAGGGACCGGGCGCGGCCTGACCGCGATCATCCTGGCCGCCGGGCAATCGACGCGGATGAAGACCGCCACGGCGAAGGTCATGCACCCGGTCTGCGGGCGCCCAATGCTCGCCTACGTGATCGACGCGTGTCGGGCCGCCGGAGCGGAGACGATTCACGTCGTCGTCGGCTTCGCGAAGGAGTGCATCGTCGAGGCGTTTTCAAGGGAACCCGGGATTCGATTCATCGAACAGCGGGAGCAGAAAGGCACGGGGCACGCGGTGTCGATGTGCGCCGACGCCCTGGGCGAATTCGAAGGCGACTGCATCGTGATCGCCGGCGACATGCCGCTGATTCGATCCGAAACGCTCGCGGACCTGGTCGGCGGGCACCGGTCGACCGGCGCCGCCGCTTCCCTGGTGACGACGCATCTGGCCGATCCAGCCGGCTATGGCCGGATCTTGCGGGAAGCCGACGGGGCGTTCGAGGCCATCGTCGAGCATCGCGATTGCACGGCCGGGCAGCTTGCGATCCAGGAGGTCAACCCGAGCTATTACTGCTTCGACGCCGCCGGCCTATTCGAATCGCTCAAGAAGGTGACGCCGAACAACGCCAAGGGCGAGTACTACTTGACCGAGGTGCTGTCGATTCTCAAGAAGGGCGGCCAGCACGTGCGCGCCGCCACGATCCTGCCCGCCGAGGACGCCACCGGCGTCAACTCGCGTGCGGAGCTCGCCGCGGTCAATCGGCTGATGCAGCAGCGCATCTTGGCGTACTGGATGGAACAGGGCGTGACCATCATCGATCCCGCGTCGACCTGGATCGACAGTCCGGCGCAGATCGGCGCGGACACGGTGCTGATGCCGTTCAGCTACGTGGAAGGCGCGGCGCGGATTGGCTCGGGTTGTCGCATCGGCCCCTTCGCCTACGTGGGCAGCGGGGCGAGGGTCGAAGACGGAGCCGCCGTGGGGCCCGGGGCGTTGACGGCGTTCGACGCCACGACGCCGGACCGGCGCGTCTCACCGGGCACTTCGAAGCGAACCGTGCAGATTTCCAGGCGCCCTCCGGCGCAGAGCGGGGTTTCCTGACGGTTGGGGCGAAAGCGGCATGGCGGGACCTTACGGCGAATTGAAGATCTTCAGCGGTCGCTCCAATCCGGCGCTGACGGACGCGATCTGCGGCTATCTCGATACGCGCACCGGCCGGGCGCACGCCGAGACGTTTCCCGACGGCGAATTGTTCGTCAAGCTCAACGACGACGTCCGCGGCCGCGACGTCTTCGTGGTGCAGCCGACCTGCCGCCCGGTGAACGAGAACCTGCTGGAACTGTTGATCTTCATGGATTGCCTGCGACGGGCGTCGGCGCGGCGGATCACGGCGGTCCTTCCCTATTTCGGGTATGCCCGACAGGATCGCAAGGACGAGGGCCGCGTGCCGATCACGGCCAAGCTCGTCAGCAACCTGATCCGCGAGGCGGGCGCCGACCGCGTCCTGACGATGGACCTGCATGCGGCGCAGATTCAGGGATTTTTCGATATCCCGGTGGACCATCTGCGGGCCGAGCCGGCATTTTCGCGGCACTTCAAGAATCTCGACTTCAGGAACGTGGTGTTCGTCAGCCCCGACGTGGGCAACGTCAAGCGGGCTCGATCGTACGCCGAGAAGCTCGGCTGCGACCTGGCGATCATCGACAAGCGGCGGACGAGCGGCAGCACGGCGGTCGTTCACCATATCATCGGGGAGGTCGAGGGGCGCGACGTTTTGATGATCGACGACATGATCGCGACGGCGGGCACGGTGTGCGAGGCGGCGCGGATCGTGGTCGAGCGCGGCGCCAAGAGCGTCCGCGGCGCCGCGACGCACCCCGTCTTCGCCGGGCCCGCCCTCGAGCGGCTGGCCGCCGCCCCGTTCACGGAAATCGTCGTGTCGGACACGGTGCCGGTCACGAATGAGGCGCGGAAGGCGCTGCCGAACCTCGTGACGCTGAGCGTCGCCGACATATTCGGCGAGGCCATCGCGAGGATTCACAAGCATCAATCCGTCAGCAGTCTGTTTAACCATTAGCGTCAGAGGAAGCCACGATGGACATCCCGACAATCAACGCAGAAACCCGAAAGGCCGCTGGATCCCGAGCCGCCGCGCGATTGCGCCGCGGCGGAAAGCTGCCGGCCATCGTGTACGGACATAAGGAGGCCGCCGAGCCGGTCGCCCTGGACTATCACGCCGTCAATCAGCATCTTCAGCACGGGGCGCACCTCGTGAATCTCCAGATCGGCGGAAAGACGCAGCCGTGCCTGTTCAAGGATGCTCAATACGACTACCTGGGGGCGACGCTGCTGCACCTCGACCTGGCCCGCGTGGATCTGAACGAGCGCGTCAAGGTGCACGTTCCGATCGAACTTCGCGGCACGCCCGCCGGCGTCAAGGAAGGCGGGGTCTTGCGCCAGGAACTGAAGGACCTCGAGATCGAATGCCTGGTGACCCATATACCCGAGAATTTGCGCGTCAGCGTGGAAAACCTGGGTTTGAATGAAGTGCTTTATGCCAGGGACATCGAGCTGGCCGAGGGCATGGTGACGACCCAGGACCCGGATTCCGTGGTCGCCACCGTTCGGCCGCCGCTGGTGGCCGAAGAGCCGACCGAAACCGCGGCGACGGAAGGCGCGTCCGCCGAACCGGAAGTGATCGCCAAGGGCAAGGAAGAAGCGGAAGAGGGTAAAGCCGAAGCATGACGACCAGGCAAAGCGGATGAATGAAACTGATCGTCGGACTGGGCAATCCCGGCAGACCCTACGTCACCACCCGGCACAACGTCGGGTTTCGAGTCGTCGAGTGCCTCGCCGATCGCTGGCAGTTCGGCGGCTGGCGGGAGAAGTTCGCCGGCCTGCTGACGGACGGGAGGGTCGGCGAACACAAGACGTGCCTGCTGCGGCCCATGACGTACATGAACGCGAGCGGCCGGTGCGTGGCGTCGGCGGTTCAGTTCTTTCAGTGTTCGCCCGGCGACGTGCTGATTGTCTCCGACGACGTGGACCTGCCGCTCGGTCGGCTCCGTCTTCGGTCGTCGGGGTCGGCCGGCGGCCAGAAGGGGCTGGACGACGTGATTCGCGCCCTGGGAACGCGGGAGGTGGCGCGACTTCGGTTCGGGATCGGACGGCCGGGTCGCGGCGAGGTTTCGGATTACGTTTTGAGTCCGTTTGCCGGGGAAGAAACGGCGACGGCGGACGCGACGGTGCCCCGGGCGGCCGACGCCGTGGAATGTTGGATTCGCGAAGGGATAGACGCGGCGATGAATCGGACCAATCGACGCGAGGATGAGACACAAGAATGACTCAGATTCGATTCGCCGCAGCGAAAGAAGCGCCGCGATCGACCTTCAAGGAGTGACACAACGTGAACAGCTACGAAGCGATGTTTCTGATGGATCCGGCGATGGCGACGGATTTCACGACGGCGGAGACCGAGGTGAAGCGCATTCTCGATCGGGCCGAGGCGAAAGGTCTCGGCCTGAAGAAATGGGACGAGCGGCGGCTGGCTTACGACATCAAGCGAAACAAGCGCGGCCTGTATGTCCTGACGTTTTTCGAGGCGGCGCCGGAGAAGATCGCCGGCATCGAACGGGACGTGCAACTGAGCGAGTCGGTGCTGCGGGTGCTGGTCGTTCGTCACGAAAAGCTGACGCCGGAAGCCGTGGACAAGGCGCTGAACGCCCCGCCTCCCCCGAGGCCGGGAACGCGTCACGACGAATGGGGCGGCGGCGGATTTCGACCTCCCCGACCGGACGCCGGCGACGAAGATTCGGACCCGGACGACAGGGCGGCGGGCCGGAAATCGGCGCCGGAATCCGAGATCGTGGAGGCATCGTAACGCGTCGGCTCGGCGCCAAAAGGCGGAGTCCATTGCAATGCGTCCCGAAGGTCACCGCGCGAAGGACGCCGGCGGTTAGATCGGGCACCCCAGGGAGAGACGGTCGATGGCGAACTTCAATAAAGTGATCCTGATGGGCAATTTGACGCGCGATCCCCAGTTGTCCTACACGCCGAACAATACGGCGGTGTGCGATTTCGGCCTGGCCGTGAATCGCAAGTATCGCGGGCAGGACGGTGAGATGCGCGACGAGACGTGTTTTGTAGACCTCCGGGCCTGGGGCCGGCAGGCCGAGACGATCAACCAGTACATGAACAAGGGCCGCCCCCTGCTGGTCGAAGGACGCCTGCGGTTTGCCCAATGGGAAGGCAAGGACGGCCAGAAGCGCAGCAAACTATCGGTGACCGTGGAGAATTTTCAGTTTGTCGGCGGAGCACCCGGCGGCGGCGGGGGCGAAGGCGACCGCGGTTCCGATCGAGCGCCGCAGCGGGCGCCGGCGCGGTCCGGGGGCGGGTCGAACGAAGGGCCTCCGGACGAGGCATACGGTCCGCCGGGCGAAGAACACGGCCCGCCGCGCGATGATGATATACCGTTTTGAGTTGAAGGCGTTGGCCGGAGCCACAAGCGAAGGTTCGGCGAGTCAGTCTACGATTGAGGTATGAGACATGATGGCTTTCAGAAGCAAGAGCGGCCCGGGAACGCGCAAGCCCCGGCGGCCGCGGATCAAGGACGCGGCGAAGTGTCGATTTTGCCGCGAAAAGGCGGAAGAAATCGATTACAAGGACCTGACGGTGCTGTACCGGCTCGTCTCGAGCCAGGGAAAGCAATTCTCACGTAAACGAAGCGGCAACTGCGCCACGCATCAGCGATTGGCCCGGCGGGCGCTGAAGCGGGCCCGCTTCATCGGCCTTTTGCCATTTTGCGGATAGGAGCGACTGGCCATGAAACTCGTATTGCGTAAAGACATCCCCCGACTCGGGCTATGCGGCGACGTCGTCGAAGTGTCCTCCGGTCACGCACGGAATTACCTACTGCCCCATCACCTGGCGCTGGAGCCGACCCGGGCCAACCTCAAGCGCATCGAGGACGACAAAAAGGTCGCCGCCGCCGAGCGCGAGCGCGTCCACGCCATGCTCCGGGCCACGGCCCAGCGCCTGGAAAACGCGGAAGTCACGATCAGCGCCGCCTGCACGCCGGAGGGCCATCTCTACGGCTCCGTCGGGCCGCGCGAAATCGCCCACGCCCTGATGGAAGAGGGCCATTCGGTCCACGCCGACCAGGTCAAGATGTCGCACAATATCAAAGAAGTCGGCGCGGTCGATGTGCCGATCGTCCTCGCCGAGGACATCGACGCCCAAGTGAAGGTCTGGGTCGTCGCCGAGCGCATCGCCGGACATGAGCCAACGGATTCGCAGGCAAGTGAAACGGAGGTCACAGATGTCCCGAATGACGCTGCCGACGTCGTCCAGCCCGTCCACGCGGACGGTCCCGCCGACTCCCGCCGGGCGGACGAGTGATCCGATCGCGACCGGGCGCGTGCCTCCGCAGGACCTCGAAGCGGAGCGCAGCGTGCTGGGCTCAATGCTCCTGGAGCGCGAGACGATCGGCCTGGTCCTCCAGCTCATTCCGCGCGACGAGGCGTCGCGGTTCTACCGGCCGGACCATCGGCTCCTCTTCGAGACGCTGATCGATCTCTACGACCGCGGCAAGCCGATCGATCTCGTGGTGCTGGAGGACGAGCTGCGCCGCCGCGACATCCTCGTGGAAGTTGGCGGCCGCGAATACCTCATCGAGCTGGCCACTTCGGTCGGGTCGAGCGTCAACGCCGAGCATTACGCGCGCATCGTCCGCGACAAGGCGCTGCTGCGCGACCTGATCCAGTGCTCGGGAGAGATTCTTCAATCCGCCTATGACCACCGGGAGGATGCGGCGGAGGTGCTGGACGCCGCGGAGAAGCGCCTCTTCGGCGTCACCGAGCAGCGCATCACCAGCCAGCCGCTACAGATCGGCGAGTACCTGCGCGAGACGTTTCGCCTGATTGAAACCCGGGACGTCGAGGGCCACCTCAACGGCGTGCCGACGGGCTTTACCGCGCTGGACGATCTACTGGGCGGCATGCAATACGGCGATTTTCTGGTCGTCGCGGCGCGTCCCAGCATGGGCAAGACGGCCCTGGCGCTGTCGATGCTGGACGCGATCGGCGTGTCTGAGAATATTCCCGCGGTTCTGTTTTCGCTGGAAATGAGCAAGATTCAGATCACGCAGCGGATGCTCTGCTCGCGGGCCGGCGTGGACATGCAGGGACTGCGCACCGGCCGGCTCTCCGAGCGCGACATTCAGGAATTGTTGAGGGCCTGCGGGGAGATGGAGAAGTCCCCGGTGTTCATCGACGACACCCCCGGCATGAGCATCATGGAGCTTCGGGCCAAGGCGCGGCGTCTGAAGATGCGGGAGGACATTCGCGTCGTCTTCGTGGACTACATGCAGTTGATGGTCGACCGCGTGGCCGGCCGCGAGAACCGCCAGCAGGAAATCGCGTCGATCAGCCGCGGCCTGAAGGCCCTGGGCCGCGAACTCGATATCCCCATCGTGGCGCTGGCCCAGCTCAACCGGCAGGTCGAGGCGCGAACCACGAATCGGCCGCGCATGAGCGACCTGCGCGAGAGCGGGGCCATCGAGCAGGACGCCGACGTGGTCATCCTCCTGCACCGCGAGGAATACTATTGGGACAAGAAGCGCCAGACCGAGCACTCGGCGGACTACGAAAAAGTCCGCGGCAGGGCGGAACTGATCATCGACAAGCAGCGCAACGGTCCGACGGGCGTCGTGCAGTTACACTTCAATCCGACCTACGCCCGGTTTGACGTGCTGGAGCGGCGATACATCGATGCCGGCGGCATCGACGCCGACGATCCGTTCGACCACGGCGCGCCGCCGCCGCGGCCGGGCCGCCATGCCAGCGGCGCGCTGCTGCATGACGATACCGACGATTCCGCGCCGTTCTGATCCATTCGGGGCGCCGGAGAATCCTGATGACCGGTTCCCGCCTGAAGCTCCTGATCACCGGCGGCGCGGGATACGTCGGCAGCCATTGCGTCCGCGCCCTGCTGGCCGCCGGGCACGACGTCGTGGTGCTGGATAATCTGTCCACGGGCCACCGGGCGGCCGTTCCTCGAAGCGCGCGGCTGGTCGTCGGTGATCTGGAGGACGCGGCGCTCGTCGATGAGGTCCTTGACGGCGGGCGCTTCGACGGCGTCCTGCATTTCGCCGCGGATATCGAAGTCGGCGAATCGGTCATCAACCCGCTGAAGTTTTACAACAACAACTCGGGCAATTCGTTTCGCCTGCTGGCCGCCATGCAGCGGCACGGCGTTCGGCGCCTGGTCTTCAGCTCGACCTGCGCGATTTACGGCATCCCCGAGAAGATGCCCATCACGGAGGATTCGCCGCAGAAGCCCGAAAGTCCGTATGCCAGGGCGAAACTGGCGGTGGAATGGGCGATTCGGGATTCGGTCAGGGCGTGGAATCTCGGCTGCGTCGCCCTGCGCTATTTCAACGCTGCCGGCGCATCGGCCGACGCGACGATCGGCGAGGATCACGACCCCGAGACCCATCTGATTCCCAACGTCCTCATGGCGCCGCTCGGTCAGGCCCCTTGCGTTCGGCTGTACGGGACCGACTACGATACGCCGGACGGCACCTGCATCCGCGACTACATTCACGTCGAGGACCTGGCCGCCGCGCACCTGGCGGCCATCGGGGCGGCCCGGCCCGGCGCGTGTCTGGCATACAACGCCGGGACCGGCCGCGGCGCCAGCGTGCGCGAGGTGATCGAGGTCGCGGAAGCAGTAACCGGAAACAAGATCGCCGTCGACGAGCAGCCGCGGCGCGAGGGCGACGTTCCCGTTCTTTGCGCGGACTCGTCGAAGATCCAGCGCGAATTGAAATGGACGCCGCGCTTCACAAACCTGCACGACATCATCGCCAGCGCCTGGGCCTGGCACCGGTCGCATCCGAACGGCTACGGTGACCGAATTCGGAAGACTCCGCGATGACCGCCGATCCTGACTGGGGACACGATCGTCACCGGCTGATCACCGTCGAAGAGGCGTGGGGATTTCTCGCCGACGCCCTCGGCGCCGATCGCCGTGCGGCCGCGCCAGGCGACGCGGCGAAAGCGGACTCGGTCCCATTGACCGAGGCGACGGGGCGCGTGCTGGCCGCGCCGGTGACGCTCGTGGACGACGACCCCCCGTTCGACAAGGCGATGATGGACGGGTTCGCCATTCGATCGGCGGACTGCGCGGCGGCGGGCGCGAAGCTGCGCATTCGAGGAACGACCCTGGCGGGCGACGAGGGCCGCGAGGCGGTCGGCGAAGGCGAGGCGGTCCGCATCAATACCGGCGCGCCGATCCCGCCCGGGGCCGATGCCGTCGTGCGAATCGAGGACACGCGTACCGAGGGCGAGGTCCTTTGCATACTCAGGCGCGCCGAGCGCGATCAATCGATCGCCCGTCAAGCGTCGAATCGCCGTCTCGGGGACGCCGTCCTGACGCCGCCGCTGGTCGTTCGGTCGGTTCACGTCGCGGCCGCGGCCGCAGCCGGGGCGGCGCGGCTGGAGGTTCGCCCACGTATCGCCGTCGCCGTCGTGCCGACAGGCAACGAACTGGTCGCGGCCGGCCAGCCGCGGGCGCGCGGACAGATCTTCGAGAGCAACGGGCCGGCGCTGTGCGGCCTGCTGAGAGAGTTCGGCGCGGCGCCGCGCGACCTCGGCGTCGCCCGCGATACCGTCGAGTCACTCCGCGAAAAGTTCACGGAGGCCCTGAAGTGCCCGGTGGCGGTCGCCGTCGGCGGCATGTCGATGGGCACGCACGACCTGGCGCCGCGGGCATTCGGCGATCTTGGGGTTCAGTGGAAGTTTCACGGCGTGGCCGTTCGCCCCGGCAAACCCGTTGCGTTCGGCGTCGGCCCGGCCGGCCAGTTCGTGTTCGGCCTGCCCGGCAATCCGGTCAGCGCGTTCGTGGGGACGGTCCTTTTCGTTCTGCCGGCGCTTCGGGGGCTATTCGGCTTCGACTTCGCGCCGCCGAATCGGCTGAAAGCCGGATTGATGGTCGACATCGCGCCGCACCGCGACGGGCGTCCGGCATTTGTCCCGGCGATTGCCTGGAACGACGCGGCGCGCGGGCTGCTGACGCGCCCATGCGATTGGCGCGGAGCGGGCGATCCGTTCGGCCTGGCGACGGCCAACGCCCTGCTCGTGCGGACGCGGCCGACGGAGCACCTGCGCACGGGAAACTCAGTTGAAATCATCCCCCTAACCAATGCGCTGGATTGAGTCCCGCCGCGATCGCCCCGCCCGGGCGACCGCCATCAGGACGATCGGCGATCCGCCGGATTTTCGGATTGACACTCCCGCGGAACGTCGTCGGCTCGGCCCAGTCCCATCGCTTCGCGCAGTGCGGCGAGCTTGGCCACTTCCTGCGGCGCCAGGCGCTGCGTGCGCCCCAGACCGTGTGCCATGAGCAGCACGTGCGCCCCATGTTCGAGCTTGTCGAGCTTGAAGTACGCGTCGCGCATCGTCTGGCCGACGGTGAGGGTCCCGTGGCGGTCGAGGACCAGGGCGTCGAATCGCTGGATCAGGTCCTTGACGATTTCGGCGCCCTCCTTCGTCCCCGGCGTCGCGTAGTCGGTGATCGGAATGCGCCCGAACGACAGAATCACCTCGGGCAAGGCGCAGGGGTCCATCTCCACGCCGGCGAGCGTAAAGGCGACCGTCGCCGGTGCGTGGGAGTGGATCGCCGCCGATACGTCCGGCCGCCGCTCGTAGGCGGCGATGTGCATCCAGCGTTCGCTCGAAGGCCGTCCCGGTCCTGCCACCGGCTCGCCGATGAAATCGATTTCGATCAGCTCCTCCGGCCTCAGCATTCCCAGGCAGCAGCCGCTGGGCGAGATGAGCAGGCGGTCGGCGGCGATGCGCGCTGAGACGTTGCCGTCCGTTCCGGCCACCCATCCCTTTTGATAAACGCGATGAGCCGTTTCGCAGACTTCGCGCCGCAGATCGGCGTAGAAATTCATGGTGTCACCGCCGTGGCCGATCGCGCTGCGATCGTCGGATCCTGATTCGTCCCGTCCAGCGGCCGCCGATCGTGAACGTCACTTGATTCGACACCGTGAATATCCCGCGTATCGCGCCGGCGCCTCCGACTGGACAGTGGCCCTCGGCATCGACAACATAGCGACATACGCCGAACGGCGCGTCGGCGCCGATACCCGGGGAGGCCGTCATGGCCCGCATCGAACCGTTCAGGGCCATCCGCTACACCGCAGGCGACCTGAGCAGCGTCCTGGCGCCGCCTTACGACATTCTCGACGAGGAGGACAAGGCGGACCTGCTCCGCAAGGACGACCATAATATCGTCGCCATCGACCTGCCGCACGTTCCGCCGAAATCGGCCGGCCCCGACGAGTCGTACCGCCGCGCCGCGGGCGAAATGACGAGCTGGCTGGACATTCGAGCCCTGGCGTGCGACGCGCGGGCGGCGCTGTACGTCTATCATCAAACCTACCGCCTCGGCGCCCGGGCGCTGACCCGCAAGATGTGGTTTGCCCGGTTGCGGCTGGCGCCTCTGGGCCAGGGCGAAGTCTTTGCCCACGAGGAGACCTTCGGCGGCCCGAAGGAAGACCGCCTCATGCTGACGACGGCCACGCGCTGCAACGTCAGCCCGATCTTCGCGCTCTATCCGGACGAGAACAACGCCGTGACCGAACGGTTCGCCCCGCGAATCGACCGCCCGCCGGATCAATCCGGCATGCTCGACGGCGTCCGCAACGATCTCTGGATCGTGACCGACCCGCAGGCGATCGAGCAGGTTCAGCAGCAGATGGCTGAAAGGCCGGTGTTCATCGCCGACGGGCATCATCGCTACGGGACGGCCCAGATGTACCTCGAGCAGCAGGTGGAGGACATCGGCGAACCCTCGCCGGATGATCCCGCCAATTTCGTGTTGGCCGTGCTCTGCGGCATGGAGGATCCCGGCGTGACGATTCAGCCGTACTTTCGGGCGATTATCCCGAAGCGTTCGGCGGGGGCGGATGCGATCGCCGCGGCGCTCGAGGGCCATTTCGATTGCCGCCGGACAGACCTTCCATCCGGCGATGAGGCGCTGGCGCGGCAATTGTCGGCGGCGGGACCGGAGGCGATGGCGCTGTATCTGGCCAGGCCGGGCCGTTGCCTGTTTGTCACTCCTCGCCGCGCCGACGTCCTGGCGGACCTGGCGCCGGACCATCACCTGGCGTGGCGGCGTTCGCCGTATGCGATCCTTCATCGCCTGGTCATCGACAAGATTCTTGCCGAGGCCTGCGGCGGGGCGCCGACCATTCACTATCACAAGACGATGCAGGAGGCGATCACCGACGCGCGCGACCACGACGGCATCGCCGCCCTGATGCCCGCGACGACGATGCAGGCGCTGCGCGACATCTGTCTGGCGGGCGAGCTGCTTCCACAGAAGTCGACGTATTTCTACCCGAAGCTGGCGACGGGCATGGTGATCAATCCGCTATACGAGCCGCGGGCTTGATCTCGGGACCGCGGGAATCAGATCGTATGCGCCGGGGCCGGCAGGTCGTTGTGAATCTTCTGCTGCTGGGACTGCTCACCGTCGAAAGAGAAGAGGACCATTTCGTCGTTGATCATCGCCTGTAGGTGGACGGGCCGCCGCCAGACGGCCTGGACGTTGCGCAGAGTCTCGACGGCGAACTTGATGTCGAGATCGACGCCGTGGTGCTGGTGACCGAGGTACAGCTCGCCGCGGTTCGCATAGTTTCCATCGAGGACATAAATGAACGGCTGACCATGATTCGTCAGCATGAAGAGCAGTTGCGATTTGATCTTGTCGTAATCGCGATTGACGACGACCATCCGCCGCGTTGACGGATCGAATCGATAGTGATACAGGCGGAAGCGGTCGACGAACTCGGGCGTGAGGAACTCGTCGATGAAGGTCACGTCGTTATAGACGCGGCGCACCTCGAAGATCTTCTCGAACCCCTCCCCGAGCCCCTTGTCCCAGCGGCGCTTGTCCGCCATGGACGGGCACTCGTCGTATTCCTTTCCGAAGCGTCCCTTGTTCCACCGATCCTCGATGTCGCGGAACAGTTCGATGCCGATCTTGTACGGATTGATCTGCCCGGGCGGCATGTTCACGGTGCCGCTGTGGTGATCGGCGTAGGTGATCAATTCGTCATCGCGGAGAATGCGGGTGGTCATCAGCCGGCTGTGCCAGAAGGTCGCCCAGCCCTCGTTCATGATCTTCGTCTGTCCCTGGGGGGCGTAGTAATACGCCTCTTCGCGAATGATGGACAGGATGTCGGCCTCCCAGTCTTCGAGCGGGGCATGGTCCAGCAGGTATTGCAGCACGTCGCGGACGGGTCGCCGGGGATTGCTCTTCTTGTTCTTTTCGCCGCGGGCCAGCAACGCCTCTCGTTGGCGCGTCGTTTCCTTCGGGGGATTGATCCACGACTCCATGTAGGGCTTGCTCTTGAAACGGACGATCTGTTCCTCGACGCGCCGCGCCGGGGCCATGTTGTCCGCCCGGGGCGGGGCCAGGTCTTCCCGCTGGACGAACGGCGAATGTGGATCGATGAGATTATCGAGGGTGGTGCAAATATCGACGAAGCGCTCGACCGTCTCGAAACCGTACCGATCGACGTGACGGCGAATCCGGGTCGCGTGGTTGGCCATCTCGTCCATCATTTTGCGATTCGTCTTGCTGAACCAGTAGTTGTTCTTGAAGAAATCGCAGTGGGCATAGACGTGGGCCATCACGAGCTTTTGATCGACGAGCGAATTGTCCTCGACGAGATAGGCGTAGCAGGGATCGTTGTTGATGACCATCTCGTAAATCTTGCCCAGGCCGTAGACGTGCTGCTTGCGCAGGCGCTCGAATTCCATGCCGAAGCGCCAGTGGGGATATCGCTGGGGGAATCCCCCGAACGCGGCGATTTCCTGCATGGTCTCGAATTCCACGACCTCGAAGCGCGTCTCGAAGAAATCGAGGCCCGCGGTGCGCGCCGTCTCCGCGATCTCCAGCGCGTGCCTGGCCAAATCCGGTCGCCTCCTGTGCAGACTCATGCGCGCCTCCGTGTCACTTACCGGGGGAGAAGAATGCCTTGAGCGAGTCGTAAATGTCGTCCTTGGTGTTGACGCGGCTGGTGACGACGTTGTCCACGTCGTCCAGTTGTTCGTGAACGACGTTGATGAAGTTTCCGCTGCCGTAGGCGCTGGCGACCTGGCAATAGCCGAACATGTTGACGGCCGACAGGAGATGCTCCTTCAGCATCCGGCAGCACTCGCGCGAGTCGCTCTCACTCGAGTTGTCGCCGTCGGAAAAGTGAAATATGTAAACGTTCCATTCAGATGGGTTGTAATTCGCCTCGACCAGGCCGCGGCACAGCTTGAACGCGCTGGAGATTTTCGTGCCGCCGTCCTCGCGAATACTGAAGAACGTCTGCCGGTTCACCTCGGCGGCCCGCACGTCGTGGACGATGTAACGGCTCTCGATGCCCTCGTAGTTTCGCCGCAGCCAGGCATCGATCCAGAAGGCCTCCAGGCGAACGAGCTCCTTCTGTTCGTCGCCCATCGAGCCCGACACGTCCATCATGTAGACGATGACGGCGTTGGATTGCGGCTTCTTGACCGTCTTCCAACTGCGATAGCGGCGGTCGGAGCGCACCGGGACGATGATCGGATTGTCCGGATCGTAGGTGCCCGCCATGATCTGACGGCGCAGGGCGGCGCGAAACGTCCGCTTGAAATGCCGCAGAGACTCTGGTCCCGCCGAGCGGATGCCGCTGTACTTGTCCTTCTCCGAGGTGAGGGTGTGCTGACCCCTGGGTTGAATTCGCGGCAGGGCGAGTTCTTCGCCGAGGATGTCGGCCAGCTCCTCCAGCGAGACCTCGACTTCCATGATGTGCGTGCCCGGCGCCGTGCCGCCCGGACCCTGATCGCCGTCGGCGCCGTCCACCTGATCGCCGACCTGGGCATCCCCCGAACCGACGCCGCCGTCGTTGTTGTCGCCGTAGCGAAAATGGGGCAGCTCGATTCCCTTGACGGGAATGCTGATCAGATGCTTGCCCTCTTTGCCGATGAGCTCGCCGCGCGTCAGGAACTTTCGAAGATCGTCCCTGATCTTGCCCTTGACGATCTGGCGGAATCTCTGATGGTCCTGTCCAATCTTCAGATACATGGCCGTCCGCGGTTTTTTCTGAACACCCGGCGAGGAGCACCACCGATCATTTCATTATACGTCGCGCGTCGGCGGCGTGCGGCGCGGCCCGCGGGGCCGGCCACCGCCGACCGATCCGGCGCACAGAGTGCCCGCCCGCCCCGAAGGACGCGAACGGCCGCCGTCCAAGGGGATATCGGACACGCCTGTGGTCCGCTGCATTAATTTCGCCTGGAACTCGATGAACCCCGTGCCTGCCCGCCCGTCGTGCTGGCACAATCGGCGGCCGCGGCGGAGAATCCATCCGTCATGGCCGTCAAAGTCGTTGCCTTCGACGTTTACGACACGCTTGCCCGCTGGCCCGACGATCACGTCGCGCCCATCGAGGTCCAGCGACTGCTCGCCCGCTTCGGCGTCGAGATCAGCTATCAGGCCTACGAGGCGGCCCGGCATTACGTCCTGTTCTTCGATTCGGTCGCGCGGCGCATCGAGGGCTGGACAGACTTTCTCGCGCTGGTATTCGGCCGCATGAACACGCCGATCTCCGTTGACCTGCTCACATCCCTGACGGCGGTGTATGAGAGACGGGCGCGCATGACGCCGTTCGACGACGCGCTGCCGGCCATCGAGGCGGCCGGAAAAGCCGGCCTGAGGACGTGCGCCTTCACGACACTTCCCGAATTCATGTTCCGCCATGGCGGGTCACGGATACTCAGCGCCCTCGATCACTATTTCGACGGGGCGGCGATCGGCCTGCCGAAGGGACATCCGCGGTTCTATCGACGCATCACCGAAACATTGGGCGTGGCCCCGCCGGACATTCTCTGCGTCGGCGACGATCCGATCTGCGACATCGAACTGCCCGCCGACGCCGGCTGGCGGACGGTTCACCTCGTTCGGTCGGGCCGGCCGCCGGGCTCCGGCGAGCGGACGATCGCGTCTCTGAGCGACGTGACCCGGTACTTCAACGACGCATGACGCGGTGCCACGGGCTTTGACAACCGGCCGGAGACTCTTAGCATCGACGCCGCGTCAGACCGATTGACGACCGCTTGGGGATGATGCGTTCATGGCGACCGTCAGTAACGAGCTTCGTATCCAGACCGTCTGCCTGCTTCTGCTTACCGCTTTCGCCACGGGCGCCGCCCTCTATTTTCTCAGTCCCGTCTTGATTCCGTTCGTGCTGGCGGTCTTTCTCATGTACTGCCTGACGCCGGTCATCGAGCTTCAAATGCAACGGCTCCGCATCCGCCGGACGTTCGCGTTGATCAACACCCTGCTGCTGGCCGTGATCGTTTTGATTCTGCTCTGGCTATTGATCTGGACGTCTGTGGCGACGATGGCGGCCAACGCCTCGGACTATGAAGCGCAATTTCGCCAGCTTCTGGAGCGAACGGCGGATCGCCTGCCGCTGGAGCGGTTGGGCATCGAACGGTCGGAATTCAATGAAATCCTCAAGCTCCCGCGCGATTCAATGGGCGGGCTCCTCGGCCAGATCGTCAGCGCGATCACGGGCATACTGTCCCAGGGTCTGCTGGTCCTGATATTCCTGGGGTTTCTCATCGCCGGCGCGTCCAAGACCCGACCCGACGGGCTGCCGGCGCAGATCGAGGACCAGATCAAGCGCTACATGCTGGCCAAGGTGTTCGTGTCATCCGCCACGGGACTCCTCGTCGGCGTCACGCTGGCGCTGTGCGGCGTGCGATTGGCGATGGTCTTCGGCGTCCTGGCCTTTTTGCTCAACTTCATCCCCAACATCGGCTCGGTCGTCGCGACGCTGCTGCCGCTGCCGATCATCGTTCTCAGCCCGGAGATGTCGGGCTTCGCCCGGGTCGCTGCGCTGGCGGTTCCCACGGCGATTCAATTCGTCGTGGGCAACGTCGTCGAGCCGCGGATCATGGGCCGGTCGCTGGACCTTCATCCCGTCGTCGTGCTCCTCGGACTAATTTTCTTCGGCATGATCTGGGGCATCGTGGGCATGCTGCTGGCGACGCCCATTGTGGCGATGATCAAAATCGTGCTGGAGCGCATCGACGTGACCGCCCCGGTCGCCGACATCCTCGCCGGCCGACTGGAGACACGACGCGCCAAGCGGGCGCCCCCGTCGCAGCCGGCCCGTTCATGACGTTTCCTGGCTGGCGGATGCGTCGCGGCGCCTTCGGCGGTCCATCAGAAACGTGACGTTCTCCATCACCGACGGCGACACGAGGGCGGCCAGCGCCTTCCTGGCGTCGCGCAGGGCCGTGCGCCGCGACACGTGGTGCAGCAGGACGTGCTCGTTGTTCAATTTCGGCAGGATACGGGCCACGTCGCGGACGTGGAGGTGAAAACCGTCTCGGGCCCGGCGAACGTGATCGGCATCGAAGAACGTGCACTCGAGGATCAACACCCTGGCCTGGCGCACCATGTCCAGTTCCTGCCAGTTGCCCTCGGCGGTGTCCCCGCAATAGGCGATCAGCGGCACCTCGACCGTGTACTCGATCTCGACCCCCTGTTTCTTCAGGGCGACGAGTTGCGGGCCGCTTCGGTCGGAATACTCGGGCCGCAGCTTGTGCCGCACGTCGACGACGCAATAGCCCAATGACGGACAGCGGTGATTCGTCGCGAAGGCGTGGGCGAACAGGCCCCGCCGGATCTGGTGTCGCTCCCCCGGCTCCAGTCCGACGATGCGCGCCGGGGACGGATGGCCCTCGATCGACGCCCAGGCGCGCAGCAGATCACGGATCGGCTGGACGAGTTGCGTCGGCGCGACGACACACCCCGGGGCGTTGCCGACGAAGTTCCGCTGGCTGAAGTAATAGGCCAGGCCCGCGGAGTGGTCCATGTGCCCGTGGGTGAGCAGGACGTGATCGATGGCGAGGATTTCCCAGGGCGCCTTGCCGACGTCGAAGCAGACGTTCAGGTGCGGCGCGGCAATGACCGTCTCCTCGCCTGCCACGCTATAACCGAGAACGCACAGGTCGCCGAGCTGATGTTCAACCAATCGCCCGCCCAATCGCGCCGCTCCTGTCATTCGAGACGATTTCACAGCCGGTGCACGGCAAAGTCGCGGCAGTGTAATTCAAGCGCCCCGCGCAGACGAGACCGAGGGGTGACTTTTCCCTTGACACCCCCATTGCTGGGTCATAATCTCGGGAGCATACAAGATGTTGGGATCCGTGTGGTCCCGGCCGTCGCGGCGAAAAAATGCAATGCCCGTTTTGCAAAGAACAACGTACCGACAAGGTCATCGACTCTCGGGCCACCGAGGGCGGCGCGGTGATTCGTCGGCGGCGCAAGTGCGAGTCGTGCGGAAAACGGTACACGACCTACGAACGCGTCGAGGAGACGACGAAGCTCATGGTCGTCAAGAAGGACGGCAATCGCGTTCCCTACGAGAGGGAGAAGCTCTTTCGGGGAATTCAGCAGGCGTGCTGGAAGCGGCCGATCGCCGCCCGCGAGCTGGAGGCGATTGTCGATGAGCTCGAGGAGGACGTCTTCCGGCGGTTCGACCGCGAGGTGCCCAGCACCTACCTCGGCAGCGCCGCGTCGATCCGCCTGCGCAAGCTCGACAAGATTGCGTACCTGCGGTTCGCCAGTCTCTATCACGACTTCCAGATCGTCGACGACTTCATCGAGGAGGCCCAGGCCATTTTGGAGCGCGACCGGCAGGACGTGCCCGGTCAACAGGAACTATTCAATGACTGATGTTCAAGAATCGGATGTCACGTTGCGCGTGGCCAAGCGCGACCGAACGGTGGAACCGTTCGTCATGGCCAAGCTGCTCAATTGCATCAGAAGGGGGCTCATCGCCAGCGGCGAGCCCCTCGGCCTCGACACCACCACCGCCGGCGGACTGGCCGAGGCGGTGTACGAATACCTGACCGCGTCGTTCCCGGATGACCCTGTGGCCTCCCGGCATCTATCGGAGTTGGTGGAGCTCGTCCTGAATCAGACGGGGCACGCCTCCGCCGCCCTGGCGATCCGGGATCACGCGACCCTCCGCGACCGGCAGCGGCGGCGGACCTTGGTGGCCACGCCACGTCCGACCGATGGGCGCTTCGTGCAGCACCGCTGGAACAAGACGCACCTCGTGCAGCACCTTCGCCGCAAGCATCAGCTCAACGCCCAGACGGCGCGAATCATTGCCGGCCGCGTTGAAGAGCTGGTGCTCGAGTGCGGGCTGGCCGTCGTCACGGCGGGTCTCGTTCGCGAGATGGCGCGGAGCGAATTGCTGGCATGGGGGCTGTTGCCCGGCGCGCTGGTGGTGAAGAAGTCGCGGCGCGGTCACCGGGGAACGAGAGTGCAGCGCGGGCCCGAACCGGCCTGACGCGCGCAGAGACAGAACACCGCGCCGCCCGCGGCGCGAACTCGGCCGATCCGATCAGGGACGAGATGCAGCGGATGCAGGATCGCCGAGCTTTTTAGGCCTGTCGTAAGACTCGGCCCTCATCCGAGCGCCACGGCCTGGGCACTCGTCTTGCGACAGGCCCACCTTTTGCGCCGATTGAGGCGCCGGAATCAGCGATTGACGACAACGGCCCCTTCCACCGGCGAGCCGGCCGTCGCGTAGAGCTTGCGCGGGATGCGGCCGGCGCGACTTGCCAGATATCCCGCGTCGATGGCGTGGGCCATCGCCCGGGCGGATCTCAGTGGTTGGCAGGTGACGACGCCCTTTCAGCTCACGATGCGTTCGGCCCACTCCAAGGTGGTCCGGACGAGGCGAAGGGTACCGGAGCGATCAAATGTCTCCTCTGCTGCATCTGCGGGCGGCAGGTAGTCGTAGCGCATCTCCGCTGCAAAAGGCGTAAGTGCGACGCTGGCGTCCATGTCCGGAGGGTACGGAATCCCGGCGGACTTCAGCAGGTCGATCAACTCGCTCAGGTCGTGGGTTCGGCGATAGGCAATTCCGCGAAACGATAGGACCGCCTTGATGCCCTTTTCGACGGCCTGCTGGGTGAGGAATCCGATCTGTTCGTCGGCAATCGTCGATTCGCTCACGGCGAGCAGCGCCAAGCGCTCGTCGTCCTGCGCCTTCCGCAATAGAACTTTCGGCGGGTCAGGCGGCATGAGTGAACACCTTCCCGTGGCGGGCGGCCTCGTGGATGACGTTGTTGGGCAGGTCCTTCCAGGCGTCGAAGGACGCGCGACTGACGACGAGGATGTCCACGGGGATGGCCAGCGGACGCAAGACCTGCCGGAGCCGGACCATCTCCTCGCGCCGGCGTGTGACGACGGGCTCGACCACGAGGAAGTCCAGGTCGCTGTCCTCGTCCGGGCTGCCGTTGGCGTAGGAGCCGAACAGGATCACCTGCGACCCCGGCGGAGCGGCGGCGAGGATGGCCTTGACTGCCACGCTGATGGTTCGGGTGTCGATCACTATTTTGCCTTTCGAAGCAATGGCGGTCGGCCTGCGGTATACACACGACCGCTAGTGGAGCTAGCCCGTTGTGCAAATGAGTCTATTGTTCAATGTGCGGAAGACTTCCCAACAATCGCGAACGAATTGCATAGCGATTTCAGGAATCATCTTGCAAAGTTCCTCGGGCCAGATTTCAGCAAGCGGGACTCCTCGGTGCAGAATCACATTGCGCCAATCGTGAATGCTGTCGCGATTCTTCAAGAATTGCGCGTTCTTTGCATGAAGGGCAGGTACCGTAAAACGTAATCTCCGGGCCGACGTAATGGCATATTCCACAGGGATGGTAGGAGCATTCAAGTGTGTCCCCATGTGACGTCGCATTTGCAGTCATTGACTGTACCCGGCGGAGCGTAGACGATTCCTCCTACCCGCCGCGCTTCCGCTTCGGCGGGCGCTCGATGAGTCGTTCGCGCTGCGGGTCGATCCAAAAGCCGGTGGACTCCAGTACCGTCACGCCTAACAGCGGCTCATCGTCCTCGCCCGCGAAGGCGAGAGTGCCGCCGGCCGGCTGGCCCATGACCTCGATCACGCCGAAGCCGATGTCAAGCTCCTGCCAGGAGCCGTCCGCCAATTCGTAGGACCGCTTGCCCGACGGCTCGATGCCGAGCCGCCGCAGGGCGCCGGCGGGAACAAAGGTGTCGGTCGCCCCGGTGTCCACGAGGAACCGGCCCTTCCAGCGCTTGCGCGACCCCGTCATCGACCGGATCGTGGCCTCGGTGCAGATATGTCCCAAGTCGGTCTCCCTGACGGGCATCGGCCACACCTGACCGCGCCGCCGACGCTTTCGGCCGATCGTCAATGCTTTTGCCAATGCGTTGTTGTTACGCACCCTATGCGAAATCGCAAACCCGTCATATTCCAAAACTATCCTATCATACCCCTCCAGCGCTGACGATCCCGCGAATTGCCCCCTCGGCGCGCCGAAGTTCGATCAGGCCGGATTTGAGGGTCGATCAGCGGCGATTCCGCCCTCCACCGGCGAGCTTGCCGTGGCGTAGAGCTTGCGCGGGATGCGGCCGGCGCGACATGCCAGATATCCCGCGTCGATGGCGTGGGCCATCGCCCGGGCCATGGCGACCGGGTCCCTCGCGCCGGCGATGCCGGTGTTCAAGAGCACGCCGGGGGCGCCCTGTTTCATCGCGACAATCGCATCGCCGGTCGGGCGCTGTCGCGCTGCATCATCGTCAGACCTGTTCCAGGATGCGGTCGTCGAAGCTCAACATCGCCAATGTCGGTACTAGCTCGCGAACGTGGTGATAGGTGGCGAGGTGGATCGCATCAAGCGTTCGCAACCTCGCGGCGGGAGCGATTCGCGCGGCAAGGTCGCAGATGTCCTTGCTGATCTCGATGAAGTCCAGCTTCGGCCAGAAACGATTCAGTTGCCGTCGCATGGGCGGGATTGCGCGATCGGCCTTGGGACGTTCGATGGCGAGTCGAAGCAGCGCTCGTTCGGCCTCGATGCGCAGCAGCCGGGAGGCGACGAGGCGGTCGGCCCCCTTCAGCCGGCCGACGGTCTCGTTTCCCCGCGGTTCGTGAAATACCGCGGCCAGCAGGGCTGAAGTCTCGACGTAGAGCGCATTCATCGGCGATCTTCGCGAATTGCGTCGAGAATGTCGCGCGAGGAAACGCCGTCAAGCGGGGGCGGCGCGCCGTCATCAGGCCACGACGGGTCCGCGTCGCTGCGCAACGTCGCCTGGCCGCGTTCGGCGAGCGAGGCCAGGCCCTCTTCCAAAGTCGAGGGCGCGATACCCTGCCGCTCGCTGGGCCGAAGCTCGGCCACGACCGTATCACGCTCCGTGACTAGGATCGTCTCCCCGGCCTTGACCATCCGGAGGTACTCGCTCAGGCGGGCCTTCAAGGATTTGATGCCGACTGCCTTCATCCTCGTATTGTAACCATTGGTAGTCACTTTGCCAAGGGCCCTGCAACGGCAGCCAACAGGTGGGATTCCAGGACCGAAATCGCCTGCTACCGTTCAATCGACCCCAATTCCGGCGAGCTGGCCGTGGCGTAGAGCTTGCGCGGGATTCGGCCGGCGCGGCAGGCGAGATAGCCGGCGTCGATGGCGTGGGCCATCGCCCGGGCCATGGCGACGGGGTCCCTCGCGCCGGCGATGCCGGTGTTCAAGAGCACGCCGTCGGCGCCAAGCTCCATCGCCACCGTCACGTCGCTGGCGGTGCCGACGCCGGCGTCGACGATGACCGGGAAATGCGGGTCGCCGTCCTTGAGCATTTCCAGAATGATGCGGATGTTGCTCGGGTTCAGGACGCCCTGGCCGCTGCCGATGGGGCTGCCGGCGGGCATGACGCTGGCGGCGCCGGCCTCCTTGAGGCGGCAGGCGGTCGCCACGTCGTCGCTGGTGTAGACGAGAACCTCGAACCCGTCGCGGATCAACTCCTTCGTCGCTTCGAGGGTGCCGACCGGATCGGGCAGCAGCGTCTTTTTGTCGTAAAGGACTTCGAGCTTGACCCAGGCGGCGCCGGGATTCTCGAGCTGTTCGAGAAGGTCGCGGCCCAGCCGGGCGACGCGGACGGCGTCTTCGGCGGTGAAACAGCCCGCGGTGTTGGGCAGAATCGTGTAGCGCTTCGTGTCGATGAAGTCGAGCAAGCTGCGATTGTCGGCGTCGTAGAGCCGGTCGCGGCGCACGGCGACGGTCACGACCTCGCAGCCGCTCGCCTCGAGGCACTGGCGCATCTGCTCGCAGGTCGCGTACTTGCCGGTCCCGACGAACAGGCGGGATCGAAACGACTGCTTGCCGATCGTCAAACGCTGCGGGTCCATGTCGATGGGTTCCTGTTTCTCAATGTTGTCGCGGCCATGGCGCGGTCGTTAACCGCCGCCGACGAGCGTCACGATCTCGACGCGGTCGTCATCGGACAGCGTGGTCGTAGCGTAGGCCTCGCGTCGAACCAGTCGTTGATTCAGCTCGACGGCGAACGGCGGTCGCGGCCGGCGCTTTTCGATCAGCTTCGCCACCGTCGCCGGGGCGTCGAGCGATTCGGCGTCGCCATTGACCGTCAATCGCAATGTGCGTGATTCCACCGGACGCTCCACACCGTCGGGATTCTTGCGGGATTATAGCGGCGGATCAATCGCCCGATGGCTCCGGGACGAGCACGCGCGTGTAGAGCCAGTACACGAGGGCGAGAAACGCGACCTCGACGAACAGTCCGATCAATCCGTCGACGATGCCGTGCAGCCGCACGAGCAGCAATGCGAAGGACACGGCGTTCATCGCGATCGCCGCGACCGCCTGCGTTCGTTGTCCCGCGACGCCGGGATCGGTCGGCGGCCGCTTGCGCAGTCCCCAGAGGACGCCCGCCGCCAGCGTCGCGGAAAACGCCATCGTATAAGGCAGCAGGGTCAGGACGAGTTCCCAATCGGCGGCCTGATAGACGACGAGCACGCCCGTCGTGATCAGCGCCCCGACGGCAATCCAGACCGCGAGCAAGGCGAACATATTCGCAATGATATACATTCCTCAAGTGCCTTGCGACATCCATGCTCGAATCCGAGAATTGCCATTGACGCATTCATGCCCCTGCGAAACAGTCGGGTTGCGTGCCTCGACAGTGCTGCGTCTCCCCTGAATGTCCCTTAGAATTTGGGCATTGAGAAAAAGCAAAAAAAACGAATTTCCGAAAAACGAGAATCAAGGGTGAGCAATCCAATTCATGGCGAATCTGAAGTCCGACGACTCGTCGCCGATCTGTTATCGCTTGGGCCTCGCAGAGGCGTGCCGAGGCTCATTTCGATGGTCAATGCGACTCGATCGACGGAGGATCACAATCACCTGACGACTGTCGTTTGTGCTCTGTGCGCTCAGAATTCAACTTGGAACTCCGAGGTTAAGAAGCGCGTCTCGAAGAAGGCGCGATGCCTTCCCTCAGTGAGAGCGTTCCTTTCAAACGCGATCCATGATCTCCCTATCTCTGAAGCACGCGCAACTCGTGTGACGGTACCAGACGTCCTTCGCCGGTCTCGGTCCCCAAAATGTTCGCGGGATCTCATCATTGAGGACCCCTTGGAGCTTGGAATGGGACCCGAACAACGAAGCCTCGTAGCCAGACTTTCGGATCTTTCAAAAGTGGCACCTGTCGATCTAAACATCGTTATTCAGGCGGACCATGTGCTTGTTCATGGCTTAGCGCTGATAGCGACTTGGTGCGAACGATATGCGGCTAATGTGAGGATTGACGCCAAGCAGAAGCGCGTCCAGCACTATCTCGAGAGGACGGGATTCAAGAAAGTAGTTGAAGAGTGCGTGACGATTGACGCTCCCCTGTTTGACCAAGAGAACTTCGTGGCGCTGACACGAATCGATCGGGAAGAACAAGCCGAAGCAGACGCAATTTCCAAACGGCTCGTTGACCTCTTCGAGCGGGTCCTGGGATTGAGAGATGAGCAAAAGGTCGCTTTGGGCGTCTTGTTTGCAGAGCTTGTTGAAAACGTGTATCGCCACGCACAGAGCAATTGTCCTGGTTACGTCATGGCACAAGCGCATCCGGATAAGCAAAAGTTGCACGTTGTCGTCGCCGATTCTGGCATCGGCGTATTTGGCAGCTTTCGTCAGAGTTCGTCGCCGGAGATTAGGTCGCGCGCAACGGATGAGCGCCGAGCAATTGAAATGGCTCTGGAGAAGCTTGTGACAAGCAAAGTTCAAAACCATGCCGGATATGGCCTCTACATCGTAAAGCGACTTGTTCAGTCCAATCATGGATGGATGCGCCTTCTTTCGGGACGTTGTACGTACCAAACTTGGCACGAAAAGCGACCGATGCGTGGGCTAAAGCTACGCAAGGAACTGACCGATAATCTACCTTGGCGAGGCACCGAAGTGTCGTTGATGTTTGACTTGAAGGAGCCCCTTCCCCTACAGTCTGTGTACCGGGAGTTGGGCCCGCAGCGAGGTTACGAAGAAGATTTTTTTGGATGAAGTCTTGGATTCCAGCAATGAACCATCACTTCAAACTGCTCCATGAAGACACCGAATACCTGACGCGTGCTCAGGGCGTGCGAGTCCGCGCCAAACTCGAAACTCTCGTGAATGGCCTTGCTCAAGATGATCGACTCGTCATTGATTTTGAGGGTGTCCAAGTGATGACTCCCTCGTTCGCGGACGAGTGCTTTGGAAAGCTAGCACAAGGTATGGGATTTGCGACCTTTCGCCAGAGGATCACCCTCATAGGTGCGAATGAGACAAATCGCATTTTGGTTAACGCGATTCTCGCGGAAAGATCATCCGCATCGTCCTCAGTTAACGCACTCTCTCGCTAGCGGAAGTTTTCTAGACGCAAGCTGTATTGTCCGCAGTTGCTTGGAATCTTGTTGTGATAGACTTCGGCCGCATTTTCCACCCCCTGACGCCCCGCATTGGGTGAGGGCGGTCAGGGGGTGGAAAATGCTGGGTGGTTTGGAGATCGGACGGAACCAGGAGGAGATCAC
>Ga0299906_10000177_pt1 | contig 65497 bp, 59 predicted proteins | sample RVTome_14_FD_200259 | JGI IMG/M metagenome (GOLD analysis project Ga0299906, IMG submission 200259) | Soil microbial communities from uranium-contaminated site in the Upper Colorado River Basin, Wyoming, United States - RVT145D125 (version 2) ...
CGGGGGTCGAGCTCCCTGAGCTCCACGATCTACAGGAGGCAAAGATGTTGGCGGAACGTGCAGCGAAGTGGCCGAAGGAGTGGATGGCCGAGGGGTACAAGAAGGGCATCCTGGCAGGCCGCGAGAGAGGCATCCTGGAGGGCCGCGAGAGAGGCATCCTGGAGGGCCGCGAGAGAGGCATCCTGGAGGGCCGCGAGAGAGGCATCCTGGAGGGCCGCGAGAGAGGCATCCTGGAAGGCCAGCGGGCGACTCTGATCGAGCAGATTGAGGAGCGGTTCGGCTCCCTTGAGGCACGTCACAGGGAGCGGGTCGAGAAGGCCACGAAGAGCCAGCTCAAGAGGTGGCTGAGAGGGGTTCTCGGGGTCTCGGCCGCGGACGAGGTCTTCCGGGCCTGAACGAAAAGCGCGGGACCCGTTACGGAGGCCCCCGGCGTGGCTGGCCGTCGTCGATCGGAAACGTCCGCTCCTCCAGGGGACGCCCGACGGCTCAGTCGCCGAGCTTGACGCCCTCAGGACGCCCGAGGTCCTTGACGAAAGCCGGCATGCCGGCGAACGCCGGACGCCCGTCGCCCTGCATGCCCGCCCGCATGAGCTCGGCGGTGATCACCCGCGCGCCCTGGCGCCGGGCGTAGCTTTCGAGCCCCGCGCGCACCTTGTCGCGGATGAAGGCGATGGGGATGCGCTCGAGGCGCGCCCGGGCTTCCGGCGACCACCGGACCTCGGCGTCGTCCAGGGGTCGGCCGGTGGGCTGGTGGGGGCAGGCCGGATCCTCGGCGAGGACGTCGCCGAGGCCGGCGTAGGCCCGGCAACGGCAGCCGCCGCACAGCTCGCGGTACTCGCAGGCGCCGCAGCGGCCCTTGAGGCGGCCGGGGTCGCGCAGGGCCGCGAGCACCGGCGAGCCGCGCCAGATCTCGCTGAAGCTCTCCTCGCGCACGTTGCCGGCCACCACCGTCATGTAGGGGCACGGCGTCACGTCGCCGCCGGGGGTGACGCGGCAGTACTGGGTGCCCGCCATGCAGCCGCCGCTCTCGAGTCCGGCGAGGCCCTGCTCGTAGGCGATGCGCTTGAACTGCGGCGCGCACTTCGAGCGCACCAGCATGGGCTTGTAGCTCTCCTGGGCGCGGGCGAGGTCGGTCAGGAGCTCCTCGGTGTCGGCGGCCGAGAGATCGTTCATGAGCTGGCCGCGTCCGGTCTGCACCAGGAAGTAGAGGTTGAACGACCAGGCGCCCTTCTCGCGCGCGAACTCGATGAGCCGCGGAATCTCGTCGCGGTTCATGTCCATGACCGTGGTCTGGACGAGCACCTCGAGGCCGTTCGCCCTGGCGATCTCGAGCGCGCGCACCGAATGCTTCCAGGAATCCGGGCCGCCGCGGAAGGCGTCGTGCTTTTCGGGGTCGAGGGAGTCGATCGAGATGCCCACGCCCTTGACGCCGCACTCGACCATCTTCGCGGCCACGCGGTCGTCGAGCAGCACGCCGTTGGTGCCCATGACCACCCAGAGCCCACGGTCGGAGGCGGCGCGGGCGACGTCGTAGACGTCCTTGCGCAGGAGCGGCTCGCCGCCGGTGAGGATCAACATCTCGGTGCCGAGCCCCGCCATCTCCTCGAGCAGCGCCAGGCACTCCGCGGTGGTCAGCTCGTCCTCGCCCTTCCTGCCCGCGGAGAGGTAGCAGTGAGGGCAGCGCAGGTTGCAGAGCCGGGTGAGGTTCCAGGAGATGAGGGAGGGGCGCGGTTCCATGGCCGTCGAGGTTATCCCACCTCGCCCGGCGGGGGCGAAGGGGGGCGGCTCGTCCAGGAACCGGCGGCCGCCCCTTTCGCGGCGCGGGCGCGACGGTGTATAGTCGGCCTGAAGCCCCCAGGGAACGAAAGGAGGAGGATGATGAGCACCGAAGAATCTCTGAGCGAGAGTGAACGCGATTTGCTGGACGCGGTGCCGGACGCGTTGAAGAACGGCGTCGAGCTGCTCGAGTGGTGGCGGCAGGCGGACGCCGAGAGCTCCTACGAGGAGCGTTACGACGAGACCCTCGTCTTCAACCGGCCCGACGACACGAGCTACGGCTTCTTCGACCGGGTCGAGCTCACGGGGAAGGGCAAGGTGCGGATCAACGGCAACGTCCAGAGGATGTTCTACGACGAGCCCAAGGCACCGCCCGACGCCAAGCTCACGGCCATCGCGGACGAGTGGATGGACTCTCAGATCCGCGAGTTCGTGCTGCGCTACTTCATGCGCATCAGCGACTTCCGCCTGCCCCAGCTCGTCGCGGAATCGCACGAGGACCCGCCGCCCGGCCTCGGTTTCCTGAGCCAGTGCCCGGAAGAGAAGGAAGACGCGACCGGCTTCGGCTTCACGCAGCTCTACTACAAGAAGCGCGACGGCGAGACCGGCAAGTTCGCGGAGGACGAGCAGGACAAGATCGTGGACCTGCGGCGCCTCGAGGACGAATACGAGTGGATCGTGCTGAAGAACCCGATCTTCGGTTTCGGTTTCGATTTCAAGCCGTTCGGGCGTTTCTTCGAGACGTTCCTCGGCGCCGCCGGCCCGCAGGTCAAGCTGCCGGCGAAGGTGTTCAACTACCTCGTGCTGTCGAACGATTTCGTGGTCAACGAGGCGAAGCCCGCGAAGGGCGTCCGCAGCCGCTACGGCCTCGGCTACGCCTTCGTCAACGATCCCGAGCCGAGCGTCTACGGCTACGGCCCGGGCCAGCTCCAGCCGGCCTTCGAGCAACTGGTGTGGGAGGTCCACGATTCGGGGCAGATCACGGTGCGCGCGGCCTTCGTGGCCGAGGAGCCCACGAAGATCCTCAAGCTCTCGGTCGACCCCCTGGCCTGGGGCTTCCAGTTCACCAAGGCGATCGGCGGCGAGCTCCCGGGATTCCTCAAGGGGGTCAAGCGCGCCTGGGACGACCTGCCGTTCACCAACGTGACCTTCGATCCGGTGCTGCCCACGGTGCGCCTGCTCAATGCCGTCACCGCCGGCGAGGCCTCCCGGCGCTTCTGCATCTCGAAGGACCAGATCATCAAGGAGGCGCTCTTCCTCCACTTCCAGCAGCATTACCAGACCATCGTCGGCTCGCTCCAGACCTGGCGCCAGATCCGCGACTGGACGGCCAAGGAGGACAAGCTGCCGGATTGGGTGGTGAGCGGCAAGAGCGCCTGAGGAGCGGTAGGGCAGGCTGTGCCTGCCGATTCGCGATCGCGGGAGCTGATTCGCGATCGCGGGAATCGCCAGGCGGAGCCTGACCTACGTTCCGGACTTCGTCTTCACCGGGGGTGCCGGCCGTTTCGGCAGCTCGTGCGGCGTGGTCTCGAGGCTCTTCAGGACCTCCTCGACCGCCCGCTCGAGCTGCGGATCCCGGCCCGCGAGCACCGACTTGGGGTCGTTGTCGACCTCGACGTCGGGATCGACGCCGTGGCCCTCGATGACGTAGGAGCCGTCGACGTCGTTGGAGGAGAACTCGGGCACGAAGACGTTGCCGCCGTCGAGCAGGGGTCCGCGGCCGGAGATGCCCACGACGCCGCCCCAGGAGCGCTTGCCGATCAGGGGACCCAGCCCGGCCTGGCGGAACATGTAGGGGAAGATGTCGCCGTCGGAGCCCGAGTTGGCGTCGAGCAGGCAGGCCATCGGGCCGTAGAACACGGTGCCGGGGTAGGTGCCGGCGGTGTCGCTGTTGCGCGCGAAGCCGGTGCCGAGGAGCTCGCGGCGCAGCCGCTCGAGGATCATCTGCGACACGTTGCCGCCGCCGTTGCGGCGGGCGTCGACGATCAGGCCGTCGCGGCGGATCTGGGCGTAGAAGTACTTGATGAACTCGCGCAGGCCGGCGGCGCCCATGTCGGGCAGGTGGACGTAGCCCACCCGGCCGCCGGTCAGCTCGTCGACGCGGCGGCGGTTGCGCTCGATCCAGGCGAGGTAAAGCAGGCTCTCCTCGTCGCCGATGGGGCGGAAGGTGACCTCGCGCGACCCCTCGGTCGACGGCGTCGCGTTGACGGTGAAGGTCACCGGCCGGCCGGCCTTGTGGCGCAGGAGCCGGTAGGGGTTGTCGTCTCCCTTCAGTTCTTCGCCGTCGATCGCCAGCACGTAGTCGCCCTCCCTGGCGTCGACGCCGAGCTCGGTCAGGGGAGCGCGGTAGACGTCCTCCTCGTTCTGCCCCCGGAAGATCCGCGCCAGCCGGTAGCGGCCGCTTGCCGGATCGAGCTCGAAGCGGGCCCCCGGCAGGGCGAAGCGCGGGCGCTCGGGCGTCTCGTAGTCGCCGCCGGTCACGTAGGCGTGCCCCACGTTGAGCTCGGCGATCATCTCGGCGATCACGTAGTTGAGGTCGCTGCGGTGGGCCACGTGGTCGAGCAGCGGCCGGTACTGCTCGCGCAGCGCCTGCCAGTCGTAGCCGTGCATGTTCTCGACGTAGAAGAAGTCGCGGAAGCGGCGCCAGGCCTCGTCGAAGATCGCCGCCCACTCCTCGGCGGGCACGCGGTCGACCTGGAGGGCGTCGGTGGCGACGGCCTTGCCCTCGGTACCGGGCACGTCGAAGAGCTGATAGGAGCCGCCCTGCGCCACCAGCACCTTCTTGCCGTCGCGCGACACCGCGAAGCCGTTCACCGCTTCGGCGAGGGTCTTCTCCTCGCGGTCGTCGAGCGAAAAGGTCTTGAGCGCCGACTTGGCGTCGGCCGCGCGCCCGTAAAAGAAAGGCGCGGCCTTGAAATAGAGGAGGTGGCGGCCGGCGGCCACCAGCGCGAAATAGTTGTCAGCCTCCACCGGCACCGGTGCCACGCGCTCGCCCAGCCCGTCGAAGTCGATCTTGATATACTCCTTCTTCCCGTCTTCATCTTCATCTTCATCTTCATCTTCATCTTCATCTTCATCTTCATCCTTCTTCTTGCCTTTCTCCTTCTCCTCCTTCTTCCCGTCCTTCTCCTTCTCCCCCTCTTCCTCCACGGTCACCTCGTCGCTGCGCGGCGGGAAAGGATGGGGCACGTCCTTGCGCAGCGCCATGGCGAAGATCCCCGTCGTGCGAGTGGTGGCGTAGTCGAACTCGGCGGTGGAGATCAGCGGCGCGAACTCGCGGTCGCTCAGATAGTAGAGGTACTTGCCGTCGGGATCCCAGGCCGGCGCGTACTCGTTGAACATCTCGCCGGTCACCCGGCGTAGCTGGCGGTCCTTCAAGCTCCAGACGTGGAGGGCGTAGAAACCGTTGACGTCGCTCAGGGTGAGGGCGATGAAGCCGCCGTGGGGCGACCAGGCGAAATTGTTGAGGAAGCCGCGCGCCTCGTCGGCCACCAGCACCTTCTCGCGGCTCGCCACGTGGAGCACGTAGAGGCGCCCGTTCTTGTCGGTGAAGGCGAGGCGCTCGCCGTCCGGCGACCATTCGGGTGCGTAGCGCATGGCGTCGCCGTCGGTGGTCAGTTGCTCGGGGGCGCCGGCGCCGTCCTGGTCGACGACCCAGATCTCCTCCTCGCCGCCGGCGTCCGACACGTAGGCGATGCGGCGGCCGTCGGGCGACCAGCGGGCGGCGCGGTCGTGGGCGTTGGCGCTGCGGGTGAGGTTGCGGGTGGGGCCGTGCTCGATGGGCGCGGTGAAGACGTCGCCGCGGGCCACGAAGAGCGCGCGCTCGCCCTTGGGGGAGAGCTCGAAGTCCTCGACGGCGCCGGCCGCCGAGATCCGCGCCGGCCGCCGCGCCACGCCGTCGTCGGGCACGAAGATCGAGATCGCCCGCGACTGGCCGGCGGCCGCGTCGTAGACCTCGAGCTCGCCGTGGAGCTCGTAGACGATGCGGCCGGCGCCGTCGCCGCTCGGCCAGCGCACGTCCCAGGTCGTGCTGTGGGTGAGTTGCGCGGTCTGTTTCGACGCGAGGTCGTAGCGGTAGAGGTTGAGGGTGCCGTCGCGGTCGGAGCTGAAGTACACGGCGTCGCCGATCCACATCGGGTCGCGGTCGGTGCGCGGGTGGTCGGTCACCTGCTCGAGCTCGTAGCTCTCGAGGTCGAAGAGGTAGAGGTCCTGGGCCCAGCCTCCCTGATAGCGCTTCCAGGAGCGGAAGTCGCGGGCGTGGGGCGAGTAGACGACGCGGCGGCCGTCGGGCGAGAAGTCGCCGGCGCCCGACGACGGCATCGGCAGCGCCACCGGCAGACCGCCGTCGACGGAGACGAGGTAGAGGCGCGAGTCGGAGACGTCGACGCCGTCGCGCAGGGAGCGGAAGAGCACCTTGCCGCCGTCCGGCGACCAGCCGATGACCTGGTTGTCGTAGCCCCAGCGAGGCGGCAGGGGCCCGCGCGCCGGGTAATAGGTGAGCTGACGGGGGGCGCCGCCGCCGGCGGCGACGACGTAGACCTGCTCGTCGCCGTCGTACTGGCCGGTGAAGGCGATGCTCTGGCCGTCGGGGGAGAACTTGGGGAAGAGCTCGAGACCGGGATGGGCGGTCAGCCGCCAGGCGGTGCCGCCGCCGGCCGGGGCCAGCCACAGGTCGCCGGCGTAGCAGAAGACCACCCGCTCGCCGTGGAGGTCGGGGAAGCGCAGCAGGCGGGTGGCCTCGGGTTCGGCGGCGAGAGCCGGCGCGACGAGCGCGCAGAGGACGGTAAGGCAGAAGACGGCGACAGGGGGCAGCTTACGGGTCATGGGTTCCTCCGGGGGTGGGCGGCGGGCGGGCGCTTCAACGACGGTGATCGAAGTATACGATGCACGGCTCCCGAGGTTCTGTAGACTGAGATCCTGCAGATCGAGACCCTCTTCAGGACTGGGGGCGGGACCATGACCCTGATCGGCGCCACGGTCGGCAACATCCGTATCCTCGAAGAGCTCGCGCAGGGTGGCATGGGCAGCGTCTACGTGGGCTTCGACGAGAAGCTCCGGCGCCGGGTGGCGGTGAAGGCCATCCGCCGCGAGCGCCGCCTCGACGCCCGCTCCCGCGAGCGCTTCCTGGCCGAAGCGCGCGTGCTCTCTCAGCTCGACCACCCGACGATCTGCCGCATCTTCGACTACCTCGAGAAGGGCGAGGACGACTACCTGGTCCTGGAGCTCGTCGAAGGCACGAGCCTTCGCCCGGTGATCCGGGAAGGGCGGCTGGCCGACGCCGCCAAGTTGAAAGTCGCCGAGCGCGTGGCCGAAGCCCTGGCGGCGGCCCACGAGAAGGGCGTGATCCACCGCGACCTCAAGGCCGAGAACGTGATGCTCACCAGCGGCGGCGAGGTCAAGGTGCTCGATTTCGGGCTCGCTCAGTCGGAGGCCAGGCCGCCGGCCGACGCGTCAGAGCGGGGCGTGCTCCTGGGCACGGTGAGCTACATGAGCCCGGAGCACGCGCGCGGCGAGCGGGTGACGGCGGCCAGCGACATGTACGCCTTCGGCCTCCTGCTCCAGGAGCTGTTCACCGGGCAGGGCGTACACCCGGAGCTTTCGGAGCCGCTGATCCTGGCGCGGGTGATGACGGGGGAGAGCCGGCCGATCGCGGGCGTCGACCCGGACCTCGCGGCGCTCGTCAACCGCCTCAAGTCGCGGGCGCCGGAGGCCCGTCCGTCGGCAGTGGAGGCGCGGGACCGCTTGCGGTGGATCCGCGACAAGCCGAGGCGCCGCCTGCGCCGTCTGGCGACGGCGCTGGCGCTCGCCACCGTGGCCGCGGGCGCCGCCAAGTACACCTTCGACCTGCGGCGCGAGCGCGCCGCCGCCGTCGAGGCGCGGGAAGAGGCCGAGGAGGTGGTGCGCTTTCTGGTGGACCTCTTCGAGGTGGCGGATCCGGCCGCCGCCCGCGGACGTACCGTGACCGCCCGCGAGATCCTCGCCAGCGGCGCCCTCAAGGCGCGCCGGGAGCTCGCGGGCCAGCCGCGGGTCCGGGCCCGGCTGCTCTTCACCGTGGGCGCGGTCTACCGCAAGCTGGGCCTCTACGACGAGGCGGCCGAGCTCCTCGAAGAGTCGGTGGCGCTGCGCGAGGGCTTGCCGGGCGCCGCTCCGGCCCTGGCCGAGAGCCTCGACGAGCTCGCCCAGCTCTACTGGCAGCGAGGCTGGTTCGACCGCGCCGAGCCTCTCTATCTGCGCGCGCTAGCCCTGCGTCAGGAAGCGCTCCCGGAGGGCCACCCCGAGGTCGCCGGGACGCTCAACAACCTCGCGAACCTCTACGTGGACCAGGGGCGGCACGCCGACGCCGAGGAGCTCTACCGGCGCTCGCTGGAGATGCGCGAGCGCACGCTCGGAAAGGACCACCCCGACGTCGCCGGCAGCCTCAACAACCTGGCGCTCTTCTACGTCGACCAGGGGCGTTACGGCGAGGCCGAGGAGCTCTACCGGCGCTCGCTCGAGATCAAGAAGAAGGCCTGGGGAGCGGACCATCCGTCGGTGGCCCGCGGCCTCAACAACCTCGCCTACCTCTATCTGCGCCAGGGCCGCCACGCCGAGGCCGAGGCGCTCTACCGCCAGTCGCTGGCGATCTGGGAGCAGGCGCTCGGCGGCGAGCATCCGGCCCTGGCCTGGCCGCTGCACGGGCTGGCCACCCTCTGCCGCGAGCAGGGGCGCTACGAGGAGGCCGAGCCGCTCTACCGCCGCGCCCTGCGCCTGCGCCAGGAGCACCTGAGCGCCGATCACCCGGAGCTCGCCGACACCCGGCGCGAGCTCGCTGAGCTGCTTCGCCGGACCGGGCGCGACGAGGAGGCCGCCGCGCTCGAGTCACGGGCGGCTGGCGATTAGCCGGAGGCCGAGAACCCATCGGCTCGGCCCTCTTGCCATTCTGTTGGCGAGCTCTGCTCGCCGACGGCCGCCGCCCGGGGTCTTTTTCTCCTGGAGCGGGTCCGCCACTATCGAGACTTCGTCCACAGGTCCCAGGGATCGGGATCCGTGTCCGGGACCTGGGCCAGCGCCGCCTCGAACTCCTCGCGGCTCACCGGCTCCTTCAGGCTCGCGAACAACCGCGACGTGCGCAGGGCGGAGATTTTCTCGGCCACCGCCGTGAGCACGAGCTGATTGATCGAAACGCCCTCCTGCTTCGCCAGCACCTTGAGCTGGTCGTGAGTCGAGTGCGGCAATCTCAGGGTCAAGCTCGCCATGTCAGTCCTCCAAAGCGCCGAGGAAGTCCTCAGGGCTGACGACTCGGACTCCAAAGCGCTCGGCACCACGAAAGTCTCGCAAGTTGTAGGTCACGATATAGCTCGCTCCCGCGGCGACCGCGAGCTCCAGAACCATCTCGTCCTTGGGATCGGAAAGATAGGGCCGCCAAAGATAGAAGATCTCTTGGCGACGGGCCGAGGTGCAGAGGAATCCGTTGGTGTCGATGACGACTGGCCTCACGGTGATACTGTATGTGATCTCGTATGCGGATGCAAGCCGTCGTCGGAAGGCCGCTATCGTCCGCAGTTACCGTTCCTGGGTGGACCGCCACCGCCGCGGCCACCGTCGTCGCCGACGACGCGAAGTAGCAGACCCTGCTCTACGAGGCCCGCGGCCGGCTAGCGCACCACGTGCCGGCGGGAGGTGTCCCTTGCCCGCATGAGAGCGATCGCCTTCGTCGCCGCCTCCGTCGCGACCTCGCGTAGACCCGTAGTGTACAGCTCGCGCATACCCCTCTTTACCGCAACCTGGAGGGCCAGTGATGAGAACCAGTGCGAACAAGGGGACGAGCTGTCACATTCGATACCTTCGCAGAGGGCTTTGAACCTTTGATGGCATACGAAACGTCATATTCCAATACAAGAGAATCAAATAATCCGTCAGGCGTTCCCTTGGGATGTTTTGAACTTCAGGAACGGCAACTGCGGACGGTAGAGCGCGCAGCTTCTCCGTCGACCCGGACGACGCCGGCGGCCCCGTGCTCTACCGCGACGGCCGTGCCGTGGGCCGGATCCGGCACGGCAATCCGGAGCTGACGGAGGCGCTGAACCTCGCCGACGGCCTGGCGCGCTCGCCGGCGTCTATCGCCACGTCGACCACCGAGAGCTTCATCTCGGGCAACGGCACCTTCTGCTCGGAGCTCAGATAGGAAAGGTCGGTGATGCGCCGCCCCTCGCCGAGGCGGCCTTGGGCGGAGTCGGCCGGGGTTTGAAGGCCGTAGACTGCAGGGATCGGCGGGGGGAGGGGGGCTTGGGCCTGGGCTTCAGAATTGAATCCCGTTGGGATTCCGGAGGTTCTTGATATGAGATGGGGTCATGTCGAGTCGAAACGACTCGCGGGCAAGTCCCCTGCTCTCAACACTTGGCGGCCAGAGCGCCGAAATGACGCGGTCTGTTATCTTCTCCGAGTGAATCACTTAACCGGCTCTCGGTCTGTTCCGGTTAGGCGGACATTTCCGAACAGCGCCGCAGTCCCAGAATGCTACTTCCTTCACTAGCAGAGTGGCGCTGCAAGGCTTGCTGTCGTGTTCCCGGATTTACCGGAAGTGCGCAGCAAGGCTTGCAATGCTATTCTCTCAATTGGCAAAGTGGCGCAGCAAGCCCTGCAGCGCTACTTGGGGAATCCACGGTTAACCGGTTCAGTGCCTGAACCGGTTAGATTCTCAAGCCCTGGGCTAGCGCACCACGTGCCAGCGGGTCTGGCGTCCCGCCAGGTACCAGACGGTCTCGCCGTCGTAGACGGCGCTCTGCTCGAGCTTGATCTGGATCCGGCGGTCGCCTTCCGGTGCCGGCACCTTGACGTTGCCCTCGATGGCGTAGGCCGTCCACGGAAAGAGGCGCCAGTCGCCCTGGTGCGGCGTCGGTCCCTGGTTGTCCCACATGCCGATGCACGGTCACGCAATAACGGATAGCACGGGCTGGCCGCCAACGTCCGGCCGCTCACCCCGCCTTCTTGAGCGGCACCCGCTCCTCTTCGAGCGCGTCCGCGGGCGCGCCGGGGATGCGGCTCAGGTCGACATCGTCGATCTGCTGGGGATCGAGGTATTGCTCGGCGTAGCGCAGGTAGACCTTCTCGCGGATGAAGACGTCGAAGAGGTCCGGGTCGATGTGGCTCTCCTCTTTCATCCGGCCGAGGATCGCCAGGGCCTGCGACAACGGCATCGCCCGCTTGTAGGGACGGTCGCGCGCGGTCAGCGCCTCGAAGACGTCGGCGATGCCCATCATGCGGGCCTGGATCGACATCTGCTCGCGCGTCAGGCCGCGCGGGTAGCCCTTGCCGTCCATGCGCTCGTGGTGGCCGCCGGCGAACTCCGGCACCCGCATCAGGCTCTTGGGATAGGGGAGCGACTCGAGCATCTTGATCGTCGTGTCGATGTGCTTGCGGATCTCGGCTCGCTCCTCCGGGTTCAATGTGCCGCGGGAGATGTTGAGGTTGTAGATCTCGTCGCCGGTGAGCAGCGGACGCTCGACGCCGGAGGCGTCGGTCCAGCGCCGGCGTCCGATCTCGCGCACCCGCTCCTGGCGCTGGCGCGACATGTACTCGCCGCCCAGGTTGCACTCGGAGAGGAAACGGCGCTCGTCGTCGAGCTCGGCGAGGGTCTGCCGCAGGCACTCGTCCAGGACCTCGCGGTCCACCCGCTCGCCGCGCTCGCGTGCCGCCAGCTCGGCGCGCAGGCGCTCGGCCCGGGCCTGCTGGCGCAGCACGGCGAAGCGCGCGTCGATGGTCTCGAGGCGGTCGTGGATCGCCGTCAGCTTGGTGGCCTTGTCGATGATCCACTCGGGGGTGGCCACCTTGCCGCAGTCGTGCAGCCAGCTCGCGATGCGCAGCTCGTAGCGGTCCTCGGGGCTCATCCGGAAGCCGGCGAGGGGGCCCCGGCGGCTGGCGTCGGCGGCGTCGGCGAGCATCATGGTCAGCTCCGGCACCCGCCGGCAATGGCTGCCGGTGAACGGCGACTTGTCGTCGATCGCCGCGGCGATGAGCTCGGCGAAGGCCTCGAAGAGCCGGCGGTGCTCGTCGATCAGCCGTTCCTTGGTCAGGGTGATGGCGGCCTGCGAGGCGAGCGACTCCACCAGGCGTTGGTCCTCGAGGGTGAACGACCCGACCTCGCCGGCGCCGTCGCGCGCGTTGATGAGCTGCAGGACCCCGATCACCTCGTCCTCGTGGTTCTTCATCGGCACCGTGAGGAACGACTTCGAGCGGTAGCCCGTCTTGCGGTCGAACTCGCGGGTGCCGGAGAAGTCGAAGCCCGGCGCGTCGTAGGCGTCGCGGATGTTCACCGTCATGCCGCCGAGGGCTGCGCGCGCCGCCACCATGCCCTTGTTCGGCTCGCCGTCAGGGCCGTAGAGGGGCAGCGGCGGATAGTCGATCGGCCCGCCGCCGGCGCCGCCCAGGCGCAGGCCGAGCGAGTCGGTCAGCAGGATCTCGAACTTCAGGTGGTCCTCGCCCGCGCGCGGATCGCCGCCGCGCGAGTAGAGCGTACCGCCGTCGGCGCCGGTGAGGTCCTTGGCGGCCCGCAGGATGAGCTCCATCAGGCGGCTGGGGCTCTTCTCGGCCGACAGGGCCCGGCCCACCGAGGTCAGGAGCTGGATGGCATCGAGGGGGCTTCTCTTCCTGGTCGCCATGTCTTTGCCGTCGCCCGGCGTCGCCGCGCTCGCGTCCGATCCCTCGCGGGGAAGGGAGTGTATCAGGTCCGCTAGAATGCCGCCATGAGGACGCGGATCTTCGCCTTCGTCGTCGTCCTCGGCGCCCTCGGCTGGCTGCTGCTGCTGGGCGTCCAGCGGCAGTTCAGGATCGGCCGCTTCGCCGCCAGCCCGCAGGAGCTCACCATGCTGCCGGGGCAGCGGGCGATCGTCGGCGGCGGGCGCGCGGTGGTCGGCTTCGCCGTCCTCGAGCGGCGCCGGGTGACGCTCGAGGTCCGCTGCGCCGGCGGCGGCTCGCGGCTCGAGCTCGCGGAGGGCGCGGCGAGCGAGGAGGTCTGCGGCGTGCGCGTGCGCTGGCTGGGGGCGGCGCCGCCCCTCGAAGCGCCCGGCAGCAACCGCTTTGAGGTCTCCTGGGACGACTGATTCGTAGGGTGCGCACCCTACCGGAAGCGCACCGGCTCCCACACCAGCACTCGCGGCGGCTCGCGGACGTCCGGCGGGCGACGGTCGATGCGCACCCGCGCGCGGGCCGCGCGGCCGCCGCCCCAGAAGGCGGCCCGCACGGTCACCTCCAGCGTCAGGCCGTCGATCTTGCGCGTCGCGATCTCGATCGTGCCGTCGCCGAAGGGCTCCGACGTCCCTTCGTAGTCCGGGTTGCCCCACAGGCTGGCGAGGGCCTTGGCGAGCGCGCCGTCGACCATCGCCACGAGCTCGACGTCCTGGCGCTCCTGGCGGTAGAGCCACATCTGGTGGTTGAGCGACGCCGCCACCAGCAGGCCCGCCGTCATCACCACGAGGATCACGAAGAGGGCCACGATCATCACGTAGCCCGCCTGCGTCCGTCCTCCGGCCGTCCGCTTCACCATCCCACCCCTCCGCCGCCGCGCAGCGTCAGGCTGAGCGTGCGCCGCTCGAGGCCGCGCGGCACCACGACGCGCCGTCCGCCGATGGCTTCCGGGCCCGAGCTCCGCGTCGCCGCGTAGGCCAGCTCGATCACCACGAGCGGCTTGTCGCCGCCGAGCCACTGCCACCGGAAGTCGCTGACCTCCCGCAGCGCCACCCGTTGTCCCGCCGGATCGCTGTAGGTCCGCACGAGCTCGCCGTCGGCGAGCTGATAACCGATCACGACGCCCGAGGGCAAGGTGAGCGTCAGCGGCTCGCCGCGCCCGGCGTCGCCGGAGCCGCCGGCCGCCGCCGTCACGTCGAGGCGGAGCTGCTCGAGCGCCAGCGGCACCGCCACGTCGTAGGCGCGGCGCTGCTCGATCACCGACCGGCGCTGGGCCTCGAGCATGAGCCGCGCGGCGACCGCCAGCGCCGCGGAGACGATCGCCAGCACCACGAGCAGCTCGAGGATCGAGAATCCGGCGTGCTGCACCGTCCCGCGTCGTGTCCTCCCGCGTCGCATCGTCCGGCTCAGGGGGTGAAGACCATCGACTCCAGGGTCAGCTCGAAGGGCTGGCTACCTACCGAATAGCGCGCGGTCAGCCGCACCTCGTAGAGGCTGCGCTGCGGCTGCTTGTCGACCTCGATCCACATCCGCAGTCCCTCGGCCGCGGGCGGGATCGACCGCGGCATGACGCTCGCGTCGAGCTCGCCGTCGGCGGGCAGGACGAGGTCCGAGCGGAGCTGCTCGAGCTGCGTCTCCATCGCCCGCAGGGCCTCGTGGTGCGCGGCGAGCCGGCGCTCGATCCACGGCTGCTGGGCCATCAGCGCCATCGTCAACAGCAACGCCGCGCCGATCAGCACCAGCCCGATCGCCGCTTCGACGAGGCTGAAGCCAGCTTGGGGCCCACGGCGAAGACGGTTCATCACGCCGAAGATCATAACGCCTCTTGACAAGCGCGCGCACATGTCCAACAATATATCCGGATGTACGGATGATCATGAACGGCCGACCCGCGATCCTCGACCACGCCGCGACCCTGACCGACGTCACCCGCTGCCGGGTGCTGCAGGTGCTCGACCGCCACGAGCTGACGGTCTCGGAGCTGTGCCAGGTGCTGCAGCTCCCGCAATCGACGGTGAGCCGCCACCTCAAGGTGCTGGCGGACGGCGGCTGGGTGAGGTCGCGGCGCGAGGGCACGAGCCACCTCTACCAGATGGCCAACGGCACCCTCGCCGAGCCGGCGGCGGCGCTCTGGCGGCTGGTGCGCGCTCAGACGGCGGAGATCGCCGCCAGCCGCCAGGACCGGGCGCGGCTCGACAGCGTGCTGGCGGCGCGGCGCCGCCGCTCCCAGGAGTTCTTCTCGTCGACCGCCGGCCGCTGGGACGCCCTGCGCGACGAGCTCTTCGGGCCGCGCTTCGACCTGCTCGCCCTGGTCGGCCTGTGCGACCCCGGGTGGGTGGTGGGCGACCTCGGCTGCGGCACCGGGCGCCTGAGCGCGGCGCTGGCGCCGTTCGTGCGCGAGGTGGTTGCCGTCGACGGCTCCGCGGCCATGCTCGACGCGGCCCGCGAGCGTCTGAGCGGCCACGCCAACGTGCGCTTGCTGGCCGGCGAGCTCGAGGAGCTGCCGATCGCCGACGCCGAGCTCGACGCCGCCACCCTGGTGCTGGCGCTCCACCACGCCAGCGAGCCGCCGCGTGTCTTCGCGCAGGCGCGGCGCGCGCTGGCGCCGGGCGGCCGGCTGCTGGTGGTCGACATGCTGCCCCACGACCGCGAGGAGCTGCGCGAGCAGATGGGCCACATCTGGCTCGGCTTCGCCCCGGCGCAGGTCGAGCGCGACCTCGCGAAGGCGGGCTTCGCCGGCGCCCGCGTAGTGCCGCTGGCCGCCGAGGCGGAGGCCAAGGGGCCGGCGCTGTTCGCGGCCACGGCGAGAAGGCCGCCGGATAAAGAGTCAGCCGGCCTTGTCGGACCTGTCAGACGCTCCCGGACCTGACCTAACCTACAGGAGTAACGGAAATGACCGTCGCCACGACACCGAAGATCCACCACCCCTTCGACGCCGCCCGCGAGGCCGGCCGCGAGCCGTTCAAGGTCGCGGACCTCGGCCTCGCCGAGCTCGGCCGCAAGGAAATCCGCCTCGCCGAGCACGAGATGCCGGGCCTGATGGCGGTGCGCGAAAAGTGCGGCGCCGAGAGGCCCCTGGCCGGCGCCCGCGTGATGGGCAGCCTGCACATGACGGTGCAGACCGCCGTGCTGATCGAGACCCTGGTCGACCTCGGCGCCGACGTGCGCTGGGTGTCGTGCAACATCTTCTCCACCCAGGACCACGCCGCCGCCGCCGTGGCGGTGGGCCGCGCCGGCACCGTCGACGCCCCGCGCGGCGTGCCGGTGTTCGCCTGGAAGGGCGAGACCCTCGAGGAGTATTGGTGGTGCACCTCCGAGGCGCTGCTGTGGCCCGACGGCTCGGGGCCGAACCTGATCGTCGACGACGGCGGCGACGCCACCCTGCTGATCCACAAGGGCCACGAGTTCGAGCGCTCCGGCGCGGTGCCGGCCTTCGACGCCGAGCGCGAGAGCGAGGAGTGGGGCGCGGTGCTCGAGCTGCTGCGCCGGGAGCTGGTCGCGAATCCGGGCCGCTGGCGGCGCACCGCCGCCGACTGCCAGGGCGTCTCCGAGGAGACCACCACCGGCGTCAACCGCCTCTACCAGATGCACCGGCAGGGCACCCTCCTCTTCCCGGCGATCAACGTCAACGACTCGGTGACCAAGTCGAAGTTCGACAACGTCTACGGCTGCCGCCATTCGCTGATCGACGGCCTGAACCGCGCCAGCGACGTGATGATCTCGGCCAAGACGGCGGTCGTCTGCGGCTACGGCGAGGTCGGCAAGGGCTGCGCCCAGGCCCTGCGCGGCCAGGGCGCGCGGGTGATCGTCACCGAGATCGACCCGATCTGCGCCCTGCAGGCGGCCATGGAGGGCTACCAGGTCACCACCCTGGACGAAGTGGTGGAGAGCGCCGACATCTTCGTGACCACCACCGGCAACAAGGACATCGTCACCGCCGCTCACATGGCGCGGATGAAGGACAAGGCGATCGTCGGCAACATCGGTCACTTCGACAACGAGATCGACATGGCCGGCCTCAAGAAGGTCCCGGGCATCCGCAAGGAGAACGTCAAGCCGCAGTACGACGAGTGGACGTTCCCGGACGGCCACAGCGTGCTGGTGCTGGCCGAGGGCCGGCTGCTGAACCTGGGCTGCGCCACCGGCCACCCGAGCTTCGTCATGTCGGCGTCGTTCACCAACCAGGTAATGGCGCAGATCGAGCTCAGGAAGAACGCGGACCGCTACGAGAAGAAGGTCTACATGCTGCCCAAGCAGCTCGACGAGGAGGTGGCGCGGCTCCACCTCGCCAAGCTCGGCGTCAAGCTCACCCGGCTGAGCGAGGAGCAGGCCGAGTACCTCGGCGTGCCGGTCGACGGGCCCTACAAGCCCGATCATTACCGCTATTGATCCCCTCCCCTCGACGGGGACGACGCCAGGGCGGGTCCACGCGGCCCGCCCTTCGGCGTGGTGAGCGTAGGAAAGATCCTATGTTCGATCCGGCCGGGGACCGATGCCTCCTGCACGAGGAATCTTTGCTATGATGAGACTCTGGGGATCGGGACCTCCAGCGACGGAAAGATGCACGTGGAGTTGCCACATTTTGGGTACGCCCGGGCACGAGCGCCCGGGCCTTTCGTAATCGCGGCTGCCGTAGACCTAGCCGCCGGGGAAGATGTGAATGCCGTCCCCGGCGTGGAGGTTGGTCTTCGTCTTCATGAGCGGGTCCTTTCTCGCGGTCGTGAACGGCTGGATTGCCCCACGACGCTCCGTCGTCGAATGATGACTCAGTTTGACCGGGGCTGGTCCGACCGCCCGGTCGATCAACAGGAGAAGAAATGAGCCTAGAGCATCGAGATTTTCAAACCTTGAGCCTTGAGGACGCGCTCCAGGCCACCCGAAAGGCGCGGTATCGCAACCGCCGGTGCGTGGAGTCCTTCCTCGAGCGATGCCAGGAGGAGGTCTTTCGGAATTCCCAGAAAGCTCTGACGCTGGTCGTCGAGGCACCGGAATACGTCGAGCGCTGCCGTCGATCCCTCGGGCAGGACTACCCGGACTTCCTGGCTCGGGCCTATGGAACCCTGGGCACCTCACTGACCAACAATCGTTCCCTCAAGATGGCGTTCCAGGTCTTCGACAAGGGACGCTCGATCGAGGCCAGCGAGTTCGAGCTGGCGGCCTTGGACTGCCGGGTCTCGCAACTGGAGGTTTATTGCGGGAACTGGCGGCGAGCTCTGGACTTGACCAACGAGGCCGTGCTCACCTTCGAAAAGGACCACGGCAAGCTGCGCGACGACAGGTCGCTTGCCACCGCGCTCACGTATCGTGGTATCGCTCGGACCGCGGCCTATCGGCAAGACGGGCAAGAAGACCTCGACGAAGCGATCAAAGACCTTCTCCGGGCGCTCGAGAGCAGCCCCAGATGGCTCAAGAGGACTCGGCTGGCCGCTCTCGCAGGCATTGGTGTCGCCGCCGTGAGCATCTGGTTTTCGGGCCAATCGACCCGCTACGCCGATCCGGTGACGATCGTCGAGATGATGGAGCGATTCCGGGCGAGCTTGCGCCGGGAGGACATCCCCTTCAATTCCCTCGTCGACGCCCGTGCCCGGTGGATTCTCGGGCTGGCACTCTTCAAGCTGATGGGCGGCTTGAGCGATTGCGCGGAGAAGAACCTGGTCGACGCCAGATCGGTGTTGATGGATGTGGGTCTACCGCAATTCGCCGCCGAGCTTACCCTGGACTTCCACTGGTGCCTGGTGCATGACGATCGACTGTCGAAGGCGTTGGAGGACTGGTCGGTCGTGGAGCATTGGATCGACGTCCTGCCGGAAAAGTGGAAGGTCACGCTCGGCATGTGGGGCGATGCCCTGCGCAGCCGCGTGCTCGAAGAAAAAGTCGTGCGCAAGGTGTTCCTGGAGCTTCGCGGAATCCGCAACGTCCAGCATCCGGCCGGCGCCGCCGCGGACGACCCCGAAGAAGCCCTCGGCTGGTGATTCCATCAAGACAAGTCCGACCGGGCCTCGACAAAACGCTGGGTCGAACGCCGCGAGTCGCTCTGGACAAGCAGAAAGTCCATCCGGCGGACCTTGCCGGACGTTTGCGGTAAGATATAGAGAAGGAGCTATCGGATCCCCAAGCGTCGGACGGTCCACCGGCCACCGCTTGGAGTGAGGCCATGTCCGTGTCTCTCGGCGACCATCCCACCATTTCCGGCCACCTGGGCACGATCGGCGTCCAGGACGTTCTCGGCTTCCTGGCCAATCTGCGCCAGGCCGGCGCGCTGGAGATCGAGTCGGCGGACGGCGAGATGACCCTCTACCTCGACGGCGGCGAGGTCGTCGGCGGCCGGGTGGAGCGCGGCGCTCCGGCCGGCCCCCCGGAGGACGGCGGCGGCGACCGGGCCGACCGGCTCACCGAGGAGATCCTTCGGCTCGGCGCCTGGCTGCCGGGCGCCTTCCGCTTCTTCGAGGGGCGGACGCCGCCGCCCGACCTCCCGCCGGTACGCATCGACGTCCGCGGCCTGCTGCTCGAGGCCGCCCGCCGCTGCGACGACTGGAGCCTGCTGCCCGGCCTCTACGCCGATCCCGCCACCCGCTTCGAGCCCCTGGCCGAGCCCCACGGCGACGGCGCTTTCTCTCTCACGCTCGCGGAGTGGCGGCTCCTCTATCTCGCCCGCGAGCGCCGATTCCTCGGCGAGATCTGGGAGCGCTGCTCCCCGGCCTCGCCGCTCGAGACTTCCCGGACCCTCTTCGGCCTCGTCTCGGCCCGTCTGCTCCAGCGGCTCCGCGCGGCGCCGGCGGCGCCCCGCCGCGACCTTCCGGCGCCTGCGGACCTGGCGCCGCCGGTCCTGCGCCCGGCGGCGTCCGCGGCCGCGGCGGCGGACGAGGAGCCCATCGACACGGTACCCGTCTTCGCCCCGGCCGGGGGTTTCCCGCGCCCGGGCGCGGCCGCTCCGCGGCGGGAGCCGCCGCGGCGCCGGCTGAGCCGGGCGCAGATCCAGGTCCGGCGCACCGGCCGCCTGGTGCAGCTCGTGCCGGCGGACGGCGAGCGCGCCCTGCCGCTCGCCGGCGAGGCGACGGCCCTGGGCCGCGCCGCGGACAACGACCTGATCCTGCCCGACGCCCACGTCTCGGGGCACCACGCCCGCATCGTCCGCGACGGGGAGCAGTTCGCGATCGAGGATTGCCGCAGCTCCAACGGCATCCGCGTCGACGGCCGGCCGGCCTTCCGGGCGGCGCTCGAGGGCGGCGAGGAGATCGAGATCTTCCCCTATCGGTTTCGCTTCGAGGTATCGTTCGAGGTTTGCGCCCCCGGCCTGACGGGAGCGGCGAGAGAGCCATGACGTCCACGGAGAAACCACCCTACGTGCGCCAGTTGGCGGCCAACCGCCGGGCGCGCCACGACTACCACGTCCACGACCGCTTCGAGGCCGGACTGGCGCTGACCGGCACCGAGGTCAAGGCGGCGCGCTCCGGCAAGGTCCAGCTCCGCGACGGCTTCGTGGAGCTCAAGAACGGCGAGGCCTTCCTGGTCGGGGTCCACGTGAGCCCCTACAGCCACGGCAACCGCGAGAACCACGTGCCCGACCGCCCGCGCAAGCTGCTGCTGAAGCGCCGCGAGATCGAGCGCCTCTTCGGCCGCAGCCAGGCCAAGGGGTTCACCGTGGTGCCCCTGTCGCTCTATCTCAAGGGCAACCGGGTCAAGGTCGAGATCGCTCTGGTGTCGGGCAAGAAGCTCTACGACAAGCGCCAGACCGAGCGCGAGCGCGAGCTCGACCGCGAGGCGCGCGAGGCGCTGAAGGCGGCGTCGCGGTAGAGGCGGGTAGCGTAGACGGAAGTCTAACGCGCTCGCGCCGCGTGGCGCGTATGCGAAGGTCCGCGACACGGGAGACCGCCACCATTCGTGACGCCGAGCTGGTTCGACGAGCCCTCGCCGGTTCGGGCGAGGCCTATCGCGAGATCGTCCGGCGCTTCGAGCGCCCGGTGATGAGCCTCATCGTGCGCATGGTGCGCGACCCGGCCACGGCCGAGGACCTGGCGCAGGAGACCTTCGTCAAGGCTTTCCGCAACCTGCGCCGCTACGACCCGCGGCGCAAGCTGGCGAGCTGGCTCTTCAAGATCGCCCACAACGCCACCCTCGACCACCTGCGCAAGAAATCGCTCGACACCGTGCCGCTCGAGCCCGCCGACGCGGCGGGTGAGGGGAGCTGGGAGGTGCTGTCGGCGCCGGCGGCCTGGGCGCCCGACCGGCGCGCCGAGAGCGCCGAGCTGCTCGCCGGCCTCGACCGCGCGCTGGCTCGCATGCGGCCCAACTATCGTGAGATCTTACTGCTGCGCTTCCGCGAAGGGCTGGCCTACCGCGACCTCGCCGAGGTGATGGAGCTGCCCATGGGCACCGTGAAGATCCAGCTCCACCGCGCGCGCAAGCAGTTGCTGCACGAGCTCGAGAAGCTGGGCTTGGCGCCGGCGGGGGCCGAGGCGGCGAAACAAGAGCCCGCGACCTCTCGTAGGGTTGCGACGAAGGAGAGCCCGGAATGAGGCAAGCCCACACCATCCTCCGCCGCTGGCTCGCTGCCGAGCGCCGCGGCGGCGCCGCCGCGTCCGAACGGGCGCTGGCGGAGCTGTTGGCGTGGCTGCCCGAAGCGCGGCCGCGGCCCGGCTTCGGCGACCGCGTGATGGCCGCCGCGGGGTTGCCCCCGACGTACTCCGCGGTTGCCGCGCCGCCGATCTGGCTCGGGCGCGCCCTGGTGGCCGTCTGCCTGTTGCTCACCGCCGTCGCCGTGGCCTACCTCCCGGCGCTCGCCATGCTGGTGGCGCGGCAGCTCACCCTGGCCGACGTCCTCTCCGCCATGGCCCAATCCCTGACCGCGGCGATCGACTACCTCGCGGCGGCGATGGCGATCGGCAAGACCTTCGCCGCGCTCTACGAGGCGATGCTGCGGGTCGTCACGGCGCCGCCGCTGGCGCTGGCCTGGCTCTCGACGCTCGTCTTCTCGACCCTGACCCTGCGCTGGCTGGCCCGGCTGTTGTCGCCGCAGAGGAGCCCTCGATATGTTCCGACCCATTGAGCCCACCGCGCCGCGAATCCCCGCCCTCGCGCTGCTCGCGCTCGCGTGCTGCTGGCCGCATTTCGCGGTGCCGGCCGCCGCGGCGCCGTTCGGCGTTCCCGACGAGGTCGCCGAAGAGCTGGTGGCCGACCTCGAAGAGCGCTACGAGGTGATCACCCTGAGCCGCGGCTACGCGCTGAGGCCGCTCGCCTCCTCCGAGATCGAGCTCATCGAGATCGAGGAGGGCAGGGTGCTCGTGGACGGCGAGCCCCGCGATCTCGAAGGCCTGCGCGAGCTCCTCGGCGACGACGCCGAGATCGTCTTCGCGCTCTCGGGCGCGGCCGAAGACCTCGCCGGCCCCGCCGAGCTGCGCCGTCGACTCGCCGAGCAGCAGCGCGCGGCGGCCCGGCAGCTCGAAGAGAGCATCCGAGCGCAGGTCGAGGAGCTGCAGCGCCTCGACCGCGACCGGGTCGACGAGCTCGGCGACGTGCTCGAGCGCGGGCGCCGGCGCTCGCGCCAGAGGGTCCACGCCGAGGCCCGCGTCGCCGTGGGCAGCAGCCTGACCATCAAGGAGGACGAGTCGGCCCGCGACGTCGTGGTCGTCCTGGGCCCCCTCGACGTGCGCGGCGAAGTGCGCGGCGACACGGTGGTCGTCCTCGGCTCGGTCGAGATCACCGGCGAGCTCGGCGGCGCGCTCACGGTGGTCGGCGGCAACGTCTCGCTCGGCCCCGACGCAGTGGTCGACGGCGAGGTGACCTGCGTCGGCGGCACGATCCATCGCTCGCCCGAGGCGCGCGTCGGCGGCGAGATCACCGAGGTCTCCTTCGCGCCCTTCAGCTTCGACTTCCCCGGCATCGACTTCGAGGCCTGGAGCCCGTTCAGGGGCTGGGCCTACGACCGCCGGGGCCTGCGCTGGCTCGAATTCTTGGGCACGGTCGGCAACACGGTCATCCTCGCCGTGCTGACCCTGCTGGCGGTCCTGATCGCGCGGCGCCGCGTCGCCTCGGTGGCGGATCGCGCTCGCCTCGAGCCCTGGAAGGCCGGGCTGATCGGCTTCGTGGTCGAGGTGCTCGTCCTGCCGGTGCTGGCCCTGGTGTCGCTGCTGCTCGTCATCTCGATCGTCGGCATCCCGATCCTCTTCGTGCTCTGGCCGCTCTCCATCCTGCTGCTCGTGGCGCTTTTCGTCCTCGGCTATGCCGGCGTCGCCGTGGCCCTCGGGCAGTCCACGGTGCGGGGGCGTCTCGACCCGCGGCAGGCGAGCCCGTTCGTGCTGGTGCTGGTCGGCCTGCTGCTCGTCCAGGTCTGGTCGGTCTTCGGCCACGGCCTGGCCGTCGCCGGCGGCTTCGTCCGCGCCGCCGGGCTGCTGCTGATCGCCCTCGGATTCCTGCTCAAGTACCTGGTGTGGACCGTGGGTCTGGGCGCGGTCATGCTCGACCGCTTCTCGCCCCTGCCCGCCCCGGCGGCGCCGCCGATCCTGCCGGATCTCCCGGACGAGGAGACGGACGGCGACACGGGCCTGCAACACGAAGGAGGACAATCATGGCGCTGACGCGTTCAAAGACCAACCGGGTGCTCGCGGGCGTGTGCGGCGGGATCGCGGAGTGGCTCGGCTGGGATCCGACGATGGTGCGGATCCTCTACGTCGTGCTCTCGATCCTCTCGGTCGCCTTCCCGGGCATCATCGTCTACGTCATCCTGTGGATCGCGATGCCCGAGCGTTGACGGCTCACTCGACCGCGGCGTTGAGGCTCCAGTCGTAGTCGTGCGCGAAGCCGCCCTCGTGGCCGGCGAGCTTGGCGGCGAGCTCGCCGACGGCGTGGCGGCGCAGGTGCTCGACCACCCCGGCGTCGGTGCCGCCGAAGTCGGCCTCGTACCACGAGTAGATGCTCGACACCACGAGGCGGCCGTTCTCGAAACGGGCGCCGCGCGGATGGTTCACGTAGTCGCGGGCCGCCTTGTCGAGCATCTCCTCCACGTTGGCCGCCGTATAGGCCGTGGCCGCCAGATCAGGGCAGCCGACGCTGGCGCAGTTCACCGCGTAGTGGACGCGGTTGTCCTGCCAGATCGGCCGCAGGATCCGGTGCTCGACGTCGTTGAGCGAGACCTCGTGGCCCTCCACCAGGGCCAGCTTGGCGTCCCAGGGGCCGTTGCTGAAGAGGCCGGGCGAGATGTCGACGTCGGTGATCGACTCGACCGGCATGTGGTCGAGGATCACCTTCACCGTCAGCGCGTTGTAGAGGTTGATCCAGTAGGCGAGCTGCTCCCGGCGGTTGTGCTGGGAGACGCGGACGGTCTGGAGCGCCAGCACGTAGGCGTCGAGGCTCCGGAAGTCCTGGGCGGTCACGCCGGCGTAGTCGAACCGGTTGACGCCGTCCGGGCCGGGCGCGACGTAGCGGCCGAGAAAGGCCTGCCAGGCGCCGTGGTCCACCGTGGCGGTGCTGGCGGGATCGTGGCGCTCCCACACCGGCCACAGCTCGGCCCTGGGGGCGGCGAAAGCCGCCGTGGCGAACGCCGTTACGGCGAGGAGGGCGGCGAGCGCCGCCGCGGAGAGGAGACGGGGCTTCAAGTTCGTACCTCCGTGGATAGGTCGGCTTGCGGGCCCGCGAAGGCGAGCCATCCCGAGATACGGGAGCCGGGGCGCGATGGATGTCGCCGAGCGGAGCGGATAGTGTGCGCCCCATGGATTGGATCCCCCTGGCGTTGCTCTTCGTCCTCGGCGTGGCCGCCGGGGCGCTGAACGTGCTCGCCGGCGGCGGCTCGTTCATCACCCTGCCGGTGCTGATCTTCTACGGCCTGCCGGCCGGCGTGGCCAACGGCACCAACCGCATCGGCATCGTGCTGCAGAACGTCGCGGCGGTCTGGAGCTTCCGCCGCCAGCGGGTGCTCGACTGGAACGCCCTGGCCTGGGCGGCCCTGCCGGCGCTGCCCGGCGGCGTGGCCGGCACCTGGCTGGCGCTGCTGATCAGCGACGCCGCCTTCCAGCGCGTCCTGGCCTTCCTGATGGTCGCCCTGACGCTGTGGACGCTCTTCTCGCGCCAGCAGGCGATCCTCGGGAACACGTCGACCACTCCCGAGCGGCGGCACCTCGCGGCGCTCGCCGTCGGCTTTTTCTTCGCCGGCGTCTACGCCGGCTTCGTGCAGGCGGGGGTGGGCTTCTTCTTCCTGGCGCTGACCACGGCCGCCGGCCTCGACATGGTGCGCGGCAACGCGGTCAAGGTGCTGGCGATGCTGTGCGTGACGGTGCTCGCCCTCGCCCTCTTCGCCTGGAACGGCCGCGTCGACTGGGAGCTCGGGATGGCCCTCGGGCTCGGCAACTTCGCCGGCGGCTTCCTGGGCGCCCGGCTCACCGTGCTCAAGGGTCACGCCTGGGTGCGCCGGGTGGTCATCGCGGCGGTCGTCGTCTTCGCGGTCAAGCTGTGGATGGACGCTTGACGTTCAGCTCAGAAGGGATCCGTAGACCTGAACAGATAAACCGTCAGGACCGCCGGCGCCAGGCACGGCAGCGCCTTGATGACGCCTTGGAGCAGCGGCGGCCACGTCATCACGCCTCCCATTGCGCCGCAAAGCTGGATCGCCAGCACCAGCAAGACGACGCCCACGGCTTCGTAACGCCTACCCGTTCCCGAGTCGGCGAGCCGCGCTTCGTTCCTGGCATGGGCCACCGCGAGGGCAAGAGCTTGCAGGGGCAACGCGAGGAGCATCGTGTGGTTCCAGACCATGGGCGTGGCGAGCAGCGTCGCGCTCGCCGCGAAACAGTAGAAACGCGCCGGCCCCAACCTCCGGCGGCGGGCCACGAAGACGCTCGCCGCGGCGATCACCGCGGCCACCAAAGAGAAGCGCAGCTCGAGGCCGAAGCAGTAGAGGACGTGATGGAGGGCCACGCTGCGCCACGGCGGAGGCCGGCCGTCATCCAGGGACAGCATGTCCTCGAAGTACGGCATCGGCAGGAGCAGCCCGGCCGCCAGTATCAGTGCCATGCCGCCGGCCACGAGATGACGCCTCCCGGCCTCACTCGGACGATGGGCCATCAGGAGGAGAACGGCGACCGGGCCGATCGGCTTGACGATCACGCTCGCAGCGAGCAGGGCGCCGGCAAGGATCGGCCGCGACCGCCACAGGAAGAGACCCAGCGTCAGCAATCCGATCGCCGCGAGCGACAGGTTGCCCCACAGGACGCCCATGCGCACCGCCGGCGCCAGGCAGACGTAGAGGGCCGCGACCAGCAGTCGGCGGCGCCAGGTCCATGGCATCCAGGCCAGCGCGCACCAGGCGATGACCGCCGTGCCGAGGAGGTTCGAAAAACGCAGCGCCGCCAGCAGCCAGGGCTCGCCGAGGTGTTCCAGAGCCCAGGCCCCCAGCAGAGCCAGGGTTGGGGTGTAGAAGTAGCTGAGCTGATAGGGCGACTCACCACGGCCGGCGAGCTCGAACGCGGCGAAGTAGACCCTCTCGTCCTCGATCGGCTCGGGCGACGCCACGGCGGCCAGGAAGCGCACCGCCAGGACCAGAACCAGGACCAGGACCGCCGCCGCGTGCCGTGCCGGGTGCTCGCGTCCCCAGCGGCGAAGGGCACCGGCGAGAAGCGCCGTCAAGACCGCCCGGCCGTGCATCGTCGTCCATCATAAGCGCTGGTCAGCCGCTTCCGGGGGGGTTCGGTTCGCCGGTTTCGGCGCCAAGTGCTCAGGGATCGGGTCACGCTTGGCGACTACGGGTCTTCCCAGGCGACGGGATCGCCCACCGCGATCTCGCCGCCTTCGAGCACCTCGCCGTAGACGCCGCCCCGCCACTGCGGATCGAGCGCCTCGCGCAGCCCCGGGACGGCCTCGTCCACCGCCCGGCAGGGACGCGTCTCGCCGTTGACGTAGATGCGGCTCTCGCCGATGCGCAGCACGCGGCCGCGGCTCTCGCGCAGGGCGAGGCCGCTGACCAGGAGGTTGGCCCGCCGTACGGTCGGGTCGAGATCGCGGCCGAGGGCGCGGCAGACGTCTTCCCACCGCTCGCGGGAGAGGATCGTGACCTGGCGCTTCATGCCCAGGTTGGCGTCGTCCTCGAGCCCCTTGCCGGCGATCAGGCGCGCCCGCCGGCGCTCGTCCATGGGTCCGCGCCGCACCCGCTTCACCCAGATCGCTTCGAGACGTCCACGCTCGAGGCCCCTGCCGTCGTCATCCGTCATCGCTGCCCTCATTCCCAGGGGACGTCCGGCATCCGCAGGCGCCCGACCTCGCCGCCGGCGAGCGCCGCGTCGAGGATCTCGTCGATGTCGTCGAGCGTCACGGCTCGGTACCAGCAGTTGTGCGGCCACACGCAAACCGTGATGCCCTGGCTGCAGTGCTTGAGGCAGCCCGTGCGCACCGTCATGACCCGGTCGCGGACGCCGCGCTCGCGGACCCGGTCCTTGAAGCGCCGGTAGACCTCGAGGCTGCCGCGCGGCAGGCAGCTCGGCTTCCGGGTCTCGGGCGCACGCTCGTTGGTGCAGACGAGGATCTGGAGCTGCGGCTTCGGCACGCGCGCATTGTACCCGGCCGGGTTTGCGTTATCCTAGACCATTCGAGAGACAGGGAGAGCCGTAGGAGACGAAGATGATCACGGAAACCCTGGAAGCGACGGCCGAATTCAGTGGGCGCGAGGAGCTGGTCTCCAGGCTCGACGAGGCCGTGCAGCGCGCATCGCTCGGCGAGGTCACGACCGCCGTCCGCAACACCCTCAGCGAGCTCATCCGCACGGGCGCCCTCAAACTGCCTGAAGCCGTCAAACGGCCCTGCTCCGAGCACTACGCCCGGCGACTCCTCTACCGCAGCCCCGACCACCAATACACCGTCATCGCCATGGTCTGGGGGCCCCGGCAGGGCACGCCGCTCCACGACCACGCGGGCGTCTGGTGCGTTGAGGGCGTGCTCGAAGGCGAGATCGACGTGACCCAATACGGCCTGGTCGAGGAAGAGGAGAACCGCTTCCACTTCGAGCCCCTCGGCACCGTGCGCGCCGGCATCGGCACCTCCGGCAGCCTCATCCCGCCCTTCGAGTACCACACCATCGCCAACGCCCGCAGCGACGCCAGCTCCGTGACCATCCACGTCTACGGCCAGGAGCTCGATCACTGTACCATCTTCGATGGCGGCGCGGGCGGCTGGTATGGGCGGCAGACCAAGAGCCTCTACTACCACTGAGCGGAGAAATCCCCCCTGGACGCGCCGTCGGACCGTTCCGACACGATCGTCTTTTCAAAAATTCTTGAAACTTCAGGAATCTTCGTGTACGCTCCTCGGCGATGAGCAGCGACCTCGACGCCGTCCGCCATGAATTCGTGCAGCTCTGGGGCGCCATGGCGCCCTTCTGGGGCATCTCGCCGACCACGGCGCGGGTCTATAGCTGGCTGCTCTCGCGCGCCGCCACGGCGGATACCGACGAGATCATGCACGGCCTCGAGCTGAGCCGCGGAGCGGTGAGCATGGCGTGCCGCGAGTTGCGCGACTGGGGGCTGATCTTCCCCGAGAAGGAGCCCGGCTCGCGGCGGGTGACCTACCGGCCGGCCACCGACCTCGAGAAGGTCATCCGCAGCATCGTGCAGACGCGCAAGCGCCGCGAGTGGGACCCGATCGTCGAGCGGCTGCGGGAGTGGCTGCCGCAGCTCGCCAGGGAAGACTCACCCGACGCGCTGATCTTCCGCGAGCGCCTCGAGTCGATGGCGGCCCTGGTGGCGCGCGCCGACGCCGTGATCGAGAGCTTCTTGAAAGGGGGGCTGGTGGGCCGCATCGGCCTCAAGATCCTGGCCAACGGGACCCCCGGCAAACGCCCGGGGTCCACCGACACGACGTCCACGAAGGAGAATCGATGAACGCCGCTGTGACTGCCCGAACGACCTCGGAACCGCCGGAGCTCGAAGAGCGGACGCCGCGACCACGGGCGAGCGGCTTGCCGGGCCGCGTCGACCTGCTCGGCCGCCTGGAGGGCATCAGCGCCGGCCGCGGCCTGGCCCGCCTGGCGCGGCGGCTCGCCGAGCTGATGGACTTCGTGGGGGCCGACATGGCGACCTTCGAAGACGAGTTCGCGCGCCTGCCGCGGCGCCCGGAGCTGCTGGTGGGCCGCGGCGCCAGCCACCTGCTCGAGCTTGGCGGCAAGCGCCTCAGGCCGATGTGCGTGGCCCTGGCCTCGCGCCTGGGCGAGGGCTTCGACGCCCGGGTGCTCGACGTCGCGGTGGCGGTGGAGCTGGTCCACAACGCCACGCTGCTCCACGACGACGTCGTCGACCACTCGGACACCCGCCGCGGCACCGCCACGGCGCGCGCCGTCTACGGCAACGCCGCCTCGATCTTCGCCGGCGACTGGCTGCTCGTGGAGGCCTTGCGGCGCATCGAGCGCTGCCGCCTGCCGGGGCTGATGGACGAGCTGCTCGACACGGTGGAGGAGATGATCTTCGCCGAGTCGGTGCAGCTCGAGAACCGCGGCCGCATCGCCACCGCGCGCGAGACCTACTTCCGGGTGGCGGAGGGCAAGACGGCGGCGCTCTTCCGCTGGGCGATGGCGGCGGGCGGGCGCGTGGGCGGGCTCGACGTGGCCGGCCGCGCGGCGATCGCCGCCTACGGCGCCCACCTCGGCGTGGCCTTCCAGGCGGTCGACGACCTGCTCGACCTGACCGGCGACGCGGCGCGCACCGGCAAGGCGGTGTTCAACGACTTGCGCGAGGGCAAGATGACCTACCCCGTGATCCTCGCCCTGGAGCGCGACGACGCCTTCCAGCCGCTGGTGGAGGAGATCCTCGCGACGCCCCACGACGCGCCGCTGGCCGACGTCACCGCGGGCCGGGTGATCCGCAGCCTGCGCCAGACCCGGGCGGTGGAGGACTGCCTCGAGCTGGCGCGCCGGTACTCGGCGGGCGCCGTCGCCTGCCTCGCGCCCTTCCCGCAGTGCCGCGCCACCCGCGCCCTGGCGACGGTGGCCGAAGCGCTGGTGGACCGCGACCTCTGAGGACGTGCGATGCCGATCTCCGCCATGTCCTCCTTCGACGACTCTCCCCGGCCCGCCGCGGACGGCGTCCGCGGCGGCTCGGGCGCCATGTTCGACCGCATCGCCCGCCGCTACGACCTATTGAACCGGCTGAGCTCCTTCGGCCGCGACCGGGCGTGGCGCCGCACCGCGGTCGCCGCCCTCGATCTGGCGCCCGGCCACCGCGTGCTCGACCTCGCCACCGGCACCGCCGACGTGGCGCTGGAGGTCCTGCGCCAGCAGCCGGCGGCCACGGTCGTCGGGATCGACCCCTCGGCCGGGATGCTCGAGGTCGCCCGCCGCAAGGTCGCGGCCGCCGGCCTCGCCGGCCGCGTGGAGCTGGGCCACGGCGACGCCGAAGCCCTGCCGCTCGCCGACGCCTCGGTCGACGGCGTGATCATCGCCTTCGGCATCCGCAACGTGCCTGACCGCGAGCGCGCCCTGCGCGAGATGGCGCGGGTCACCCGCCGCCAGGGCCGCATCGTGATCCTCGAGCTCAGCGAACCGCGCTCCGGGCTGCTGGCGCCCCTGGCGCGCTTCCACATCCACCACGTGGTGCCGCGGCTCGGCGCCTGGCTCTCGGGCGGCCGCGAGTACCGCTACCTCGAGAGCTCGATCGCCGCCTTCCCGGAGCCGCGCGAGCTCGCCGACCTCATGCGGCGCTGCGGCTGCGCGGTGCGGCTGATCCGTCCGCTGACGTTCGGGGCCTGCTGTCTCTACGTGTCACAGCCGGCGAACGTGGCACAGCCGGCGAACGTGGCACAGCCGGCGGAGGTAACGTCATGAGCCTGTCGCCGGTGGCCACCCGCGAGAGCGCCGCCCTCGAGCGCCCGGGGACGACGCGGCGCGACTTCGTGGCCCGCGCGCTCGCCGGTCACGCCGGCGACGAGCGCACCCTCGTCGTCACCGTGCAGGCGCCGCGCGCCCATCCCGAGGGCCTGTTGCGCCTGCCCGGACGGTCGCTGGGCTTCCTCTGGGTGCCGCCGTCCGACCTCGGAAAGTGCCACGCGTTCGCCGGCGTCGGCGCCGTCCACCGGCTCGACCTCGACGGCCCCGGGCGCTTCGCCGACCTGCGCCGGCGGGCGGACGAGCTATGGCGCCGGGTGGTGACCGCGTCGGCGCCGGGCTGCGACGCGCCGCGCCCGCGGCTCTTCGGCGGCTTCGCCTTCGACGTCGGCGCGGCGAGCCGCGAGCCGTGGCGCGACTTCGGCGACGGCTGCTTCACCCTGCCGCGCCTGCTCTACGCCTGCCGCGGCGACGGGGCCTCCCTGAGCCTCGCCGCCGGCGGCCGGGAGCTCGTGCGCGGCGCCGACCGCGACCGTCTGCTCGACGAGCTCGAAGCGGCGGCGCTGGAGCTCGATCTCGACGCCGTGGCGCCGCGTGCGCTGCCGGCGATCGCGGCCATCGAGCCGTCGGACGCCGGCTGGACCGAGGAGATCGAAGCCATCCGCGCCGCCATCGCCGCCGGCCGCTGCGAGAAGATCGTGGCGGCACGGCCCTCGCGGGTCGAGTTCGCGGCGCCGCTCGACACGGTGGACGTGCTGCTGCGCCTCGCGCGCGGGCTGCGCGCCTCGACCCGCTTCGCCTTCTGCCGCGAGCGCTCGGCCTTCCTCGGCGCCACGCCGGAGCGGCTGATCGCCCGCCGCGGCCTGGAGATCGAGACCGAGGCGCTGGCGGGCTCGATCGCCACCGGCGCCGAGCACGCCGCGCGGCTGCTCGGAAGCGGCAAGGACCAGCGCGAGCACCGGCTCGTGGTCGACGCCATCGTCCGCCGCCTGGCGCCGCTGTGCGCGCGATTCGAGGCGGCGCCGGAGCCGCGGGTGCGGGAGCTGCGCGAGGTGCTCCACCTGCACACCCCCATCCACGGCACGCTGGCGGCGCCTCGCCACGTGCTCGAGCTCGTCGAGAGCCTCCACCCGACGCCGGCGGTCGGCGGCGTGCCCACCGCCGCGGCCATGCGCTGGATCGCCGAGCACGAGAGCGACGAGCGCGGCTGGTACGCGGCCCCGGTGGGCTGGTTCGACGCCGCCGGCGACGGCGAGTTCGCGGTGGCCCTGCGCTCCTGCGTGCTGCGCGGCCGCGAGGCCTACCTCTACGCCGGCGCCGGCATCATGCGCGACTCGGACCCGGAGCTCGAGCGCCGCGAGACCGAGCTCAAGAAGCAGGCCCTGCTGCGGGCGTTGGGGGCGTGAGATTGCGGAACCCTCACCCCCAACCCCTCTCCCAGGGGGAGAGGGGAGCCGGAAGGGAGCACGGAATGTCGAGGACGACGAAGGTCTCATCTCCCCCTCTCCCCCTGGGAGAGGGGGCCGGGGGGTGAGGGTTCCGGCCGTGCGCAATCTCCAGGACGAACGGGCGCGGCTGCTGATCGCCAGCCTGGCCGACGCCGGCGTCACCGACGGCGTCCTCAGCCCGGGCTCGCGCTCCACGCCCTTCGTCCTGGCGGCGGCCCGCCACGGCGCTCTGCGCTGCTTCGACGTCGTCGACGAGCGCTCCGCCGCCTACTTCGCGCTCGGGCAGGCGCGGGTCACCGGCCGTCCCACGCTGCTGATCTGCACCTCGGGCACCGCCGGCGCCAACTACCTGCCGGCGGTGATCGAGGCGGAGGCGTCGTATCTGCCGCTCGTCGTGCTCACGGCGGACCGGCCGGCGGACCTGACGGGCTGCGGCGCCAACCAGACCGTCGACCAGCTCAAGCTCTACGGCGACCACGTGCGCCGTTTCTTCGACCTCGGCCCGGGCGGCGGCTCGCCGCGCGCCCTGCGGGCGCTGCGGCGCACGGCGGCCCAGGCCGTGGCCGTGGCCCTCTTCCCCGAGCCCGGACCGGTCCACCTCAACGCGCGGGCGGCCAAGCCCCTCGAGCCCCAGGAGCCGGCCACCGAGGACGAGAGACGGCTTCACGACGACGTCGACGCGCTCATCGGGCGTCCGCCGGCGGTGGCGGTTCCGCGCCTCTTTCCGGACCCCGGCGCCCTCGGCGATCTCGCCGCGGCGTGCCGGGCGGCCGAGCGCGGCTGGATCGTCGCCGGGCCGGCGCCTTTGGCGCAAGCCGCCGACGCGCCGGCGGTCGTCGAGCTGGCGCGCCGCACCGGCTATCCCGTCCTCGCCGACGCCGCGAGCCAGCTTCGCTACCGGGGGACGCGGGACGACGACGTCTTCGTCGACGCCTTCGGCCTGCTGCTCGGCGACGACGCCTTCCGCCGCGCCCATCGGCCGGACCTGATCGTCCAGATCGGCCGGGCGCCGACGGCGCCGTCCTGGGACAAGGCCCTCGGCGAGCTCGCCGGCGTCGAGCACTGGCTCCTCGGCCCCCACGGCTGGAACGACCCGCAGTCGACGGCGACCCGGCGGCTGATCGCCGAGGCGGGTCCGGCGCTCTCGCGGCTCGTCGAGCTGCTCGAGCCGGGGACGGCGTCGTCCGCCTGGAGACAGGCTTTCCGCGACGCCGAGCGGCGCGCTCAGCAGCTCATCGACGAGGAGCTGGCCGGCGACGAGCTCTCCGAAGGCGCGGTGGCGCGCCAGGTGGTCGAGGGCCTGCCGGCGGCCGGCCTGCTGGCGGTGGGCAACAGCCTGCCGATCCGCGAGGTGGACGTCTACGCCCGCGGCGGTCGGCCCGAGCTGCTGGTGGCGTCGCAGCGGGGAGCGAGCGGCATCGACGGGGTGACGTCGGGTGCGTTCGGCGCCGCCGTCGCCGCCGGGCGGCCGGCCGCGCTCCTGACCGGCGACGTCGCCTTCCTGCACGACCTCTCGGGGCTGTGGGCGGCGCGTCACGTCACGACGCCGTTCGCCCTCGTCGTCGTCCAGAACCGCGGCGGACGCATCTTCGAGATGCTGCCGCTGGCGGACCACCCGGCGTCGCGGGGCGAGGTCTTCGACCACTGGCTGACGCCCCACGTGTACGACCTCGCGCACGCCGCCGCGCTCTTCGGCCTGCCGTTCGCGCGGGCGTCGACGCGCGGCGCCCTCGCGGAGGGATTGCGGGAGGCGCTGGCGCGTCCCGGCGTCACGGTGATCGAGGCGGTGGTGCCGCCGAGCGGGGCGGCCGAGCAGAGCCGCCGGCTGGCGAAGCAGCTAGCGGACGCCTTCGGCGCTGGCACCACGGAGGATGTATACTGAGGCGATGAGCGCAACGGATCTGCTCCATCAAGCGCGTCGCCGGCTGGAGACCTTGACGCCCGAGCGTCTCAAGGTCGCTGACGATTTCCTCGCGTACCTTGCGGACCGCGAGTCCGACGAAGCGACCGCCGAGCTGCTGGCCCTGCCAGGCTTCCTGGACGGCCTCCGTGAGGCTGAACAGGAAGTCGCGGCCGGCCGCTTCACGCCGGTGGAAGAGCTCCGCCGCAGAAACTGATGTACCGAGTCGTCCTGTCCGACGCGGCACGTCGCTTCTACGAGAAGGCGGACGCGAGCCTCCAACGAAGGCTCGACCGTTGCTTCCAGGTTCTCGCCAAGAGTCCCCGGTCGCACCCCAACATCAAACCCCTGAAGGGTGAACTGAAAGGTTACTTTCGCTATCGAGTAGGCGCCTATCGCGTCATCTATCGCGTCGAGGACGATCGAATGGTGGTCTTGGTCGTGATGATAGTTCATCGAGGTGGTGCCTATTCGTGACGGTTGCGGTGGTGCCGCTGAGCGGGGCGGCGGAGCACGCCGGTCGAAGAACTCCGCCTCGCGTTCTGATCTCGAGAGTGCGGAATTATTTCCCTCCGATGGATGTTGATTTGAGGGTCGACCTGACCACGACGGCGGCTCCCGTGCCCGTCGGGCGAGCCGGTAAACGGCGGATTCGGACGCCGCAACGGCAGCCGTACCGAGCCTGAAGGCGATCGAATTCCGCGCAACGCACCTGCCCCACCACTGACGGCGATCACCAGCGCGCAACGCGCTCGCCCCGGCACTGACGGCGATCGGTTTCCGCGCAACGTAGACGTTCCGGCGGCGAAGAGCGTTTCCGGCGGGATCTTCATCCCTCCGCCATCTGAAGAGCCGTCCGCCCGCCCAACCCACCACCAGCGACCACTGAAGAGCATCCGCGATCGCAAGAGCGTCCGCGAACGCCACCGGCGAGCGTTCGCGCTCGCAAATGGATGCCTGCGCGTGATCGAAGAGCATTCCCATCGTCAAATCCCCTTCGGTCTCGGATCAAGCGCATTTCTGCGCGCCGCCGCCGCTTCATTCCCCGCTCGGAGCGCCCTTCCGTCCTCCCCCTCGGCGTCGCGAGCGATCGAAGGCCGATCCGGCTTCGCCACCTCACGCTCAGCGATGTTCCAAAGGCAACAAGAAAGGCCCCACGGACGAATCCCTGGGGCCGGGTGGACAGGATCGGCTCAGCTCGCCGCTGAGCCGGGCTTGGCGGACCGGTACGGACGGCACTGCCGGAGCAGACGGGACAGGTCGCGTCGACCCGCCTGCCGACATGCCGCCTTGAGGACCTTGACGAGCGCGGCGCACGTGTCGCCGAAGTACGCCATCGCCTGCTGCTTGACGGCGAGCCTCTCCCGCGCCGGCGGTCAACGGCATCCCGAGGTCAGTGGGCGGTCGGCCCCAAGACCTCGATCACCGTAGCCCTAGCCGCGAAGATCTGGTATGATTCTCTCCCGCTGAGCCTCGCGGAGATGGTCGCCGAGGGCGTGAAGTGCTGCTAGCGGTGCCGGAAAGCGATTCCGCAGCGGCCCGTAGGCTTCGTTCGACTCTGGCGTGCGACGCGGCGGAGGTCACAACGTGGGGGCCATTCGCCATGTATCTAAACCTCAGGAGTTGGGTCAAGCAAGATAAGGATCAACTATGTCGACCAAAGTGCAGTACTCCTATAGGCCACTTGTCTCCAGCAGCGATCCTGCATTCGATCGGTTTTTTGAGATCTATTTGGAATCAATGCCCCTCCGCGAACGAAAGCCCAAGTCACAGATTGCTGCAATGACGGCAAGGCATGATTACAGAATACTCTTGCTAGAGGGCGACGGTGCGGTAATTGGATTCAGTATGGTCTTCGCCCCAGCTAGCGAGTCGTTCTGCCTTCTGGAGTATATGGCAATGCACCAAGCTCACCGAAATTTGGGTTTGGGCAAGGAGCTGTTTCTACGCACCTTCCATTCTATAAGTGAGACTGTTCATGGTCTTCTGGAGGTGGATTCCGACCGCGAACAATCTACTGACCAAGAGATCAGGAGAAGGAGACAGAACTTCTACAGGAGACTTGGTTGCCTCCGAATTGACGGACTTCCTTACGAGCTGCCATTGCCCGGGGAAGGCCCACCTCCAAAGATGGACCTCCTCCTCTATCGGTCCGATCGATCGCGGACTGTTATGAAGCATGACTTGGAGCACTGGTTAAAGGTAGTATACCACCAAGTCTACGATTGTTCACCTGACGACCCCAGGATTGTCCGTATGCTGGAGGGCGTTGACGATCCCGTAAGGCTTGTGTGAGTGACACGCAAACTCCCGGAGGTACACGAAATGGACACCTTATTTCACCCTGACTATTCGAACATGTGGACTGCTCTTGGAGCTCTTTCCCAAGGCCTTGCCTCGATCATGGCGATTGCTGCTTTGTTCTACTCCATGACGACCTTCAGAAAGTCTCTTCAGACGTCGCACTACACTGAGTTGGACGCAATCTATTTTGATCTCTTGAAGATCGCATTGGAGAAACCACATCTAGATAAGCCGGTGTCAAAACGGACCGACAAACAGAAGGTTGAATATGATATCTACGCCTTTATGATTTGGAATTTCCTTGAGACGATCTACGATCGCTGTGAGGAGAATAGACACCTGTGTGCTACGTGGTATCCGATCCTCAGCTTCGAGAGCATGAAGAACAGAGATTGGTTCGACCGGCCAGATAACAAGTGTAAATTCAAAGACGGATTTCATGAGTTCATCCAGAGAGCAGGTTTCGCGAAAAACTCGACGAGTAGCTCGTAACGACTCTTCGCTCGCGATCGAAGGCCGATCCGGTTCGCCAGCCCCCGTTCAGCGAGGTTCCAACGGACAAAGAAAGGGCCCCACGGACGAAGCCGTGGGGCCGGGTTGGACAGGATTGGCTCAGCTTGCCGCTGAGCCGGGCTTGGCGGACCGGTACGGACGGCACTGCCGGAGCAGACGGGACAGGTCGCGTCGACCCGCCAGCCGGCATGCCGCCTCGAGCACCTTGACGAGCGCGCCGCACGTGTCGCCGAAGGACTCCATCGCCTGCTGCTTGGCGGCAAGCGTCTCCTGCGCTTGCGCCGTTTCGCGGCCGATGTGGTCGACGGCGAGGCGCAAGCGCCGAGCCGCCGGCTCCAGGACCTCGATCACCGCTGCCCGCGACACTCCGCGCGAAGCGAAGCGGGCGGGAGGCAGCTCGAGGCCGCGGTCGCCGAGCCGGTCGAGGACGTGCTTCGCTTGCCGGAGGAGCGCGAGCGGGTGTTGCAGGATCCGCCGCTCGAATCCCGCCTCCTCCGCCTTCCGTTTGCCGAAGTTCGCGCGGAAAAGGTAGCGCAGGTCGAAGAGCATCTCGCGCAGCGCCTTGGCGACCTCGTCGCGCTCGTCGCGGTATTGACCGTCGTCGGCGAGCTCGCCGAGGTGGTTCGTCTCGGCGTCGAGGAGCTCCTGGACGATGCGCCGCAGCCGCGCTAGCAGACCGTCGATCACCCCTACCAGGCCGGTCGCCGTGCGTTCCTCGTCGAGCTCTTGCCGGAAGACCTTGGCGAGCGCGTCGACGGGCGGTGGGTGAGGACGAAGCTCTCGAGACGGGCGAGCTTGCTCTGGCACGCCGTGACCATCTTCGAGATTTTGGTGACAGCCATCTGGATCACCTCCTTTCTTCTCGTTTGGTGGTTTGCGTTCTGGGTGTCCCCGGACGCCGAGCACGAGAGCGACGAGCGCGGCTGGTACGCGGCCCCGGTGGGCTGGTTCGACGCCGCCGGCGACGGCGAGTTCGCGGTGGCCCTGCGCTCCTGCGTGCTGCGCGGCCGCGAGGCCTACCTCTACGCCGGCGCCGGCATCATGCGCGACTCGGACCCGGAGCTCGAGCGCCGCGAGACCGAGCTCAAGAAGCAGGCCCTGCTGCGGGCGCTCGGGGCCTGAGGGGCGGCGCGTGCGCAATCTCCAGGACGAACGGGCGCGGCTACTGATCGCCAGCCTGGCCGACGCCGGCGTCACCGACGCCGGCCTCAGCCCGGGCTCGCGCTCCACGCCCTTCGTCCTGGCGGCGGCCCGCCACGGCGCTCTGCGCTGCTTCGACGTCGTGGACGAGCGCTCCGCCGCCTACTTCGCGCTCGGGCAGGCGCGGGTCACCGGCCGTCCCACGCTGCTGATCTGCACCGACCTCTCGGGGCTGTGGGCGGCGCGTCACGTCACGACGCCGTTCGCCCTCGTCGTCGTCCAGAACCGCGGCGGACGCATCTTCGAGATGCTGCCGCTGGCGGACCACCCGGCGTCGCGGGGCGAGGTCTTCGACCACTGGCTGACGCCCCACGTGTACGACCTCGCGCACGCCGCCGCGCTCTTCGGCCTGCCGTTCGCGCGGGCGTCGACGCGCGGCGCCCTCGCGGAGGCGCTGCGGGAGACGCTCGGGCGTCCCGGCGTGACGGTGATCGAGGCGGTGGTGCCGCCGAGCGGGGCGGCGGAGCAGAACCGGCGGCTGGGGGAGCGCCTCCGGGAGTCGGCGACCGGCGGGACCGGGTGAATAGCGGCCTGCAGCATCCTGCCGGAGATTCCGGGCGATCCCGGAACTAGAGTGCAGGCTCTGCAAGGTGTTCCGGGAATCAGCGTCTAACCGATACCGGCTCTGTGGAACCGGTCAAGCGAATCGCTCGGAAGGAGGCAACCGGCCGCGTCATTTTGGCGCTAAAAGGACACGTTGCGCCGTAGCGAAACCCGGGGTAGTTTGTCGCCGGATGCCCGGAGGAACCATGGACGCCCGCAACAGCTCTCCCGCCCTGGCCCTGGCGCTGATCCTGACGGCGGCGTGTACGGCCGTGCCGCGGCCGGAAACGGGTGCCGCCCCGGCGTCGCCGCCTCCGACGACGCCGGCCGTCGAGGCACCGTCGGAGCAAGAGGCACCGTCGGAGCCGGAGTCCGTCGTCCCCGAGCCGCTGGCGGAGCGCTTCTGCGCCGCCGTCCACACCCTGCAGGCCGAGCGCCGGAAGGCGTGCTGCGGGACGGCGGCGGAGAGCCTGGCCGAGGTCTGCGTACGCCACCTCTCGCCGGCGCTGCGCCGCGGCACCGTGACGCTCGACGCCGCCGCGGTCGACCGCTGCGCGGCCGACACCGCGGTCGAGCTCGAAGGCTGCGGCTGGGTGAGGCCCCTGCTGCCGAAGCCGGCGGCGGCGTGCGCCGGGCTGCTGCAAGGGACGCTGGCCGCGGGCAGCGCCTGCGCCTCGTCGCTCGAGTGCGCCGACGGCCTCTACTGCCGCGGGCTGTCGCAGGAAGGTCCGGGGCGGTGCGCCGCCCCCGCCGCCGCGCGCGCGCCCTGCGAGGCTCCGGCCGACAACCTCGCCGCCTTCACCGCGTCGCGCGGCGATCCGCGCCACCGCGAGTGCGACGGCCAGTGCGTGAGGGGCCGGTGCCTGCCCTTCGCCGCCGCCGGCGAGCCGTGCAGCGGCCGCGCGTCCTGCCGTCCCGGGCTCAACTGCCTCGACGGCCGCTGCGCCGACCGCCCATTGCCGGCGATCGGCGAGCCCTGCGCCGGCGGCGCGGGCTGCGGCGACGGCTACTGTCGCGACGGCGTCTGCGCGCCGGTCAAGGAGCGCGGCGAGCCCTGCCGCCTGCCCTTCGAGTGCCGCGCCATGGCCTGCGAGAAGCCCGCCGGATCGACGGACGGCGTTTGCGGCGACCCGTGCGGCGCCGCTTCAGGGAGCCGGTAGCTCGAAGGTGAGCGACGCCCAGTAGCTCTCCCAGTCCACGCCGGCACCGGCCTCGGCGCGGACCATGTGCACCGCCTTGACCAGCCACGCCCCCGGGCGCTCGAGCCGCAGCTCCACCCGGCCGGCGGCGTCGCTGCGCGCGGTGAGCCGTGCGTCCGGGTCCTCGCGCAACAAGCCGACCACCAGCGCGTTCGCCACCGGCTCGCCGCGGAAGACCACGCGGAACGACAGCCACCCGCCGGCGCGCGCCGCGCAGAGGTCGGACTCGGCGACGATCTCGACCGCGAGACCGGCCGCCGCCGGCGCGCCCGCGGCAAGCTCGTCGCCGGCGCACACGAGCGACTTGGCGCCGCGGAAGAACGCCTCCTTGGCGTTCTTCCCGCTCTCGCCGAGCTGCTCCCGCCGGCCGACGATGGCCTCGAGGCCCTCCTCGCGGAGATAGGCATGGAAGGCTTCCGGCTGCAGCTCGACGAACGAGGCCCGGCTCTCGTAGACGAGCCAGTGAGGCCCCGCCGACGCCGGCGTCATCTCTCCCGCCGGGTCCATCCCGTAGCGACCCGGCAGCGCCACCTCCTCGCCGTGGTTCACGACGGCGAAGCGCTCGATCAGCGACGGGTTCCGGGGCACCGGATCGCCGGCGAAGTGCTCGCCCACGCGGAGGTAGACCTGGACCGGCGTCCCCAAAGCCGGGCGGAACGTCGACGGCTCGATCCAGAAGTCGTGGCCGAAGACCGGACGAGCGAGAAAGGCCACGGTGAGGGCAAAGGTCAGGCGCAGATACATGACGATCCTTTCGCGGTCGTAGGGAACCCTCACCCCCCAAACCCCCCTCTCCCAGAGGGGAGAGGGTTGCGGGCGCACGCCGTGCGCCCCTACACCCCTCTCCCTCTGGGAGAGGGGACGGGGGTGAGGGTTCTTCTCAGGGCGACTCGGCGCCGTGCCCTTCCAGCAGACCCTGGTGGGGCGCCGGCACGAACGGGAACTCCGTCAGGAAGTCCTTGTCGTTGCCGCTGACGCCGTCGCCGGCGCCGGCGGCCGGGTTGCCGGCGACGATCAGGCTGATCAGAACGTCGCTGACGTCGACCTGCTCCTGGTTGGGTGCCGCGCCGCCTTGCAGCGAGCGGCCGTTGGGGAACTGCGAGTCGATGGCCGCGTCGAGGGTGATCACGTCGCCGGTGAAGCCGTCGGCCACCGGAATCGGGCGGCCGAGGTTGATGGCGTTGATGATGTCGAGACGCGGGCCCTTGAGCCCGGCGGCGTCGGGGTCGATGCCGAGGGCCGCGTAGATGCCGAGCAGCTCGGCGTCGCGCACCAGCACCGGAAAGAGGATGTCGGCGCCGATCCGGCTCACGTCGCGGTACGGGTTCGAGCGCAGGTAGGCCGTCTGCCGCGCCGTCCCGACCAGGCCGGCGTTGACCAGCGGCAGGGCCTGGCGCCCGACTTGCCGCCACGGGCCCACGTAGCGGTAGCCGGTCACCACGTCGTTGCGGTCGACGATCTGCGTCTCGCGGCGCGAAACGCCGAACCAGATGCGCAGCAGGCTGTCCGTCGAGCTGGCGTCCAGCACGCCGTTGTGCGGGATGCCGTTCGGGAACAGGTCGCTGGTGGGGATCTCGAGGGCGACGGTGAACACGTTGAAGCCCGCGAACACGTCCTCGCAGGCCGTGGTGCGGGCCCCGGCGATGCCGAACAGACCGTCCGCGCACAGGTTCACCAGGTCGAAGATTCCTTTCTCGTCGAGGTAGAACGGATCGTCGCGCTGGCCGGCGAATGCCCGTCCGCCGTTCGCCAGGTCATGGATGAAGGTCGCCGCGAAGGCGTCGTCGTACAGGCCGTCCTCGCGGCTCGAGGGATTGCCTGAGTCGTAGCCCTCGTAGGGGCCGAGACCGAAGACCAACCGATCCGTCTGCGGGCCGTGGTTGTTCGGGGCCACGGCCATGCCCCTGCCGAGGTTGGTCCGCCTGCGCGGAGAGAAATCGATGCGGGAGACGTCGAAGGTCTCGCTGGCGCCGGTGAGCTGCCACAGCAGCTCGTTGCCGCCCAGGGGCGGATCCCCGGGGCCGGGGGCGCCGTCCACGGGCGCGGATTTGCGGAACTCGACGCGGTAGACCGCCACGTCTGCCAGGCTTTCGCCCTTGCCGATGCGGAACTCGTAGCGGTAGTTGTCGCAGGCGCGCAGGCCCTGGTTGCCTTGCCCGGGCTCGTGCAGGGGCAGGAAGTTGGCGATGAGGTAGAGCTTGTCGTGGGCACCCGGCGACACCCAGGCGTAGATGTCCGTGGTGTCGGCGCACGGCTCGTTGAGAACCGCCAGCGCCTCGCGGTGGCTCGAGGCTCCGGCCGAGAGGGCGCCGAGCAGGGCCAGCGGCGCCAGGAAGAACAGGGATCGTGAGCTCATGTTGGACCTCCGTAGTGGATCCGCCGTCCGTAAAGATCCGCGGTGACGGACCCGGTTTGAAAAGCGAACTCGCGGAGGGCGAAAGAGCAACCGCTGTGCCAGGCACGGGACACGGTTTTTTGCACACAGGCCACGATCCGTCGCGCCGCCGTCTCATCCGGAGGCGAGACGCGGTGCGACGGATCGAGACGGAATGAGACGCCGGCGCCGCGCTCAGCCGCCGCACTCGCCGTCGTGGTCCAGGGCGACGCCGGCGCGCAGCCGCTCGCAGTCGTTGCCGTAGGTCACCCCGTCGCAGCCGCAGACCGGCGCGAAGATCTCCGGGCAAACGTCGGGACGCGGCACGCAGGTCCCCTGGTGATCGGCGAAGCCGCACTGGCCCGGGGGGAAGTCGCAGATCGCCTCGCCCGGGCAGCCGACGCCGGCGAAGCCGCCGCACTTCGGCTCGGCCGGAAAGGCCGCCACGTCGCCGAGGCTCGCGAACTGGCCGCCGGGATTGAAGTAGACCCGTTGGGCGCCGGTCAGGACGTCGGTGACGGTGATCGTGAACTCGACGTTGCTGAGCGAGCCGTAGAAGACCCAGAAGTGGCCGTTGATCGCGCGGCCGTCGAGCACCTTGAGCATGATCTCGGCGTTGCCGCGGCCGAAGAACCAGAAGTAGCCGGTCTCGAAGGTGAGCTTCACGGACCTGCCCACGCCGGTGTTGCCCCGGAAGTCACGCCACCGCACCTGGGCCCGGTAGCGTCCGCCCTGGAGACAGAGCAGCTCGCCTTCGAGGAAGCAGACGTCGTCGGCGACGCCGTGGTCCGGGAGCACGGGGGCGAAGACCCCCTGCGCGGGAAGCGCGGCCGGGAGCAACGTGAAGGGGAGGACGACCAGGAAGACGATGACTGCGAGCTGACGACCCATGGGAGTCTCCTTTCCCTGAGATTATAGACTCACGGCGTGCCGCCGCGCTTCGACACCGCCGCCCGCGTCCTCAAGCTGGCCGTCGCCGACCTCCTCGACGCGCAGCTCCTGCGTTCGATCGGCTTCGCCAACCGCGGCGGCTACGAGCGCATGTGGCTCGGCCAGGCGATCCACAGCCGCTATCAGGAGCAGGCCCTCGAGGCGGACCCGACCTACCGCCGCGAGGTGACGGTGGAGCACAGCTTCGAGCACCGCGGCTGGCAGGTGACGATCCACGGCCGCGTCGACGGGCTGCGCCGCGACGGCGACGGCGCCCTGGTGGTCGAGGAGATCAAGTCGGTGCGCCGCGGCGCCCAGCTCTCGCCCGCCATGCGCGAGATCTACGAGCGCCAGGCCGCCCTCTACGTGTGGCTGCTCTCGCAAAACGAGGAAGGGGAGGTGCGGGCCGAGCTGGTGCTGATCGAGATCGGCGCCGACGGCCTCCAGCGCGAGCAGGTGGACGTCAACGTCAAAGGCGTCGACGCGGCCGTGCGCCGGCGCCTGAACGGCCTGATCCGCGCTCACCGCGAGCAGCAGCAGGCGCGCAAGAAGCGCCGCTCGGCGGCCGGCGAGCTGGCCTTCCCCTACGCCGAGATCCGTCCCGGACAGCAGCAGATCATCGACGCCGTGGGCGCCGCGGTGGCGGGGCGCGAGCACCTGCTGCTCGAGGCCCCCACCGGCCTCGGCAAGACCGTGGCCGCCCTCTACCCGGCCCTGCGCCACGCCCTGGCCGAGGACCGGCGGGTGTTCGTGCTCACCGCCAAGACTTTGCAGCAGGAAATGGCCATGCGGGTGCTCGAGCTATTGAACCAGGAGGACGCCTTCCACTCCCTGCGCCTCAAGGCCAAGGCCAAGATGTGCGCCAACGACCAGGTGCTCTGCCACGAGGAGTACTGCGACTACGCCCGCGACTACTACCTGAAGCTGCAGCAGAGCGGCGTGACCCAGAAGCTCTTGGGCGCCTTTTCCACCCTCCTGCCCGACGACGTCTTCGCCTACGCCCGCCGCGCCGAGGTCTGCCCGTTCGAGGTCAGCCTCGAGCTCAGCGGACGGGTGCAGGTCACCGTCTGCGACTACAACTACGCCTTCGACCCTTACGTGTCGCTGACCGACTTCTCGGCCGAGGCCGACCTCGCGGGCACCATCCTGGTGGTCGACGAGATCCACAACCTGGTGGAGCGCGGGCGGCGCTACTACAGCCCGCAGCTCTCGAGCGCGCGGGCGCGGCAGGCGGCCGACGCGGCGGTGCGCGGCGCGGCGCCGATCCACGGCGAGATCGCCGGCCTCTGCTACGGCCTCGAGCGGCTCCTGGTCGAGACGGTTCAAGATCTGCAGCCGGCGGGAGGCGAGACGGTCTGGGCGCTCGAGCAGGCCCTGCCCGAGGACGAGCTGTGGCGCCTGCGCCCCCGTCTCGACCAGGCCTTCGTGGAGTACCTCGAGTACCGCCGCGAGACCAGGACGCTGTCGGCCAACGACCTCTTCGTGGACCTCTACTTCGACTTCCTCAAGTTCCTGAACGCGCTGCTGCTCTCCGACCACGCCTTCAGCCAGTTCCTCGAGCGCCAGGGCGAGGACCACCTCTTCCGCGTCCTGTGCAAGGACCCGAGCCGTTTCCTGGGCGAGAAGATCAACCGCTGCCAGTCGGTGATCGGGCTCTCGGCGACGCTGTCGCCGTTCGAGTTCTACCGCGATCTGCTGGGCTTCGAGCCGGCGCGCACGGTGCCGCTGCGGGTGGCCAACCCCTTCCCGCCGGAGAACCGCCAGGTGGTCATCGACGCCAGCGTGGGCACCACCTGGCGCGAGCGGCCGACCTACTACCCGCGCATCGCCGAGCGCCTGGCGGCTTTCGCCGACGCGGTGCCGGGCAACTGCCTGGCGCTCTTTCCGAGCTATCAATTCCTCGCCGAGGTGGCCTCGCGCATGCGGCCCGAGAAGAAGCGCGTGCTGGTGCAGACCTCGGCCGACGGCGACCAGCAGCGCGAGCGCATCCTCGAGACGCTGCGCACGTCGATCTTCGGCGACGTGCTGCTGCTGGCGGTGGCCGGCGGAGTGTTCGCCGAGGGCGTCGACTATCCGGGACGGATGCTCAAGGCGGTGGCGGTGGTGGGGCCGTGCCTGCCGGCGGTGACGCTCGACCAGCAGCTCCTCCAGAGCTACTACGAGGAGCGCTTCGAGCGCGGCTTCGAATACGCCTTCGTCGTCCCCGGGATGACGCGGGTGGTGCAGGCGGCGGGCCGCCTGATCCGCTCGGCCGACGACACCGGCGTCATCGCGCTCTTCGACCGGCGCTTCATGCGCCGTCCCTACGTGGCGCACCTGCCCGGCGATTGGGTGCCCGAGGGCGGCGTGCGCCGGATGGCCGGAGATCCGGGGCGGGTGGCCAGGACCTTCTTCGTGGAGCCGCCGGAGTCGGCATGAGCAGGAAGCTCAAGCCCAAGTGCTGCGAGAGCTTCAAAGAGGGGAAGAAGTTCTGCAAGGACTGTCCTCGGAAGGCGCGTCTCGGCAAGGGGGAGCGCAAGACGCTCCTCGCCAAGTACCGGGCCAAGAAGAGCTCGTAGGGGCCGGCGGAGACGCCGAAAACAGGCGCATGGCCCCCGACGCCCGCCGCGTCGACGCGATGATGCGGAAGCCGGCGCGCTCGACTTCGGCCTCGGTGTCGCGGTTGGGCCGGCAGCCGCCGGTGAGCCACGTCCAGGCAGGCTGGGCGACGTCTTGCACGCGGGCGAGCAGGCGATTGCGGTGGCGCACGTGCTCCAGCATGCGCAGCGTGCCGCCGGGCCGCAGCACGCGGCCGAGCTCGGCGAGGCCATGGCGGGGGTCGTCGACGCTGCAGAAGACGAGGCTCGAGACGACGGTGTCGAACGTGCCGCCGCGAAACGGCAGCGCCTCGGCCCGCGCCATGGCCAGCGGCACGTCCGGGGCGCGCCGGCGGGCGGCGCGCAGCACCGCGTAGTCCGGGTCGACGGCGACTGGGCGGCAGCCGTCGGCGTAGAGGGGCAGGTTGAGTCCCGTGCCGCAGCCCACCTCGAGCACGCGGCCGCCCGCGGCCGCCACCAGCCGCCGGCGCCAGCGCGCCAGCCCGAAAGGCTCCATCAGACGCATGAAGGCGTCGTAGAGCCAGGGAACGTGCTCGATCCCGCGCATGACGGGGCTCCGGCTCCCCCCCTTGAAAAAGGGGGGTTGGGGGGGATTTCTCCGGGGACCTACTCGGCGTCGGGATCCACGAGCTTGTGGCGCAACGCGTGGCTGACGACCTGCGCCCGGTTGTGCAGGTGCAGCTTGTCGAGGATGTTGCGCACGTGGAACTTCACCGTGTTGCCGCTGACCCCGAGCCGGCGCGCCAGGGCGCGGTTGGAGGTCTCTCCCTGCACCATGAGCTCGAGCACCTCCATCTCCCGCGCGGTCAGGGCGTCCGGGTCGTACTCCTTCTTGCTCGGCTCGCTCTTGGGAGTGGCGAACTCGTGCAGCAGCTTGCGCGCCACCAGCGGCGTCAGGGCCGGCTCGCCGCGGGCCACGCCCTCGAGCAAGGCGAAGAACTTGTCCGATTCGAGGTCCTTCAGGAGGTAGCCCTCGGCGCCGGACTTGATCGCCTCGAAGAGATCCGCGTCCTCGGTCGAGGCGGTGAGAATCACCACCTTGAGGCCCTTGAGGTCCTCGTCGGCGCTGATCAGCCGGGTGGCGGTCAGGCCGTCCATCTCGGGCATGGTCAGGTCCATCAGGACGACGTCGGGGCGCAGGCGGCGGCAAAGCTCCACGGCCTGCTTGCCGGTGCCCGCCTCGCCGATGACCTGCACGCCCCGGTTCTCGAGCAGGCTGCGCAGGCTGTCGCGGAAGAGCGCGTGATCGTCGGCAATCACCAGTCGCATGTCGAATCCTCTCGGGAGAAGGTTCCAAGAAGCGTCGTCCCCTTGGGGGGATCGAGGGGGGAGATCTCAGCCTAGCACAACGGGGACGATCGGGTTTCGACGATAATAGCGCCGGTGAGCACCAACCAGGAGCTGTCCCGCGTCTTCGACCAGATGGCCGCCGCCCTCGAGCTGCTCGGCGCCAACCCTTTCCGCGCCAACTCCAACGAACGCGTCGCGCGGGTGCTGCGGGACATGACCGAGGACGTGCGCGCCTTCGTGGCCGCCGACCCCGAGACCGCGCGCCGGCGTCTCGAGGAGCTCACCGGCATCGGCAAGGGCTCGGCCGCCAAGATCCTCGAATACGTGGAGACCGGCAAGCTCGCGGAGCACGAGGAGCTCATGGCGAAGGTGCCGCGCGGGCTCTTCGCGGTGCTCGAGGTGCCGGGGCTCGGCCCCAAGGCCGTGAAGCTGATGTGGGACGAGCTCGGCATTACCAGCCTCGACGAGCTCACGGCGCGGCTCGCCACCGATCCGCAGGCGGTGGCCGCGCTTCCGCGGATGGGCATGAAGAAGGTCGAGAGCATCCGCAAGGGGCTCGCCTTCAGCGCCCACGCGCACGAGCGCACGCCGCTCGGCCGGGCGCTGCCGCTCGCGCTGCGGCTTCGCGACGAGCTCGGCGCGGTGCCCGGGGTCAAGCGCGTCGACTACGCCGGCAGCCTGCGCCGCGGCCGCGAGTCGATCGGCGACCTGGACTTCCTCGCCGCCGGCGGCGACCTCGGGGCCGCGGCCGAGCGCTTCACCACCCTGCCGGAGGTGACCGAGGTGCTCGCGCACGGCGACACCAAGTGCTCGGTGCGCCTGGCGGCCGAGGGGGTGGCGATCCAGGCCGACCTGCGCCTGGTGCCCGCGGCAGCCTACGGCGCCGCCTTGCTGTACTTCACCGGCTCCAGGGAGCACAACGTGCGGCTGCGCGAGATCGCCGTCAGGCGCGGCATGCGGCTGAACGAGTACGGTCTCTTCCAGGGGACCGATGAACGGCCGCAGGACAGCGGCACGACGCCCGTGGCGGCGGCCACCGAAGAGGAGATCTACGCCGCCCTGGGGCTGCCGTACGTCCCCCCGGAGCTGCGCGAGGACCGCGGCGAGCTCGCCGGCGTGCCGGCGCGCCTGATCGAGGCCGGCGACGTGCAAGCCGAGCTCCACGCGCACACCACGGCCAGCGACGGCAAGCTGTCGATCGCGGAGCTGGCGGCGGCGGCGCGGGCGCGCGGCTACCACACCCTGGCGGTGACCGACCACTCCCCCAGCCAGGTGATCGCGGGCGGGCTGACGGTCGAGCGCCTCCTCGAGCACGCCGAGAAGGTTCGCGCGGCGGACGCCGAGGTCGACGGCATCACCATCCTCGCCGGAGCCGAGGTCGACGTGCTCCCCGACGGCCGGCTCGATTACGAGGACGAGGTGCTGGCGCGGCTCGACGTGGTGGTGGCCTCGCCGCACGCGGCCCTCGGCCAGGACCCGAAAACGGCGACGGCGCGGCTGCTGAAGGCGATCCGCCATCCGCTGGTCCACGTGCTCGGCCATCCCACGGGCCGCATGATCGGCCGCCGCGGAGGGCTCTCGCCCGACATGGGCGCGCTCTTCGCCGCCGCCGCCCGCCACGACGTGGCGCTCGAGCTCAACGCCAACTGGCACCGCCTCGACCTGCGCGACGTCCACGTCAGGGGCGCCCTCGAGGCCGGCTGCAAGATCGCCCTCGACACCGACGCCCACCGCGAGGCGGACTTCGACATGCTCGTCTACGGCGTGCTGACGGCGCGGCGCGCCGGCCTCGAGCCGGCGGCCTGCGTCACTGCCTGGAGCGCCGAGAAGCTCCACGGCTGGCTGCGCTCGAAGCGATAGAGGCAGTCGGACATGTCGGACAGGTCGGACAAGTCCGACATGTCGGACTTCTTCATAGGGGCGCGCCTCCGTGCCCGCCCGCCGGCCGTCAGGCCGGCTTCTCGGCCCGCGCCGCGAGCTCGTCGAGCAGGGCCCCGGCGTCGCTCGCCACCGCGAGGAGCTCGCGGTGCCGGAGGAAGAACTCCATCTCGTGGGCGCGCTCGATCATCGCCACCAACGGGTCGTAGTAGCCCTCCACGTTGAGCAGGCCGCAGGGCTTGCGGTGGATGCCGAGCTGGTTCCAGGTCAGGGCCTCGAAGAGCTCTTCGAAGGTGCCGATGCCGCCGGGCAAGGCCACCACGGCGTCGGCAAGGCGGTAGATGCGCTCCTTGCGCTCGTGCATGGAGCCGACCACCTGGAGGTCGGTGATGCCCTGGTGGGCGACCTCGCGGGCGCGCAGCTTCTCGGGGATGACGCCGATCACCTCGCCGCCGCCGGCCATCACCGAGTCGGCGAGCACCCCCATGAGCCCCACGTTGCCGCCGCCGTAGACGAGGCCCAGCTCCCGCTGCACCAGGAGCGCGGCGAGCTCCTCCGCCGCCCGGCGGTAGGCGGGCTCGGCGCCGTGCCGTGACCCACAGAAGACCGCGACGCGCTGCATGCGGGGGATCGTCACGCAAGGGACGCCGGATGTCAACTCGCCCAGCGTGGCCCGGCGTATAGTACCGGCCGGGATGCCCAGGAAGAGCGGCAGGAAGAAATCCGCACGGCCGGAGGCCCCGCCGGCGCCGTCGTGGCGCGTGGCGGCGGCGGTCTGCGCCTGGGGGCTGGCGGCCCACCTCGTCTTTCTACGCGACAACTCGGCCACCGCCTTTTTCGTCGGCGACGGCCTCTACTTCCTGCAGCAGGCCCGTCACCTCGCCGCGGGCACCGCGCTCGACGCCGGCCTGCCCTACCATCCCCCCCTCGTCGGCTGGCTGCTGGCGCCGCTGTGGTGGATGGTGGCGCCGGCGCGCGTGCTGCTGGCGGCCAAGGCGCTGATGGCCGTGGTCAACGCGGCGACCTACCTGCTGCTCTACCTGCTGCTGGCGCCGCGGCTGCGCCACGCCGCGCTCTTCCTGCTGCTGGCGCCGCTCTGTTTCGGCGAGCTGATGCTCTCGGCGACGCCCAACAGCGAGGCCGTCTACCGGCTGCTCCTGGCCGCCCTGCTGCTGCTCGGCAAACGCTGGCCGGCGGCGGGAGGCGTGCTGCACGGCCTCGCCGCCCTGACCCGGGCCGAGCACGTCGCCGCCGGGCTCGCGCTGCTCGTCTACGGCCTCGCGCGTCGGCCGCACCGGCGCTTCGCGGCGGTCACCGGCGCCGCCGCCGTGGCCGTCCTCCTGCCCTATACCGCCGCCACCGCCGTCGACCTGAGGGCCTACAACGAACGCCACGCCGCGACGCTGCCGGAGCCGCTGCCGACGGTGGTGCCGGTGTCGTTCTACGGGCCCCTGAACTTCGCCCTCGCCCACACCGAGGAGGGCATCCACTTCTCGCGCCGCCGCCTGCCGCCGAGCGGCGGCGACGCCACTCTCGACCCCAACCACGGCGTCCACAACGCCTACGTCGTCCATGGCTACCGGATCGGGCTCGAGGCCATCGTCGACGCGCCCGGCCGGTTTCTCGGGCGCTCCTGGCGCAAGGCCGTCCATTCGCTCTCCGCGCTCGTCTACGGCTGGACCTGGCGCGACCTGCCCAAGGGCGACACGTGGGTCCGGCAACCGGTGGACATGGCGTACGCGCGGGCGCCGTGGTACGAGGTCGCCGCCGGGCTGCTGATGGTGCTGGGGGCCTGGCGGCTTCGCCGCGACCGCTGGCTGCTCGGGGTGGGCTTCGCCCTGGTGGCCTACCGGCTGGCGGTCAACGTCGCCTTCTTCCCCTACCTGCGGAGCATGATGATCGCCGCTCCCTTCGCCCTCCTGCTCCTCTTCTCCGGGCTCGAATGGCTCCTCAGGCGCTACACGCCGCACGTAGTGGGCGCCCTCTGGGTCGGCCTCGCGCTCTTCCAGCTTACGACCGGGCTCGGCGAGCGCCGCTTCCTCCAGCAGGGCGAGCGCGACGCCCAGGGCGCGATTCTCGACGACCGGCCGGTGGTGCTCACGGCCGCGCCCCGCCATTAGGACCCATCGGCGTAGGGGCGCACGGCGTGCGCCCGGCCCGACAGGGCCGTCCGGATGGGCGCACGCCGTGCGCCCGGCCCCGACAGGGCCGTCCAGATGGGCGCACGCCGTGCGCCCCTACACCCGGAGGTCAGGGATTCCATTATGAAGCTATAGGAATATTCCTATCTATTTCGCGCTACTTGCGCATCGGCCTGCCATTGTGTACCCTCGGGACAGTCCTGGAGTAAGGTAACTCCTCACTTCGATCCCCCGGTGCGCGGAAACCGCGCAGGTCATGGCGAAACGAATTCACCCGAGGACCTCCGATGACGTACTTGTCGACATCCCGCTTGCGCAGAGCCTGTCCCTTCCTTCTCTTCCTTCTCTTCCTTCTCTTCCTTCTCTTCCTGACGCTGACGGCGACGGCGAGCGCCCAGCAGCCTCTGACCTTCACCAAGAGCTTCAACCCGGCGACGATCAGCCCCGGCGGCGTGAGCACGCTGCAGTTCGAGATCACCAACAACACCGCCTCGCCGATCCAGAACCTGGACTTCACCGACGTCCTGCCGTCCGGAGTGACGATCGCCAGCCCCGCCAACGCCGCCTTCGATTGTCGCGACGGCGTGCTCAGCGCCCCGGACGGCGGCGGCACCATCGCCTACGCAGGAGGCGGAGTCGGTGGCTTCACGAGCTGCACGGTCAGCGTCGACGTGACCAGCGGCACGCCGGGCACGCACGCCAACGTCTCGGGTGACCTGACGTCGGACGCCGGCAACAGCGGCGGCGCCACCGCCGACCTCACGGTGATCGGCGGCGCCGACCGGCCGACCTTCTCCAAGAGCTTTTCGCCGAGCACGGTGGCCTTCGGCGGCCGCAGCACCCTGACCTTTACCATCGACAACACCGCCAATCCGGTGGGGGCGATCCTCCTGGCGTTCACCGACAACCTGCCCGCCGGCATGGTGGTCGCGAGCCCCAACAACGCGTCCAAGACCTGTTCCGGCGGCTCTCTCAGCGCTCCCGCGGGCTCCGGCGTGATCAGCTATGGCCCCGCGCCGTCCCCATCCTCGGTCGATGCCCTGTCGAGCTGCACGCTCAACGTCGACGTGATCGCCAACGCCGCCGGCGCGCTCGTCAACACCACCGGGAACCTGACCTCGATCTCGGCCAGCGGCGGCCCCACGCGTTCGAGCGGTCCGGCGAGCGCCACGCTCACTGTCGAAGTGGCGCGGCTGGCGCTGACCAAGACCTTCACCGACGACCCGGTCCCTGCGGGTGGCACGGTGACCCTCGAATTCACCGTCCGCAACCTCGACCGGGATTCCTCGGCCACCGCCATCACCTTCACCGACGACCTGGACGCCACGCTATCCGGTCTGGAGGCGGTTGGGTTGCCCCTCGCCAATCCCTGCGGCGCGGGCTCGCAGCTCAGCGGCACCGCCCTGCTGACGCTGACCGGCGGCGGCCTCGCCGTCGGCGCCTCCTGCAGCTTCAGCGTCACGCTCCAGGTGCCCGCCGGCGCCGCCACCGGCACCTACGCCAACACCACCAGCTCGATCACGGCCGACCTCGGCGGTGACCCGGCGATCGGCGCCCCGGCCGCCGACGTGCTCTTCGTCCAGCCGGTGCCGGTGCTGACCAAGTCCTTCGTCGACGACCCGGCAGGCGCCGGCGGCTCGGCGACGCTCGAATTCACGATCACCAACACCAGCGCCACCTCGAGCGCGACCGACGTCACGTTCCAGGACGTTTTCAACGTCGTCCTGCCGACGGCGTCGGCGACGCCGGGCACCGGTTTCTGCGGTGCCGGCTCGACCGCCACGTTCTTTCCGCTCACGGGCGGAGTGACCGTCATCCCCGCCAGGCTCGAGGTCTCGAACGCCAGTCTGGCGCCAGGCGCGTCCTGCACTTTCAGCATCACCCTCGACGTGGCCGCGGACGCGGCGACCGGCACCTACCCCAACACCACCACCGTGATCACCGCGACGGTCGACGGCGAGACGTTGACCGGCGCGGCGGCCAGCGACGGCCTCGAGATCGTCGCCGCGCCGGCGCTCACCAAGCTCTTCACGGACGATCCGGTGTTGGCGGGCGACACGGTGACCCTCGAATTCACGCTCCTCCACGACGAGAACGCCCCCGGCGACGCCACCGGCGTCACCTTCAGCGACGACTTGACCGCCGCTCTCGCGGGCCTCGAGGCGATCGGCCTGCCGCAGAGCGACGTCTGCGGCACCGGCTCCCAGATCGCCGGCGTCACCAACCTGACGTTCAGCGGCGGCACCCTCTCGCCGGGAGAATCGTGCACCTTCAGCGTCACGCTCCAGGTGCCGTCCACGGCCGCTGCCGGCCGCCATGCCAACACCACGTCGAACGTGGTCGCCACGGTGCTCGGCGTCACGGCGCTGGGCAACGCGGGCGAGGACGACCTCGTCGTCGCCGGACTGATCCTCACCAAGGAGTTCATCGACGATCCGGCGTTGCCCGGCGGCGCCGTGACCCTGCGCTTCACCCTCGAGAACGTCAGCGCGACGGACAGCGCCACTGACGTCCGGTTCGACGACAATCTGGACAACGCGCTCGACGATCTCGCGGCGACCAGCCTGCCCGCCGTCACCGACTGCGGCGCCGGCGCCACGCTGACCGGTTTGAACGGCAACGGTTTGCTGAGGTTCCTGGACGGAGAGCTGGCGCCGGGCGCGTCGTGCAGCTTCGACGTCCCGCTTCTGGTGCCCGCCGGCGCCGAGGCCGACACCTACGTCAACGTCACGACCGCCGTGATCGCTTCCATCGGCGGCTCGCCGGTCGTCCTCGACCCCGCGCGGGACGAGCTGAGGGTCGACGACCAGTTCCTGGCGCTCACCAAGGAGTTCACGAACGACCCGGTCTCCCCCGGCGACACCGTGAACCTGCGCTTTACCCTGACCAACCTCGAGACCTCGAGACCGATCTCGAGCATCGCCTTCACCGACGACCTCGACGCGGCCCTTTCGGGGCTCACCGCGCTGGGCCTCCCGGCCGCCGCCTGCGGCGGCACCGCCTCCGGCACCTCCACGATCAGCTTCTCCGGCGGCAGCCTGGCGGCCGGCGCGTCGTGCAGCTTCGACGTCACGCTCCTGGTGCCGGCGACGGCGCCGCTGGGCACCATCGCCGTCAACGCCACCAGCGAGGTGACCGGCTCGATCGTCGGCCTCCCGGTGACCGGCGGCGCGGCCACGGACGAGCTCGCGATCGATTCCCTGTCCTTCGCCAAGGCCTTCGGCGGCAGCACCTTCCCCGGGGGCACCGTGACCCTCACCTTCAGCATCCGGAACGCGAGCGCGACCGAGACCGTCACCGACGTCTCGTTCTCCGACGACCTCGGCGCCGTGCTCCCGGGCCTGGCGGCGACCGGCCTGCCGGCGGCCGACGTCTGCGGCATCGGATCCACCCTCACCGGCACGACGTTCCTGGTGATGACCGGCGGCAGCCTGCTGCCGGGCGGCTCCTGCACCGTCATGGTCACCGTGCAGGTTCCCGGATCAGCGGCGCCGGGTAGCTACGTCAACGTGACCAGCGACCTGCGGCGCGGCGGCGGCGCCCGCGCCGCCGATCCGGCCACCGCGACGCTGGTCGTCGAGGACAACCAGCCGCCGGTGACGGCGGCCCCGGTCGTGGCGCCCGAGCCCTCCGACGAAGGCTCGGCGGCGACGGCGAGCGCCTCGTTCACCGATCCCCAGGGCGCCGCCGACGCTCCCTTCACCTGCACCGTCGACTACGGCGACGGCTCCGGCCCGGTGGCCGGCACCGTCTCCGGATTCACCTGCACCGGTCCGCCTCACGTCTACGGTGACAACGGCACCTACCTGGTGACGGTGGAGGTCACCGACAGGAACGGCCTCAGCGGCTCGGCGAGCGCGCCCCACGAGGTCGCCAACGTCGCTCCCGCCGTCGACGCTCCGGTGGGCACGCCCGAGCCCTCGAACGAAGGCGGCTCGGTCACGGCCGGCGCCACCTTCTCCGACCCCGGCTTCGACGACTCGCCGTTCACCTGTGCCGTCGACTACGGCGACGGCTCGGGTCCGGTGGCCGGCACCGTCGCCGGCTCCACCTGCACCGGACCGGCCCACACCTACGCCGACGACGGCTCCTACGCCGTCGAGGTCAGCGTGACCGACAAGGACGGCGCCGCCGGCTCGGCGAGCTCGAGCCACCAGGTCGACAACGTGGCGCCGACCATCACCGCCTCGACCAATTCGGCGGCCGACTGCGGCGCCACCGCCGTCGGCGACCTCGTGGAGGTCTCCGCCGACTTCTCCGACCCGGGCTTCGACAACGCCGCCGCCGGCACCTTCGAGGACTTCACCGACTCCACGATCGACTGGGGCGACGGCACCGTCGAGCCGGCGAGCGTGGACGAGACTCCCGGCAGCGCCGGCACCCCCACGACGGGCACCGTCAACGGCAGCCACGCCTACGCCGGCGGCGGCATCTACACCGTCACCGTCACCGTGGCCGACGACGACGGCGGCACCGACGAGGTCACCCTCACCGCCCTGGTCACCGGCGTCGGGCTCCACGACGGCGCCCTCCAGATCGTCGGCACCGCCGGCAAGGACTCCGTCTCGATCAAGGCAAAGAAGGGCCAGCTCATCGTCAAGGCCAAGCTCGGCGCCTTCGGCTCGAGCGACGACGATGACGACGACGACGGCCACGGCCAGCAGCAGTCGTCGTTCCCTGCCGCCGACGTGACCCTGATCGAGGTGCAGACCTGCGGCGGCGACGACCACGTCGACGTCCACCACGACGTCGGCGTCCCCGCGGTCCTCGACGGCGGGGAAGGCCGCGACCACGTCAAGGCCGGCGACGGCGCCTCGTTCCTCTTCGGCGGCCCCGGCAAGGACCACCTCTCCGGCGGCGACGCCGGCGACGTCCTCGACGGCGGGCCCGGCAACGACCATCTTCAGGGCGGCCAGGGCGACGACGTCCTGCTCGGAGGGGACGGCGACGACCAGCTCCTCGGCCAGCAGGGCGACGACGCGCTCGACGGCGGCCCCGGCTTCGACCACTGCGTGGGCGGCCCGGGAACCGACACCGAGGTCAACTGCGAGCTCGGAGGCGGCGGCAACGATGACGACGACGACGGCGGCGGCGACGATGACGACGACGGCGGCGACGACGACGACGACGGCGACGACGACGACGACGACTAGCTGAGACGCCATCGTCGGTCTCAGACCGCCATGACACAGGGGAGTCCTCGGGCTCCCCTTTTTGCTCCCTCTGTTAGAATCGCGTTCAGTTTCGGGTCTCGGCCCTCCGGACCGATTGCGGTTTCTCGCCCTCGAGGGCCGTCGAGCGTGTCATGAGCTACAACGTCGTCGAGTTCGAGGCTGGCGAAACCATCGTCCGCCAGGGTGAGCCCGGCACCCTGATGTACCTCGTGCAGGGAGGCGAGGTGGAGGTGCTCCAGGAGCTCGGCGGCAACGAGACCCAGATCGCCGTGCTCGGCCGCAGCGACTTCTTCGGCGAGATGTCGTTGCTCGAGAGCGAGCCCCGCAGCCATTCCGTGCGCGCCCTCTCCCACGCCAAGCTGGTGCAGATCGACCGCCGCGACCTCCACAAGATGCTGCTGCGCAACCCGGACATCGCCGTGCGCATGGTCAGGAAGCTCTCCTCGCGCCTGGCCACCACCGAGGACATGGTGGTGCGGGCCTTCGACAGCCTCGCCGCGGCGGCGCGGCGCACCACCGAAAAAGTCGCCGAGGTCAGCGCGCGGCTCGTCGCCCTCCATCCCAGCTTCGCCGGCTTCGACGTGCGCCTGCCCGCGAAGCAGGAGGTCGAGGTGGGGCGCGTCGACCCGGTCAACAAGATCCTCCCCGACGTCGACCTGACCCCCATCGATCCGCAGATCTCCACCTCGCGCCGCCACGCCAAGGTCTTTCGCCGCGCCGACGCCTTCTACATCCAGGAGGAGAAATCGACCAACGGCACCCTGGTCAACGAGAGGCGCATTTCCTCGGAGCGGCCGCTGGAGATCCGCCACGGCGACGAGATCACCTTCGGCGCGGTGAGGATGCTGTTCGTGGTGGAATAGGACGGCGCAGGCGCGATCCGAATCGCGGCCGGCTCCGTATACGACTGCCGAGAGCCCTGTCTCATCTCCCCGGAAGGAGCGACCTTTGATCCAGACCGAGAGCAAGGCCCCCAGCGAGAGTCACGGCCCCCGCCATACCGAAACCGCCGTCCAAGACCGTTACGCCCGGGCGGCGCAGGCCCGTGAGGCGCTGCTCTGTTGCCCCGTAGACTACGATCCGCGCTATCTCGCCGCCATCCCCGGCGAGGTCCTCGAGCGCGACTACGGCTGCGGCGACCCGAGCCGTCACCTGCGGCCCGGCGAGACCGTGCTCGACCTCGGCAGCGGCACCGGCAAGATCTGCTTCATCGCCTCCCAGGTCGTCGGCCTCGCAGGCCGGGTGATCGGCGTCGACATGACCCCCGAGATGCTCGCCGTAGCGCGGCGCAACGCGCCGCTGGTGGCCGAGCGCGTGGGCTTCGGCAACGTGGAGTTCCGCCGCGGACGCATCCAGGACCTCGCCCTCGACCTCGACCTGCTCGAAAGGCGCCTGGCCGAGCGCCCGGTCACCAGCGCCGAGGGCTTCCTCGAGCTCGAGCGCCTGATCGCGGACCTGCGCCGGCTCGAGCCCCTGGTGGCCGACGACTCGGTCGACGCCGTGGTCTCCAACTGCGTGCTCAACCTGGTCGCCAACGCCGACAAGCAGAAGCTCTTCCACGAGATCTACCGCGTGCTGCGGCGCGGCGGCCGCGCGGTGATCTCCGACATCGTCGCCGACGAGCCGGTGCCCCTCGAGCTCCAGCTCGACCCGGAGCTGTGGTCGGGCTGCATCTCCGGAGCCCTCACCGAGGAGGGGTTCCTCGCCGCCTTCGCCGCGGCGGGCTTCTACGGCCTGCGCGTGCTCGAGCGCCCAAGCGAGCCGTGGCAGACGGTCCAGGGCATCGAGTTCCGGTCGGTCACCGTCGAGGCCTTCAAGGGCAAGGACGGCCCGTGCCGGGAGCGCAAGCAGGCGGTGATCTACCGTGGCCCGTTCAAGGAAGTACACGACGACGACGGCCACCGCATGGAGCGCGGCCAGCGCTACGCGGTGTGCGACAAGACCTTCCAGATCTACCGCCGCGAGCCCTACCGCGATCACTTCGACTTCGTCGAGCCGCTCGTGGAGGTCCCGCTCGCCGCGGCCGCGCCCTTCGACTGCTCGCGCACGGCGCGGCGCCACCCGCGCGAGACCAAGGGCCTTGACTACGACCTCACGACCGAGCCGCAAGGAAGCTGCTGTGAGCCCGGCGCCTGCTGCTGAGACGGTGCCCACCCAGACGGCGGCCACGGAGTCGGCGGCCACGGAGACGGCGGCCGCCGGGGCTCCGCGGGTAGAGCTGCGCTCGCTCGACACGCTGTGGTTCCAGGTGGCGGGCACCGTGTGCAACCTCGCCTGCACCCATTGCTTCATCTCGTGCTCGCCCACCAACCACACCCATGAATTCCTGTCGCTCGCCACCGTCCGCTCCTACCTCGACGAGGCGGTGGAGCTGGGGGTCAAGGAGTACTACTTCACCGGCGGCGAGCCCTTCCTCAACCCGGAGATGGAGGCGATCCTGGCGGCGACGCTCGCGGCCGGCCCCGCCACCGTGCTGACCAACGGGCTGCTGCTCGACCGCGAGCGCTGCGCGCGCCTGGCGGCGCTCGCCGCCGGCTCCGACTATTCGCTCGACCTGCGCATCTCGCTCGACGGCTACTCGCCCGCCGCCAACGACCCGATCCGCGGCGAGGGCACCTTCGAGCGCATCCTGGGCGGGGCGCTCAACGCGGCCAGTGCCGGGCTCGACCCGGTCCTCACCGTGACCGAGGTGCACCGGGAGAATGCCGGCGACGAGGGCCGCGGCCGCTTCATCGAGCTGTTGCGCGAGCGCGGCATCGAGCGGCCGCGCCTCAAGGTGCTCCCCGTCTTCCACCTCGGGGCCGAGGCCGAGCGCTCCGGCGCCTACGAGAGCTGGCAGCGACTGCGGGAAGGCGACGACGGCGGCGCGGGCTGGGACCACCTCCAGTGCAGCTCCTGCCGCATGGTCACCGACCAGGGCGTGTGGGTGTGCCCGATCCTGGTCAACGAGCCGGCGGGACGGATGGGCGAGCGCCTCGCCGACACCCTCGGCGGCTTTCCCTTAGCCCACTCCGCCTGCTGGACCTGCCACGTCCACGGAGTGAGCTGCCGCACATGAGCCACCGACCCCCGAGGCTCCGTGTAGGGCAGGCTCTGCCTGCCGATCCGCGATCGTCGACCGGAGGAATCGTCAGGCGGAGCCTGACCTACGAAGCATGAGCCAGCGCCCCCCCGAGGACGAGATCGCGAAGGCCCGCCGCGCCGCCGAGCGCGCCCGCCTGGGCGCCCACCGCGGCCTCGCCACCTGGGGCGAGCGGCTCGTGCCCCTCCACGACTTCCGCCGCGCCGCCGCGGGCCACGGCCGCGCCCTCGCCGAGGACGAGCGGCGCTGCGAGGTCCACGGCTTCCTGGCCGCCCATGGCGACGCGACGCCGGTCGAGGGTCCGTACTCGCGAATCGCCGTCTTCGGCGGCGTCTACAACAACTCCTTCGGCCTCGAAGCGCTCCTCGCCGACGCCGCGCGCCGCGGCGCCGAGGCCGTCTACTGCCTCGGCGACTTCGGCGGCTTCGGCCCCCATCCCGACCGGGTCTGGCCGCTGCTCGAGGCCGGCGGCGTGCGCTCAATCCAGGGCAACTACGAGCAGTCCCTCGCCGCCGGCGCCGAGGACTGCAACTGCGGCTACGCCGACCCGCGCGACAACCACTTCGCCGCGATCTCCTACGGCTACACCGAGCGCCGCTGCTCGCCGGCGTTCAAGTCCTACATGGGCACCCTGCCGTCGCGGCGGCGGATCCGGGTGGGCGAGCGCGAGCTGCTCCTGGTGCACGGCTCGCCGCGGCGGGTCAACGAGTTCCTCTTCGCGTCGACCTCGTCGGCGGCGTTCCTCGAGGTGCTCTGCGACCGGAGCGGCGCCGACGCCGTCCTCTGCACCCACACCGGCCTGCACTGGCACCGCCGGCTGCCCTCGGGGCGCGACGTCGTCAACGTCGGCGTCCTCGGCCGTCCGGCCAACGACGGACGCACCGAGGTCCGGTACGCCCTGCTCTCCGCGCGGGACGGCGAGCTCGGCGTCGAGCTGGTGCCGCTCGCCTACGACCACCACGCCCTGGCGCGCGACATGCGCGCCGAGGGGCTCCCCGAAGAGTTCGTCGAGACCATCCTCACCGGATGGTGGACCACCTGTCTCGAAATCCTGCCCGCCAAGGAGCGGGCGGCGTCGAGGTTCTAGATGACGAAACCCCGCATCGCCGTCCTGGGAGCCGGCCCCACGGGCCTCGAAGCGGCGCTCGCCGCCGCCGAGCACGGCTTCCCCTTCACCGTCTACGAAGCCGCCGACGACGTCGCCGGCCACGTGCGCGGCTGGGGCCACGTGCGGCTCTTCACCCCCTGGTCGATGACCGTCTCGGCGCGTATGCGCCGCGCCCTCGCCGCGGCCGGACACGAGGTGCCGGACGGCGACGCCTGCCCCACCGGCGCCGAGCTCCTGGCGAAGGTCTACGAGCCGCTCGGGCGCCTGGCCGTCCTCGACGGCCGCGTGCGCCGCGGCGTCCGCGTGCTCCGCGTCGGCCGCCGCGGGCTCTTGAAGCACGAAGAGATCGGCACCGGCGAGCGCGCCGGCCACCCCTTCCGGCTCCTCGTCCGAGACCGCGACGGGCGCGAGCGGATCGAGGAAGCCGGCGTCGTCCTCGACTGCACCGGCAACACCGAGCCCAACACGGTGGGCGACGGCGGCGTCCCCGCTCCCGGCGAGGAGAGCCTGGGCGGCGCCATCGTCCGCGAGATGCCGGACCTCGCCCGCGACGCCGCGGACTGGGCCGGCCGCACCGTCCTGCTCGTCGGCGCCGGCCACTCGGCGCAGACCGCCCTGATCGACCTCGTGGAGCTGGCCGCCGCGCACGGCGGCACCCGCGTCGTCTGGGCGCTGCGCGGCGACGTGCCGCAGGCGATCGCGGACGACCCGCTGTCCGAGCGCGCCCGCCTGACGAGCCGCGCCGCCCGCCTCGCCGCCGACCCGCCCCCCTGCCTCGAGGTGCGCCGCGGCGTCGTCGTCGACGAGCTGGCCGGCAGCGACGGCGGCGTGCGCGTCACCCTGCGGGGGGCGGACGGCGGCGCCGAGACCGTCGACGCCGACCGGGTGCTGGCGTTGACCGGGCGGGTGGGCGACCACCTGCTCTACCGCCAGCTCCAGGTCCACGAGTGCTACGCCACCTCGGGCCCGATGAACCTCGCCGCCGCGCTCCTCGGCCAGGGCGGCGGCGCCGGCGGCGACTGCCTGGCCCAGACCAGCCTCGGAGCGGACACCCTGAAGAACCCGGAGCCCGGCTTCTTCATCCTCGGCGCGAAGTCCTACGGCCGCCGCAACGACTACCTCATGCGCGTCGGCTGGCAGCAAGTCGACGAAGTCTTTCAGCTCCTTCGGCCTTCAGAGCGTCGAAGTCATACGGCGTGACCGCAATGCGGAGCGCCGCAGCCTGTTCGAGCACGTGCTACGATTCAGGTGCCCCTGAAGCGAAGACCGCCATGAAAGTCCCCTACGGCATCGCCGACTACTATGCTCTGCGCACCGAGGGACACGTCTACGTCGACCGCACCGCCTACATCCCCACGATCGAGGAGCTCGGCAAGTCGCTCCTCTTCCTGCGTCCGCGCCGCTTCGGCAAGACCCTGTGGCTGCGAACCCTGGCCTGCTACTACGACCTGCGCTACGCGGGCGAGCACGAGCGCCTCTTCGGCGGTCTCGCCATCGCGGGCAACGAGACCCCCCTCGCCCACCGCTATTTCGTCCTGGAGTGGGACTTCTCCAAGATCAACCCGGACCCGCCGCCGCGAGGCGTCAACGTCAGCGTGACGTCGCGTCCCGAGCGAATCGGCAACGAGATCCACAGTTACCTGAACGGCAGCCTCACCAGCTTCGTCAGCGACTACCGAGAGCACCTGCCCCAAAGCGTCGCGATCGACGAAGGCGACGCGTTCCGCACCTTGAACGACGTCCTCGCGGCCATCCGTCGGACTCCTTACAAGCTCTATCTCCTGATCGACGAGTACGACAACTTCGCCAACGAAGTGATGACCGCCGACCCTGAGGTCTATCAGAGCCTGGTCCATGCCGACGGTCCCTTCAAATACCTCTTCAAGTGGGTGAAGGCCGCGACCACAGGTCAGGGCCTCGACCGACTCTTCATCACCGGCGTCTCTCCCGTGGTGATGAGCGACGTCACCAGCGGCCTCAACATCGCCCGCGGCGTCTACCTGCATCCCGAGCTCGCCGACCTGTGCGGATTCACCGACGCGGAGATCGACGATCTCCTCGCCCGGGCCATTGCCGAGGGGGACGACGCGGTCGCCGCGAAAGCGATGATGCGCCAGTGGTACAACGGCTACCGGTTCGTGCCGGAGGCGACGGAGAAAATCTACAATCCGACCCTGGCGCTCTATTTTCTCCTTCATCTCCAGGAACGTCGGGGGTATCCGCGCCAGATGCTCGACTCGAACCTCGCGGCTGACGAGAGCAAGCTCGAGTACCTGGGCCAAGTCGCTTTGGGGCAGGAGGCGGTGATTCGGCTGATCCGAAGCGGCGAGCCGCTCGAAATCGAGCGGCTCGAAGAGCGCTTCACTTTGCACTCCATGCTGGAGCGCTCCGCCCAGGATGCTACGTTTCTCGGATCCTTCCTCTATTACTTCGGCATGCTGACTCTCGTCGGCGAAACCCCAGAACGATCGCTCCTGCTCGCGCCTCCAAACCTGGTCATGCAGGGGCTCTACGTCGACCAGGTCCTACGCTTCCTTCTGCCTCGGGGACAGACGCGCGACGCGGCGGTCGAGGCAAAGCGTCCGCTGCTACACGACGGCGAGATTGAGCCGCTGCTCGACTTCATCGAAACCGAGATCTTGCCGAGCTTCTCCAACCGTTGTTCTTGAAGGTGACGCCGCATGACGAGGATGGGAAACCTCCAGTTTATCAGATTCACATCGCGTTTGTGATCCTGTGCTGTATCGCTCCCGGAATCCACCTCATAGACGAGAAGCTGCTCCGCCACGATCTCCGCGAATCGCGGCCAGTACTCGCAGGTGGACGTCGTCGTCCCGGGCCTCGACGTTCTTGTACCGGTGCAGGCCCGCTTCCGCCGCCAACAGGATCCAGGCCCAGGACCCCGTGACGTGGAGCAACGTGTCCTTTCGGCAAGCGTGCATACGTTGCTCCTGAGTCTGCTGCAAGGACCGGGCAGGCCGGCGGGGGGAATAGACGGGTCGGAATCGACGTTCCAAGATCAGGCTCCAGGCCATGTGGCCGTGTGCCAATCGGACGCCGAAGCCGCGGTCGGGCGGACCGTGGGGTCTCGTTCACGCGAGGAACTCCACCGATGCCGGCTGGGGTCTGCGCCCCGAGATCGAGGCCCGCGGTGCTTCGCTTCCCCGGGAACCACGATCAATCGCTGGCAGCCGACATACCTATGGAGTCAAAAAGTTCGCGCGTAGCGCTAAGTTCTGAGTTGTCCGTCTTCCTTCGAGAGACGAGGACCCCTCCGGGGTCGCGCTTCTGTCTCTCCTGACCGCCAAAGCCGGATCGGGGCGATTTTTCAAGGCTTCTTGGCGGCCAAAGCCGGCTCCGGGCAAATTCTCGGGCTCTCTTGGCCGCCAATCCTGTTCCTGGGGACGAAATCGCCCGCGTTTGGCCGCCAAAGCTGGCTCGGGGGAATCTTTCTTGCCGTCTTGGCCTCCAAAACGGTCAGTCGATTTCGTCCGACGAAATTTCGGCGGAGAAGAATGGATAGTCGACCTCGCCATGAACAGCTTTGGCCGCCAAAGCTCCGCGAAAAAATCCCCAGGGCCAGGGTTCTCTGCCAATTTGGCGCCGCAATTTCCCCAGGGCCAGGATTCTCTGCCAATTTGGCGCTGAGATTCCCCCCAAAGCTCTTTTAGAGGCCAACCCTTCTGGCGGGGACCTCATTTTCGCCTGAAGAGGCCATAAAACGGCCAGTAGCCGAAAAAAAGGACCCACGGCCGGATACCGCGGGTCCCGAGGGCGGACGGCGCCCGAATGCGCCGTCCGCGGAGGTCACTGTTTGAGGAAAGTCACCGTCCGAGGAAGGTCACGGATCGGCCGGAGCCGGCGCCGCCGGCACCCCGTCGCTCGGAGGCTCGGCGTCCGGAGACTCCGAGCTCTCGTCGTCCTCGGCGCGCTGGCCGGGCCGGCGCGTCGACGGCTTGATGCGCCGGGCCTCTTGCTCGAGGCCGACCCACCGGTAGAGCATCTCGCTACACTTGGCGTAGATCGAGAACTTCCTCTGGAAGGACGCCAAGGCAGCGTCCTTGCGGATCAACGCCGTCTCGGTACCCCGACGCTGGCCGATCCAGTCGCCGAGGACTTTGACCAGGCGGGCATGGGGAGGCTCCAGCACGCGGACGACGTAGCCGTGGGTCGGAGCCACTTCTTGCTTCTCGGGATCGGTGGTCTCGATCTTCGCCTCGGGGTCAAGCCCCTTGAAGACGCTGATCGCCCGCTGGGTCTGGCGCTCCAGGCGCCACGGGTGTTGCTCGGTCACCAGGTCGAAACCCATCTCCCTGGTCTTCTCCTCGGTGCAGACGTTGAGACAGGCGCCGCGAGCGTGTCGGTACCAGCTCCTCATGTCCTGCACGGCGTCGCCGCGCTCCACGTTGGAAACATCGTTGGCCGAGCTCTCGTTGAGGTAGGTCCCCAGGCTCTCGACCATCTCGACCCGGGACTCGTCCAGGTCGTTGGCCATGAAGCCCAGCAGGGCGCCGACGTCGGGCGGCGTTTCGCCGGGTCGCTTCTCTGACCACAGCTCCACGAATCTCTCGTGGACCGTGTCCTTGTGCTGCCGTATCGACTCGACGACGAAGAGTCCCGAGTCGGCGGCCTTGTTCATGGTGAAGTACGCCATGACAGATTTCTCCTTTCAAGTCGTGAATGGGTGGCCGCGAGCCCACGGGACCCGCGGCGGTAACAGGGTCCGTTTCACCTCCTTTCTTCGGGCCTCGGCCCGGCTTCGACGACGGCGGCTGCCGCATGCCGCCGGCGCGTCAGCCGTGCCGGTCGGAGGCCATGATAGGGAGGTCTGAGCGCCGTCCGGGGAGCATTTCTGTCTTAAAAAACTTGGCCGCCTCTCCCGATTCGAGGGATCTCACTTTGACGGCGATCCTGCGGCCATGCCAGGATTCGATCGAGCTGAGGGGCTCCGAAGGAGGCCGAAGCCGTGGAGAAGCACCTGGAGATGGCCGTCGAGGTCATCCACGAACGGATCCGCCTGGACCAGCAGCGAGTGAGCCCCGATGCCGCCGAGGTCCTCCGCGGCATCGACGCCAGGCTCTTCGACCCGCGCTTCAAGGCCGGCTCGCTGAGCCCGACCAAGAAGGTGCGCGAGAGCTTCCGGGAGGTCTTCAGGGCCGTGGGCTACGCCGACCCGCCGCAGTTCCGCCGGGCCTTCAAGACCTGGTCGGGCGCCCTCGCCCCGGACGAGTATCGGACCCGGGTGCGCCACGTGGCGTCGCGGGTCGGGCCGGCGCCCGCGCGATTCATCAACTGGCGCTACCTGGAGCACGTTCGGGGGCCGGCGCCGAAGGAGGCGCTCGAATGGGTTTCGCTACGCCGAGAGCGTGTACTCCTTCGTATCCCCGATTCACGTGGACGGTCCGGCACCTCTGCGAGCCGCCTCCGGCCCTATTGCCCGGGAGGAGCGACGCGAGGAGCACTCCGGCGCTCAGTCCCAGTGGGACCGCATCTTCAAGGACGCCATGACCACCGCAGCCGCGATCGACCGCCTCGTTCATCATGCCCACATCCTGGAGCTGACGGGCAAGAGCTACCGGGCTGAGGC
>Ga0299906_10000178_pt1 | contig 65087 bp, 63 predicted proteins | sample RVTome_14_FD_200259 | JGI IMG/M metagenome (GOLD analysis project Ga0299906, IMG submission 200259) | Soil microbial communities from uranium-contaminated site in the Upper Colorado River Basin, Wyoming, United States - RVT145D125 (version 2) ...
TCGCGAGCGGCGCGACATCCCGGGCGCGCGGTACTTCGGCCCCTTCACTGACGTCTCGGACATGCGCAGCGCCCTCGCCGTGATTCGCCGGATCTTTACCGTGCGTAGCTGCCCCGATGACCTTCCGAGGGAGCAGCGGGACCGCCCCTGTCTGGACTATCACATCGGGCGCTGCCTGGCCCCGTGTGTCGGCTGGCAGAGCCGCGAAGCGTACCGCGGCATGATCGACGAGGTGGTGGGGTTTCTGGGCGGCGATACGGTGGACGTGCGAGGCCGGATCCGCGGCATGATGCTCGAGGCCAGTGAGCGAACCGACTACGAACGGGCCCGGGCCCTGCGTGACACCCTGCGCTGGCTCGAGCAGGTCGAGGCGCCCCCCGCCGTGGAGATCACGGGGAGCGGCGACGCCGACATCTTCGGCTACGCGCGGGATCAGGATGACGCCGTCGGGCTCTGGTTCAGGGTCCGCGAAGGGAAAGTCATTGCCCGCGATCACCGCTTCCTCGAGAACCTGGGCGACCTCTCCGATGCTGAAATCCTCAGCGCCTTTCTGGTCCGGTACTACGTCCCTGCCGAGGATCGGGTTCGGCGCGCGGTGCTGCCCTTCCAGCCGGCGAACCTCGAGGAACTGTCGCGGATCCTGCCTGAGACCGACTGGCTGCAACCGAAACGCGGCCGGGCCTGGCGCTGGGTCGAGCTGGCGGACCTCAACGCCCGGCACCTGCTCGAAAGCCTGCGGCTCGAGAGCTTCGAAGTCGCAGAGCGCGCCGAGGATCCGGTCTATGCGCTGGGCCGCGAACTGGGCATGAGCGCGGTGCCGCGTAGCCTGGTCTGCATCGACATTTCCACCAACCAGGGACGCGATACCGTCGGATCGCTGGTCTGGTTCGAAGCGGGACGGCCCAGAAAAGCGGAGTACCGCAAGTTCAGGATCAAGACCGTTGAGGGCCTGGATGACTTCGCTGCGATCGGAGAGGTGGTCACCCGTTACCTTACTCGTCGCCTGAAGGAAGCAGCTCCCCTTCCTGACCTGATGGTTGTCGACGGCGGAAAGGGACAACTCTCCGCCGCGCTCCAGGCAGCTCGCGCCGCCGGGCATCCCGAGCTGCCCCTGGCGAGCCTGGCCAAGCGCGAGGAGGAGGTCTTTCTTCCCGGCCGGGCCGAGCCGCTCCGGCTCTCCCGGCGCAGCCCGGCGCTGAAGCTGCTCCAGCGCGCCCGCGATGAGGCGCACCGGTTCGGATTGGCGTACAGCCGGGCCCGGCGCACCCGGCGAACCATCACCTCGGAGTTGCTGGAGGTGCCGGGCATCGGACCCGAGCGTCGCCGGGCCCTGCTGGAGCGGTTCGGCAGCCTGGCCGGAGTGCGGAGCGCCACCCGGGCCGAGCTGGCAAGCGTGGGGGGAATCTCCACGGCCCTTGCGGAGCGCATTCACACGTTTCTCGCGGAGACCGCGTGAGCGGAACCAGCGCAGGGCTCGATTGGCACCTGGAGTGCTCCGAGTGCGGCAACCGTCGCGGACCGGAAGGCGTCCCCACCGTCTGTGAGTGCGGCCGTCCCTGGCTGGTGCGCTACCCCCAGCGAAGCCACCCCGTGACCGAGCGCGCCGATGTGCGGCGCCGATTCGGGATGTGGCGCTTTCGCAGTTTCATGCCGCTCGCCGAGGGAGAAACCCCGGTGACCCTCGGCGAGGGCGATACGCCGCTGCTTCCGCTGCCGCGCCTTGGCACGGAGCTCGACATCGACGACCTGCTCGTCAAGGACGAGGCCCTCAATCCCACCGGCTCCTTCAAGGCAAGGGGGTTGAGCGCCGCGATCACCCGCGCGGCCGCGACCGGGATCCGCCGCTTCACGCTCCCCACGGCCGGAAACGCCGGCGTCGCGGCCGCCGCCTACGGCGCGCGAGCGGGCGCAGAGGTGCGGGTCTTCGCGCCGCGCCAGACCCCCGCGGTGATTCTCTCCCAGATCGCCGCGTTCGGGGGGAAGCTGGAGCTGCTGGACGGGCACATCGGGGACTGCGGCAAGGCCAGCCGGGCCCATGCGTCGGAAAGCGGGGCCGTTGACTTGTCGACCCTCCGGGAGCCCTACCGCATTGAAGGGAAGAAGACGCTCGGGTTCGAGATCTGCATGCAGTTGGGCTGGAGTCTGCCCTCGGTGATCGTGTACCCAACAGGCGGGGGCACCGGACTGATCGGAATGTGGAAGGCTTTCCGCGAGTTGCTGGACGCGGGATGGGTGGTGGGCGAGCCGCCACGAATGGTCGTCGTGCAGGCCGAAGGGTGTGCCCCGATCGTGCGAGCGCTTCAGCAGGGCGCTGACGTGGCCGAGCCCTGGCCCGATCCGTCAACGGTCGCCAGCGGGCTGCGGGTGCCCGCCCCCCTGGGCGACACCTTGATCCTCCGCGCCCTGCGCGAAAGCAACGGGACGGCGATCGCGATCGCCGACCACACCCTGACGGCGGCCGCGGGCTACGGCACGACCCAGGAAGGGGTCGATTTCTGCCCTGAGGGAGGTGCCTGCATCGCCGCGGCGTCAGCCCTCCGCCAGGCAGGGTGGATCCGCAAGGACGACCGAGTCGTGGTGTTCAATACCGGAGCAGGGTGGCTCTACAGGACGCCCGGCTAGTCCACGGCAGGCCCCTGGGCAGGGAATTGCTCCCGGCTGCCCCTCGGGCGATATTCCAAGTCTATGTCAGAGCGTCGTTTCGCTATTCTCGATCCGGCCGCCGGTATCAGCGGGGATATGCTGCTGGGAGCCTTGGTCGCGGCAGGGGCCCCCCGGATCTGGCTTGAACACCTCCCGGCCAGGCTGGGCCTGGCAGGCGTCAGGATCGACATCCAGGAGGTCGATCGCTGCTCGGTCCGGGCGGTCAAGGTCAACGTCCTGGTGAGCGACACGCCGTCGCAGGAGCCTGAAGGTCCACACGGACGCGGGCACGGCTCGGAGTACCCCCACCGGCAGCTCGGCCAGCTCCTCCGGATGGTGGAGCAGGCCCCCCTGAGTACATGGGTTCGGGACCGGGCGTGCCGGGCGTTCCGCCTCCTGGGCGAAGCCGAGGGCCGGGTGCATGGGGTCCCGGCGGAACGCGTCTCCCTGCACGAAGTTGGAGCCCTGGATGCCCTGGTGGACATCGTGGGCGGGATCGAGGGTTTTGAGCAATTGGGGATCGACCGGATCTGTTCATTGCCTGTGGCGCTCGGATCCGGCTGGGTTCGCGCGGCGCACGGGAAACTGCCGGTCCCGGCGCCGGCGACGACCCTGCTGCTGGAGGGAGTCGCCGTCGCCACGGATGGGCCGGTCGAGGGCGAGGCGACCACCCCAACCGGGGCGGTCCTGCTTCGCGTTTTGAGCGAGGGACCGCCGCCCAGCGGGTGGCGTCCGGAACGATCCGGCTGGGGCGCCGGGAGCCGAGATCCCCAGGGCTACCCCAATGCCCTCCGGCTGATGATCGCTGAATCGGCCGCCGAGGCGGCGGAGATCATGGTGCTGGCCGCGGACCTGGACGACATGAGCCCGGAATACCTGGAACCGTTGAGGTCGGCGCTGGCAGCGGCGGGTGCGCTCGATGTCCAGATGTGGGCAACCCTCATGAAGAAGGGCCGCATCGGCTTCCGGGTCGAAGCCCTGACCCCCGCAGGGGGGGCGTCACGGGTCGCCGACGCCTTCTTTGCCAACAGTGGTACCGCCGGCGTGCGCTGGCACCGGGCGAGCAGGGCCACCTTGGCCCGACGCCACCTGACGGTGGAAGACCAGGCCGGCAGCGCCATACGGGTACAGGTCCTGGAAGGCCCCACCGGACTGAGCGTCAAGCCCGAGTACGAGGATGTCATCGCGGCCGCCCGGCGCACGGGACGGCCTGCACTGGAAATCGCCGAGGCCGCGCGCCGGGTGGCGCGGGCGCGGCTGCCGGGTGATGACCCGGATCACCGCATCGCACACAAGGAGTCGCAATGAAGGGCATTTGTGCATCGGTCTGCACCCTGGCGCTGGCGTCATTGCTGGCGGTGCCCGTTGTGGCGCAGCAGCGCAATCCCCGGCTGGTGGCGACGGAGCCTGGCCGTTTCACGGTGGGGATCTGCAATCTTCGTCCGGCGGGCAAGGTCAACGATGGCCTCAAGGAGCTGCGCAAGGGGATCGAGGAACGGGAGGCCCCCAAGCGCGCGGAGGCGCTGACCAAGGCTGAGGCGGCGCTGCTTCAGGCGCTCGCGGCCACACCGCGCGATCCCGCCGGGTGGTACTATCTGGGAAGGACCTACCTGGCCCAGGGAGATGTGGCGGGAGCGGACTCGTCGTTCACGCACGCGGTGGGCCTCTTTCCCGATTGTGAAATCGACGTCGATCAATACCGGCAGGACACGTGGGCGGCGCTGGCAAACGCAGGGATTCAGGCCAGGCAGGAGGGTGATGACGCGACGGCCATGGCGCTCTTCCGCGATGCCAACACGATCTTCCGTGGCCTGCCCCACGTGATGGAGAGCCTGGGTGTGCTGTACGCGAATGCCGGGCAGACCGACAGCGCGACGCTCTATCTTCAGCGCGCGGTCGACATCGCCTCCGCGGATACCTCGCTGACCGACAACCGCAACTCGGCCGCGCTCAACCTGTCCCTGGTGCAACAGCGGGCCGGGCGTCATGACGACGCGTTGCGGATCCTGCGGCAGTATTTGGTCTGGAACCCCGACGACCTCGAGGCCAAGCGCTCCGTGGCCTATTCCTTCCGCGAACTGGGCATGGCCGACAGCGCGGATGTGATCGAGCAGGATCTCGTTTCTACATTCTCTTCGATGAACCTCGACTCTCTCGACCTCACCGACCTGATGGCCGTGGGCGTGAGCCAGTTCAACAGCGATTCGTATCAGGAGGCGGCTCGCATTTTCGAGATCGCGCGCGCCAGGAATCCGTGGAACCGGGACGCGGTGTACAATGCCGCCAACACGTACTTGGCGATGGAAAACCACGAGCATCTGGTCAGTGCCGGACGGCGGCTGCTGGAAATCGAGCCGCTCAATGAAGACGCCTACCGCCTGATCGGGCAGGGGTACCGCGGGCTGGGACGTCAGGACAGTCTGATCAAGGTCGTCGAGCGCCTGGTCACCATGCCGGTCAACGTCGAAGTCACCCTGTTCACCGTGCGGACCAACGGCGCGCGATGGATGGCTACCGCCACCGGCCGGGCCGCAACCGACGCCGGCGGCACCCCGATTCCCCCGGCCCCGATCAACGTCACGCTCGAGTTCATCGATGAGCAAGGCACCTTGCTCAAGGCCGAGGCCGTCGCGATCCCGGCCCTTGCGCCGGGGACGAGCCATGAACTGCGGGTCGACGCCTCGACCGAAGGCGTCGCCTCCTGGCGCTATCGCCGGATGCCGTAGGCACGCCAGGCGTGGGAGGGGGGGCGTCGGCGGTGTCCCGCTCCCGCGTTTTTCTTGACTTGCCTTCCGCCGGCCGTCATCTTGCGGTTTATTCCGCGGGCGTAATTCAGTGGTAGAATGCCAGCTTCCCAAGCTGGACGTCGCCGGTTCGAGTCCGGTCGCCCGCTTGCTCGCTGACCGATCGAAACGGCCACCCCGACGGTGGCCGTTGTCACTCCCGGGCGGAGCGCCGGGTCGTCCGGGTTGCCATCGCCATGACTGCTCTGATCCTTCTCCTCGTGGTGGCGGGTTCCTACCTCGCCGCCCACGTCGCATTCGACTGGATCGCCCGGCGCTACCGCATCGTGTCGGGAGCCGAGTATCTCGTGCTCGGGATTCTGCTTGGGCCGCAGCTTTCCGGCCTGCTCAGCCCCGATACCCTGACCAGCCTCAATCCGCTGATCACCCTGGCCCTCGGCTGGACCGGTGCGCTCCTGGGCAGCCAGCTGGTGCTGCCGGTGCTGGTTCGTATTCGCGGCTGGGTCTATCGCGTGGCGTTCGTCGAGTCGCTCATTACCCTGGTGCTCGTCACCGCGGTGGAGCTCTTCGTGCTGTCCTGGACGGTCGGGCTGCATGCCCGCGACTCGTTGGTCCCTGCGCTGGCGCTCGGGGCGATGGCCACCGTGAGTGCGGAGGCGGGTATCTCGGTGGCGGTGCGCGGCAGAGGACCGCGGGACCCGCTGGTGCGGCAGTTTCGCGTGTCGGTCGCCATGAACGCCGTGGTCGCGATCCTCGCCTTCGGCCTGATGACCGCCATCGTGCACCCGGCCCCCACGCTGATTACCCGGGCTCCGACCACCACGGAATGGCTGGTGATCAACGTCGCGATCGGCTTGGTCGGCGGGGCCCTGTTCCATCTCTTCGTGGGCGAGGAGCGCAAACCCGACCGGATCTTCATCGCGATGGTGGGCGCCGTGGTTCTGATCAGCGGGGCGGCCGCCTACCTCCGCCTGTCTCCGATGATCGCCGCCCTGGTGTTCGGCATGATTCTCACCAACACCTCCCGCCGCTCCAGCGAACTCCAGGCCGCCCTGGCTCGGGTCGAGCGGGCCCTCTACTTCGTCATGCTCATCCTGGCCGGGGCCCTGTGGACGCCGAGTGACCGTGAGTGGCTGCTGCCGGTGGTCCTCTTCCTCGGGATCCGGGCCCTAGCCAAGACGGGGGGTGCCCGCCTCGCCGCGCGAGCCAACGGCCGCCTGGAGGAACTGGGGCCGAACTGGGGGCGTGGGCTGCTGGGCCAGGGAGGGCTCGCCCTCCTGATCGGCCTCAACTACCTGCAACGGCCCGATCTTCCGGTCAGCAACATCGTTTTCACGGCCGTGGTGGCTTCCGTTCTACTGACCGACCTGTTGTCCGCACGGTTTGCCCAGTCGGTCTTCCGGCCCGAGTCCACGCTCGCTCCGAAACCCGGACCGGCGCCGGGGTCCGACCCGACCCCGGAGGCACCGGACGAGCCGGCCTCGCCCGCCCTGTCGGGCGAAGGGCCGGCGCCCGCAGCCGAGAGAGGCACCTAGCATGCGCCGGCTGGTCATCCTCTTCCTGCTGCTCGCGGGCCTCCGGCTGATCCTGCCCTTGGGCGATCCGGGGCGCGGATCGCAATGGCTGCTCACGCTCGGCTTCCTGATCCTGGCCGCCTACAGCGTGGGCGAGGTGGCCGTTGGCCTGAACCTGCCCAAAGTGGTTGGCTACCTGGTGGGGGGAATGATCTTCGGCCCGGCGGGGATCAACCAGGTCACCGCGGAGGCCACCGCGGCCCTGGAGCCGGTCAGCTCCCTGGCGATCGCACTGATTGCCTATCTCGCGGGGGCCGAGCTTCGCTGGGAGGAGGTCCGCGAGCGCTGGCGGGACATCCTCAGGATTCTGACCGCCGAGCTGGGACTGACGCTGCTGCTCCTGACGGTCCTGCTCACCGCGCTGGGCAACCGCTTGCCGTTTCTCGAGGGACTTGACCTGATCTCGCGGATCGCCGTCAGCCTGCTCTTTGCCTCGATCGCGGTGATTCACTCCCCCGCGGTCACCATGGCCCTGCTGAGCGAGACCGGGGCCCGGGGCCCGGTGGCACGGACGACCCTTGGCATCGTTCTGGTCGCGGACGTCGTGGTGGTCATTCTGTTCACCGGGGCCCTGGCCATAGCCAGGGTCGTGGCGCCGCCGGCGGCCGCCGGCCTGGGGGGGCCCGGACTCGGCACCATCACCTGGGAACTGGGAGGCGCCGTCCTTGTCGGCAGCGTGCTGGGTGGCGTCGTGGCCCTCTACCTCCGTTTCATCCACCGCGAGCTCTTTCTCTTTGCCGTTCTCATCGCATTTGCCGGAGTCGTCTTGGCTCGACTGCTTCACGTCGAACCGCTGCTGATGCTCATCACGGCCGGTTTCGTCAGCGAGAATGTCTCGCTGCCCGAAGACGGCGATGCCCTGCGCAACGCTATGGAGCGCTCGGCTGATCCCGTGTTCGTCGTCTTCTTTGCGCTCGCCGGGGCTGCGATCGATATCGATATCATCCGGCAAACCCTGCCACTGGTGGTGCCGATTGTGGTGGTCCGCGCCGTCGGCCTCTGGGCCGGGACACGGCTCGGGTCCCGCTGGGCCGGGACCCCGGAGATCGGCCGCTACGTCTGGACCGGGCTGGTGGCCCAGGCAGGCGTGGCCATCGGACTCGCCAAAGTGGCTGCCCAGGCCTATCCCGACCGCGGGCTTCAGCTCCAGACGATCTTCCTGGCGGTTCTCGGCATCAACCAGCTGGTGGGGCCGATCCTCTTCCGGCGCGCGCTGGCCAGGAGCAAAGAGGCCGCCGCCGATCCGGTAGCGGTTCCCGCCGGCGCGCCGGGCCGGTAGAATTCGCCCCGTCCTTCAACACGGAGCCTGTTCGATGCTGGTCCTCACCACCCACACGATCGAGGGACGTCCCGTGGCCCGCTACCTCGGCCTCGTCAGCGGCGAGGCCATCCTGGGCGCCCATCTGTTCAAGGATCTTTTCGCCGGGATCCGCGACTTGGTCGGGGGCCGCTCGGCGGCCTATGAAAAGGAGTTGCGAAAGGCCAAGGACCTGGCCATCGGGGAGATGATCGAAGAGGCGGAAGCCATGGGCGCCAACGCGGTCCTGGCGGTCGATCTGGACTACGAGACCATCAAGCCGGGCGGGGGAGGCAACATGCTCATGGTCTCCGCCTCGGGCACGGCCGTCGTGCTCTCCTGAGGGCTCCTGCCAGAGGGCAGCAGGGCAGCTTTCCCAGCGATCCCTCGGAAGTCAGGTTATATCTGAGGTCCTAACTCTTGAATTCAGACCGCGATAGCGGCATTATTCCTGATCCCCATGGTCACGGTTACCGCTGTCGCGTCGGGCTCCATCGCCGAGGAGCTTGGAATCCTCCCCGGGACGGAGCTGCTCACGGTCGACGGCCGGGAGCTGGAGGACTTCCTCGACTGGGAGTTTCTCACCGCCGAGGACGCCTTCCTGCTGCATACCCGGCGGCCGGATGGCCAGGAGTTCGAGTACGAGATCGAGCGCCCCGCGTACGAACCCCTTGGAGTAACGCTCGCCCCCCCCCGGATCCGGCAGTGCGGCAACCGGTGTGATTTCTGTTTTGTCGATGGGCTGCCCCCCGGCCTGCGCGAGGTGCTCTACATCCGCGACGACGACTACCGGCTCAGCTTCCGCTATGGCAACTTCGCGACGCTCACCAACCTGAAGGACCGCGATCTCCGCCGGATCGTCGAGTACCGGCTTTCGCCCCTCTACGTCTCGGTCCATGCCACGGATCCGACCGTGCGGCGCTGGCTGCTGCGGAATCCGACCGCGCCGGACATTCTGGAGCAGTTGACCGGGTTCGCGGGGCAGGGAATCCGGTTCCATACCCAGGTCGTCCTGTCACCCGGAGTCAACGATGGCGCCGTGCTGGAGCGGACGATCGCCGATCTTTATCAGTTGGGCAACGCGGTGCTCAGCAGCTCCGTGGTTCCGGTCGGTCTGACGGAGTTCAGCAAGCACGAGCGGGTGCGGGAGCCGACCCGAGCTGAATGCCGTGCGGCGGTGAGCCGGGTGGAGGAGTGGCGGGGCCGGGCGAAGCCGGAGCGGGGCCACTACTGGATCCACGGCGCGGATGAGCTGTATCTCAGGGCCGAGCTGGCGCTGCCCCCGGAAGAGGCCTACGACGATTTCGAGCAGGTGGAAAATGGCGTCGGATCGGTGCGCTGGCTGGAGCGTGGCATCCGCGACGAGGCGCACTGCCTGCGCGCGTGGTCCGGGCTCCGGATCGGAGTGGCCACGGGGACCAGTATGGGCCGGCTGATGCCAGCCGTTCTCGACGCTGTCGCCGCGGCCAGCGGGGCGCGCCTCGAGTTGATCGTGCTGGAGAACCCCCTCTTCGGTCCCCGCGTCACCACCGCCGGACTGCTGCCCGGCCGGGCGTTTCTCGAAGCGCTGCGACAGCGAAACGATCTGGATCTTGTGCTGCTGCCGGGAGAAGCGGTCAACGAGAGCGGGCTGTTCCTCGATGACCTGAGCGTTGACGACCTGGCGCGGGAGGTCCCGGCGGAGCTCCGGCTCTCCAGGCGGTTTGTCGACGCCGCAGAAGGGGTGCCCGCGTGAGCCGTCCCACCGTGGCCATCATCGGGCGCCCCAACGTCGGCAAGTCGACCCTGTTCAACCGGATTCTCGGTGGGCGCCCGGCCATCGTATCGGAAACGGCGGGAACGACGCGCGATCGGCACTTTGGCGAGGCGGACTGGGCGGGCCGGCAGTTCTGGCTGGTCGACACCGGCGGTCTGGTCCCGGACTCCGGAGACTCGATGGATCGCGCCATTCGGCGGCAGGTCGACCTTGCCCTTGCCGAGGCGGACCTCGTGCTCCTGGTCGTCGATGGCCGGGAAGGCCTGCATCCCCTTGACAGCGCGATCGCCGAGCTGCTCCGCAAGGCCGGGCGGCCGGTCCTGGTCGCCGTCAACAAGCTCGATGAGCTGCCGCGGACCGTGGCGCATCACGAGTTCCACCGGCTTGGACTGGGAGAACCGCTCCCGGTATCCGCGGCGGTGGGGAAGTCGAGCGGAGACCTGCTGGACGCCGTCGTGCAGCGGCTGCCGCCCCGGTCGCCGGAGGAAGCCGAGGACGCGATTCATGTCGCGGTGGTCGGCCGGCCCAACGTGGGGAAGAGTTCGCTCGCCAACCGGCTGCTGGGCGAGGACCGCCACGTGGTGGCGCCCGAGGCGGGAACCACCCGCGACGCGGTGGACAGCACCCTTCACTATCATGGCCGGGCCCTGGTCTTCATCGATACCGCGGGACTGCGCCGCCGCGCCAAGGTGCAGGAGGACCTGGAGTTCTATTCCACGATTCGGACCGAGCGCGCGATCGAGCGCGCCGACGTCTGTGTGCTCGTGGTGGACGCCGCCTCCGGTCTGGGGAATCAGGACCTTCGCATCGCGACCGCCGCATGGGAGCGCGGGTGTGCCCTGGTCATCGCGGTCAACAAGTGGGACCTGATCGGCGACAAGGACGCCAACACCGCCCGGCGCGGCGAGGAACAACTGGTGGCGAAGGCGCCCTTCCTGCAATACGTGCCGTTCCTCTATGTCTCGGCCCTGACGGGGCAGCGTGTCCGCAAGCTGCTCGACCTGATTCTGGAGGTCGCCGACGCGCGCGGGGTCCGGATTCAGACCAGTGAGGTGAACCGCGTCCTGCGCGAACTCACCGATCGCAACATGCCGCCGCAGCAGCCGGGTGGGGGCGTCAAACTGCTCTACGCCTCGCAGATCGGCGTGGCGCCGCCGACGTTCGCGATCGTGAGCAACCGGCCACTGGAAGTGCCGGAGTCGTACCGGCGCTACCTGGTGCACGGGTTTCGCAGCCAATGGCCCTTTCCCGGCTCGCCGCTCCGGCTCAAGCTCACCCGCCGATCCTCCGCGCGCGACCCGGCCGAGGGGGCGGGGGAGCGGAGCCGGCAGCGACGGGGGCGCCGATGACGGGTCTGGCGGCCTGGGCCCTGGCGGCGTATCTGCTGGGGGCCATTCCCTCCAGCATGCTGGCGGCCAGGTACGTGGCGGGGGTCGATCTGCGGCGGACGGGCAGCGGCAACCTGGGGGCGACCAATCTCTACCGCGTGCTGGGATGGCGCTACGCGATTCCGGTCGCGCTGTTCGACGCCGCCAAGGGCACGATCCCCGTGCTGTTGTTCGCGCGCTGGGCCGGAACCGGAACCCTGGGCGCCCTCCTGTTCGGGCTGGCGGCGATCGCCGGGCACGTCTTCTCCGTCTTCGCGCAGTTCAGGGGCGGGAAGGGGGTCGCGACCAGCGCTGGGGTGGTGCTTGGCCTGGCACCACTCGCCTTCCTGATGGCGCTCGTTGCCTGGGCGGTGGTGCTCTGGGTCACGGGCTATTCCTCGCTGAGCAGCATCCTTGCCGCGGTGGTCTTCCCGTTCGCCGTCGCGCTAATCTACCCAGGGAACGCGGAGCTGCTCTGGTTCGGCGTGGCGATGGCAGGGTTCATCACACTCCTTCATCGTGCCAACATCCGTCGGCTGCTGGGGGGCACCGAAAGCCGCTTCGGTCGCAAGCCGGATCAACGCGGGAGCGCGGGGTGACGCGCTGCGCGGTTCTCGGCGCCGGATCGTGGGGGACCGCGCTGGCGGATCTGCTCGCCCGGCAGGGCCACGATGTCGCCCTATGGGCCTACGAAGCCGAAGTCGTCGAGCAGATCCGGAGCGAGCGGATCAACGGGCCCTTTCTGCCCGGATGCCCCCTGCACCAGGCGATCCGGCCCCTGACGGACTCGTGCGAAGCGGTGGATCACGCGGACCTGGTCGTTTCGGCGCCGCCGAGCCATGCCGCGCGGGTGGTGCTGGGCCAGATCCAAGGCGCGGTCGATCGCGGCGCCCTCCTGGTAAGCGCCACCAAGGGCCTCGAGCCGGACACGCTGCGCAGGATGTCCCAGGTGGCGGGCGAGTTGCTCCCGGAGATGCCCTTCATCGCACTCTCGGGCCCCAGCTTTGCCCGCGAGGTCTACGAGCGGCAACCGACCGCGGTCGTGGCCGCGTCGCGCGTGCCGGGAGCATCACAGGCGGTGCAGCGGATCTTCTCGAATCGGGGGTTCCGGGTCTACGCCAACGAGGACGTGATCGGCACCGAGCTGGCCGGGGCCCTCAAGAACGTGATCGCCATCGCGGCCGGCATCCTGGACGGTCTCGGCCTCGGGCACAACCCGCGTGCCGCGCTGGTCACGCGGGGTCTGGCGGAGATCACCCGGCTTGGGCTGGCCCAGGGCGCAGCCCCTTCCACCTTTGCCGGGCTGGCCGGCATGGGGGACCTGGTGCTTACCGCGTACGGTGGCCTGAGCCGGAACCGGACCCTCGGGGTAGCCATCGGGAAAGGAAGCGACCTGGAGACCTATCGAACCGGGACCCGGTCCGTCGCGGAGGGGGTCAATACGACTCGCGCCGCCCTGGCGCTCGCCGCGCCCGACGGCGTGGAGCTGCCGATCGCTGAAAAGGTGGCCGAGGTTCTTTTCGAACGGAAGGATGCCCGCGTCGCGGTGAAGGAACTGATGGAACGGACCCTCAAGACGGAGCAGTGGGGATGAGCGACACGTCACCCGAACAGCAGGAATTCTTTTCCATCGGCGAAGTGTGCGCCTTGACCGACCTCAAGCCGCACGTCCTGCGGTACTGGGAGAGCCAGTTCCGCTTTCTCAATCCTTCGAAGAACCGCTCGGGAAACCGGGTCTACAAGAGCAGGGAAGTCGAGCTGATTCTGCTGGTGAAGCACCTGCTCTACAGCGAGAAGTACACCATCGAGGGCGCCCGGCAACGGCTGGAGGGCTTCCGGCGCAATGGCGAGCTGCGGACGGCCGCCAGGGAGGCCGCGTCGGAGGAAACCCTGCGCGAACTGCGTGAGGCGGTGGAGGGGGTGCTCCGAACCCTGAATGGGGAGGAGTGAGCCGGACCCGACCGCCGGTTCGGGCCTCGCACCGCTATCTTTGCTGCCGATGCGGATCCTGGTTTCCAACGATGATGGCATCCTGGCGGAAGGGATCGGTCTCCTGGCCGAGGCATGCATGGAGGTGGGCCAGGTGACCGTGGTGGCGCCCGATCGCGAGCAGAGCGGGACGGCGCACTCGCTGACGATGCATCGCCCCCTGCGTCCCCACCGGCGCCACGATGGCTCCTTTCAAGTCGACGGGACGCCGACCGATTGCGTGCTGCTGGCCTTCGGCGGCCTGCTCGATGCCGCGCCGGATTTCGTCTTTTCGGGCATCAACCACGGCCCCAACATGGGCGAGGACGTCCTCTACTCGGGGACCGTCTCGGCCGCCATGGAGGCGGTGACCCTCGGCGTCCCGGGAATCGCCATCTCCTTCACGGGAGACCAGCTGGAGACCATGCGGTCGTACGCCCTTCTGCTCAAGCGCCTGGTGCGCGCGATCACCCGGGTCGACGGGTTCCCGCCGGAGACCCTGCTGAACGTAAACCTGCCCCCGATTCCGGCCGACCAGGTCAAGGGGATTCGGGTGACCAAGCTGGGGAGCCGGTACTTCAGCGAGTCGATGGTCCGCACCAAGGACCCGCGGGGCCGGGACATCTTCTGGATCGGGGGCGGCAGAATCACCTGGACCGGCGACGCGGAAACCGACCATGCCGCCGTTGCGGAAGGTTATATCTCGGTGACGCCGCTGCACATGGATCTGACCAACTACGGTCTGCTGGAAACGGTCCGCTCATGGGCGCTCGAGGCCTGAGCGGCGGCGACAGCTTCGGGGGCTTCCGGACCCGGCTGGTCGAGCAGCTTCGGGCCAAGGGGATCAGAAGCCTGCCGGTCCTGAACGCCATCGCGTTGGTGCCCCGCCACCTCTTCGTGCCGGACAGCGTGCGGCACCGCGCCTATGAGGACAGTCCGCTGCCGATCGGGTGGGGCCAGACCATTTCGCAGCCATGGGTCCAGGCCCGGTCGCTCGAGCTGATGGAACTCACCGGCAAGGAAAGAGTGCTGGAGGTCGGCGCCGGATCGGGCTACCAAACGGCGCTTCTGGCCCACCTGGCCTCCCAGGTGTTCGCCATCGAGCGGATGCCCACCCTCGCCTATGCCGCCCGCGAGGCGCTCGACCGGGCGGGGATCAGCAACGCCACGGTCCTGGTCGGCGATGGTACCCTGGGCTGGCGCAGCCTCGCACCCTTCGACGCGATCGTGGTCGCGGCCGCATCTCCCAGCGTGCCGCCCCCCCTCATCGAGCAGCTCGCACCCGGGGGCCGTCTGATCATCCCGCTGGGGGTCGGGGAAGTGCAGGAACTCACGGTGTTCGAAAAAGCGGCCGCGGGTGGCCAGGGTGAGCAGGCCCTGCGGCGGCTGCACGTCGCGGATGTGCGCTTTGTGCCGCTGATCGGCAAGCACGGCTTCGCCGGGGAGTAGCCATCGAGTGCCCGACTTCATCGCCCAGTTGATCGACCTGGTGCTGCACCTGGACACGCACCTCTCGGGCATCATCGACCGCTACGGAGTGTGGACCTACCTCCTGCTGTTTCTGATCATCTTCTGCGAGACCGGGCTGGTGCTCACACCCTTCCTGCCAGGCGACAGTCTCCTGTTCGCCGCCGGGACCTTCGCCGGACTCGGGGCCCTCGATCCCACGCTGCTCGTTCTGCTGCTCAGCGCGGCGGCGATTCTGGGCGATAGCGTCAATTACCGAATCGGCCGCTGGGTCGGACCGAAGGCCTTCTCGGGGGGGATTCGCTGGCTGCGCCAGGACTATCTCCGGCGAACCGAGGCCTTCTACGTGCGCCACGGTGGCAAGACCATCGTTCTCGCGCGCTTCGTCCCCATCATTCGGACCTTCGCGCCGTTCGTCGCCGGGGTCGGCCGGATGAAGTACTCGCGTTTCCTCGGGTTCAACGTCGGGGGCGGGGTGCTGTGGGTGGGCCTGCTTGTCTACGGCGGACACTTCTTCGGCAACCTCAAGGTTGTGCGCGAGAACTTCTCCCTCGTCATCCTCGTGATCATCCTGCTCTCGGTCCTCCCGATCGGAATCGAGATCATCCGGGCCCGGTTGCCGGGCGCCCACCGCGGGGCGTCCGATCCGGGATAGCCGTGCCGACCCGCCGCTATCTCGTTGCCGGCCGAGTCCAGGGCGTGGGATTCCGCTGGTACACCAGAGTGAGAGCTCGTGCCCTTGGTCTCGCGGGTCACGTCAGGAACCTCCACGACGGGCGGGTGGAGGTTTTGGCCAGCGGTCCGCCGGCCGCGTTGGAGGATCTGGAGACGTTCCTGCGGGAGGGGCCCACCGGGGCGAAGGTCAGGGAGGTCGATATCGAAGAGATTCCAGGTGAGCAGACAGCCATAACCTCACCGTTTGTCATTGCTTAGGCGATCCACTTCCAGTGACCTCGCATCCGTCCCTCGGCCAGCGTTCCCGCTTTCGTGAACCGACCTGTTCGGCTTATACTTACAGGCTTTGCCCCCGTAGCTCAGATGGATAGAGCAGCGGTTTCCTAAACCGTTGGCCGGGTGTTCGAGTCACCCCGGGGGCACTCGACCGGCTGCAACGGACGGGGGCCAACGGCGGGCGATCCACGGAGGAGCGATGGCGAGAGCCGGGGTGCTGAAGGGAACCATGGCCACAGAAACCAAACAGAAAACACCCCCTGCGCCCCCCGAGGCGACCAGGTCGCGGGAAGAGCGGATCGCCGCCTGGCTCAAGGCCAACCAGAAGCTGGTCGCAGTGGCTGGCAGTGGCATCCTCCTGGTGGTCCTCGTGACCTGGTTCTTGTCGGCCAGCGCGGCCCGAAAGGAGGCCTTTGCGCAGGCGCAGCTTGAGCAGGCCTGGGCCCTCCAGGACGCCGGCAACCTCCCACAATCGGCTGCCGAACTGCAGCGAATCGCCGCCGGCTATGGCGGAACCAATGCCGCGCTCGAAGCGCGACTCTCGCTCAACCAGACCAGGCTGACGATGGGACAGGCCCAGCTTGCCATCGACGACCTCCGGCCCTTTGTGGGGTCGGGTCCACCGTCCCGGTTCCTGGTCCGGGGCTACACGCTGCTCGGCGCGGCCCAGGAGAACCTGACGCTGTTCTCGGAGGCTGCCATCAGCTACGCCAGGGCCGCGGAAGTCGCCGAGATGGATTTCCAGAAGGCGGACGCGCTGCTGGCGGCCGCCCGCGCCCATGTCGCCGCTGGCCAGCGGGATCAGGCCCTGGCGGCCCTCCGCAGGGTGGTGGATGAGTTCTCCGAGACGGCTGCTGGCCCGGTTGCTGAGCTGCGTCTCGCGGAGCTTGCTGCGGGGGCCTAACCCGTCAAGTTGAACACTCGGGGGGGGCTTGGTGTGGGGGGGGAGCGCGCTCTCCCACCTCTAACTCGCCTGGTTTCATATGACGTATAAGATGTATTCCGTTAAGTGCTCGTGTGGGGAACTGTGGACAACCGGCGCCTCGGCCGTCGTGGGAACATGCCGTATCACGTTGTTGGTAATTGACTTACAGGAACGACCGAGATGCCGTTGCCCCCGTGGTCACCTCAGGACCCCCATGTACACCAGGCGTCCCTCGCCACAGAGCCAGTTCTCCGAAGCCATCCCATTCGCGAGTGACCCTGAGACGGTGAGGCGGATTCCCCTGGTGGTGCACCAGCCGCTTGGAAGCGCTCGCCGACTCGCGGCCGCCAGGGCGAAGGCGGCGGCCAGGGTCCCCGTCCCGCAAGCCAGGGTCTCCCCTTCCACGCCCCGCTCGTAGGTCCGGATCAGCCACGGCTCCTGCCCCACTCGGGCCGGAGCACTCACGAAGTTGACATTTGCGCCCTCAGGGCCGACCGCGGGGTGGAAGCGGAGCTCCCGGCCGCGCCGAGCGACATCGATCACGGCCGCGTCTTCGGCCAGGACGATGAGATGCGGTACCCCGACCGTCCCCAGGAAGAAACCGGTCTCACCAGGTTGTGGTTCCATGGTCAGGGGTTGGGGCACCTGGAACGCGGGCATCTGGAGTTCGGCGAGATCCGGCCCGCCGGCACATCGGGTTCGCATCAGGCCGGCCGGCGTCAGCAGCGTCATCCCTTCGGGCGGGGCCAACTCGAGATGGGCCGCCAAGCGCGCGCTGCAGAGCGCGGCGTTCCCGCACATGGCCGCTGGCGAGCCATCGGCGTTGAAGTAGTCCATGCGGACCCCCCCCTGCCCGTCCGGCGTCAGGAATACGATTCCGTCCGCACCAACCCCCATCTGCCGGTCGCAGATTCTGGCCATGCGTTCGGCCGGCCAGTCGCCCGGCGTGGTCAATCGCCCGTCGAACATGACGAAGTCGTTTCCCGAGCCGGTCATCTTGTAGAACACCTGGCCCCTGGCCTTGCTCATAGTCGGCGAAAGAGCGAAGCGAAACGAAGCCACCAGACCATCCAGATCGCCTCGCGGACAATCTTGCGACTCATCTTGCTGTGTCCCTCCATGCGGTCGCTGAAGATGATCGGGATCTCCAGCAGCCGAAATCCCTTGCGCCAGGCCCGATAGCTCATCTCGATCTGAAAGGCGTACCCGTTGGACCGGATCCGTTCGAGGGGAATGGCCTCCAACACTCGGCGCCGGAAGCACTTGAACCCCCCGGTGGAGTCCGAGACCGGCAGTCCGGTGACGATCCGAGCGTACATGTTCGCGCCGATCGAGAGCATCAGCCGGGTCATCGGCCAGTTGATGACGTTGACCCCGGTCCGATAGCGCGAGCCGAGCACCAGGTCGGCGGTCTCGGCGGCCTCTATCAGGTCCCGCAGGGCCTCGGGGTCGTGCGAGAAATCCGCGTCCATTTCGATCAGGCAGTCGAACCCGCGCTCCAGCCCCCAGCGGAACCCGGCGATGTACGCCCGGCCCAGTCCCGCCTTTTGCGGGCGGTGGAGCACGTGGGTCCTAGCCAATGTGGCGGCGAGCGCATCCGCCGCCTGCCCGGTTCCGTCCGGTGAGTTGTCATCCACCACCAGGACCTCCACCCGGGCGTCCTGGCTCAAGATCCGAGGAAGGATCCGGGGAAGGTTGGTTCCCTCATTATAGGTCGGCAGCACGACCAGGAACCGTTCAGGCATTGAGGCTCCGGCGCTCCCGGATCCGCGCAGCACCGAAAAGGCCCAACAGCAGAACCAGCGCCGAGAGCGTGATGGCCCGGCCGGTCCGATACGCGCTGGATCGGAACTCGAACACGACCTCCCGCGCGCCGGCGGGCAGGGCTACGCTCAAAAGCGCATGGTCAGCCCTGAGCGTGTGGGCGGGGTGCCCGTCCACGGTGGCGGTCCAGGCCTTGTACCAGTTCTCGGCCACGATCAGGTACGCCGGCGCGGGAAGCTCCCCCTGAAGGTTGACCCGCAGCCGTCCCGGCCTCCACTCGGTCACGGTCGCCGTCGCGGCGGAAGGCGGTGGCAGGGCGCCATGCGACAGGTCGTGGGGAGTGACGGCGGCGGTGTCCGGATACAACACGACCTGTTCGGGGGCAAACCGGAGATCGAGCACCGTGGGGATAATCTGCGCCTCGGGAACCTTGGCCGCGGCGGGGATGACCGAGGCGTACGGCGGCGGGTCCGTGAACTCATAAAGGTATGCGGAGGGAATCCCGGTCGTGGTGGTCACCGGACCTGCCACATGGCGCAGTCCGGGGTTCGAGTCGAGGGCGATGGCCCTCGGGAACACAAGGTAGCGGACCGCGAAAAGCCTGAGCACCGCCGGATGGGCCTGATCGCGCCACTCGCCCTTGCCGCCGAGCAATTCGTCGAAGTAGCGAAGCTCGTTGCCGTGGTAGCCAAGCAGGTTCGGGATCCCGTAGCCCATCAGGATGGAGCCGCGGTAGACCCGCCCTGGATCCCAGATCCGATACGGCTTCGGGGTCGCGCGGATGGCCCGGGTAATCTCGTCATCGGCGAAGAGCACCTCGGCCCGGGGCTGGAAGGTGAAGAACTTCCGCTCCACGCTCCAGAGGTCCGCGACCGTCAGGGCCGCCACCAGCAGGAGCGCGCGGCGTCCCCGCAGAGAGCCCGCGGCCACCGTTCCCAGCAGGGCGGCGGCGGCGACCCCCAGAACGAGGATCCGCAGACCGCCCACCCGGAGCGTATCGGCGTTGGCGGCGACCTGGGGCATCAACTCCGGCACCATCACCAGCCCCTCGGCGAAGACTTGCAGCACCCCGGCCAGGCCCAGCAGTCCGATGACGGCCGCCGTCCCGCCCAGCAGCCACAGCGAGCGTGGCGCGACCTCGCGGCGGAGCACTCGCTCGGCGCCGAAGCCGGCCAACACGCACAAGGGGAAGGCCACCAGGAAGAAGGCCATCCCGGGGGCGCGGACCTTCTGCATCAGGGGCATGACCTCGTACCACAGGCGATAGAATGGAGTGAATCGGCCAAGCGCGATGAGGAGGAAGATCGTCCCGATGACCCCGAAGGCGCGGACCGTAGAGCGGCGCGCCGCGGCTCGCATCCCAACCAGGGCGAGGACGAGCGGGATTACACCGACGTACTCGGTGTGATGCTTGATGGGATAGTTCCGGCCCCAGTACGCGTCGAGGATGCCGTTGAATTCCGGGAGGACGGCCGATACCAGCTCGTCGGGCGGCAGCGAAAAGGCGGTCATGTATTCCCAACCGCCGCTGGGCCCTCCCCCTGCCCTGGGGGAAAACGGGATGTACTCGATGAAGGGCATGGCCTGGATGGCGTAGAGCGCGAACCCGAGGGCGACGGCGCCAAGGGCCCCCACCGTCACCAGGATCTTGGTTTTCCCCTGGGGCCGCTCCGGCCCGAGGAACACGAGATAGGCCCCCCACATGGCGGCGGCGACCAGCAGGTAGTAGCTGAGCTGCGGATGCCCATGCAGCGTCAGACCCACGACCAGCGCGATCAGCGGGAAGGCGGAAAGCGAGCGGTCGCGCGCGGCCCTGAGGATCGCAAGAAACAGCAACGGTGTCAGGGCCGAGACGAAGAGTTTGCCATCATGACCGGGCGACACCAGCGAGGCGACGATACCGGTCAGCTCGTAGGAGAGGCCACCGATCAGCGCCGCGCCCCAGGTGACGTCGAGGGCCCGGAGCAGCGCGTACATCGTGCAGCCCGCGAGAACCAGGTGCACCGCGAACCCCAGGTTCATGGCCAGGTCGGTGGGCAGAATCCAGCGCATCCAGGCCGTCGGATAAAACACGTCGCCGTGCATCGCGCCGACGAAGGGCAGGCCGCCGAAGATGTAGGGGTTCCAGAGCGGGATGGAGCCGCTGTCGCGGAAGGCTTGCGCGGCAAAGTAGCGAAACCCGTAGCCGGCGACGTACTGGTCGGATTGGGGCCCGGCCAGGAACTGGCCCGTCAACATCGGCCAGAGCAGTGTCATCCCGGCCGCGATGCACACCAGCGTCGCCACCAGCGCCGGACGGCGGGGCTGGTACCCTCCCGGACGCCCGTGGCTCACCCTTGCTCTCCTTGTCGCGCCAGAAAGGGGATGCTTGCTCCGACCTCCGCTGCCGTCACCCCCAGGCGGACCACGGCCGCGAGCGCCAATGCCGCGGCCAGGCCGGTCCGGTCGCGCAGGATGAGCACCAGGATCCCCTCACGGACGCCCAGTCCGCCCGGCAGCGGCACCAGGACCCCCGCAATGTAGGCGGCCGTGAAGGCGCCGATCGCTTCACCCAACCCGAGATCCAGATCGGGCAGCGTGCCCCGGGCGAAGAGGGCGAACGCAAGGCCATACCCCAGCCATGCCACCAGATTGGCGGCGGCTCCCCACGCCAGGACGCCTGCCCCTGGCAGGCGGCCGGATGCGGTTTCCGGGGCGAGCCGGGCGAGCACGCGGGAGGCGAGCGGCGGCCACACCGCCAGCGCGGTGAGCGCCACGCTACCCGCGGCGAGGGACAGCAGGGTCAGCCGGCCGATGCCGGCCGGCTCCAGCACCGCCACGCCCGCCGTCGAGACGACCAGCGCGCCGGTGCCCAGGGAGAGGGTCTGCAACAGCACCGAGGAGCCCGTGGAGGCCCACGCCGGCACTCCGAGGCGCTTGGCCATCAACGCCATGCCCGCGAAGGCCCAGATCTTTCCCGGCACGTATTTGGCCATGCTGGAAAGCAGCCAGACGCGGCTGGCGGGCCACCAGGCGAGTGGAAAGCCCCAGGCCGCGACCAAGCGGCGCCAGGCCTCGGCGAGCAACGCGAAGATCGTCCAGGTGACCAACACACCACCGAGCAGGTGGAGCGGAGACAGGTCCCAGGCCAATTCGGCGGAGCGAACGTCCTCCCAGTTCCGGATGACGGCGCGCGCCACAAACGCGACCACGGCCCCTGCGGCGAGCAACGAGGCCACGCGCCAGCGCCAGCTAACCCGCATGGTCCAGCGCCTCCCGGTACCAGCCCTCGAACGCCGCCGCCACTGTGTCCGGGGTCAGCCCGCGGCGCCAGCGGGAGCCGGCCGCGCGGGCTCGCGGGCGTGCGGTGGAATCGCCTGCAATCCGTGCCATGGCTTCCGCGAGGGCGCCCGGCGTCGGGGCCACGACGGCCCCATCGTCGCCGCCATGGACGAGATCGAGCAAGCCGCCTCCATCGTCGCACACGATGACAGGAACCCCGGTCATCAGCGCTTCCGCGGCGGCGAGGCCGAAGCCCTCATTCCTGCCGAGCTGGAGGGCGACGTCCGCATCGAGCAAGAGGTTTCGGACCTGCGCAAAGGGCAGACTTCCCCGGAGCGAGACCGACTCGTCGAGATCCAGCTCATGGACCCGGGCCTCGATCGCCGGCCGCACAGGTCCGTCGCCGACGATGGTGAGCTTGAGGCCCGAGCCCTTTGCCCGGATCCGGGCCAGCGCTTCGAGCGCCAGGGTCACCCGCTTCTGCTCGGTGAGGCGAGCCACCAGAAGGGCGCCGAGCCCGCCGGCGCTCCAGCCCCACTCCCCGGTCTCCACCGGCATCGGCTGAACCGCGACGTCGGTACCGGGAAGGGTCCTCTGGACGATCCGCGCCAGGCTGGTCGAGACGGCGGTGATCCGCCGGGCGCGACGAAAGACGGTGCGCCCCAGCGTGCGGGCCACCGCCGAGCGCTGGAGCAGGGCGCCATCGGTACCGTGCAGCGTCACCAGGAGCGGGCACTCCGGGGGAGCCGCGAGGCCCGCCGGGAGCCACCAGTGCGCGTGGACCAGCGTGTCCGCCGCCAACTCCGCTCTGGCCCCGCGACGCAGGGCGCGCCACAGCCCGGCCAGCGCCAGCAGGCCCCCTGGCGAGTTGAGGCCGTCGGCCAGGGCGCCGCTATAGGCCAGATCCTCCCGCTCGGGGCGGGCGTAGCGCACCCGGGTCACCGGAACGCCATCGAGCTCGTCGTGGCCACCCCGTCCCCGGTCGGAGGGGGCCACCACGCGAACATCGACGTCGCGGCGCCGCAGCGCGACGGCCAGAGGATGGAGAAACGCGCCAGGTAGATCGCCGGGGTCACGAGGATAGTTGTGTGTCAGGAAGACCGCGCGCACGCCTAGCGCCCGGCGCCCCGGTCGGAGCGGGTGAGCAGGCGGGCCAGCTCGCGATTCTCCTCCCGGAGGCCCGCCACCAGATCGCCCACCAGGCCGAAGCCGAACAGCGCGATCCCGCTGATCACCATGGTTTCGACCAGATTCAGCAGGGGGCGGAAGCCGATCCCGAAACCGAAACGGAGGACCAGCGCGACGAGACCGGCCAGGAAGCCCACCAGAAAAAGCGCGAGCCCCGCGAGTCCGAAGAAGAGCATCGGTTTGCGCCCGAAGCGAAGCTGGAACCAGACCGACAGCAGGTCGAACACCCCCACCGGGATCCTGGTCCAGTTGAACTTGGAAATGCCTGCCTTACGCGGGTGCAGGGGGATGGGGACCGAGCTGAGGCGAAAGCCGTCTGCCGCGGCGATGACCACCATAAAGCGGTGCCAGTCCGGGCGGGTGGGGATCCCCGCGACCACCTCGCGGCGATACGCCTTGACCGAGTTGAGATCCTCGACCTTCACGCCGAAGAGACGCCGGCAGAGGGCGTTGTACACCCCGGACACGAACGCCTTTTCGTACGCTCCCTGTTTGGTCCCGGTGACGATGTCCGCCCGGCCCTCAAGGATCGGGTTGACGAGGGCGGGGATGTCCTCGGGCAGGTACTGGAGGTCCGCCGGATAGAAGACGAAGACGTCCCCTGTCGCCGCATCGCCGGCGCTTCGAAGCGCCTCGGCGATGCCCCGCTGCCGTCGATGCCGCACCACCCGCAGAAAGGGGTACTCGGCGGATAGCCGCTCCAGCAGCGCGCCGGTGTCGTCGCGCGACCCGTCGTCCACCACGATCACTTCGAAACTGAAGGAGCCGTTCCCCAGGGTCTCCGCGCACTGCCGCAGGAACTCGGGGAGATTCTCCGCTTCGTCCTTGGCGGGGACAAGGACGCTCACTTCGGCGGGGGACGCCGCTCGGCCGGCCCTCATACCCGCTTGCGCATGCGGGCCGGGAGAATGCCGAGCTGGTCCCGATACTTGGCAACGGTGCGACGGGCAATCTGGATGCCCTGTTCCTGGAACAGGTGCACGATCTGCTGGTCCGTGAGGGGCTTCGAGAGGTCCTCCTCGCCCACCATCTTCTGGAGTTTGGCGCGGATGGAGCGCGCACTGGCCTCCTCGCCCGAGGCCGTCGCCAGGGCGCTCGAAAAGAAGAACTTCAGGGGCAGCACCCCGCGCGGCGTCTGCACGTACTTCTCGTTGGTGACCCGGCTGACGGTGGACTCGTGCATGCCGATCACTTCGGCGACCTCTCGCAGGGTGAGGGGCTTGAGGTACTCGACCCCTTTCTCGAAGAACGGCCGCTGCCGGTCGACGATGAAATTCATGACCTTCAGCATTGTCTGGCGCCGCTGTTCGATGGCCTGGATCATCCAGTTGGCGCTGTTCATCCTGGTCGTGATGAACTCGCGGTTCTCCTGGGTCAGCTTGCCCCGCTCGCGCGCCAGGTCCTGATAGGAGCGGCTCAGCCGGAGCCGTGGGACACCGGTGTCGTTCAGGAAGACGTGGTACTGCTCATCCACCTTGTCGACCACGAGGTCTGGAATGATGTAGCCGTCGGAGCGGTTGGAGTATTGCAGGCCCGGCTTGGGATCGTACCGCGCGAGCGTGTCCGCGGCCCCCTGCACCGCGCTCGGCTCCACCTCATAGCGCCTGGCGAGGTCGTTCCAGCGGTGGGCTTTGAGGTCTTCAAACGCCTCGCGCACCAGTTGCACGGCCATGGGATCCGCTTTCGGGTCCTCGGCCATTTGCAGCAGGATGCATTCGCGCAGGTCACGCGCGGCGATCCCGGCCGGGTCCAGCCGCTGAATGATGGCCAGGATCTCCTCCACCTCGTCCATCGTGAAAAAGGGCACCCCCGGGGCGGCATCCCCCCCAAACTCCGGTTCCGGCGCCTCGCGGCGCGGCACCCCCGCCGCCGGGGTGTCCGCGGCGCTCTCGTCCCGCTCCTCCAACGCGTCGTCCTCGTCCTCCTCGTCTTCCTGCGGCGGCAGGCTGGACAACAGGAACGTGTTGGCCGAGCGCCAGACGTCCTCCAGTGAAGTCGCGATGTACCCGTCATCGTTGATGTGACCGAGCAACTCCTCGCCGAGCAGGCGCTGCCGCGGGGTCAGCATGAGCAGCTGGAGCTGGTCCCGCAGATGGTCGACCAGGTCGGGAGTCTCCACACAGACGGGCTCGACGTATTCCTGCGCCTCGAACTGTTGGCGGGAGCCACCCACGTCGAAGCCGTTCAGCAGGATCTCCTCCCAGTCGATCTCCCGTTCCTTCTCGGCTTTCTCCTTCTCCTGGTCGGGAGTGGAGTCGTTGCTCTGTTCCTCTTCCTCCGGTTCGACCAGCTCCAGGAAGGGATTGGTCAACAGCTCCTGCTTCAGGTGCTGCTGCAGCTCCATCATGGGCATGTAGAGCATGTCCATCGCCTGGTACAGGCGAGGATTGATGCGCAGTTCCTGCCGGAGGCCGGTGTGCTGCTGCAGTCCGGGCTTCATGCGGGCTGCTCCAGCCGTCGTCGCAGTCGGGCGGTCAGGGTCGGGCCGAGGTAGAGGTCGGCCACCTGCTCGTTGAAAACGAGCTCGCGGACCGAACCGGCGGCCTGCACGGAGCCTTCGAACAGGATGTAGGCACGGTCGACGATTTCCAGGGTCTGCTCCACGTTGTGGTCGGTGATCAGGACGCCGATGCCGCGATGGCGCAGTCCCGCCACAATGGTCTGGATGTCGTGGACGGCGATCGGGTCCACCCCGGCGAAGGGCTCGTCGAGCAGCATGAACCTGGGCTGCGTTACCAGCGCTCTGGTGATCTCCAGCCGCCGGCGCTCTCCGCCCGAGAGCGAGTAGGCCTTGTTCCTCCGCAGGTGCTTCAGGCCGAGCTCGTCCAGCAGGTCCTCCAGACGCGCCTGCCGTGTGGCGCGGGCCAGCCCCTGGGTTTCCAGAATCGCCATGATATTCTGCTCGACGCTGAGCTTGCGGAAAACCGACGGCTCCTGGGCCAGGTATCCGATTCCTGCGCGGGCTCGGCGATACATCGGCTCCCCGGTGATCTCGCGTCCGTCGATCCGGATCTCGCCCCGATCGGGACGGATCAGCCCCGTGATGAGGTAGAAGGTGGTGGTCTTCCCGGCGCCGTTGGGCCCGAGCAACCCCACCACCTCGCCCTGTCGCAGCGTAAGGCTGACTTCTCGCACCACCCTCCGGCGCTTGAACGCCTTGTCGAGCCCCTCCGCCTCCAGGACGCTGCCTCCGGGGACGCGGCGCTCGGCGGCCTTCGCGGGGACCTGGGCCGGGGTGGGCGGCAGGGCCAGCAGAAGGATTGCCGCGGCCGTCGCCGCGCGATCCGACGCGGCCTCCCGCCACCACGCGGGCGTCGCCACGATCGCTTCCCATCCCTGGTCGCCCGCGTCCTCGATCCAGCCTTCCGCCACCAGGCGGGGCAGCAGCGAGCCCTGGACCTGCTCCAGCAGGCTTTCCCGGAAGGAGGGCGCTTCGTGCCAGGCGCCGTCGCCCCCCCGGCTCACCAGTACCTCCCGGTAGCCGCGGATCAGCTCGGCAAAGGAGAGCTTGCCGCTCTCGTCGGCGCCGCGCACAATCGCGGCCAGCAGGGCGAGCGAGGAGGGGTCGAGCCCCTGAAGCCGAGCCCTCCAGGTCGGCGCGATCATCGCCGCGCGCTCCGGGTCCGGGCGGGGGGGATGGTGTCGCGGCGAGCGGCCGAATCCGCGCGGGCCGAGTCGGCCCGCACGATTCGAGGCTGGAGATGCACCCCGTCCCTGACGCCGATCTGAATGACCGAATCGACCGCCACCGAGTCGCCCACGGCCATGACGATGCGGATCAGGTCCGCCAGGCTGTAACTGACCGACGCCCTCTCCTGCCCCGCCAGGCGGAGCCGGTAGTACGCCTTGGCCGAGCCGCGGGCCTCCAGCCGCTCGAGGGCGGGAGACTCGCCGCCGGCCGAATCCACGGCGGTGAAGCGGGCCTCGACTGTGTCGCCCGTGACGAAGTCCCGTGTGGGCAGGCCGACGGCTCCTTCCGCCGTGTCCGTCGCTTCCCCATAGAACTCGGCCCGGCGAAAGCCGCGGATCTCCCGAAGCCGCTGCCCCGGCGTATCGAAGGCCAGCGAGTCGCCACGCACCTCGTAGGCGGTCGACGTCGCGAGCGGCCGGACGGTGGAGTCGCTGCCCCAGGCCAGCACCTGCTGCACTTCCCGCTGATCGAGATCGATCCCGATCCCGTTCGCGACCAGCTCCAGCGTCTCGGTCACCAGGCTGGCGGAGTCGTGAGCCGTGACGTAGGTGAGGTCGTTCTGCTCCAGCGCCAGGTCGATTCTCCGCCCGCGCAGGTCGAAGCTGTCCTCGGCGCTCCGCCGCGTGGAAGCGTTGCCGATCAGCGCGCCCTCGTTGCGGGGCCCTGTGTCCAGGTACAATGAATCGCCGCGCCCCCGGAAGTCCGACCGGTCGATGGTGACCCGGCCTCCGGCCCAGACCCGGTCGCGCCCGCGAAAGCGGACCCGGTCCCCGACCAGCAGGTAAGGCTCTTCCGGCCGGCCCAGCGAGTCGGTGACCGCGATGGTCACCGTGGGGCGGCGCTCAGCATACATCTCCACCGTATCGCGCATGCCGGGGACGGCCCGGTAGTAGTCCAGATAAGGGCCCCGCAGCGTCGAGTGGTCGTCCAGATTGGTGAGCACGACGTTGTCTCGCGCCTCCCAGCGCTCGTCGGCGCGGAGATAGGTGCCGAAGTCGGCCGTCATCTCCGTGCTGGAATCACGGTACCGCACCCGGCCGATGAACTGGATCACGTTCCCCTGGTACGAAGCCAGACTGTCGCTCCACATATGCACGTCGAGGCCGATGCAGCGCATATGGACGTTGCCACCGGCGAAGTAGTTCGTAATGCCCGGCGCGATTTCCACCCGGTTGCCCTCCCGGTCCACATTGACGATCTGCAGCCGGCAGCGTTCGCTTGCCTGCCGCTGCGCGGGCGCCGCCTGGAGCCAGGCTCCGGCCGCCGCAAGCCAGGGCAACAACGCGAGCCGCAAAGTCATGGTCGCTGGCCCGGCAGCAGGACGCCCTCTCCCCGCTGGCGGCCGCGGGGTTGTCGGGTCACGACGTTTCGGAAATCCGCATCCGAATAGAAGCTGTTGCCGCTCAGCACCCCGCTCGGCGAAGTGTAGGTGAAGAACGAATCGGACCGGACCTGGTTGAGCGCCCGGTCGTAGACGAGGTGTTCCGTGGTCAGCCGCCGGTTGGTGCCGTCGGTGGACACCATCACCACCTCGCCTCTGGCCTCCAGGGTGCCCTGGGCGACCTGATAAAGGCCGGTCCGCGAGGTCATGGTGGACGTCTGATTGCCCTGCGCATCGAAGAACACGGCCGTGACGCCGCGCATGTCGGCGAGTTGGCGGTCGTTGTACATGTACATCGTGTCCGCGTGGACCAGGCTGCGGCGGACCCCGTCGGCCACGATCGTGGTTGACATGTCCTCCAGGACCTGATCGGCGCTGTCGGCCACCGCGGTACTCGCCGACGGGGTCACCCCCGTCTCCCCGCACGCCGCGAGCGGGACCAGGGCCAGCAATGCCAGCGGCAAGCCCCGGCTCACAGGGCCCCCGCGCGGAGCAGATCGTGGAGATGGACCACGCCGCAGAGCGCGCCGCCGTCCTGCAACACCGGCATGGCCATGATCCCCCATCGCTCCATCTGGCCGGTTACCGCCGCGGCCAGGGCGTGGGGCGTGGTGGTGCGCGGGGTCCGGGTCATCACGTCGCAGGCGGCAACCCCGAGAAAATCCGGCGTGGACTCGGCGATCCGCGTGAGGTCACCCGTGGTGAGCACCCCCACCACGTCGGCGCGCTCGACCACGATGGCCAGCCCGCGCGCGTGCGCCAGGGCGATGACGACGTCCCGCATGGTGCCGGTAGGAGCCACCACGCCCGCGGGCGGCAGCATCACGTCGCGCACCGTGAGCAGCAGGCGCCGGCCCAGACTGCCCCCCGGGTGCAGCGCGGCGAAGTCGTCCCGGGTGAAACCACGCTGCTCCAGCAGCGCGACGGCCAGGGCATCTCCCAGTGCCAGGGCCACCGTCGTCGACGTGGTCGGCGCCAGGTCGAGCGGACAGGCTTCCTCCGAGACCCGGGCATCGAGCACCAGCTCGGCCGCCCGCCCGAGAGTCGAGTCCGGCATGCCGGTGATCGCCACGATCGGGACCTCCCGGCGCCGCAGGCTGGCTACCAGGCCGAACAGCTCGGCGGTCTCCCCGCTCTTGCTCAGCAAAATGGCGACGTCGTCCCGGCCGACCAGACCCAGATCCCCGTGCATGCTGTCCACAGGGTGCAGGAACGAGGCGGGCGTCCCGGTGGATGTGAGCGTCGCCGCGATCTTTCGGGCGATCAGGCCCGACTTGCCCACCCCGGACACGATCACGCGGCCCCGCGCCCTGGCCAGCAGCTCCACGGCACCGGCGAAACGGTCGTCGAGGGCGGCGGCGGCGTGGCGGACAGCCTCCGCCTCCAGTTCAAGGGTGCGGCGGCCAGCCGCCAGAACCGCCTGGGCGGTCACGAGACCGGCTCCCGCTCCCGGAGGTACCGGTCGACGGCCGCCGCGTACTCGCCCCGGGTCTCCAGCAGCCAGGCCACGATTTCGCGGACCGCCCCCCGGCCTCCGGGGGCCTGGGTGATCCGGGCCGCAACCGCCTTCACCTCGGGGATGGCATTCGCCACCGCGATCGGCAGGCCGACCCGGCGAAGCACCGGCAGGTCGGCCAGGTCGTCGCCCACAAAGGCCACCTCGTCCCAACCGATCCCGAGCCGGTCGAGCAGGCCTTGAAGGGCCGTGGCCTTCCGGCCGTCGGCCACCTGAAGTACGTCGGCCAGCCGCAGCTCCGCCGCGCGCAGCGCGGTGGCGTCGGAGGGGCGCGCGCTGATCAGCGCGACCGCGATCCCACTGCCCCGCAGCAGCACAAGGCCGAGCCCATCCTGAATGTCGAATCGCTTCAGCTCGACGCGCTCTCCGGCGACCAGGCCGAGATAGACCCCGTTGTCGGTGAGGACGCCGTCGACGTCCAGGGCCAGCAGGCGGATCCGGGTCGGGTCAGACACCGGCAGTCTCCCGCGCCCGGTGCCAGAGGTCGAGCGTCCGCGCGATCAGTGGCTCGAGCCGTTCCAGGGGCCATTGGGTGGCCGCGTCGCTCGCCGCGGCATCCGGATCGGGATGCGTCTCCAGAAAAAAGCCGTCGGCGCCCGCGACGGCGGCCGCGGCGAGCAGCGCCGGAATGTGCTCGCGGCGACCGCCGCTCGCGCCGGCGTTCCCGCGGCCCGGTTGCTGCACGCTGTGGCTGGCATCGAACACGACCGCCGCACCGGTCGCTTCGCGCAGTCCCCCGAGGCTTCGGAAGTCCACCACCAGATCGCCGTATCCGAAGAACGTCCCTCGCTCGGTGACCGCGAGATCCGAGCAGCCGCCGGCGCGCACCTTGGCCAGCGCGCCCCGCATGCCGTCGGCGTCCATCCACTGGCCCTTCTTGACGTTCACCGGCTTCCCGCAGGCGCCGGCGGCGCGCAACAGGTCCGTCTGCCGGCAGAGAAACGCCGGGACCTGGAGAGCGTCGACCACCTCGGCTGCGGGGACGGCCTGACTGCTCTCGTGAATATCGGTGAGCACCGGCAGGCCGTGCGCGGCGCGCACGTGCTCCAGCGCGCGCAGCCCGGCCTCGAGGCCCGGCCCGCGCGCCCCATCGAGCCGGGCGCGGTTGGCCTTGTCGAAGCTGGCCTTGAAACAGACCGGGAGCCGATGCCGCTCGGCAAGCCGGGCCAGCGCCTCGGCCACCCGATCCATGACGTCCACCGCCTCGACGGCACACGGGCCGGCAATCAGGAACGGCGCCGAGGCGAAGGACCAGACGCTCACCGGGAGACCGTGAGCTGCGCTTCCGGGAGCGGCTGGGCCGCCGCGCCATAGCGTCCGCGGACCGCGGCACCAATGAACGCGGCGAAGAGCGGGTGTGGCCGGGTGGGCCGTGACTTCAACTCAGGATGGAACTGGCAGCCCAGGTACCACGGGTGATCCGGCAACTCGATGATCTCGACCAGCCCGCCGTCGGGTGAAACCCCGGAGAGCCGCAGGCCGTGCTCGGCGAGCAGATCGCGAAAGGCGTTGCTCACCTCCCAGCGGTGGCGGTGGCGCTCGCTGATCTCCGTGCTGCCGTACGCCTGCGCCGCGCGGGAGCCGGCGCGCAGCCGGGCCGGATACGCGCCCAGCCGCATGGTGCCCCCCATGTCGCTCACGTTCCGCTGGGAAGGCATCAGCGCGATCACCGGATTGGAGCACTCGGGCTCGAACTCCGTGCTGTTGGTGTCCCGCAATCCGCACACGGTGCGGGCAAACTCGATGATGGCAACCTGCATGCCGAGACAAATGCCGAAGAACGGCAGCCCGTGCTCCCGGGCCCAGCGCACAGCGTGGATCATTCCATCGATACCCCGGTCACCGAAGCCACCCGGGACCAGCAGTCCGTCGAATTCCTTCAGCAGCTTCCCGGCCGCCTCCTGGTCGGCGAAGCGGTCGGAGGCGATCCACTCGACCTTTACGCCGGCGTCGTTGGGGATGCCGCCGTGCAGCAGAGCCTCGTGGACTGACTTGTAGGAATCGTGCAGGTCGGTGTACTTGCCGACCACGGCGATTCGCACCGCCCGGCTGGGATTCAGAATCCGATGCACCATTTTGCGCCAGGCGGTGAGGTCGGGTTCCGCGGTCTCCAGATGGAGCCGCTGGCAGACCTCCCGGTCCAGGCCTTGCTCCTGAAAGCGAAGCGGGATCTCGTAAATGGAGCGGACATCCGGGCTCTCCACGACGCACTGGAAATCGACGTTGCAGAACAGGGCGATCTTGCGCTTGATATCGGGTGAGAGCGCCTGCTCCGTCCGGCAGATCAGGATGTCCGGCTGAATCCCGATCTGCATCAGGTCCCGCACCGAGTGCTGGGTCGGCTTGGTCTTGAGCTCGCCCGCCGCCTTGATGTAAGGCACCAGGGTCAGGTGAATGAACAGGGCGTTCTCCCGGCCCACCTCCTGACGGAACTGCCGGATGGCCTCGAGAAACGGCAGCGACTCGATGTCGCCGACCGTGCCGCCGACCTCCGTGATCACCACGTCGTGTCCCGGCCCCGCCCGACGGATCGCTGCCTTGATTTCGTCCGTGATGTGCGGAATCACCTGCACCGTCGAACCCAGGTACTCGCCACGCCGCTCCTTGTTGATCACGGTCTGGTAGATCCGCCCCGTAGTCACGTTGTTCTGCTGCGAAAGCGAGCGGTCGATGAAGCGCTCATAGTGGCCGAGATCGAGGTCGGTTTCGGCCCCGTCATCGGTTACGTAGACCTCGCCGTGCTGGAACGGCGACATGGTCCCCGGGTCCACGTTGATGTAGGGATCGAACTTCTGAATCGTCACGTTGAGCCCGCGCTCCACGAGAAGACGCCCCAGCGAGCCGGCGGCAATGCCCTTGCCCAGGGAAGACACCACCCCGCCGGTGACAAAGACGAACTTGGTCGTGGAGCTTGTGGTCATCGCAAGACCTCGTGCAGTTGGTGCCAGTGGACTTCCGCCCGGGCCAGGTCCTCAGGCGTGTCGATGCCGGGGGGTGCGCTGTGGCTCAGGCGGGCCACCCCGATTCGCATTCCGTGCTGCAGTGCTCGCAACTGCTCCAGCCGCTCCGCCGCTTCGAGCGGTGAGGGCTCCAGCGCGGCCCAGCGCTCCAGTGCCGCGCGCTGGAAGGCGTACACTCCCAGGTGCTGCCAGTAGGTCCCCGGGGGCGGGCTGGGGCCGTCGCGCCAGGCCGGGATCATGGCCCGCGAGAAGTAAAGCGCCCTGCCCCGTCCGTCGCTGACGACCTTGACCCGCCCGGGATCGCTCGCGTCGGCTGCGGCGAGGGGGGCCGCCGCCGTGCCGATCTCATCCCCCAGGCCCAACCGCCCCAACGCCCCGGCAAGTGCCTCCCGCGGCAGAAACGGTTCGTCCCCCTGCACGTTCACCACCGGGTCGAACGAGGCGAAGGCCCCCGCCAGCGCGACCTCCACCACACGGTCCGTCCCGCTCCGGTGGCCAGATGCCGTTAGGATTGCCTCGAACCCGGCCTGGCGCACGGCGTCCTTGATCGCCGTCGCATCCGTCGCCACGACCACCCGGTCCACCAGGCCCATCTCCCGCACATGCTGCGCGACCCGAACCACCAGAGGCTCGCCGGCCAGAAGCTGTAAAGGCTTTTGTGGGAGTCGAGTCGAACCGAGCCGCGCCGGGATGACGGCGAGAACTGGCATCTCAGAAAATAACAAAGCGGCCGACCCCCGTCAAAAGTCGTGCCGCAATCAGCGCGCTGGGAGGTGGTTTGCTAAGCCACCTTGTTACAATGACTTACTGGCCAGGTGGGACTGGTGGCGCTGGGGTCTCGTTCTCGATCCGCTTCCCGGCCGAATCGACCTGGACTCGGATCCGGCCCCGGATGCGATTCGCTTCCTCCCTGGCCGCCTCGGCTTCGGTCTGCAGCCGATCGACGGTGGCCTCCACCCCGTCGCCATGAGTCCGCAACCCGGAGACAATCGCGGAGTCGAGCAACAGCGGCAACGTGGTTTCAAATCCGTCTTGCCCCACAAAGAGGATGTGGCCAAACTCGACTAGGTCGACGCCCGCAAGGGAGTCGCGCAGGCAGAGGAATCCCTCCTTCAGGTCGAAGTCCTCCCGATTGGCGGCTGTAAGCCGGCAGCCGCTCAGGCTCCCGAGATCTGCTCCATCGGCGAGGCGGATTCGAGCGCTGACACGGGACACGACCCTCGGCGCCTCACGGAAGAGGCGTACCCGCTGAAACGTGCCGAGCTCCCGCCCATCAAGCGTAAAGGGGATGAAAGCGAGCGGGATGTTGATCGTTTCGGAGGTGTTGAAAATTGCGTGGCCGCGCTCAACGCCGCGACGCACCGCGACCCACCCTGCGTACCCCACAAGGAAGACCCCCAGCGCGCCGAGTCCGATCTTGGCCCAGAACCACTTCATCGCAGGCTACCTCGTCGGTAGATGTTACAACATGAAACGTCAGATGTCAAGTCCGGTCCTCCGCGCCGCTTCATGCGCGGGGATGGTATTTGGAGTGGATGGCGCGGAGGTACTCCCGGTCCACGTGGGTGTAGATCTGGGTGGTGGAGAGATCGGCGTGACCGAGCATTTCCTGGACGGCGCGGAGGTCTGCTCCCCCTTCGAGCAGGTGGGTCGCGAAGGTGTGGCGCAGGGTGTGCGGGGTTACCCGCTTGGTGATCTCGGCGCGCCTGGCGTGTCGTTTGACGATGCCCCAGGCTCCAGTCCGGCTGAGGGGCTCACCCCGGGCGTTGAGCAGAAGGCGCCCAGCCCCCTTCCCGCGGTCGATGGCTGGGCGGGTGGTATTGAGGTAGACCGAGAGCGTGGAGACGAGTTGCCGTCCGATGGGAACCAGGCGCTCCTTGGACCCCTTCCCCAGCACCCGAACCAGCCCTTCCCCCAGGGCCAGGTCGTTCAACCCCAGCCCGCACATCTCGCTGACCCGGAGACCGGCCCCGTAGCCCAGTTCCAGGAGCACCCGGTCGCGCCAGGCCAGCGGATCTTCGACCTGCGGCGACGCGAGCAGCCGCTCGACCTCCGCCTGCGAAAGCACCTCCGGGAGTTGTCGCCCTCGCCGGGGCGTTTCCAGCCGGTCGCTGGGATCGTGGGCCAACACGCCTTCTGAGAGCAGAAACCCGAAGTAGGTCCTGAGCGCGGAGATCTGGCGGCGGATCGTCGAGGCCTCGAGCCCCAGGTCCTTGAGCGCGAACACGAAGTCCCGCAGTGTGGCCGCGGTGATATGCTGCGGCCCGGCGAGCCTGCGCGGCTCGGCGTACTGCGTGAGCCGGCGAAGATCGCGCAGGTAGCTCTCCACCGTCGCCGGGCTGTGACCGGCTTCCAGGGACAGGTAGTCTCTGAATCCCTCCAGGTGAAAGCGCTGCTCTGTGCTCATCCGGGAGGGGGATGGGGGCTGTCGGGTCCCGCCCCCGGGTCCCCGAGGCCGAGCAGCCTTGCGGCGCGTTCCATGACCCTGGTCTCGTGTTCTCGATCTTCGGGGCCAAACGCGAGGTTCCGCAGGCGGTGCGCAAGCCCCGCGCGGTCCGCCGCCTCCATCCGTTCGGCGAGGCGTGCGGCCATGGCAGCGGCCTCGACCGGATCGAGCACCGGGGCCTCGGGAGCGCCGAGGTGAAAGCGGGATCTCAGATGGGTCTCCAGCGCGGCAAGCTCTTCGTCGGAGAGGATGCCCTGCTCGCGCAGGGTCAGCTCGAGCAGGAACGCCGCCACCGCGGCGGCGGCGGGATCGCGCAGGGCACGGGCTTCGATCGACGGGTAGGGTGCGAGGGAGGCTTCAAAGCGCTCGCGTCGCTCGGCCCTGCGTCGCCGGCGGATCCGCCGCACCATCCACACGATCAGCACCAGCGCGGCGGCGGCGGCGACGATTCCCAGGGTCGTGTTGAGACGTGCCAGCAGCCCCGCAACCTGATCCCAGTTGGCGCCCAGCCGGGCCCCGAGGAACACCAGTCCTCCGTACCACAAGGCGGACGCCGCGGCGATGGGCAGGATGGTCCGTGGGAGGGACAGTCCGACCAGGCCGGCGAACGGAGCTGTGAAAGAGCGGAATCCGGGAAGCAGGCGGGCGGTGAAGAGGCCGACGAGGCCGAAACGGAGATAGCCTCGCTCCACGCCGACGATCGCCTCGGGCGCAATGAGCCGCTGTCCGAGCCGGCTGGCCACGAAGCCCTGCCCGAGATGCCGGGCCAGGGCATAGACGAGCAAGGCGCCCCCAACATTGGACACCCAGGTGACCAGGAACACCATTCGTGCGTCGGTGGCACCCCTGGTGGACAGGAAAGCGGCGAGTGTAACGACGACATCGGCGGGCGCCGGGGGCACGATGTTCTCGATGATCGCCGACACCGCCACGACCGCATAGATGGCGACGGCCGGCCAGGACGCGAGTTGGTCCAGCAGGGTTTCGATCAGTCCCCCTCCACGGTGGCGACCGCGATGACCGCCAACCCCTCCCCTCGGCCGATGAATCCCATGCCTTCGTTCGACTTCGCCTTGAGGCCGATGCGGGAGGGGGCCACGCCAAGGACCCGCCCCAGCGCCGTGCGGATCCGCTCGGCATGGGGAGCGATGCGAGGCTCCTCGGTGATGATGGTCAGATCCGCCTGGCGGGGGGTAAACCCGAGCTCCCGGAGATGCTCCACGGCGACGTGGAGGAGGTAGAGGGAATCGGCATCCTTCCAGCGCGGCTCGCCAGGCGGGAACAGCGTGCCGATGTCCCCGGCTCCCGCCGCCCCCAGCAGCGCGTCGGTCAGGGCGTGGGCCACCGCGTCCGCATCCGAATACCCGAGCAGGCCCTTGTCATGCTTGATGTGCTGTCCACCCAGGACCAGTGGTCGCCCCGCGACGAAGGGGTGGGAGTCGTAGCCGATGCCGATTCGGAGCATGGAGGACGATGCAGGACGATGCAGGACGATGCGTCAAGCCACCATGGCGCCTTCATCGATGAGGCTGTAGTCCTGGCGGCGCCGTCTGGGTTGGAACCCTGCGTCGCGGATCAGCCGCTCGATCTCGTCCACCGTGGTGCGATACGTTGTCCCGGCCGCGCTGACGACATTCTCCTCCATCATCAGGCTGCCGTAGTCGTTGGCCCCGAAGCGCAGCGCGATCTGGCCCACCTTGTGGCCCATGGTCACCCAGGATGCCTGATGGTTCGGAATATTGTCGAGCACGATGCGGCCGAGAGCGAGCAGGCGAAGATAGCTCACGGCGTCCTGCTTCGGCATGTGGCTCATGGTCGGCGTCCCCTCCGGCTGGAGCGGCCAGCAGATGAAGGCCGTAAACCCCTGGGTGCGCTGCTGGAGCTCCCGGACCCGGAACAGGTGTTCGACCCGGTCGGCCGGGGTTTCGCCCAGCCCGTACATCATCGTGACCGAGGTGCGCATCCCCTGCCGATGCGCCTCCTCCTGCACATCGAGCCAGGGGTCGGTCAGCGCCTTTTTGCGCGAGACCCGACGCCGCACCGCGTCCACCAGGATCTCGCCGCCGCCCCCCGGGATGCTGTCCAGGCCGGCCTCGTGCAGCTCCCGGATCACCTCCGGGACGGTGCGCCCGAAGCGCTCGGCGAAGAATACGACCTCGGACGGGGAAAAGCCGTGGATGTGAATGGGGTGGTGCCGCTTGATGTAGCGCATGAGGTCCAGATACCACTCGAACGGGATGTACGGGTTGTGCCCGCCCTGCAGCAGAATCTGGACCCCCCCGATCTCCTTGCATTCATCGATCTTGCGGCCGATCTCCTCAAAATCGAGGACATAACCCTGCTGATGGCCTGGCCGGCGATAGAAGGCGCAAAAGCCGCAATCGGCGACGCACACGTTGGTGTAATTGATATTGCGATCGATGATATAGGTGACGACGGCCTCGGGGTGGTGACGTCGCCGCTGCGCGTCGGCCAGGCGGGCCAACTCAAGCAGCGGCGCGCGCTCGTACAGCTCGACATAGTCGGCGAATTCGGAAGCGGTGCGGTCGATCATGCGGCGGCAATGAAGGAGAGGGACCCATCGGGGACCAGGCCGTCCTGGGCGAGCCGGCGGAAGAAGTCGGTGAGGCCCGCCAGGTGGCGGTCGCCGAGGGCATAGTCGAGGCCGCCCAGATACTCGGCGCAGCGCCGCCGATCCACTCCGGTCCGGCGGGCTGCGTCATCGGCCAGCTGGTCGAGATGATCCAGCCCCCAGGCCCGGCTGGCCAGCAACGCCTGGTGGACCCGTCTCACCGCCACCTGATCCGTACGCCGCCTGGCCGCCCAGACCGCGAAGACGAAGGGGAGGCCGGTCCACGCCTTCCACGCCTCGCCCAGATCCACCACGAAGGGGTATCGGCCGGCCGCCGCCAGGTGCAGGGCGGCGTCTCCGATCACCAGCGCCGCCTCGTGCGGGAAGCCGACAAGAGAATCCAGGTCGGCGGCCTCCGCGCGCACCGTCGCGAAGCGAGGCCGCACCTGCCACCGGCGGCAGAGCAGCTCGAGCAGCAGCACCGAGGTTCTCGACGAAGCGCTGAGCAGAACGGGCGCACCCGACAAGTGCTCGACCGGCCGCCGGCTGAACAACAGGACCGAGTGGACCGGTCCGTCGCAGGTGATCGCCAGATCCGGCAGCAGGTGATAGGCCGCCGCGTTGCGCGCGTATTCCACGGCGGAAACCACGCTCAGGTCCAGTTGCTCGGCGGCCAGCAGATCGTTGAGCTCGGCCGCTGTTCCGGTAATCAGCTCCGCCTCGCACGCCACCAGGCCGCGGTCGATGGCCGCGTAGACCGGATAGCAATTGATCCAGGGAATCCGGCCGAGGCGCATGGGACTCATGCCGCGTGGACGGAGGGTGCGCCCGCGCCGGCCGCGGTTTGGCCGCCGTCCAGAGCGAGGTCGTCGAACTCCTCACGCACCGCGTGGTACAGGCTGTCGCGCTCGACCGGGCGCTTCCCCGCCCCGCGGATCAGCCGGACCAGACCGCTGTAGGGCAGGTGCATATCGGTCCGCGCGCCCGCTTCGTGGTAGACCCGCTCATACACCACCGTCCCCTCCACATCGTCGCATCCGAACGCCAGCGCGATCTGGGAAAGGAACGGGGTGACCATGGGCCAGTGGGTCTTCACATGGGGGACGTTGTCGAGCAAGAGCCTGCCGATCGCGATGTTCTTCAGGTCCTCGTACCCGGTGGTCGAGGAACCCACCCGACCGAGTTCTTCGCCAAGCTCGTTGTGGTCGGGGTGGTAGGCCAGCGGGATGTACGTCAGGAACCCTCCGGTGGCGTCCTGCAGCTCCCGCAGCATGAACAGATGCTCGATGCGGTCCCGGGCGGTTTCCACGTGGCCGTACAGCATGGTGCAGTTGGTCCGGATGCCCAGCTCGTGCGCGGTCCGGTGCACGCCGATCCACTCAGCGCCCGTCAGCTTCCGTTCCGCGATGGTCGCGCGCACGGCCGTACTGAACACTTCGGCCCCGCCGCCCGGCAGGGTATCAAGGCCGGCCTCCTGGAGCGCGAGCAGCACTTCCCGGACGCTGGCCTTCTCGATCCGGGCCAGGTGGGCGATTTCGACGGCGGTGAGTGCCTTGAGATGCACCTGGGGATGCCGGGCCTTGAGCCCCCGCAGCAGGTCGGTGTAGTAGCTCAGCCGGAGCTTCGGATGCAGTCCGCCTACGATGTGGAATTCGCGGGTCGGAGCGCCGCGGGCCTGCTCCGCTTCCTCGTACACCTCCTCCAGGGTCCGGGTGTACGCCCCTTCCTCCCGGGGCAGCCGCGCAAACGAGCAGAAGACGCAGGTCTTCCGCAGCACGCAGACGTTCGTGGGATTGAGGTGCTGGTTGGCGGAGAAGAAGACCCGGTCGCCGTTCCGCCGCTCGTTGGCCCACGCGGCCAAGTCGCCAATGCCGAGCAGGTCGTCGCTGGCATAGAGGGCAAGTCCGTCCTCCGTGCCCAGCCGGGTTCCGGCCAGCACCTTCTCGGCGACGGGCCGCAGCCTGGGGTCGCCCAGCCGGGACGGATCGAGCCTGGGGTCCAAGTGTATCTCCCGTCGGGAACAGGACTTAGTGCTGCGGCAATCTAGCGCGATCAGGCCGCTGCCGACCAGCCCGGCCCGGCAGCGGGGCTATTCCTCGAAACGGCCGACGGCGAGGGTGACGTTGTGGCCGCCGAAGCCGAACGAGTTGGAAAGCGCGACGTCCACCCGCCGCTCGACCATGCGGTTGGGGGCGCAGTCCAGATCGCATTCCGGATCGGGGACGACCTGATTGATGGTGGGCGGCACTTTCCCGGTGGTGGCCACCAGCAGGGAGATGATGAACTCGGCTCCTCCGGCGGCGCCGAGCAGGTGGCCGGTCATCGACTTGGTGGAGGCGAAAATCAGGCGCCGCGCCTGCTCGCCAAAGACCGCCTTGACGGCCAGGGTCTCGGCGATGTCCCCCTGCTCGGTGGAGGTCCCGTGCGCGTTGATATAGCCGACGCGCCCGGGGTCGAGCCGCGCGTCCTCCAGACAGGCCCGCAGGGCCTGCTGTGCGCCGGTGCCCCCGGGGGCCGGCTGCGTCATATGGTGCGCGTCTCCACTGAAGCCGTAGCCCAGGACCTCGCCGAGGATGGTCGCCCCGCGCTCCCGCGCATGGTCCAGGCTTTCCAGCACGACCACCCCGGCGCCGTCTCCCAGCACGAACCCGTCGCGATCCTTGTCGAAGGGGCGGCTCGCCAGCTCAGGGGCATCGTTCCGGGTGGAGAGTGCCTTCATGTTCTGGAAGCCGGCAATCGCCAGGCCCGTGATCGCCGCCTCCGCCCCGCCGGCCACCATCGCGTCCGCCTTGCCGTAGCGGATCAGGTCCGTGGCCACCCCCAACGCATGAGCGGACGAGGCACAGGCCGACACCGTGCAGAAGTTCGGTCCCTTCAGGCCGTGCCGCATGGAGATCAGACCGGACGCGATGTCGGGGATGAACATCGGCACGAAGAATGGAGAGACCCGGTCCGGCCCCTTCTGGAGGAACGTCATACACTGCTCCTCGAAGGTGGCCATCCCGCCGATGCCGCTCCCCACCAGGACGCCCACGCGGTCCGGACGCGGAAACGCGCCCGCCACCCCGGCGTGCGCCAGCGCCTGCTCCGCGGCCGCGATGGCGAACTGCGCAAACAGATCGAACCGCCGTGCTTCCTTGCGATCCAGGTGGGTCAGCGGGTCGAAGCCCTTCACCTCACAGGCGAACCGCACCTGGAGCTTCGCCGCGTCAAACTTGGTGATCGGAGCGGCCCCGGATGTGCCGGCCAGCAGATTCGCCCAGCTCTCTTCGGTTGTGAGGCCGACGGGCGTCACAAGCCCGAGGCCGGTGACCACCACACGACGCATCAGGATCCGAGCTTCTCGTGCAGGTACTGGAGGGCGTCGCCGACGGTGCGAAGCTTCTCCGCCTCCTCGTCCGGAATATCGATATCGAACTCCTTCTCGAACGCCATGACCAGCTCGACGGTGTCCAGACTGTCCGCGCCGAGATCCTCCATGAAACTGGCCTCGGCGGTCAGTTTCTCGCGCTCGACCCCCAATTCTTCGACGATGATGTCCTTGACCCGCTCTTCCACGTTCTCAGTGCCCATGGGTATGGTCCTTCGAAAGAGTGAGACTGCTCGCCGCGCGTCGGCTACATCGTCATGCCCCCGTCGACCACCAGCACCTGGCCCGTGACGTACCGCGCAAGGTCGGACGCCAGGAACAGCACCGCGGACGCGATTTCGTCGGGCGCGCCGAAGCGGCCCAGGGGAATCGCCCCTAATAACGCGGCGCTCGCTTCCGCTGGCAAGGCGGCGGTCATGTCGGTTTCGATGTAGCCGGGGGCCACGCAATTCACCAGGATGTTGCGGCTGGCGTACTCCCTGGCGACCGCCTTGGTGAGCCCAATCAGCCCGGCCTTGCTGGCGGCGTAGTTGGCCTGCCCCTTGTTGCCGATCAGTCCCACAATGCTGGCGATATTGATGATCCGGCCGCCGCGCCGCTTCATCATACCCCGGGCCAGGGCCCGCATCGTGAGAAAAGCGCCCTTGAGGTTCGCATCCAGCACCGCGTCCCAGTCCTGCTCGGCCAGCCGGATCAGGAGGTTGTCCCGTGTGAGGCCCGCATTGTTCACCAGGATCCCCACGGGTCCGAGCGCGGACTCAGCCGCGGCAATCGCGGCCTCGACTTGGGTGGCGTCGGCCACGTCCGCTGCCACACCGGCGGCCCCGCCGCCGAGGCCCTCGGCCACGTCCCGCGCCCGGGCCTCGTCCCGCCCGTGAATCGCGACCCGCGCCCCCGCGGCATGCAGGGTCCGCGCAATGGCCAGGCCGATCCCGCGCGTGCTGCCGGTCACCAAAGCCACCTGGCCGGACAGGTCAATGCCGATCATTGCAGGAATTTCTCCAGGTCGGAGACCGTCCCGAGACTGACGCACCTGGCGTCAGGCAGAGTGCGCCGGAGCAAGCCGGCGAGCACGTTCCCCGGTCCCAGCTCGAGAAAGGTGGCGTCGGGCGCCAGGGCCCCCGCCGCCCGCATCGAATCGACCCAGCGCACGGGCGCGGTGAGCTGCTCGACGAGCAGCCTGGTCGCGTCCGCACCGCTCCGCACCGGCTCGGCGGTCGCGTTGGCCAACACCGGGAACGAGGGATCCGCAAACGCGGTTCCCGCCAGGGCCTCCCGCAATCCGGGAACGGCCGGGGCCATGAGGGGCGAGTGAAAGGCGCCGCTGACCCTGAGCGGCAGGACTCGCTTGGCGCCGAGGCGTTTGCACGCTTCACCTGCGGCCGCGACCGCCTCGGGGTCGCCCGAGATCACGGTCTGATCGGGCGCGTTGAGGTTGGCCGGGACCACAATGCGGCCCGCGACGGACGACGCACGGCAGGCCTCGGCCACCTCGCTGGTGCCAAGCGCGAGGACCGCCGCCATCGCCCCGGGACGTTGGCTGCCGGCGTAAAGCATCAACTCCCCACGGCGCCGCACCAGCGCGGCGGCCGCCGGGCCGCCCAGCGCGCCGGCGGCCACGTAGGCGCTGTATTCGCCGAGGCTGTGGCCGGCGGCCGTGAGCACGTGGCCGGTCCTCTTGCCGAGCACGCCCAGGACCGCGACGGAATGGGCAAGGATGGCAGGCTGGGCATTGTGGGTAAGCTGGAGCTCGTCCTCGGGCCCGTCGCCCATCAGGCGGGAGAGAGGGAACCCGAGGGCCTCATCGATGGCGGCAAGCGCCTCGCGCGCGGCGGGGAATGCTTCCGCGAGGTCCTTGGCCATTCCGACGCGCTGGGCTCCCTGTCCGGGAAAGAGGAGGACGCTACGCAAACTCCGCCCCGATGTGCTGGTTCAGCTGGACTTCCACCGACTGGACCGCCACCCGGATCGCGTGCTTGATGGCGTTCGCGGGCGACGCCCCATGGCAAATGATAGTGATCCCCTTCACGCCCAACAGCGGCCCGCCGCCGTACTGGGAGTAGTCCAGGAACTCGAAGGCACGCTGAACGTCGGGATGGTCCAACAGCGCGGCGTCGCCCTGTTCGAACAGCTTGCGGAGCAGCGCGCCGACCGACTCGTAGAACTTGAGCAGAATGTTTCCCACAAACCCGTCGCACACGGCGACATCGACGTGCCCGAATCGGGAATGGCCCGCGAGCAGGTCGCGCCCTTCGATATTCCCGATGAAATTGACCCCGCCGATTCCCCGGAACAGATCGAAGGCTTGGCGAACGACCGTGCCACCCTTCCGATCCTCCTCGCCCACGTTGAGCAGCCCGACCTTGGGGGCCTCCACCCCCATCACGTCGCGCATGTACACGGAACCGAGCCGCCCGAAGCAGACAAGCTCCTTGGCCGAGCAGTCGATGGTGGCTCCCGCGTCGGAGACCAGCACAGGTCCGTGCGCCGTCGGGAAGAGCGCGGCCACGCTGGCCCGCTCTACCCCGTGATGCAGCCCAAGCAGCAGGGTGGAGGCGGCGAGAATCGCGCCGGTATTGCCGGCGGAGATGTAGGCCTCGGCCTCGCCCTTCGCGTGGAGCCCGAGCCCGACCACCAGCGAGGAGTCCCGCTTGCGCCGGACCGCTTCCAGCGGTTTCTCCGCCATGCCGATGATCGAAGCCGCCTCACGCACCTCGATCCGCGTCCGGTCGAGGTCGGGATGCCGCCCGAGCTCGGCTTCGATCGGCCCAGGTTGGCCGATCAACAGCACGGAGAAGACCGCCGGCAGGTCGCGCAGCGCCAGACGGACACCTTCGATTTCGGTCGCGGGGGCTTGGTCCCCTCCCATGGCATCAAGCGCGACCCGGATCACGGTCAGTCGGCCTCGACTTCGATCCGCTTCTTCCCGCCGTAGAAGCCGCAGGACTTGCACACTCGGTGCGGCAGCTTGGGTGATCCACAGCGCGGGCACGCCTGGGTCGGCACGCCGGCCGCGGAGTGGTGGCCCCGCCGGAGCCGCTTGCGTGACTTGGAAGTGCGTCGTTTGGGTACCGCCATACCGTCCTCAGTTCGTGTCGCGGGACCGGCAGGCGCACGGTCCCAGGTTGAGATCCGCCCCGCAAGTGGGGCACAGGCCGGCGCACTCCTCCCGGCACAGCGGATAGGCCGGCGCCGCCAGGCCGACCTCTTCCCGCACGGCATCCGAGAGATCGATGATCGTCACCGGCTCCGTCAGCGGGTGTACGCCGGGATCGTCCGCCACCTCGGGGTCGCTGCTGAAAAGGGCTGTTGCCTCTGCGTTGAAGCCGACCAGCAGATCCTTCAGACAGCGCCGGCACTGAGCGCGGACGCGGCCGTGCACGGTTCCACGCCAAAGGTACGCGCCCCGACCGGAACTCTGGAGGGTGCCCTGGATCTCGACCGGCTCGGCCAGGGCCATGTCCAGACCTGCAAACGCGGCATCGCCGGGCTGGACCAGGGCGGCCGTCGCGATTTCGCCGTCCCTGGCGCGCCTGACGTCGAACCGGAGCATAGCCCGGAAGTATATGCGGGATCGTGACTTGCTTCAAGATTTCAAAACCCGAGGACCGCCCGTTCCGCCTCCGGAAAGAAAAAGGCGATCTCCCGCTCTGCGTTGGCCGCGCTGTCCGACCCGTGCACCGCGTTCCGCCCCTTCGACTCGGCGAACCGGCGGCGAATCGTGCCCTCGCCAGCCTCGGCCGGGTCGGTGGCCCCGATCTCGACGCGGAAAGCGGCGACCGCCCCTTCCCGTTCCAGGGCCATCGGCAGACAGGGTCCGCTGGTCATGAATGCGACCAGCTCGTCATAGAACGGCCGGCCGCGATGGACGGCGTAGAAGGCTTCGGCTTCCAGGCGCGAAAGACGGACCAACCGGGCCGCGCGGATCCGAAATCCCGCGGCCTCAAGCTGGGCCAGGATTGCGCCGAGCTTGCCGCCGGCCACGGCGTCCGGCTTGACGATGCCAAGAGTGAGGTGGGTCATGGGAACCAGGGCCCGGGAATTGGAGATAGGAGATGGGGGGGTGGAGGGGGATCGGTCATCGGGCGGCGCCGATGAGCTCGACGACATCCACAGGACGTTCCATCACGGCGATCCCGTTGCTCCGGAACGCGGTCATCTTCTCCGTTGCGGTCCCCGAGGCGCCTGAGATGATCGCCCCGGCGTGTCCCATACGCCGCCCCGGCGGCGCGGTTTGTCCCGCGATGAACCCGACCACGGGCTTCGACACGTGGGCCTTGACGAACTCCGCGGCCCGCTGTTCGTCGGTTCCGCCGATCTCTCCGATCATCACGATCGCGTCGGTGCCGGGGTCGGCCTCGAACGCGGCGAGGCAGTCGATGAAGCTGGTGCCGATGACGGGGTCGCCACCGATCCCGACGCAGCTGCTCTGTCCGATCCCGTTGCGGGTCAGGTGGTTGACGACCTCATAGGTCAGGGTGCCGCTGCGCGAGACCAGCCCGACCCGGCCGGGCCGGCAGATGTTGCCGGGAATGATTCCGATCTTCCCGATGCCGGGGCTGATCAGTCCTGGACAGTTGGGCCCGACCAGGCGGGCGCCTTTCTCGCGCACGTAGGGCAGGACTCTGAGCATCTCGACCGTCGGAATACCCTCGGTGATGCAGACGATCAGCCCGATCCCCCCGTCGGCGGCTTCCGCAATCGCCCCTGCGGCCAGCGAGGGTGGAACGTACAACACGGAAGCATTGGCGCCGGTGGCCGCGACCGCATCGGCGACCGTATCGAAAACCGGAATGCGATCCTCGAACCGCTTTCCACCCTTGCCGGGTGTGACGCCGGCGACGAGCGCGGTCCCGTACTCCAGCATCTGCCGGGCGTGGAAGGAGCCGTCGCGTCCGGTAATCCCCTGCACCAGCAGCCGGGTGTCGGGGCCGAGAAAGATGCTCACGCGGCCACCCCGGCCCGGGCCACGGCCTGCTTCACGGCCTCATCCATGTCGCTCAGGGCCTCCATACCCACACCGTTCAGAATGCGGATCGCCTCCTCCTCGTTGGTGCCGGTGAGCCGGATGACGATAGGCACCTCGACCCGGAACTCGCGGAGCGCCGTGACGATCCCGTTGGCCACGTCATCGGTGCGGGTAATCCCGCCGAAGATGTTGAAGAGAATCGCCTTCACGTTCGGATCGCGGGTAATGATACGCAGCGCGGCGACCACCTTCTCCGGATTGGAACTGCCGCCGATATCGAGGAAGTTCGCGGGCTCCCCGCCCCAGTACTTGACCAGGTCCATCGTGGCCATGGCGAGGCCCGCGCCGTTCACAATGCAGCCGACCTTCCCGTCCAGCTTGATGAAGGTGAGGCCGGCGCGGCGCGCCTCGACCTCGCTCGGAGCCTCCGCCGACTCGTCACGCAGCGCCGAGAGGTCCGGCCGCCGCTCCAGCTCATTGTCGTCGATCACCATCTTGGCGTCGAGGGCCAGGACCCTGCCGTCCCCGGTCGTGGCCAGGGGATTGATCTCCGCCAGGGTGGCTCCGTGGCTCATGAACGCGACGTAGAGCTGCTCCATGATCCTGGCCGCCGCACGCACCTGGGAAAAGTCACGAAACAGCTTGAAGCCGAGGGTCATGGCCTGATGGGGCATCAGCCCGTAGCGGGGGTCGATGGCGACGCGAAAGATCTTCTCCGGCGTGTCCGCGGCGACCTCCTCGATGTCGACCCCGCCGGCCGGGCTCACCATCAGGACCGGCCGCTGGCTGTCCCGATCGATGATCATGCCGACGTAGGCTTCGCTTGCGATGTCCACCGCCGGCACCACCAGGACCTTGCCGACAGTCAATCCCCTGATCCTCATCCCCAGAATGCGGCTGGCGTGTTCCGCAGCTTCGGCGGGGCTCCGCGCCAGCTTCACCCCCCCTGCCTTGCCGCGGCCGCCTGCGTGCACCTGGGCCTTCACCACCACCGTGCCGTCAACCCGGCGCGCGATCGCCTCGGCTTCCGCCGGGGTTGTGGCGACGTCGCCATCCCCGATCGGAATCCCGGCCTCTCGCAGGATCGCCCGCGCCTGATACTCGTGAAGGTTCACCGGCCCTCCGCCCTCAGGACATCGACATAGTGTCAAAAAGAGCGGGAAAGGTAGCGATCGGTCTAACTCAAGACAAGGCTTTCACTTAGGGCTCCAGGGGCGGGGGGGGCGGCTGGGGTGCCGGCGCAGGCGCACCGGTATCCCCTCGCTCCAGGTGGAGCCGCAGCGCCGCGAAGGCAATGCCGAAGCTGGCGAGGTCGCCACGCCGAAACGCCGAATCCGCCATCCGGAGCAGGCGCCGAGCCTCGTACAACATGGCCGATTCCCCCGGTGCGGGACCGATCGCTTCCGCCTGCGCGCTTTGGAGATTTCGCAGCGCCTCTCGGAACGTTCGCCCAGCCGCCACCGCGTTCCCCCGGGCCGCGGTGACCAGAGCCAGGCGCGGCTCACCCGCGGCGGGAAGGGACCAGAGCAAACGGTAGCTCAGCAGGCCTGCGGCGGTCGGCACGACGTGTGTCACGCCAGGGACCAGCTCTACCCCGGCGGAAGCGGCGGAATCCCTGAGCGTGGCGACCACGCCCAGCCGCTCCCAACGGCGTTGCAGGACCGGAGGCCATTCCACCCTGGCCTCTGCAGGGCGCCAGACCAGCAGGCGCATGCGCCCCACCCCTTCCACTCGTCCCTCCAGCACCGCCACGACCAGGCCGGTCGTGGAGTCGGCGATCACCGCGACGGGGCCGTGGGGCGTCCCCGCGGCCAAGGACCTGTTGACGGTGGTATCGCGGCCACTGGGTGTGGCCTCGGCACCCATCCAGAGACTGGTATGGATGGAAAACAGCGTCGGGAGATACTCCAGGGATCGCGCGGCGTCCTCCGGGAGCGCCTCCGCCGGCTCCACCAGGCCAGCGGTTGCCCTCTCCCATGCCAGCGCGAGCGGATCCGCGTCCGGGTGAAGGAACACCCGGACGGCGCCGGTGGCGGCAGTGATCGTCCCCACCAGCGCCGGACGCGCGTGGCCCACGCGAACCCCGTCGAGCTGGAACCGCCGGCTGGCAGGGAAGGATTCGGACCAGACCAGCCCCTGAGCCCGCCAGGTCGGCTGCCCCCCGACCGCTGTCAGCGTCGGCTGCTCCCAGTGCACGAACGGCGCGACGCGCCGGAACCGGCTGAGAGGGTCACCGTGCCACAGCAGGCGGTCGGTGGGCTCCCGGCCCAGAATGCGCACGGACTGGAGCGCCCAGCCGAGCGCCAGGCGCCGGAGCATTCCGCCCACCAGGACGCCCGCCGGGCCTGCCCCGCTGCCGATCCGGGGCGCATCGGGGCGGATGCTCAGCGGGGGCAGCGATGCCAGGGGGGTGAGGTCCGCTGTGGTGACCGGAGGGGAGAGCGATGCAAGGAACAGGGGCTCGCCTCCGGGACCAATGCTGTCGTCGAGGGAGACGAAGAGGTCAAACCCCTCCAGCGCATCCGGCCGCAGCACGGCGTGCGCCGGTCCGCCGAACCGGGCCGGCACCGGGGTCTGCTCCGGCGCGAGATCCGCCAGGACCAGCGGATCCCAGAGCGCGGGATGAAGCGAGGTATCCGGCTCAGGGACGGCGGGCGCCGTGTCATAGCCGAATCCCAGGGCTTCGAAGCGGCCTTCGGTGGTCCGATGGGTAGCCGTGGTGGGCCAGTCGGTCCCCTCCGGCAACGCGTAGGTGGCGATCAGAAGGGCCGAACTCAGCGTCAGCCAGCCACCGGCGGCAAGCCTATGGATCGCTCGAAAGGCCCACAGGGAGGACAGGACGACCACGGCGAGGCTCACGCCGACCAGCACGAAAGCCACCGATTGATGCAAGCGCACCACTTCGGGCTCCAGCGGGCGGGGCAACCCGGCTGCCAGGGCATAGGGCAGAAGGGTCTGCTGCACCGCGATCACAGCAGCCAGCAGGGCGAGCAACAGCCCAAGCTGTCTTCGGGCGGTCTCGATGACGACCAGGCGTCCGCGGCCCAGGCGTACCGAGCCGGCCAGAACGTGGCCCAGCGCCACGACGCCAAGGGTGGCGATCACCATGGTGGCGAGAAAGGCGTGCAGCCGAAGCCAGATCGGGAGCCGCCCGACCAGCAACCCGACATCGAGGTCCAGGGCCGGATCGTCGACCCCGAAGCGGAGATCCTGCCACGCCAGAATCATGGGGTCGGCCCAGTTCCCCGCGCCAAGGCCCATCAGGACGCCCAGGGTCGCCCCGATCAGATGGGCCCAGAGCTGCGCGTCCCCGTGACGGAGGGCTCGACGAACCATTGGGTTGCCGCCGGCCCCGGCGGAGGGATCGTGCGCCGCGGCGACGAGCGTGCGGGCGTGCGCGATCCACCAGAGGGCGCTCAGCAGCACGGCCCAGAGATCGAGCGCATAACGCAGGAGGGTCCGGCGAAGATGGAACGGGTAGGCCTGCGGAGCCGCGTGAAGAAACCACCACCGCTCGGCCAGGCACTCCATGATCGCCCGGCCGGCGAAGAGGACGCCCGCGGCGAGGGCGAGCGCCAGCAGCGCGCGCCGACCGCCCGGACTCATATCGACCCTACCCTCGAACGCCCTGCTCCGCGAGCCAGCCCATCACCTCGTCGCGGTAGCGGTCGAGCGCGGTCTGACTGGTCGCTTCGAAGCGGAGCACGAGCACGGGTTGGGTGTTGGAGGCCCGGAGCAGCCCCCAGCCCTCTGCGAAGGCGATGCGGACTCCGTCGATCGTGTTGGTCCGGTAGCGCTTGGCGAAATGCGCGGCGGCTCGCTCGACGATCCCGAACTTGGCCTCCTCGGGGCACGCCACACGAAGCTCTGGCGTCGTGAAGGTGGCGGGCAGGTCGGCCAGCAGGTGCGACAGGCCGCCGGGGCCGGCGGAGACGATTTCGAGCAGGCGGGCGGCGGCGAAGAGGGCGTCATCGAAGCCGTACCAGTCCCCGCCGAAGAACATGTGGCCGCTCATTTCGCCGGCCAGCGGCGCTCCAAGCTCCTTCATCTTGGCCTTGATCAGCGAATGGCCCGTCTTCCACATCACGGGCCTGGCCCCGGCCGCCTCGAGCGCCCGAGGCAGCAGCTCCGAGCATTTCACGTCGAAGATCACCGGGGCCCCGGTCCCGTAGCGTCGTACCGCGTCTCGACCCAGCACGATCAGCAGCTGGTCGCCCCAGATGATCCGGCCGTTCTCGTCGACCGCGCCGATCCGGTCCCCATCGCCATCGAACGCGATCCCCAGCTCCGCGCCGACCGTCGCCACAGTCCGCTGGAGGTCCGCGAGGTTCGCTTCGACCGTTGGATCGGGATGGTGGTTCGGAAAGGAGCCGTCGGAATCGCAGAACAGTGGGGTGATCCGGGCGCCAAGCGACGCGAGCGTCGCGACGGCGACGAGGCTGGCCACCCCGTTCCCGCAGTCGACGGCGGCGTGCACGGGGCGCTGCAGCGTATGGCGTGAGACGATCGCGTGCCGGTAGGCGTCGAGGATGCCCTGCGCGGTCCGCTCCGCACCGTCGCCCGAGCGCCACGACTCCGCCTCGATCACGTCTCGAAACGCGCGGATCTGCTCGCCATGCACCGCCTCTCCGGCGATCACCATCTTGAAGCCGTTGTATTCCGGGGGGTTGTGAGAGCCGGTGACCTGCATCCCCCCATCCGCCCCAAGATGCTCGAGGGCGAAGTACAGCGCCGGCGTGGGCATCTCGCCCACGTCGACCGCGGTCGCGCCCGCCGAGGCGATTCCCGCCCGAGCGCCGCCGGCGAGCGCGGATCCCGAGGGGCGGTTGTCCCGCCCCACCGCCAGAACGGGCGGGTGTCCCACGCGATCCCAGGCTGCGCCCGCGAAGGCGCGTCCGAGCGCGCGCGCCAGCTCCGGGGTCAACTGGCTTCCGACGAGCCCGCGAACATCGTACTCCCGAAAAATCGTGGCGGGGACGCGCATGCGAGACGGCGGGCCTAGCGTGCGAGCGGCAGCATCCAGCCGCTGGCTGTCTCGAAGAGCGAAGCCGCGCCCATCTGGGCGGGGCTCATCGCGGGCGTGGGCCAGAGGCCGAGCATGACCACCAGGGCGACCGCGAGGGCGATGGTCACGGCGGCCGGCGCCCCGATGCGGATCCCATCGAACGGGGCCCCCTCGGCCGCGGGGCGCATGTAGACAGCCATGATGACTGGAAGGTAGTACCCCGCCGACACGAGGCTGGCGAGGACGAGTACCACGGCCGCGACCCAGTGTCCGGCGCCGGTCAGGCCAAGCAGGATCATCCACTTGCCCATGAATCCGAAGGTACCGGGAAAACCGAGCAACGACAGCATGGTGATGCTGAGCCCCGCGGCAACCCAGGGGCGCCTGCCGGCCAGGCCGGCAATCGAGTCGAGGGTGACCGCGCGCTCGCCGTCCGAGCCCAGCACCGAGAGCAGGCCGAACGCCGCGAGGCTGGTCAGGGCGTAGGCCAGCAGATAGACCAGCGTGGAGGCCGCTCCAAGGTGCGTGCCAGGCAGCAGGGCGGCCAGCAGGTAGCCCGCATGCGCGATGGAGCTGTAGGCCAGCATGCGCTTGAGGGAGCGTTGCGAGAGCGCGACCAGGTTGCCGACCACCATGGAGAGGATCGCAAGGACGGTGAGCGGCGCCTGCCAGGCCGCGGGATGCGCGGCGAACGACGTCGTCAGGACCCGGGTGAGCGACGCGAAGGCCGCCACTTTGACGCCAGTCGCCATGAACCCGGTGACCGGGGTGGGCGCGCCCTCGTAGACATCGGGGGCCCACATGTGGAACGGCACCGCCGCCACCTTGAACCCGAAACCGATCAGGAGGAAGCCAAGCCCCAGTGCACCCATCACCGGCAGTCCGACTCCGGCATGAAGCGCCCGGGAGGCCCCGATCAGACTGGTGCTGCCGCTGACGCCGTAGATCAGGGCGATGCCGTACAGCAGAAACGCCGACGCGAAAGCGCCGATCAGGAAGTACTTGAGGGCCGCCTCGGCGGAGTACACGCTGGAGCGGTCGTAGCCGGCGAGGACATAAACGGCGATCGACATGACCTCCAGCCCGAGGAACAGCACCATCATGTCGTCCGCGCCGGCCAGGAACAACATTCCCACGGTGCCGAAGAGCACCAGGACGTAGTACTCGGGTGCGAGCATGCGTTCGCGCTGGAGATAGGTCAGGGACAGCAGCACCGTGGCGATCGCGGAGATCAGGATGATCCCGGCCGCCGCGTAGCGGAATTCGTCCAGGACGACCATGCGGGTGATGCCGAAGGCACGGGCCTCGCCCAGCCAGAGCCAGGCCAGGGCCGCCGCGGCCGCGAGCAGTCCGGCCAGGCTGACCCAGCCGACCATCCGGCTGTCCACGGCGGTGCGGTGCCGCCAGGCCGTGACCAACAGGGCCAGCACGGCGAAGAGACTCAAGACGACTTCGGGCAACAGGGCCAGCATCATCCCGAGGGGATGCGCCACGTCGATCGTCATCGCGCCCCTGCGTCTCCGCCCGTGGCGGTGTCCGCTTCACCGGCCAGCACGCTTCGACCCGGGTGCGCCTGCTGCAGGAAGTGCCGCGCGGCTGGCTCCATCCGGTCGAGCACCGGCTTGGGATAGAGGCCGAGCCAGATCATTCCGGCCACCAGCGGCACAAGCACCGCGAGCTCGCGCCGGGACAGATCGGGAAGCGACACGTTCTCGGGGTTGTCGAGGGGGTTGAAGATCAGGCGTTGCAGGGCCCAGAGCAGGTACGCCGCGGCGAAGATCACCCCGGTCGTCGCCAGCGCCGTGGCCCCGGGATAGGCACGGAAGCTGCCGACCAGCACCAGGAATTCCCCGATGAACCCGTTCAGTCCCGGCAGCCCGATCGATGCCAGCGCGGTCACGGTGAGGATGGTGGCAAAGAGGGGCATCACCCTGGCCAGGCCGCCGTAGGCCGCGATTTCCCGGGTGTGACGTCGCTCGTAGAGCATGCCGACCAGAAAGAACAGAGCGCCCGTGGAGAGGCCGTGGCCGATCATCACCATGAGGGCGCCCTGGACGCTTTCCACCGTGCCGGCCCAGATGCCCAGCATCACGAATCCAAGGTGGGAAACCGAGGAGTAGGCGACCAGCTTCTTGATGTCGGGCTGGACCATGGCGACCAGGGCGCCATAGATGATTCCGCTGACGGCGAGCCCGACGACGATGGCGCTCACGGTGCCGCCGAGAGCCACATCGGGGAAGAACGGAATGGCGAAGCGCAGGAACCCGTAGGTTCCCATCTTGAGCAGCACCCCCGCCAGAATCACGCTGCCCGCGGTGGGGGCCTCGACGTGCGCATCGGGCAGCCAGGTGTGGAACGGAAAGACCGGCACCTTGATGGCGAACGCCAGGGCGAAGGCCGTGAAAAGCCAGGGCGCGATCGGCCGCAGGTGCTGGGCGTGTTGCAGCAGATGGGCGTAGGCGAAGGAGTACTGCCCGGTGGCGCGGCCGACCGTCCAGACCATGGCCACGATCGCCACCAGCATCAGCAGCGAGCCCACCATGGTGTAGATGAAGAACTTGATGGCGGCGTACAACCTGTTCCGGCCGCCCCAGATCCCGATCATGAAGTACATCGGGATCAGCATCACCTCCCAGAAGACATAGAACAGGAAGAGGTCGGTCGCCAGGAACACCCCGAGCATGCCGGTGAGCAGCACCAGCAGCAGGGCGTAGAACCCGCGCTGGCGCTGGGTGATGGAGGTCCAGCTGCCAACGGCGCACAAAAAAGTGAGCCCGGTGGCGAGCAGCACCATGAAGAGCGAGATCCCGTCGATTCCCACCGCGTAGCTCACTCCCCACTGGGGGAGCCAGCGCCACTCGGCCTGGAGCTGCAAGGTGCCGGGGGCCGTGTCGACCGCCCACCAGAGTCCCAGTGAAAGCCCGAACACGATGCCGCTCACCCACGTCGCGACTCGCTTGGCCGCCGGCTCGGACATGCGGGCCACCAGGGCGGCCCCGAACAAGGGCAGCGCCAGGAGCGCGTGGAGAATCCAGCCGCCGTAGCCGATCGCGTCCAGCAGCGGTATCACCAGGGTCACCGTACCACCGCGTGGAGGATCCACGCGGCGCCGATCAGAAACAGCACGATGTAGACGCCGGCCTCGCCGGTCTGCAGCCGACCTCCCAGACGTCCCAGCTGCCGGGAAAGCCAGGCGGATCCGTTCACCCCCGCGCCATCGATCAGTCGCTGGTCCACCACGCGCCACAGCCCGCGCGAGAACCCGATGATCGGATCGACGATGAACTCCTGGTACAGCTCATCGATGTACCATTTCCGGTGCAGCAGCTTCGCGAGCCCACGCTCGGGGGCGCTCTCCTCGGGCCGGGCGATGGGGCGCCCCAGGGTCGCCCGGTATCCGATCGCCAGACCGGCGACGGCGATCAGAACCGCGAGGCCAATCAGCAGATACTCGGTGGCGCCGTGTGGCAGCTCCAGCGGGAGGAAGGCCATGCCCGGTCGCACAACGGGCTCGAGCCAGCGGTCGAGCAGGTGGCGCGGCCCCACGGGAAAGAACGCCGGCAGGTTGAGCACCCCGCCGACCACCGCCAGGATCCCCAGCACCGCCAGCGGGCCGGTCATGATCCAGGGGGCTTCGGGGAGCTGCGTTGCCGCCGCCTCCCCCATCCGGTTGCGGCCCAGGAAGGTCATCGCCATCAGCCGGGCCATGTATATGGCGGTAAGCAGCGCGGCCAGCGCGCCCATGCCCCAGAACAGGTACCAGAGCGGCACGTGGGTGGCGCGGCCGAATGCGAAAGCCAGGATCTCGTCCTTGGAGAAGAAGCCGGAGAGGAACGGGATCCCCGCGATGGCCAGCGTGGCAAGGCCCATCATTGCGAAGGTCCAGGGCATCGCGCGGCGCAACCCGCCCATGTTGCGCATGTCCTGCGCGTCGGCATGGGAATCGGTCGCTTGACACGCGTGGTGCATCGAGTGAATCACGCTGCCGGCGCCGAGGAACAGCAGCGCCTTGAAGAAGGCGTGCGTCACCAGGTGAAAGATCCCGGCGACATAGGCTCCGGTGCCCACGGCGAGGAACATGTATCCGAGTTGGGACACGGTCGAATACGCCAGCACCTTCTTGATGTCGTATTGCCGGAGCCCGATGGTCGCCGCGAACAACGCCGTCAGCGCCCCGACCCCCGCCACCACCATCTGGCTGACCGGTGCCATGGCGAACAGCACGTTGGTGCGGACCACCAGATACACTCCGGCCGTGACCATGGTCGCCGCATGGATCAGGGCCGAGACCGGCGTTGGACCGGCCATCGCATCCGGCAGCCAGGTATGGAGCGGGATCTGGGCCGATTTGCCCGTGCAGCCGAGAAAGAGCAGCAGCGTGATGGCGGTGACCGCGCCCCCCCCGGGGGTCAGGAGCTCCGGGGCCCGCACGGCGATCTCGGAGAAGGAGAGCGTTCCCAGAGCCTGCCAGAGCAGGAACATGGCCAGGAGGGCCCCGAAATCGCCGATCCTGTTGACGATGAACGCCTTCTTCCCGGCGTCGGCGTTGGCTTTGTCCTGGTACCAGAACCCGATCAACAGGTAGCTGCAGAGCCCCACCCCTTCCCACCCAATGAAGAGCACCGGCAGATTGGCCCCGAGCACCAGCACCAGCATGAAAACCACGAACAGGTTGAGGTACGCGAAGTAGCGGGCGTAGCCCGGGTCCCCCTTCATGTAGCCGACGCTGAAGAGGTGGATCAGGCTCCCCACCCCGGTGACCACCAGCAGTATGACCAGCGCGAGCTGGTCGACCTGGAGGCTGAGGTCGATCTGGAGCCGGCCCACCGGCATCCAGCTCCAGAGCGTGACGATCGCCGGGTCGGGCAGGGCGTGGGACAAAGTCCAGGCGAAGGTGGCGAGGGCGACGGCGAACGCCGCGAGCACGCTCCCGGCGCCGATCAGGGACACCAGCCCCTTGGCATCGGGCCGGCGGAAGGCCAGCCACCCGTTCGCCAGGAAGCCCGCGAACGGCAGCGCGATCACGAGCCACACAAGTGAGGGGCTCATCAGCCGCGCAACAGGTTGATGTTCCGGAGGTCCACCGAATGGCGGTGCCGGAAGATCGCCAGAATGATGGCCAGGCCCACCGCCGCTTCCGCGGCGGCGACCGTCATGACGAAGAAGACCATGACCTGGCCCTCCAGCCCATGGTGCTGGGCCAAGGCCACGAACGAGAGGTTCACTGCGTTGAGCATCAACTCGACGCACATGAAGAGCACAATCGCGTTGCGCCGGATGACCACCCCGACCGTTCCGATCGCGAAGAGGATGGCCGACAGCAGCAGGGAGGGTCCCAGCAGCATCAGAGCCTTCGCTTTGCCAGGACCACGGCGCCCACGGCGGCGGCCAGGAGCAGGATGGACGTCAACTCGAAGGGTACCAGGTAGGTCTGGAACATCGGCTCGGCGATCGCGCCCACCACGCCCCGCTCCGCCACCGCCGCAACGGCAGCCTTCCCACCGCCCAGCACTTCGTCCGCGCCACGCCAGGCGGGCACCCTGGCCGCTTCGGCGGCCAGGCGGAACGGGGTGTAGCCTCGGACGGCGAAGAGCGCGCTTCCGATCCCCGCCGCGAGCGCCGCGCCCACCAGCCACGCCGGCCAGCGCCGGATGTCGCTGGTCTCCCGGTCCAGGTTGAGCAGCATGATGACGAACAGGAACAGCACCATGATCGCGCCGGCGTAGACCAGCACCTGGATGGCACCGATGAACTGCGCGTTGAGCAGGACGTAGATCCCGGCCAGACTGAACATGGTGGCCACCAGCCACATCGCCGCGGCGACCGGATTCCGCTGCAGGATGCAGGCAATCGCGCAGACCGCCGCCGCCCCGCCCAGGCTGTAGAAGACCAGTTCGGTCATCTCATTCCCCGCGCGGGTCCGAAGGATCCCAGAGCGTGCTCACCGGGTGGGTCTGGGCCTGGAGGCGCTCAAGGTCGTACACGAACCGGCCGCGCTGGTACTCCGCGTTCTCGTAGTGCACTCCGACGTGGATGGCCTCCTCGGGGCAGACCTCCTGGCAATAGCCGCAGAAGACGCAGCGGAACTCGTCGATCTCATAGATCAGGGGGTAGCGATGCCCGTTCTCATCCTCGCCGGGGACCAGCTTGATGCAGTTGGCGGGGCAGATCTGGGGGCAGAGCCCGCAGGCGACGCACTTGGAGCGGCCCTGCTCGTCGGTCATCATCCGGTGGGTTCCGCGCCAGCGCGGCGACAGGCGCCATTCCTCCGTGCTCTTCTGCTCCGGATACTGCATGGTCTGTTTGGGCCGGAACATGTGCTTGAAGGTGAGTGCCATCCCCTTGAGGGTGGCCCGCACGTAGCTCACGTCGCGTTCCGGCCGCTTGAGGACCTTCACCCCGATGGCCATCAGCGCGTCCCCCCCAGGCCGGCGGCGCCCCGGCGGCCCGCCGAGCCGGCGCCGGTCACGATGTAGCCCCGATCCACCACGAAGAACACCAGATAGCCCAGGGCCAGGTTGAGCACAAACAGGATCGCCCCGCGCAGTTTGGGGTTGGTCACCCCGGCCACGTCCTCGATGCCCCAGAGCGCCGCACCGGTCAGCATCACGTACCCCAGCGCGACCGGGAGCATGAACTTCCAGCCCAGGCTCATCAGCTGGTCAAAGCGGAACCGTGGCAGGGTCCAGCGGACCCACATCACCACGAAGATGAAGAACAGGATCTTGAGAAACAGGAAGGCGCCCGTGAGCAGCGTCTGCGCCAGGCCGGGGGTCTGGTCCCAGGCGGTGAACGGGATGTCCCATCCGCCGAAAAAGAGGGTCACCGTCACCGCGCACACCGTCACGATGTTGGCGTACTCGGCGATGAAGAACATCGAGAACTTCATCCCGCTGTACTCCGTGTGATACCCCGCGATCAGCTCCGACTCCGCCTCCGGCATGTCGAAGGGCAGCCGGTTGGTCTCCGCAAACCCCGCGACCAGGAAGATGAAGAAGGAGAAGAAAAGCGGCAGCACGTACCAGAGCCCCGTCTGCTGGTCGGCGATCACCGCCGAGAAGGTAACGTTGCCGGAGAGCAGGAGCACCGGCACGATGCTCATTCCCAGCGGGACTTCGTAGGAGACCATCTGGGCGCTGGCACGGAGCCCGCCCAGCAGGCTGTATTTGCTGTTGGAGGACCAGCCCGCCAGCGCGATGCCGTACACGCCCAGGGAGGAGATGGCCAGAATGAACAGAAAGCCGACCGGCAGATCGGCCACCACCATGGGCATCGGGCCCGTGTGGATGAAACGCCCCAGCAGCGGGAGCGTGAGATCGAAGGTCACCGGGAGCGGTGCGGCGAAAGGGATCACCGCCGTGAGCATCAGCGCCGGAATGAACGATAGCGCCGGCGCCAGCAGGAACAGGCCCTTGTTCGCGTGCGCCGGCAGGGTCTCTTCCTTGACGAGGTTCTTGAGTCCGTCCGCCGCCGGCTGCAGCAGGCCGCCATAGCCGACCCGGTTGGGGCCGAAGCGGTTCTGCATCCAGGCCGAGACCTTTCGCTCCATGAGGGTCAGCAGCGCCACGCCCACCATCACCACGGTGAAAACGGTGAGTAGCTTCACCACGCTGAGCAGCAGGAACCCCTTGATCTCGGGGGTCATCCGGCGTCCGCGGACGCCGGTGCCAGGGCGCGGCCGGTCAGGCCGAGTTCCTCGTACCGCAGCCCGGCCAGCTCCTCGATCTCCTGACCCAGGGCCGCGAAGGCCTCAGCCGCGCTCCCGGGCGCGTCACGGCCTTCGGCCAGGCGGGACCAGGTCTCGGCGGCCACCCACCAGGCCGGGCGCGCCATCCCCGGTCCAGGACGGGCCTGCAGGAAACGCTGGATCCGGTGGTCACGGTTGAGGTAGGTGCCGTTTTCCTCCGCCATCGTGGTAACCGGGAGAACCAGCTCGGCCTGGAAGCGGTCCTCCTCAAGGGTGGCCAGGCGCACGACCGTCTTGCAGCGGCGCACGGCGTCGGCTTCCTGATCGGACAGTTCCACGTCGAGCAGCAGCGTAAGATCCGCGCTGCCGGCGGCGGCCAGCGCCGAGTCCCACTCGGCGTCATATCCGGCGAGCCTGGCCCCCGCCCCGTTCGGGGCCCGTTCGGCCCGCAGCGCCAGGTTTGGGATTCCGGGCAACGGAGCCTCCCCGCCTCGCGGAACCCGCACCGCCGCCGTCACGCGGCCCGTGGCGATGGCCAGACCTCGCGTCCAGCCCAACGACTCGGTCGAGGCGCGCCCCGAGGCGAGCACCACGGCGGAGCGCGCCGCAGCGACCAGATCCACGAAGGCGTCCAGGGCCGACTCCCAATCGATGGCCTGCATACGATCATCGCGTCGCTGCAGCGGCGCCTCGACCCGGTCGCCACGGTTCATCCAGCGGTAGTCCATCCGGCCGTGGTCGCACATGAAGTGGCGATTGACCTCGAGGTTGGGCCGGGGACGGAGCCGCACCACGACCTCGTCGCGGGTATCGATGGTGATGTTGCAGCCCTGGCTGCACCCCGGGCAGACGCTCGCGGTCTTGTCGAGGTCCCAGGCGCGCGCCTTGTGGAGGAAGTCCTTGCTGATCAGGGATCCCACCGGGCAGAGATCGACCACATTCCCCGACCAGGGGTGGTCCAGCAGCTGGTCCGGTGCGATGCCGATGTAGGCGCGGTCTCCGCGCTCGGACACGTTCAGGACCTCGTCCTGCGCCAGCTCATCCATGAAGCGGACGCAGCGGGTGCAGAGGATGCAGCGATTGGGGACGTAGAGCACGTCGGGGCCGAATTCCTCGACCGGGTTGAAGCGCTTGGGATACTCCGCGTAACGGGTGCCCGCCCGCCCTTCCTGGAACACGAAGTTCTGGAGCTCGCACTCGCCGGCCTGATCGCAGATCGGGCAGTCGAGCGGGTGGTTGATCAGCAGCAGCTCGAGCACGCCTTCGCGCGCCTTGAGGGCCGTGTCGCCGTGGACGTGGACCACCTGGCCATCGGCCACGGCGGTCACGCAGGCGGGCATGAGCTTGGGCGCCTTCTCGACCTCGACCAGGCACATACGGCAGAGGGCCGGGGCGGACAGCGACGGGTGGTAGCAGTAGTGCGGGACCAGGATGCCCGCCTGCTTCGCCGCCTCGATGATGGTGGTTCCCTTGGGAACCGTCACGGGCACGCGGTCGATGGTCAGGGTAACGAGGTCGCTCATGCCCCGACCAGCGCAGGGCTCACCGCCCCCGAGAGGTACCGGTCGAAGTCCTCGCGGAACTTGCGAATGCCGCTCACCACCGGCGCGGCGCACGAGTCGCTCAGCACGCAGATGGTCTTGCCGGTCATGTGGTCCGCGAGGTCCAGCAGCAGATCCAGGTCCGCCGGCTTCCCCTGTCCCCGCAGGATCCGCTCCAGGATGCGGGTGGTCCACGCGGTGCCCTCCCGGCATTGCGTGCACTGGGCGCAGCTCTCGTGGGCGTAGAACTTCGCCAGGCGATAGATCTCGTAGACCAGATCGGCCGAGTCGTCGATGACGATGAAGCCCGCCGAGCCGAGCATCGACCCCTTCTCGACGATGCCCTCGTAGTCGCAGAGCGCCGACTCGGCCTCCTCACGGTTCATGATCGGCACCGAGGAGCCGCCGGGAATCACCGCCCGCAGCGTACGGCCCGGGCGCATGCCGCCCGCCAGGTCGTGGATCAGGTCGCGCATGGGGAAGCCGAGCGTGACCTCGTAATTGCCGGGCTTGGCGACCTGACCGCAGACCGAGAACAGCTTGGTGCCCGTGCTCTTCGGGTTGCCGAGGCAGAGTCCCTTGTACCAGTCGGCGCCCTGATTGAGGATGTGAGGCACCGCGGCGAGGGTCTCGACATTGTTGATCGTGGTCGGCATGCCGAACAGCCCCGCCTGCGCCGGGAAGGGCGGCTTGATACGGGGGTTCCCGCGCCTGCCCTCGATCGAGTTCATCATCGCGGTCTCTTCCCCGCAGATGTATGCCCCCGCGCCCCGGTGCAGTACCATCTCGATCCGCCGGCCGGAGCCGAACACGTTCTCGCCCAGCGCGTTTGCCGCGTACGCCTCGGCCACGGCGGTTTCCATCACCCGCCAGGGTTCGGTGAACTCGCCCCGGATGTAGATGTAGCAGCGCTCCGCGCCGATGCTATAGGCGGCGATCGCGCACCCTTCGATCAACTGGTGTGGGGTCCAGCGCAGGATCTCCCGATCCTTGAACGTGCCGGGCTCGGATTCGTCGGCGTTGCAGACCAGATAGTGCGGCTTGCCGGAGTTCTTGGGCATGAACGACCACTTCAAGCCGGTCGGGAAGCCCGCCCCGCCTCGGCCCCGCAGGCCGGAGGCCTTGACGATCTCCACCACCTCGCCGGGCGTCATGCCAAGGGCCCTGCGCAGGGCGGCGTAGCCGCCGCGGCCGGTCCAGCCCTCGAAGGTCCGGGCGGCCTGGTCGCCGAAATACTTCGACAGCACCACCGTCTCGCGCGGATGCGGGGGATGCGGGTATCCCATCAGTCGTACCGGGCCAGCAGGCCGGGGACCGCATCCGGCGTGACGCTCTCGATGAAATCGTCGTCGATCAGAACCGGCGTGACGAAGCCGCAGGCGCCGAGGCACTCGACCTCCGCCACCGTGAAGCGGCCGTCCTGGCTGGTTCGGCCCAGCTCCTCGCACCCGGTGTGCTGGAGCAGCGCCCGGGTCACCTCTGCCGCGCCGCGGAGATGACAGGGAGAGGTTGTGCACACCTGAATGAAGTGGCGGCCTACCGGGTGCTGGTGGTACATCGTATAGAACGTGACCACGCCCTTCACGTACGCCGGCGTCAGGCCCAGCACTTCCGCCACCTCGGCCATTGCGGCGGGGGAAATCCAGCCGCGGGCCTCCTGCACCATCCAGAGCGCGGGCAGCAGGCAGGCCTGTTTGGTGGGGTAGCTGGGAAACAGCGCCTCCAACCGGCGGAGGGTTTCCCCGGCAAATACCGGCTGATGGCCCTGCTCAGAGTGGCCCGCGGCGGCGGGCGCGGCCGGGCTGCTCATCGGTCGATCTCTCCCATCACGATGTCCACGCTCGCATTGATGGCGATCACGTCGGAAAGCAGGACGCCCTCGCACAGCTTGGGGAGGCAGGCGAGGTTGAGGAACGACGGGGGACGATTGCGCCAGCGCACCGGCTTGGCGGTGCCGTCCGACACGAAGTAGTAGCCCAGCTCGCCCTTGGGGTTCTCGATGCCCAGGTATGCCTCGCCCGGGGGGGCCGGCACGCCGTCCATCACTTGCTTGAAATGAAAGATCATCGCTTCCATGTCGCTCATGGCTCTGGACTTGGGCGGCAGGATCACCCGCGGGTCGTCCACGTTGATCGGCGCGCCGTGCAGGGTGCGCAAGCGCTCGAGGGCCTGCTCCAGGATCCTGTTGGACTGGAACATCTCCTCCAGTCGCACCCGGTAGCGGTCGTAGATATCGCCATGCTCCCCGACCGGCACGTCGAAATCGTAGCTGTCGTAGCCGAGATAGGGACGGTCCTTGCGCACGTCATAGTCCACCCCGCTGGCGCGCAGCATCGGGCCCGAGAGCGAATAGTTGATCGCCTCCTCGGCGCCGATCACCCCCACGCCCTGGGTGCGGCCGCACCAGATGGCGTTGCGGGTGAACATGGTATCCACCTCGTGCAGCATGCTGGGGAAGCTCCGGCAGAATTCCTCCAGACCGTCGTCCCAGCCCTCGGGAACGTCCGCCATCATGCCGCCGATCCGGGTCACGCTGGTCGTCAGCCTCGCCCCGGTCCACGCCTCCTGAAGGTTGTAGACCCGTTCCCGCTCGTAGAACGTCCAGAGAAACGGCGTGTACGCGCCGAGATCGATGCCTGTGGTGCCCAGCCAGACCAGGTGGGAGATGATCCGGGACAGCTCGCAGGCGATGACCCGCAGCACCGTGCAGCGCTCGGTGATCTCGATGCCCATCAGCTTTTCCGCGGCCAGTGCCAGGCACACGTTGTTGGCCATCGGGCTGAGGTAGTCGGTCCGGTCGGTGAGCGGGATGATCTGGTTGTAATGGCGGTATTCGCCCAGCTTCTCGAACCCGGAATGCAGGTACCCGATGTGCGGGATGACGCGCCGGACCACTTCGCCGTCGAGCAGCACAACCAGCCGGAGCACGCCATGGGTCGCCGGGTGTTGGGGACCGAGGTTGACCAGCATGTGCTCCTCGCCGGCATCCGCCGCGGCCGCAAGCATCGGATCCGGCGCGGTGCCGAGGGGCACCCGCACCGGGCGGCCGTGGGCGTCGAGCCCCGGGGTCGCGAGCGCCAGCTCCACCGTGCGGGTGCTCACGCGTCCTCCGGGGCGTCGGCCTTCCGGCGCCCCTCGAGGTCCGGGTGCAACCCCTGGAAGGCCTCGACCAGGGATAGCTCCTCGGGGGAGTAGTGTCCCTCGATGTCGATACCCAGGGCCTGCCGGGTCTGCTCCGCGCGGCTGAAATGCCCCCGCAGCGGGAAATCCTTCCGCAGCGGAAACCCTTCGGCGTAGTTCTCCCACATCAGGATCCGCCGCAGGTCGGGATGTCCCCGGAACACCACGCCGAACATGTCGTACACCTCGCGCTCCAGCCAGTCGGCGCCCTTCCACAGATCGTACACCGAATCGACCTCGAGGGTCTCGCGCTTGTCGAGCGGGATCTTGACCCGCAGATCGACCTTGCGGCGCAGCGAGCGGAGCTGGTAGACCACCTCCAGCGGCTGCTCGGGATCGCGATAATCCACGGCGGTCAGGTCCGTCAGGTAATCGAACGCCTGTTCCGGGTCGTCCTTGAGCCAGGCCAGGGCGTCGTGCGCGCCCTCGCATGCGAGCGCGACGATTCTGTCACCGCAGGAGACCGCCCGGCCCAGGACGGTGGAACCGAACGCCCGTGCCAGGGCCTCCGCCGAGTGATCGGCGCCGTTCATGCGGAGCGCGTCTGGTGGACGGAGTTGCCGAAAGGCTCGGACAGCTCGTCGATCCGCTCGGGAGGGAGGAACAGCCCGTCGGGGCCCACTTCGTGCTCGACCCGGAGCGAGCTGTCGGCCAGCGTCTCGCCCTTGATCTTCTTCTGCAGGAGCATGATGCCGTAGATCAGACCTTCCGGCCGGGGGGGGCAGCCGGGAACGTACACGTCCACCGGGACGATGGTGTCGATGCCCTGCACCATGGCGTAGTTGTCGAAAATGCCGCCGCTCGAGGCGCAGGCCCCCATTGAGATGCACCACTTGGGCTGCGGCATCTGATCCCAGATTCGGCGGATCACCGGGGCAAGCTTGAAGGGCAGCCGGCCGGCGCAGATCAGCACGTCGGCCTGTCGCGGCGAGAAGCTCATGCGCTCCATCCCGAACCGTGCCAGATCGAAGCGGCTCGCCGCGGTGGCCATGAACTCGATGGCGCAGCAGGCGGTGCCGAAGGGCATGGGCCACAGGGAGTTGGCGCGTGACCAGTTGGTCAGAAAATCGAGTGTGGTCGTCAGGAAATTGGGGGAAACGGCCGCGATCTCCGCCGCCGGAGCCCCTTCCTGCCCGGGCGTCCCCTTGGGCATCAATCCCATTCCAGGGCCCCTCGCTTCCAGACGTAGACGTACCCCGCCGCGAGGATCGCCACGAAGACGAACATCTCGATGATCAGAAGGCCACCCATCCCCCGCATCTGCCGGAAGCCCGCCGCCCAGGGAATCATGAAGACGGTTTCGATGTCGAAAATGATGAACAGCATGGCCACGAGATAGAACTTCACCGAGAAGCGCTCGCGCGCGCTTCCCAGGGCCGGCATGCCCGATTCGTAGGGCGCGATCTTGGTGGCCGTGCGCCGGGTGGCCGAAAAGAAGTGCGACACGCCGATCAGCATCGCCGCGTTGGCGGCCACGAAGAGCGTGAGCAGAAGCAGCGGCGTGTATTCCTGCAGCATCGGGGTCCTCGGGCGATCGGGGTCCGGCTGGAGACCGCTGAAACTAACATGCGGTCCGGGGCGAGTTCAAGCGCTTCCGCACGCCGCAACTTACGCTCCCCGCTATATTTAAGCCGACGGAGGGTGGGGTTGGGGACGGAACCCCACTCCCGGCTCCCTCGCCCCCAATCCCCAATCCCAAGTCCCCCCCATGTCCATCAAATCCGACCGCTGGATCGCTCGCATGGCCCGGGAACACGGCATGATCGAGCCCTTCTCGGAACGCCAGGTCCGCCAGACCGACGCCCAGGGGGGGAAGCTGATCTCCTACGGCGTCTCGTCCTATGGGTACGACATGCGCGTGGCG
>Ga0299906_10000179_pt1 | contig 64672 bp, 66 predicted proteins | sample RVTome_14_FD_200259 | JGI IMG/M metagenome (GOLD analysis project Ga0299906, IMG submission 200259) | Soil microbial communities from uranium-contaminated site in the Upper Colorado River Basin, Wyoming, United States - RVT145D125 (version 2) ...
GCCGGTGCGAGCAGGCCATTCGCACCGGCGAGACGCCGATGCTCCCCTTGGATTCGACGCAAACAATACCAGTACCGACAAGCCGAGCCGCGCCCGTGAGGAAGCGGGTTCTATCGTCAGCGGCGAGACGATTTCCAAAACCCGCTCCCTGACGGTCGCGGCTCGGTGGGTACTCTCGCGGCTCGGTGGGTACTCTCGCGGCTCGGTGGGTACTCTCGCGGCTCGCTAAGGTAATCTCGCAGATTGAGCAAAAACGACGATGATCGCCTACGGCGCGCCGAGAATCTGCGAGATGAACGGATCGACGTCGTCGATGGTGATGAACAGATCGCCGTTGGCATCGAGTCCGCAGAACACGGCCGACTGTTCCCACGAACAAGTCTGCGTCAGCAGGGCGTCGATAAATCGCGGGATGTCCAGGGCGTCGAGCTTGCCGTCGCCGTTGGCGTCGCCGTGAAGGCAGGTGTCGATGGCCCCCGTCGCGGTCAGGATGAAGACCGGCGTGTCGAAGCAGTCGTTCTCGCCGTCGGCGTTCATGTCGGCGATGCACATGCCCGTCGGCGTCGCGTCCTTGCCGGTCAGCACATCGACGTAGCCCTGAATGTCGAGGGCGTTGACCATCTGGTCGCCGCTGAAGTCGCCGGGCATCGTGCAGCCGTCGCAGGGGACGAACTCCGGAACAGGAAGAAGCGAATACATCGCCCAATGGGCCTGGAACATGGTCCAGTCAGCGCAATCGACGAAGTCGCTGCCGTCGAGGTCGGCGCGCATGCAGGTCGCGTCGGCCGGCGCCAGGTTGAAGCAGTCGGCGAATTCCGCCGCGTCGTCGGAATCGAGGTCGAAGTCGTCGTCGATGTCGCCGGGCATGACGTTGCGCTCGCCCTCGGTGGAAGGGGCGATAAAGTAGTCGCTCGGATCATTCGCCGACCCGCCGTTGTAGTTGATGCTGAGGTTACTCTCGGCGACGAGCGTGTCGCTGGGGACCGCGACGAATTCGGGAATCGGATTACCTGTCTGGCAGTCGCCGAATATTTCCGGCGGCCATAGCAAGGCAAGTGGATTCGATGCCGTACATCCCCGCTTAAAACCAACAAAAACGCCCCCCGTTCCCCAGATCGCAATATCGCGCATCTGGGCGGGAAACTCAAAAAGTGGATTCTCCGGATTGCCGGCGGAGAGATCCCAGATCGAATAGTTGTTGGCCGTCGGTCGATAGACAAAACTCTCGAATCCGGGAAAGACGAACCATCGCGTAATGTGCGTAGTTGTGCCAGAGTTGTTTCCTCGCGTCGAGTAATCGCCGTTGGGGAAAGGTGGAGGATGGTCTGTAAATGGATGCACGCGAATAACGAGAAAATCACCGGGTTGAAGGATGATGGCCGGCGATTGCGGCGCCCCGGTCATTTGCGGAATCTGTAGCATTCGCCAATATTGGCCGGACGGCTGGTCGCACCAAAACCAATTCGTCGTGTCTATCGCGGAGGCACCGCGATTGTAGATTTCGGCGTACTTCTCACCGCCTAGCGTAGGAGCAGGGGAAACCTCGTTAACCACGAGATCGGACACAATCGGCGGGCCGCCGGCGTTGAGATCCGGTGTCGAAGCGAAGACGGCGATCGCGCAGAACCACCATGGCCGCCGACAGCGTGGCGCGCATCTTGTCGAACCGACAAGGTACATATCGATCGCCCCGTTTCCGCTCCTCGTCGCGCCCCCATACATTTCAACGATTCACTCGGCTCACGCAGCGGCCATGAATCGCATGCCCCGGATTCTCATTCTATCGTCACGTCGGCTGGCCACGCGCACCGCAATGGCATCGAAATGCCGGCAAGGATGTCATACTCGACAATCGACCACTTCATTTCGGGAATTGCCGACAAAATCTCTCGCTTTCAAAACCCGTTCGCAACCATCAGCCGGGTGAACGGGCTGACATCGCCGGCGTCGGCGCCGGCGTCGGCGTTGACGTTCGAGGCCGCCACGCGGTTCGGATCGGTGTCCAGGCCCAGCAGGACCGTGACAAACGCGGCGATATCGTCCGCGTCCAGATCGCCGTCGCCGTCGATGTCGCCGAGGTTTTCGCACTCGTCGGGAATGGCGTTGGCGTTGAAGTCGAAGCTGGCGCCGGCGGCCAGGTCGCAGTCATCCGGGGCCGCATTGGCGTTGCAATCGCCGCCCATCGGCGGGGTGAGGTTAATCGCGACGGACAATTCGTCGTTGGTGAAATGGGGGCTGGCGACGTCCGCCTTGCCGTCGCCGTCAAAATCGCCGATGGCCACCGCCTCTGGCTTGAAGGCCACGGGGATATTGATGATGGCCGGGAAAGTGCCCGCGCCGTCGTTGAGGAGGATCGAGATGCTGTCGGAAAACTGGTTGGCCGATATCAGCTCGCGGTCACCGTCGCCGTCCAGGTCGCGGGCGCCGACGAAGCGGGGCTTGGCGCCGAAGGGATAGTTTCCGACGCCGACGTTGACGGACGGGCCAAACGTTCCGCCGCCGGTATTGAGCTTCACCGTGATGGTGTCGGAATCGAAATTCGCCACGGCCAGGTCGCCCTTGCCGTCGCCGTTGAGATCTTCGGCGCAGACGCCCTCGGGTGAACTGCCGACCGCGATGGTTGTCGACGTGTTGAACACTCCGGAACCGTTGTTCCAGCGGATGGTAATGTTGTGGGCGCCGCGATTGGCGGTGACCAGGTCCAGGTCGGCGTCGTCGTCGAGGAGGCCGGCGGCGATGTACCACGGGCCGTTTCCGGTGTTGTAATTCACGACCGGGGCGAAGCCCTGCCAGTTGCCCATTGAATTGCCCAGGTTGATCAGAACCGACAAGTTGTTCGTGACGTTGTTGGCGGTCACGACGTCGGGAAGCATGTCGCCGTTGACATCGACGGCCTTCAATGAAAGCGGCCCGCTTCCAACGGGATAGTGCGTCGCGGCGGCCAATCCGAGCCAGCCGGGGCCGGTTCCGCCGTTGTTGCGTAGCACCGAGACGTTGTTGGTCGCCAGGTTGCAGGAGGCGACGTCCGGATCGCCGTCGTCGTCAAAGTCGGCCACGGCGACGGCGTGCGGCAGATTGCCGACTGCATAGTTCGGCTGGGGCAGAAGCGTCCCGCCGGGCTGAGCCAGAAAGACGGTGACGCTGTTGGCGTTCCAGTTCGCAGTGATCACATCCTCGCGGAGGTCGCCGTTCAGATCGAAGGCAGTCGCGGAGAACGGGCCGTCGCTCGTCGTCTGTACCGCCGATCCGGAAAAGATGATCGGGCCGGCGTCGCAGTCGTCGGGCGTGCCGTTGCCGTTGCAGTCATTGCCGGCCAGCTCGCACTCGTCGGGGATCTTGTTGTTGTTGCAGTCGAGACTCGTGCCCTGGTTCACGTCGATCACGTCGTCGACCATGTTGGAATTGCAATCGACCACGTCGGGCTCGACCAGGGCAGTGAGAAATTCGGTGATGTCGTCGACCTGGGCGGCGTTGAGCGTGATGCCGCCGACCATGAATCCGGACTGCGACGTGTTGAACTCCGTGCCGTTGTAGAACTCGACGGTATCGCGCAGGGTCGCGACCGAGTTGTTGTGAAAATAGGGAGCGGTCTCGGAGACGCCGATCAGGGCGGGGACGTTGAAAGCGCGGTTGCCCCCGGCCTCCGCCGGCAGCGGCCCGCCTCCCAAACAGGGTTCGGACTGATTGACCGGCAGATTGACCACACCGGTCCTGAAATTCAGATTGCCGCCGCCGAAGAAGACGTCCGCATCAGCCAGGACGGGCCCGCCGTGACAGAGAAAGCACTTGCCGTCGCCGACGAACAAGTCGCGCCCGCGGTTGATGGCGACGGCGTCAGCACCCCGGGCCACGGCGGCGTTGATCATGCGATCGATGTCGAAATTGCCGTCCTCCGGGACCGTGATCGAGTTCATGAACGCGCCCAGCACGTTCTTTTCGCTGGTCGTCGGCAAGCGAAAGTCCAGCGGGCCGGCGAGGGGGTCGCTGTTGCGGGTCAGCGTCTTGGGAAAGTGCTGTTGCACGGCCCCGCCGGAGAATAGCTGCAAGTCGGAGAACTCGCCGCTGAGGCCGTACGGCGCCGACTCAAAGGCGTTGAGCAGGTGTGGCGACGCGCGGAACACATGGGGATTGGCGAAGCCGTCGATGTTCTCTAGAAACAGGCCGCGGGATCGCAGGATGCAGGAGTTTTCGAGGGCCGCCAATTGTGGATTCGTCTCGGCGACGAAGAGCGGATCATTCGGCGGCAGGGTCGCGATCAGCGACGGCGTGATGGAAAAATGGGCCTCGGGCCGGTGGCAGGTCAGGCACGTCCGGCCGTTGCCGTAAAAGGTCTCCTTGCTGAAGAGATTGAAGCCCTGATCGACGTCCGGCGCAATCGTGAACAAGCCCGTGTCGCCGGCGCTGTTGCGTGGCTGCGGCGGGGCGGGCATCAGGTCGGAATTCACGTTGGGCGCGCCATAGATCGCGTAATTCGACAACCGGCGCAGCGCCGACGCATAGACAATGGCCGATGCCGACGTCGACGTCCCGCCGCCCTCGAGATCGCCGACGAAATTGCCGTAGGAAAGGCACAGGTCGATCGGATCGGCATTGGCGTTGGCGGGGTTGTTCTTGAAGCAAATCTTGCCGTTCACGGAGACGACGTTCACCGGCATGATGAAGTCCGGTGCCGGCATGGTCGGCTCGTCGGCGAAGGCCTGCGTCGCGATCAGGACCGAATAGCCGCCGTTGACGGGATCGACGAGGCCCATCGGAGGGTCGGACGCAAAAACGAACTCGCCGGTCTGTAGCCCGGTCGCGTCATGGAAGACCAGTCGGGCCCTTCCGACTGATTCGCCCCCCTGCGGTCCCCAGAGGTTTTCACCGGGGCCGCTGAATTTCAATTCAACGAACTGGATCGTCGAATCGCCGTTGACGCCGGCGAGGACCTCGTCAAACTGGACCTGATCATTTCCGGCACGGACCGCCGCCGGATACAGGCACGCGGCGGCGATGAACCCACAGAATTGGCGCAATACCGGACGACGAATCGATCTGGGGCCGTTCATGTCAAGAGTCCGCTTCTTTCGGGAGAGAGAAACGACGTGGCTTCGTCGCGCGCACCGACCTCCCCGCGCACATCCGCTCTCTTACTCGATATTACGCGATAAGAGGTGGAATTACAAGGATTGGAGCATGACCCGGCGCCCGCCGACGGCCGGCCCATAATCGCAATTCGTGCGATTTTCGGGTCGCGAGGCCGGAAGCGATTCGTTCGGCTGCCCCACCTTTGGGAGAGCGCGCAAAAAACCGCCTGAGTGCACTCGAATACACCCAGGCGGTTGAGAATTCTAAAAGTTGCTCTGACGCTGCCGGCGGGCGCGTCCAGGTTTTTTAGCGGCGGCGCCGGAGAAGCATCAGCGGGCCAGCCAGCGCCAAGAGGGTCAGCGTGCCCGGCTCCGGTATGACGTTGATCTGGATCGATGTCAAGAGGTCGGCCTTGTCAACGTTGGCGTCTTCGCCGGCAAGATTCAGAAGCGTTGCAGGTCCGACAAGATCGCTGACCGATTCCAGAACCGCGACACTTGGGCTAAAAAGCGGATCAAACCCGTAAGCAATGTCCGGGAGTCCGTCAGGCGCCAGTGGGCCCGACGCTTCGGCCCGGCGTCCGAGCAGGGCGGCAATGACCCAATTGGTGTCGGAGATCGTCAGCCCCGGTGTAAAGTCGTTCTGGCTGGGAATGCTGACCGGAAAAGCATAGTCGATGAAGGTGGGCTGAAAGAACACGGCGCCTGGAATAGCGAATTGGTTGCAGAACTGAGTACCAGTGCCGGGATTGAAGCCCGTTCCGTCGCAGGCGGCGATGTTCCAAATTGCGGCGGTCCCCGTCGGCGTCGGCGGGAAGTTGACCGAATTCGGCGGACCATAAGGTCGCACCGTGCCTTCGGTGCCGACGGCCTGATCGGCCACGTAAAACGCGCTGTTGGGGCCCTGAGTCTTGTCGAACCCGACCAACTGCCAAGTGACGTCGAACATCTTGTCCATGTCAGCCGAACTGATGAATCCGTCACCCGTCAGGTCCTGAAGAAAAGAGAGCCGAAACTTGCCGTGCACCGTACCCGTCAGACGGCCGTCCGAAGGAAACGGCGGTGAAGGATTATTGGGTTGGGCGGTGACGGTAATCTTCGTCGCGCCAAAAGAGTCACCACCACCGAGCTCACCGATGTCCAGGTCGCGGCCATCGGTCAACTCGAACAAGTCGAGATAACCCTGATCCACGACGGGGTCGCCACCGGCCAGCGCCGTCGAACTGGAGCCGAAGACGGCCAAGCCGATCGCGACGCAACCAAGAATTGAGTAATTACGAATCTTGAGCACGTTCCAATCCTCCTCCGCCCCGGCAAGCATCTGGCTCGCTTACCAAAGCCTCCTGTTTGGGTTGCTGCTTCGCTTCAACCGAGGGTTTTTCTTCTTTCCCGCCTCTTGCTTAATCTACCTGAGCTACTCCGGCTATCTGGCGCGGCGTCTCAGGATCACCAACGTTCCCAGAATCGTCATCAATCCGGCAGCCGGCTCGGGCACGATCGGCACGATCCGCCCGGTCGCAACCTGATTGAGAATTCCGGTGAAAGCGACCGGCTGCTGATGAAACTGATAAGGCGGCGCCTCGAGCACGGAAGTCTGGTAGATCGATTCCTCCGCGAATCCGGCGAATCCGACGCCCTCTCCCGGCACGCGATTGCCGAGAGCAATCGCCTCCGCCGTCAAACCTGCAAAGAAAATATACTCGAATCCGGGCTCCAATGTGACCCCGGCATCCTCGATCGAAAACTCGAAATGGGCCAGGCGCGTCGCGGGGTTGTTCCCGAGGAAGCCGTTGGTTTCGACAAACGTGAAACCCTCGTCAGGACCGGCGGCAGGGAAAAAGTTATCCCCGGCGACCTCGACGAAGGCCGCGTCGATGACCGGGAACCCGGCAGCATCGACCACCTTCAGCACGCCCCACTTCCAATTGAAATTCGCGGCGGCAAAGGCCGGACCGGCACAATCAGTCGGATCGAATCCGTCGCCGCCGTCATCCCCGCAAGTGAATTCAAACTGCCCCGAAACTGTCCCCGTCGTGACGGGACCGACCAACGCCCCGGCGGGACCGATCGGCAGCAATGCGCCCGGAGGCGAAAACGACGTTCGCTGACCGATGTCGTTGCCGTCAAAATCGTCCAGGAACGCGTCCACCGCGAACTGCCCGGTCCCGGCCAGCGCAACCGCCGGATGGAACGAGAAGCTCGCAAGCGCGGCAACACAAATTGCGAGAGCTAAGATCTGGACTCGCGTCATCAGGTTCTTCCTTCCACCTGCGTAGCTATTATGCTTCCTTCGCTTCGGGCGTACCCACAGAAGGGGCACACGACCGCATACTTTCGATCAGAGTACCATATCAGACCTGCGAAAGTCAATGATTCGGGCCGACCCATTATATGTCGAATGGCGGTTTTTCCGGCGGCCGACGAGGTCTTTTCGGACACTACCGAATTACCTCAACGGCAGGAGCATAACTAGCTAAAATCAATAAGGTTAAGGCGCGGATTGTAGGAATTCGGCAGAATCTCACAGGCCGCCGGAAAGATAACGTCCGATATTGGTCCTCGATGGGTCAGATCTTCGTGATCTCGGACACCTTGGCCACCAAAATGTCGTCCAGAATCTTCTCATACTTCTTCGTGAGCTTGTCCATCGACTCGTGGGCCTTCTTCGCGTCGTCCTCCGGCAGGTCGCCTGCTTTTTTCTCCGCGTCAATCTTGTGGAGGGCGTCTCGCCGGGCATTGCGCAGTACGACCTTTTGACTCTCGGCAAGCTTCTTGACCTGCCCGGCGATCTGCTCGCGGCGCTCCCCCGAAAGCGGCGGCACCGGCAGGCGAATCACCTTTCCGTCGGACTGGGGGTTGATCCCGATGTCCGCCTCCTGAAGGGCCCGCTCAATATCCTTGACCGTCGAAGGGTCGAACGGCTTGACGAGTACCAGGGTGGCGTCCGGCGTCGTGATGGTCGCCAGCGATTTGATGTCCATCGGGGTGTCTCCGTAGGATGACACCGTCACCTTCAGGTGATCCACCAGGCCCGGAGATGCCCGGCCCGTGCGCACCCCGCGGAATTCCTGCTTGAGGAATTGTACGGCCTTTTCCATCGCTTCTTCGGCTTCGAATTCAAACTCATCGACGGGCATCGCGGCACTCCTTCGACTCAACGATCGGCGGCCATTCTAGCACCGCCCGATCGGCGTACAACGCGGCCCCGGAGGACGGACCGCGAACCTGAGCTTGCTGGAAACGATTGGGCACCCTGGCGTCATCGCAGCGGAGCGAGTCCAAACAGGCGGCGGATCAGGGCAATCTGCCCGCCGTGGAAAGTCTCGTGCATGACGGCGGTACCAATGGCCCCGGCTCTCGTCGAGAAAAGTGGGTGCGGCTCACCGGCCGTCGGCTGGTCCAGCTCCGCTTCGGTGAGGCCGGAAACCATCTCGATGCAGCGGTGCTGCATCTCGTCAAACAGTGCACCGAGCTCGGGCAGCGAGGGATGGGCCCTCGGGTCAGGCGTCGGCGTCGATCCGCGGCCGAACTGCCTGCGCAGCTCGTCCGAGACGAAATCAGTGAACGGCAGGTCGAGGCACCGCACGGGGATCAGCGCGACCTGCGAAACCGCCAGGTGACCGACCTGCCACGCGATATGCCCGACGCCCGCCGCCGGCATTTCAAACCACCTTGCTTCGTCGGTGTGGCGCAGCAGATCCTTGGTCCACATGCGCGCCGTCTTCAACCGATCGATCAGCAGGTGCAGTCGATTCATGGCCGACCTTTCGAGATTGGACAATCGCTCGCTCTACGGGGATCCGTGCGGCCCCCGACGGCGAACGACCTAATGCCGTCCTTCGAAGACTAGCGGCGGCCGGACTTGAACCGGCGACCCAGGGCTTATGAATCCCTTGCTCTACCAACTGAGCTACGCCGCTGTCACGCGGGCCATGAGCCCCCATGAGCATAGCTTTTTTACGCACGATCGTCCGGTCGTACAAGCCCGGGGCCAGCCGGGCCAGCGCGTCGTGATTGCGCCAAGCGCCCGCGGTGCTCGGTCGCAATTTCGGACTCCTGGGCGATCAACGCGCGAAGCCAAGTCGGTCCGGAAGGGCACCCGGTCTGTTGGTATCAGGCCTTCTCCTGGCTGATACCGGTCTGCAACCCGGGTTCGATGGTAGCGATTGCAAGATGTGTATCGACAATTAGTTATGTACTGCCACCGAGACGGGAGTTTCGACGAACTGGTGAGCCATTGATACCGTACCAATATGATACTATATTATCAGGGAATCGGTCGCGAACCTACCCGCGGCCGACGCGAGTTGCCGCGATGTTCGCGCTGACGAAAAAGACGGATTACGGGATCATCGCCCTGGCCGATATGGCGCGCCATCCCCAGACCGTTTCGAATGCCAGACAGATTGCCGAGCGATACGGCGTGCCGGCCGCCCTGCTGAGCAAGGTGCTGAAGGTTCTTGCCCAGCAGGAGATCGTCCGATCGATCCGCGGCGTCAAGGGCGGGTACCTATTGGCGCTGCCGGCGGAGGAGATTTCGCTGGCGAGCGTCATCGAGGCCATCGAGGGCCCGGTTCGATTCGTGCAGTGCGCGGGGGACCAGGACGGCGAGGATTCGATCTGCGAACTGACGGCGCATTGTCCCGTGACGCGGCCGATTCAGAAGGTGCACAGGCGGTTAACGGAATTATTGGAAGACATCACCCTGGCGGATCTCGTCTTTGATGCGGAGTGCGCTACGGAGTGCGTCGCCGTATCGGTTGAGGGCCAGGCCGTGGAGACGGAGCCACTGACATGAAGCTACCGATTTACATGGACAACAACGCCACGACCCCGCTCGATCCGCGGGTACTCGAGGCGATGATGCCGTATCTGACCACGGAATTCGGCAACGCGGCAAGCCGCAACCACAGCTTCGGCTGGAACGCCGAGGCCGCCGTGGAGCACGCGCGCGAACAGGTCGCCGCGGCGATCAACGCATCGCCGAAGGAAGTGATCTGGACGAGCGGGGCGACCGAGTCGAACAACATCGCGTTGAAGGGCGTGGCCGGCATGTACGCCGACAAGGGCCGCCACGTCATCACCCAGGAGATCGAGCACAAGGCGGTGATCGATCCCGCGAAGTACCTCGAGCAGAACGGTTTCAAGGTGACGTTTCTGCCGGTCGACAAGCACGGCTTCGTGCACGCCGAGCAGGTCCGTGAGGCCATGACCGACGAGACGATCCTCGTTTCCATCATGCACGGAAACAACGAGATCGGCACGATCAATCCGATCCGCGACATCGGCCGCCTCTGCAAGGAAAAGGGCGTGCTGTTTCACACCGACGCCTCACAGACCTTCGGCAAGCTGCCGATCGACGTCGAGGACATGGGCATCGACCTGCTCAGTTGCTCGGGCCACAAGATCTATGGTCCCAAGGGGATCGGCGCCCTGTACGTCCGGCGCAAGCGGCCGCGGGTCCGCTGCGAGCCGGTCATTCACGGCGGCGGTCACGAGCGCGGCATGCGCAGCGGCACGCTGAACGTGCCGGGCATCGTCGGGCTCGGAAAGGCGGCTGAGCTTTGTGTCCAGAATCGCGAAGAGGAAACCCGGCACGTCACCGGCCTGCGCGAACGATTGCGCCGGGGTCTGTTCGACCGGCTGCCGGAAATCTATCTCAACGGGCACCCGACCGAGCGATTGCCGAACAACCTGAACGTCAGCTTCCTTTACGTCGAAGGCGAGTCGCTGATGATGGGCTTCAACGACATCGCGGTCTCGAGCGGCTCGGCATGCACCAGCGCGTCGCTGGAGCCGAGCTACGTGCTCAAGGCCCTGGGGCTGGGAGACGACCTGGCCCATAGCTCGATTCGATTCTCGATCGGCCGCTTCACGACCGAGGAGGAGATCGACTATGCCGTCGAGCGTGTTTGCGTCGCCGTCGAGAAGCTGCGCGAGATGAGCCCGCTGTTCGAGATGGCCCAGGAGGGCATCGATTTGAGCACGGTCGAATGGGCGGCGCATTAGGGCGGCAGATTAGTGGAAGATGGATGGCGCGAAATGGCGATTGAGTCTTACGAGGCAGCGAGCATGTTGACCGTTGAGCGGTGGCGCGCAATGGCGAACCGGATTTACTACGCCTTGTTTGCCGAAGTGCATTCACGACTGATCGCCGCCGGTGTTCGCCCCCGGAGACTCTTTGGAACCTGGTCACATGAAGCACTGCCTGGTCTGGTACGGCGGCATCTGGTGAAAACATTGGGGCTCGAAGATGCCCATGAATTGAGCCAAACGGATCGCTTTGCGCGGCAGGTCCGCGAGATCGCTGACTATCGACCCGGAATGATGGTTGATGCAAATAGTGTTCTATCGGCGCGCACCCGAGCACATGGGTGGATTGGAGAATTGCCGTGAGCGGACAACCATCGCACGCGGTTTCCGTGGTCGATATCGCACAACTTAAGCAGCTCGTCGTGGCCGAGCTTAATGATCGGCGGCACGACATTGGGCCAGTGAGCCTGGACGCACTGGAGTTTGCAGACGCCGCATGGCGCGCAGTCATCAAGCCGTCGGGTGAGTGGCCAGAGGGTTACGCAATCGCCTTGTCGGAGATAGAAGAAACGGTGTTCGATCAATCTGGCGTCAATATCATGCTCGTTCCGGTGCAACCATAAACCGCGACGAGAAAATGGAGAATCAAAAATGGCTTACAGCAAACAAGTAGTCGATCATTACGAGAACCCGCGAAACGTGGGATCGCTGGACAAGTACAGCGCCAACGTCGGCACGGGCATCGTCGGCGCGCCGGAATGCGGCGACGTCATGAAGCTCCAGATTCAGTGCGACGACGGCGGACGCATCGTTGACGCGAAATTCAAGACCTTCGGCTGCGGATCGGCGATCGCCTCCAGCTCCCTGGCCACTGAGTGGGTCAAGGGCCGGACAGTCGACGAAGCGCTGCAGATCAAGAACACCGAAATCGTCAAGGAGCTGTCCCTGCCGCCGGTGAAGATTCATTGCAGCGTTCTGGCGGAGGACGCCATCCGGGCGGCCATCGAGGACTATAAGAAAAAGCACGAAGGCCCTGTCGCGGCGGAAGCGGCGGCGGCGGTCCGTTAGGGTCTCGACGTCCGCGCGGCGGTTTTCGAGAGGAAATGGGAATACCAGGGATTTGAAGGTGCGATTGAAACATGAGCGTTGAATTGACAGAACGGGCGGCCGGCGAGGTCAAGACCATCATCGAGCAGCAGAAGCTAGACGCGGACAAGGCGTTTCTGCGCGTCGGGGTCAAGGGGGGCGGGTGCAGCGGGTTCTCGTACACCCTCGACCTGACCGAACACGTCAACGAAAGCGACGAGCAGTGGGACCGCCACGGCGTCAGGATGATCTGCGACGCGAAGAGCCATATTTACCTTCAGGGGACGACGGTGGACTTCAAGGACGAGGTCATGGGCCGCGGATTCGTCTTCAACAATCCGAACGCCACGCACACCTGCGGCTGCGGCAGCAGCTTCAGCGCGTAGCGGCGGATCGGCGAAGCCGTCGCGCGCGGCCGACAGAAATGACCCAGACGCGATCCGGATCGGCGGTACCCGCGAAGTGCCTGACCTGCGAGGTCTTGCAGCAAGCCCCGCTGGCCTGCTCGGATTGTCATCAACTCCTGTCGCACGTTCAGGGGGCCGACTACTTCGAGTTGTTCGGCCTGCCGCGCGATTACCGGATCGACGACGACGCCCTGGGCGAAGCGTATCGGGCGATCAGCCGAAACATTCATCCGGACCATTTCGCCGGCGAGCAGGACGCGATGGCGTCGTTCGCCCTTCGCGCGTCGGCGGCCGTCAACCGGGCGTACGAGGTCCTGAAGGATCCGTTTCGGCGCGCCGAGTATCTGCTCGAAACTTCCGGTGGAAAGTCGGCGGCGCAGGACAAGCGCGTGCCTCCGGACTTGCTGAGCCGAGTCATGATCTGGCGCGAGGAGATCGACGAGGCCAAATCGTCATCGGATGAGGCGGCGCTGACCGAGATTCGCGAGCAGGTCCAGACATTGCGGCGGCAAGCGCAAACGCGGATCGTGGAATTGTGCCCGGCGCTGGTGGATGGGGGCCATGAGCCGAAGGACGCGCTGCGGCTGGAGCTCAACGCGACGAAATACCTGAACCACCTGATGGAGCAGTTGGATTGACGATGATTGAATGAAAACCCAGGACCCCATCATCGGCGTTGACCTTGGCACGACGTTCAGTCTCGTGGCCGTTGCCGATGCGCGAGGTCCGCGGGTCATTCGCGACGCCGACGGCGAAGCGCGCGTTCCCTCGGTGCTCTCGTTCGCGCCGGACGGGTCGGTGTCCATCGGCTGGGAAGCGCGGCGGCATGCCGTCGAAAACCCGCGCCACACCGTTTATTCCGTCAAGCGGCTGATGGGCCTGGGCCTTGACGATTTGAAGGAGGAGCTACCGCATCTGTCCTACCACGTCGTCCGCGGTCAGCGCGACGTCGTGAAGATCGATCTGGACGGCGAGCTGCTCACGCCGCAGGAAGTTTCGGCCCTGATCCTTCGAGAATTGAAGCAACGAGCCGAAGCCCACCTCGGCCGCGAAGTGAAGCGCGCGGTCGTGACGGTTCCCGCCTATTTCGACGATCCCCAGCGACAGGCCACCCGCGACGCCGGCCGAATCGCCGGCCTGGAAGTCGTTCGCGTCCTGCATGAACCGACGGCCGCCGCCCTGGCGTACGGCATCGGCACGCGGGCCGATCAGGAGACCGTGCCGTCCAATGCGACACGGCCCATCGGCGAGACGAGCCAGTATGAAGCGAAGGAAACGGCCGGCGCAAATTCGTCGCGGTCCGTTGCCGACGATTCGTTGATCGCCGTGTTCGATTTCGGCGGAGGCACCTTCGACGTCAGCATCCTGCGCCTTCACCGGGACATCTTCGAGGTCATCGCCACCAAGGGCGACACGCACCTGGGCGGAGACGATTTGGACCGCTGCATCATCCAGCTCGTGCGTCAAGAGGCGGCAGACCGCTACGGCGCCGACATGGACAACCCGGCGACCCGCCAGGCGCTGCGGCTCCTGGCGGAGAGCGTCAAGATGGAGCTTTCGAAGAGCCCCTCGGCACGGATCGAACTGGACCTCGGCGGCGGGCGCCGCATCGAGCGCGCGCTGTCGCGCGATGAATTCGAGGCCATGATCGCCCCGCTCGTCGATCGGACGCTGGAATGCTGCCGGTTGGCGCTGCGCGATGCGAAGGTTGCCTCCGACAGGATCGGCCAGGTCGTCCTGGTGGGCGGCTCGACGCGGATTCCCTTCGTTCGCCGCCGCGTCCGGGAGTTCTTCGGGCGCGTGCCCTACACGGCGCTGAACCCCGACGAGGTCGTGGCCCTCGGGGCCGCGGTGCAAGGACAGATTCTCGCCGGCGCCCGCGACGACGCCCTGTTGCTCGATGTCACGCCCCTGTCGCTGGGCATCGAGACCCTGGGCGGCGCCATGGGCAAACTCATCATGCGCAACACGCGCATCCCCTGCCAGGCGACCGAAGCGTTCACCACGTTCGTCGATGGGCAATCCAGCGTGAAGATCAACGTGCTTCAGGGCGAACGGGAGCTGGCGCAGGATTGCCGCAGTCTGGCGGAGTTCGACCTTCAGGGGATTCCCCCGATGCCGGCGGGCATTCCCAAAATCGAGGTACAGTTTCTGCTCGACGCCAACGGCATTCTCCAGGTCTCGGCCCGCGAGCTTCGCAGCGGCCAGGAAGCGTCGATTCAGGTCCTCCCGGCGCATGGACTGACCCGCGAAGAGGTGCGCCGCATCGAGGAAGCGTCGGTCCGCTTTGCCCGCGAGGACCTCTCGGCCCACCGGCTGATCGACCTGCGCAACCAGATCGAGTTCGACACGCACAAGACGGAAGTGACCCTCGCCCAATTCGGGCACCTCCTTGAGCCGCAGGAACGACGGGCCCTGGAAGAGGGGATTCGCGTGCTGCGCGACTTGTCGAAAAAGACCGGTGACGCGGAGAAGCTCCATCGGGCGCTGGACGCCTTCGGCAAGTCGACCGAGGCGCTGGCGAATCTGGCCATCACGGAATCATTACGCGAGTCGCCGCGGTCGGATGCGAACCGGTCGTCGGTGTCGACTTCGGGACGGAGCTGAATCATGGGCGGACAAAACCCCTACATCGAAGATCAGGAAGCGCCGGTCGACAAGAAATATACGTTGACGATCGTCGACGAGCGGGGCGCCGAGCACATGCTGGAGATCGACCCCGAGAAGATTCCCTACGACGATCACGGACTGCCGGGATCGATCCTCGACGTCTGCATGGGGCACGGCATCGAGCTGGATCATGCCTGCGGCGGCGTCTGCGCGTGCAGCACCTGTCACGTCCACGTCCTCGAAGGGCTCAATTCGTGCAATGAAGCCACGGAGGCGGAGGAAGACGAGCTCGAGGAGGCCTACGACCTCAAGCACAATAGCCGGCTCGGGTGTCAGTGCGTGCCCAACGGCTCGACGAGCGTCAAGGTGCGCATCCCGACGTGGAACCGAAACCTTGCCCGTGAACCGCACGGCGCCGACAGCATGACAACGAAAAAGGACGATTAGAGCATTTTCGATCGTTCCGTGGCGTCCGCCCTCCGTGGCGTCCGCCCTCCGTAGCGTCCGCCCTCCGTAGCGTCCGCCCTCCGTGGCGGACGGACAGTCGGCTTGGTTCCTACAGTTTGCTCGTCGGCCCCGACGGAGCGGGGCCGCTACACAATTGCCAAATCCGCTCTGGCGAACCACGCGAGACCCCGACGCCATGCACAAGCTCAAATGGACGGACTCCGAAGACATCGGCATCCTGCTGCACGAGAAGCGGCCGGAGCTCGATCCGCTGACGGTGCGCTTCACCGATCTTCGCGCCTGGGTGATCGAGCTGTCCGAGTTCGAGGACGAGGAAAAGGCATCCAACGAGGCGAAGCTCGAGGCGATCCAGATGGCCTGGCTCGAAGAATACAGGGACGCGCGGCAGGAGGACTGATCGTCGCGGCGCCGGTTCACGGGCCGTCGCGTCACGAGGGCCGCGGGGTCATTCTCGACCTGACCAGTTCCGGAGCGCGGATACACTGACCGCTCCTGTCGCCTGACTCCCGGCTGGCCAGCCACAGCGCCGCTTCCACGACGACGCCGTCCATCCGACCGCCGCCGCCGCGCCCATCCTGATCGAGGCAATTGACGAGGACGCCGGTCCCGCGAACCTCGGCGGCCAATTGCCGGGTCAGCTCGATGATCGCCGCCCGCGCTGCCCGCAGCGGCCCCTCGGGCGCCTGATCGATCAGGTGAATGACCGAACCGCTCTTCTGCCGGATCATCCAGGGCATGGCCTCCCGGCTGAGGAGAAAGGGCGCCGTCACGTGGACCGCCAGGGCGCTGCGCCAGGGATCGACGGGATGATCCATGAGCGGAACCGAAGGGACCGTCGCGGAGGCGGCATGGATGATGGAGTCGATTCGACCGAAGCGCCGCAGGGTCCGGTGGACGGTGCGAATGATGTCCTCTTCATAATGCAGGTCGCAGGGGAGGATGAGCGGAGGAATGAGCCAGTGGGCGATGTGCGGCTCCAGCGCCATGGCGTGGCCGACGTCGCGGGTCGTCAGCGCCAACCGGGCGCCTTCGGCGGCGAAGGCCTCGGCGAGTTGAAACCCGGCCGGCCCGTCGGCGCCGGTAATCAGGACGTACTTGTCGTACAGCGCCAACCGCCCATCTCCCTCGGCCGAAACCGCCTCATTAGGATTCGCGCACGTGGCCTGCTGTGAATCGAATCATACCGTCTCGCGGCGCGCGATCCAAATGTCCGACGCCGTCGCATTGTGAGGCGATCTTATCGGCGCTATACTGCCCGCCGGCGCCAAGCCCGAGGTTTCTCCCATGTCGGCCGGTCATGTCCTCGAATCCAATCTCGCGGTCCTGGTGGTCATCGACGTGCAGGAAAAAATGCTCTCGGCGGTCACGCCGGACGCTCCGAATGAGATCATCGCGCCGATCCGGCGGATCATCGGGGCGGCCCGAATCCTCGACATTCCCATCCTCCATACCGAACAATACCCTCAGGGACTGGGGCCGACCGTCGCCGAATTGAGAGGTCCGCTGGCCGAATCGCGCGGACCGCTCGTCAAGGCGGCGTGCAGTTGCTGGCGGGACGAGACCTTTCGCAACGAATTGCAGCGGACCGAACGCGAGCACGTCATCCTGGCAGGGCTCGAAACGCACGTTTGCATTCAACAGACCGCCCTGGACCTGCTGCGCGTTGACTATGTGCCGTTCGTCGCCGCCGACGCGACCGGTTCGCGAAGGGCCCTCGACAAGGTGACGGCCCTGGCACGGCTCCGCGCGGCCGGCGTGATCGTCTCAACGACCGAGGCCCTGATCTTCGAACTCGTCGAGCGCTGCGACCATCCGCGGTTCAAGGACGTGTTGAAAGTCATCAAGGGCTAGATGGGATCCAACCCGCGGTGGTGCCGGCCTGGCGATGTACGACGACGAATCCCTGCCCGAGATGGTTTGTCCAAGCTGCGGGGGCCGCGTCGTCGAAGACACGCAACAATGTCCCCATTGCGGCGACTGGATCACGCCCCTCGACGGCGAACGGCGCGGACCGAAGCGGTGGATTTTCGTGATCGCGGTCCTGCTCATGTTGCTCGCCATGCTCCGCTACGCACTGTAGCGGCTGGCGCTTCGCGACCTTCGCGCCGGGCGGCGCTGCGCCGCCGACTGCCCGCGACGCCTCTTCGGCGGCCCGCCTCAGCCCGTTCGCCGGATCACGCCGATCACGATTCCCTGGATGTTCACCGATTCGACAAAAATCGGCTCGTAACGCGGGTTGGCCGGTTGCAGGCGGACACGGTCCTTTTCGCGGTAGAAGCGCTTGAGCGTCGCCTCACCGTCTTCCAATAACGCAACGACGGTCTCGCCGTTGTACGGCGTCGTCCGTCGCTCGACGACGACGTAGTCGCCCTCCATGATGTGGTCGTCGATCATGCTGTCGCCCTTGACCTCGAGGGCGTACACGCCGTGCTGGCTCGAGAAGATCGAATCGAGATCGACGATTTCGCGGTTCTCGACGGCCTCAATGGGCGCCCCGGCGGCAATGCGGCCGACCATCGGCAGGCAACCGGGCCGCTCATCGGGAAGCTCAAGATGATCCGCCAACCGCAAAGAGCGCGCCTTGTGGCGGTCGCGACGGACGAGGCCGCGCGACTCGAGGATGGACAGGTGCTCGAAGACGGTGACCTTTGAGATGTCGAACTCGGCGGCGATCTCGTCGTATGTCGGGGAATAACCATTCTTGTGAATGTAGTCCCGGACGAAAGTCAGGATGGCGGTTTGCCGCGGCGTAGACGGCCGCGTCTGACGCGATCGTCCGCCTTTGCGCGCAGGCCGTCCCTGTCTTGGCGCCGGCCGCTTCGGGGATTTCGGCGACATCAGCAATCTCCTTATTGCACGGCCATGGCCGTCCGGCGAGTCCTGCGGGCCCGAGGATGAGTAAGGGCGCCCGCGCCGCCGGATCGGTCGAGGCCGGCTCGCCTCGCGCGGTCGGCGGACCCACACGGTCCGCGGACTCGCGCCATTTGCTCGACAGCGATGACACGGCGGCGACCATGGCCTCGAGCATGATTCGCGGCAAACTCCCGGCGCGCCGGTACCCGGCGGCCTGCGCATCCAAAGTCCGCGGATGCCATGCTCGCCGATACTGCCCGCCGGGGCCGAAGCAACACAGCGGCAACGTGTGATGTGTCGCTTTCATTCGCCGCGACCTCCTGACTATATCCGAACATCGACCGAACGTCAACCCGAACAACAGTCGAAGTTCGATTTTTTTTCGGCGACGATCTTTTCTTGTCCGACGCCCCGAGACGGCCCCAGCCGAACCGGCCATGACCACTTCACGGCCGTCGAACGCCCCGCCTCGATTGTGGGGTCCTTCCCGCGGGATACAATCCACCGCCGGGCGTCTGCGTGGGCGCGCCGTCGGAACGGACCGTCACGAAGGGAAGCGTTCGCCGTGGTCAGCAACGTCGCCTCCATGCGCCGACGACTGTCGGAGAACTCCAAGCGCGTGCGTGACCGTATCCGCGCCGCCTGCGAGAGGGCTCGCCGCGATCCGGCAGCCGTGCAACTCGTCGCCGTCACCAAGTACGTCGAAATCGACGTCATTCGTCAGGCGCTGGAGCTGGGCATCGTCGATCTGGGCGAAAGCCGGGCGCAGCAGCTCAACCAGCGCGCCGGCATGATTCATGAGTTCTTCGAGCGCAAAAGCGTTCTCAGCGCCCGACGTGATCCGGGCATGGCCCGGCCTCGCTGGCACATGGTCGGCCATCTTCAGCGCAATAAGGTCAAGCTCATCATCCCCTGGGTAGAGATGATCCACAGCGTAGACAGTCTGCGCCTGGCCGAGGACCTGCACGTGCAGGCCAGCCGCCTGGGGCGCACCGTCGACATCCTCCTTCAGGTCAATACCAGCGGCGAACGGGCGAAATTCGGCCTTGCCGTCGGCGCCGTGCCCCACCTGGCGGAGCATCTGGCGGAGTGGGACGGCGTGCGACTTCGCGGATTGATGACCATGGCCCCGGTGGACGCCCCGCCGGGAGAGATGCGCCTGTATTTCGAGCGGCTTCGCGACGTCTTCGAGGACATGCGCGGAGAAAAGCACGTCGGACCGGCGTTCGAGCATCTCTCGATGGGCATGAGCGGCGATTTCGAAACCGCCATCGAATGCGGCGCGACGATTGTCCGCATCGGCTCGGTCCTGTTCGACGGCCTGTCCAGCGGAACCGACGACGCCGACGACGAGGACGAAGCGTGACCCTGCCGGGCCGCGATCTATTCGAATTCTGGCGACTGGTGCTGGGATCGATATGTACCATCTATGCGCTGGTCATCGCCGCCCGGTCGCTGTGGGGCTGGCTGGTCTATTTCTCGGGCATGGACCGATCCGTCTCGATGGCAAGGCAGTATCTCGTCGTGCAACTCCTGCGGCTTCGGATCCGGCGCTTCAGCGGGGAATTGCTGCGAATCGCGCTTTGGACCGGTGTGCTGATCTACTTGCTCCGGCTGCACATCGAGTAAAGTCGGCGCGACATGCGGCGAACGGCGCGGCCCGCGGCGCAGGGAGCCCATCCGCCCGCGCCCCGGTATGATCTGCGGCTTGCCCCATTGAAGGATTCAGATCATTTGTCCGCCGGCTGGCAATGGCGGACGTCCGCGGCCGAGAAACAAGACCGATGGCGATGATCCTGTGGACATGGTTGGGTGTCACCGCGGCGACGGCGCTCGTTTGGCTCATGCGCCATCGCGAACTGTCCCGCGCCGCCCGGATCATGCCCTCGCTGCAACACGGATCGTACGCCGACGCCGAAGGCCCATTACCGTCGGTCAGTTTTCTCGTCGCGGCCAAGGACGAGGCGGCCAACATCGAAACGTGCCTGCGATCGATGCTGCGGCAGGATTACCCCGAGTTGCAGTTCATCGCCGTCAACGACCGCAGCAGCGACGACACGGGAGCCATCATGGACCGCGTCCTCAGCGGCCACGCAAGGGCAGTCTCCGTCCACGTCACCGAGCTGCGCGAGGGGTGGTTCGGAAAGAACAACGCCATGCGCGAAGGCCTCGCGCGGGCGACGGGGGAATGGTTGTGCTTCACCGACGCGGACTGCGAGTTCATCTCGCCGCGGACCCTGCGGATCGCCATGCACCATGCCCGCGAAAAAGGCGCGGACTTCCTGTCCGTGCTCCCGGCCCACGAAACGAACGGCTTCTGGGAGAGCGTCGTGCAGCCGGCGTGCAGCGGGATCATGATGATCTGGTTCAACCCCATGCGGGTGAACGACCCAATGCGGCGCACCGCCTACGCCAACGGGGCGTTCATGCTCATGCGGCGGTCGTGCTACAAAGCGATCGGCGGCCACGACGCGGTCAAGACCGAGCTGAACGAAGACATGCACATGGCGCGGCGGGCCAAGCAGGCGGGACAACGGCTGGCCGTCGTGTCCAACGTCGATCTGTACACCGTGCGGATGTACGACAGCTTCGCGCAAACGCGCGCCGGCTGGAGTCGCATATTTTACGGCTGCTTCGGCACGCTCGGACGATTGCTGGCCACGGGCCTGGCCGTCGGCGTGTTCAGTCTTCTGCCCTGGGCCGCGGCGATCGTCGGGCTGATCGCCCTGGCGGGTCGCGCCGAATGGTCGGGCTGGCCGGTCTTTTCCGTCGTCGCGGCGGCGACGTGCATCATTCAATGGACGGTCATGCTGCGCTTTTACAAGCTCAATCGCCTCAACCCGCTATACGGCATCGCCTATCCGCTCGGGGCCCTGGTCGGCCTCGGCGCCGTCCTCGGCGCGATCCGCCGTCTGGGCGGACGCCGGACGATCACCTGGCGCGGCACCACCTACCGCGGCGGCGCGGTGACTTCGCAGGCGGTTCGGGAACCGAGTGCCTGATCACGATCTCGCGGCAATCCCCTTTTTTTGACCCAGTTGTGCACTGTGGCTGCCCCCATGCCGCCGACGACGTTTCTTCGCATGAGGGCGATCAAGCGATTCCCGGTTCGCTGATTCCCGACCCGCGTAGCACAGAATCAAGAAAAAAACCTCGCGGCGCGTGAATTGCGCCGGATCACCCCGCTTATCAGGGGGAAGCCGACCGATTGTGACCCAGTCATCATGGCGAAAGCCCGTCAGGAGGATTCCATGCCCGCTTCATCGACGGTTGGCAACCTACCCAGAGGCGACTACCGGCTATCACGTCGCCAGTGGCTCGCGGCCGTCCCCGGCGCCGTGGCCTTGGCGCACGGCTTGCCGGCTCGCGCGGAAGATGCGGCGTACGCCGGCACGAAGAAGGGCAAGCTGCATCCGGAGTTTCCCAGCCATGACCCGGCGGTCGTTCGCGAAGTCGTCGGCGCCGCGCACACGCGGATCGACCGCGTCCGCGAGCTTGTCGAGGCGTCGCCCGCGCTGGCCAAGGCCGCCTGGGATTGGGGCTTCGGCGATTGGGAAAGCGCCCTCGGGGCCGCCTCGCACATGGGCCGCGTCGATATCGCCGAACTGCTCATCGCCCACGGGGCCCGGCCGGACATCTTTACCTTCGCGATGATGGGGCGGGTCGGTGCCGTCCGGCAGATGGTCGAGGCGATGCCCGGAGTTCAACGCATTCACGGCCCCCACGGTTTTTCGCTCCTGGATCATCCCCGATTCCGCCTGCGCCATACGGAGATGACCGCGGCGGACAAGTCGAGTGTGGAGGCGACGATCGACTATCTCGAATCGCTCGGCGACGCGGACATCCGGGCCGAGAGTCTGGAGGTCGACGAAGCCGACAAGCCGATCTACATCGGGCGTTACGCGTTCGACGCCGGCGCGGACGGGGCGTTCGAGGTGCATACGAATAACGGGGGGCAGTTGTCGATCAAGCGGGGTGAGCGCTTCGGCCGCGTCATGAATCGCGTGGACGAACATACTTTCGCTCCGTCCGGGGCCGCCGACGTGCGCATCCGCTTTCAAGTAGATGACCGCCGGGCCACGTCGCTGACGATTCACGACCCGACGCCGCTGGTGACCGCCCGGCGGGTGGATTGACTTTGCGGGAAGTCAAAGCCGCGGGGCGATGCTTGTGCAGGTCAAGCATCCACGGCGTCGATGTCGCGATGGAGCAGGGTTCTGTCATGCTCCGTCTTCGCCGGCGGCAAACGCTGGTGACGGGAGAACATGCGCTGTGGCCGCGTAAATGCCTCGAACATGCCTGGATCCCCGAATTCGCCCGCTTACTGCAACCGCCCCGAAAGGGGCGCTGGAATGTAGCCACGGGTGGAGTTCGCCGAAGGCGACCGAAACCCGTGGATCGGATCGCGCACAAGTTGATCCGCCCCGAATGGGGCGGAGGAATGCATTCGGGGCCGCGCGTGACGATGAGAACTCCTTCGCCCCGCCGGGGCGAGAAAGATAATAAGAGAGCGCTTCCTGTCCACGGGTTCCGCTCGACCGCCTGCGGCGTTCTCCCTCCACCCGTGGCTACATTCCGCGACCCCGTCGGGGCCGAAAACCCGGGCGTCTCTGATCCCGCGTAACCCCGACATCCCATCCTCGATGTTCATCTCGTCGCCTCCTCGACGATGCGAATCTCGTCGTCCGTCAGGCCGTACAACTCATACACCAGCCGGTCGATCTCCCGGACGGTGGCGTCGATGTGGCGCTGAAGGAGCGTCTTGTCATGCTCCGTCTTCGCCGCCGGCAGCCGCTTGTGCACGTCGAGCATTCACGGTGTCCGATGGCATGGAGGCAAGGGAGCAGCAAGCTATGCCGCGCCAAGTCGGCGCTGGCTGGCGTGCAGGATCGTCAGGCCGATGACCGCTTCGCCTTCGTAGCGAATGATAATGTCGTCGTCAGTGAGTTCGCTGTCCGTAGCGTTCGCGGGCTTCTTGAAATTGACGTACAGAACGTCCGCCTCGGCGTCGTACGACGACCACAAAAAGCGGTTCGGCGAACCCAGTACGGTCGGAACCAGTTCCAGATACTTGCTCATGCCTGTCAGGGCCATATCCGAGGTCTCCGCTCGAGTCGATCCGGCCGACTCGTGACGAATGCCGTAATGACGAATCCGTCGGTCGGTGGGCCGCTACAACCGCCCGGCCCTGGGGGCAGTCTTGGCGCGCTGCTTCACTTGCTCCCAGAAATCGGCCAAGGGACCGGACTCGACGATTTTGCGGACGTGCGCTCGCCGCTGGTCTTCCGACATATCCTTGGTTTCTTCCATAAGCCGGCGCTGGGCCTTGCGCTTGAACGCGATGCAGTCAAATGTCTTTTTCATCTTCTTCTTCGCCGTTCGGCTCATAAGCAACCTCCAGAGGCGTCACGATCGTCAGGTGTCGGTACCCCATCTGTCGATTTACGTCATTATATCGCCGCATCAGGTCCAGCCGCACAATGTGGCGAAAATTCCACGAGACGATGGCGTCCGCCCCGACCACGCTGGCGGCGGCCACGTGCGTTGCGTCGTCGCGCCATCGTAGGGCGAGAATCCCCGCGTCGAGGTAGGCATCCCGCAGGGCCTCCACTTCGTCATCGATGACGACGGTTTCCAATTGGCCGATGGGGATGCCCTTCAGAATGGAACGCACGGGCGCCGGGGCGTCCGTCAGTTCCTCGACCAGAAGTTCGCTGATCAGCAGCACGACGCGCCCCGTCCGGACCTGCTCGATGAAGCGGCGCGAATGCTCGGCGAACTCTTCGTCCAGACAGCCGCCGATCACGGACGTATCGCTGTAGATTCGCAGCGGTTTCATTTAGCCGTCGCCTCCTCCACGATGCTTATCTCCTCCTCCGTCAGGCCGTACAACTCATACACCAGCCGGTCAATCTCGCGGTCGGCGTGGTCGATCTGCTGAGAGCTATCCAGGTAGATCGATTCCCTCCTGCACGAAGACTGCATTCTTAAGTACCAGCAATTCCTTCGCCTTGATGTAGTAACCCAGATGCATCGGTATCTGGCTTTCAATGATCGACGCAGAACCATCGGGGATCGTAGAACCGGCCACTCGGCCCTTTGCAGAAAACTGAGGGCCTCGGGAAAGGATGCCGAGAAGGATCGCTCTCGTGCCAACAGACACAACGTCCTTCTCCCAATACGTACCCTCGTTCAGGATGACAACTGGCGATCCTGAAGAACCCGGATAGCATGCCAGATCAATAAGACCTTCCGGTTTTCCATCGAAGTCAATCGCCGCGTGCGATGAAGTTTTCCCATTCCGGAGAAGCGGGAGATTATTCTTTTTGTCGTAAAGACCCGTTGGGTAGCCCACCATCACAACATCCTGCATAGCCGGAAGCTCCTGCAATCGCGAATCCGGAACAATCATGCTCTCGGTCAATGGCTGATAGAAGAGCTCGATTCCATCTTTTGCAAGTCGCTTAATAAGTGGTGCCAGGGTTACCGCGCACAGATCCAAGCCGCCTGGATGGCGAATAATCTGAGATGGGAAATCTTCGTAAGTAATCGTGACCGATTCGACAGAAGGCACTGTCCGATCGGCAAGCCTCTGTTGAGTGTGCATTCGAAAGATGGCTCTTTCAGCGTGCTCGACGACATGGTTGTTCGTAACAATTACTGGCACACGATGTGTTTTGCTTAAATAGAACGCAAAGAAGAAGGCGGTGGCAATGGATTCGGAACCATTCGCCCGAGGACATCGAAGACAAGTCGTTGCGAAGAGCAGAGTAGTAGAGAGTCGATCTATGTTGATGTTTAAGATTCGCGGTACGTTCGGCGAAAACGTTTCACTGGGCATTCTACTCATTGCGTCCCCTCCTCGACAATCCCAATCTCCTCCTCCGTCAATCCATAAAGCTCATAGACCAGCCGATCGATCTCCCGATCCGTGGCGTCGATCTGGCGATCGAGGAGCGTCTTGTCGTGCGCCGTCTTCGCCGCCGGCAGCCGCTTGTGCAAATCGAGCATTCGCTGGACCAGGGAAACCATGCGGTCGTGCTTCGCCTTGTGCGCTGGATCGCGAAAATCGATTCGACGGATTGGGAAACGGCGGATCGTGTGTGGGTACGTATGAAACCCGCCGCCGATTCGGACGCCCTCGCCCGTGAGAACGAAGTAACTGAACGCTGAGACGAGGCGGCTCGCGACAAGGCCACAAAGATATCGCAGGTCGTAGCGACTCGACTCTGATAATTCGTCGGCGCTGTATTCGCGCGCGTCGGTAATGTCGCACTTTCGAAGGGCGCAGAGGACCGTGTGGTCGCAATAGAAAGCCTCGTAATCCAACGTCGCTTCGATACGATGGGTCCCGGTGATATCCCGGATCATGAGTTTGTGCGACTCGAAGAATCCAGGCCAGCGGGGGCCGTACATCTTGTCGGCGAATGACCAATCTACGTAGCGCCCTGCCGATCGTATCGAATACCGGTACACTTCTCGGCCGCTGACCATTGGCTTGCAGGCCGAGGAGGCTTTCTGGTCGCGGATCACGTGGGCCTTGCCGAACCCGCCCTTCGTCCGACTGGACATCTGCGCGCCATAATTGATGTAACACAGGCGATCGAGGATGATCGAATCCGACTCGATTCTCTCCACAAGTCTCGACACCGCCGGGGACATGTCGAGACGGAGCATCGATTCATGCTGGTCCATCGTGAGACGCTGGCTTACCGCATGGCACGGTTCGAGGCCCGCGCAGGCGTACAGCGTTGATCCCAATGTCGGCCGTACGACGGTGAACTGGTGATCCAGCGGCGGGTGATGCTTGCGAACGACCGGAATGATGGTGATGACTGGTACACGACCGAACACACGAATCGAGCGGAGATCGGCAATACTTTCCACGCAGCACGTCCGTAGGATAAGCTGCCGAGACTCGATCCCGTACTTCTGAATTGCGTAGGAGTACGGGATGATGAACGACAGCAATCCCCCTTGTTTGAGAAGCGACAACGCCCGTTCAATGAAGACCACATACAGGTCCCAATGCCTGTCGGCGGTTTGGTACTGCTTGTGGTTCGTTATATAGTCACGGATTTCAGGCGTGCCGCTGAACAGTTCCCATGCGTTGACATACGGCGGATTCCCGATCACCGCGTCGAAGCCGGAGTCGGAACCCGCTCCCTTACGGTCGCGGCTCGGTAAAGCGTCGCGGATCGCAAACGCCTCCGGGAACTCCCGCTGCCAGTCGAAGGCGTTGATCTGGTAGCGCTGGTCCTCGTCGAACATGTCGAGCTGCTTGCCCTCGTAAAAGTCCGGGCCGATCAGCGAGTTGCCGCACTTGATGTTGTTCGACAGGTCCGGCAGGGCCCGCTCGTGCTGGATAAGCCACCAGTGATTCACGGTATCGCTTGATTCGCCCTCAAGCACTTTGAGCAGTAGCGAGAGCTTGGTGACCTCGACGGCCTGCGGATCGATGTCCACGCCGTAGATGTTGTTCAGGAGAATGCGTTTCTTCTCGCGGATGGTCAGCCGCCATTGGCCGCCCGCGCCCTGGTAGATACGATCGCGGAATTGATCCGAGCCGCGCGCGTCAGCAAGCGGGTTCCTGCATGCTCCTGATTCTGCTTTAGAACCCGCTCCCTTACGGTCGCGGCTCTGTATGCTTTCGCGGTCGCGGCTCTGTATGCTTTCACGGTCGCGGAACTGATCCGAGCCGCGCGCGTCAGCAAGCGGGTTCTTCTTGCCGCCCGCGCCGGTTGCAGAACCCCCTCCCTTACGGTCGGGGCTCGGATCGGCCCCCGTCATTTCTCGCACGTACCAGTCGCGGTGCCAGTCGAGGAGATACTGGTAGGCGCCCAGCAGAAACGAGCCGCTGCCGCAGGCCGGATCCAGCACGCGCAGCATCTCGACGCCCTTGGCGAGCTTTCGCCGCTTGCCTTTTTTCGTCTCGCGGTCCGGGCCGACGTCGGCGGGGGCCTTGCCTTCCAGCAGCTTGCCGACGGTGTGCTTGACGATGTAATCGACGATGTAGGTCGGCGTGTAATAGACCCCGCCCGCCTTGCGGACCTCGGGCTTTTCCTCCACCACGGCGCGGTGGCCGGCCGTCAGGCGAATCACCTTGCCGAGGAACTGTTCATAGACCTGCCCGAGGATGTCGGCGGACAGGACGCCGAACTCGTAGGGGCTTTCCGGGTAGTAGAGCCGGACGAGGATGTCCTTGAGCACCTTGTCGTCGAGTGCCAGCCGAAGCGTCAGTTCGTCCGGCGGGCCGCGGTCGGCCTCCTGGCGGAAGTAGAAGAGCCCGGCGTTGTACTTGTCATCGGCGGCGCGGAAGAGTTCGGCCAGCCGGGCGTACACGGCGTCGCCGTTGAGCAGGAATTGGAGCCGGCCGTAGGGCTCGATGCCGCGGTCCTCGCACATGCGCAGGAAGATGATGCGGTCGATGGTGCGTCCGACGGCGAAGTTCAGGTCGCGCACTGAGAGGTCGGCGTTTCGCAGGGCGAAGTTGCGGGCCAGCGCGTCGCGCCAGCCCTCGATCTCCTTGAGGAACTCGTCATCGACCGGCGCGGTGCCGCGCTTGCCGCGGGCCGCCACGGCGTACTTGTCGAAGGAGCCCTTGAGGACGGCGTCCTTGGAGAAGATCGAGGCGATCTCCGCCCAGCGCTCGGCGTACTCGTCGCAGGTGAGATAGAGGATGCGGGCCTTGGAGGGCTTGTCCTTGTTGTCCGGGCGCAGGCGGCAGTCGTAGACCGCCAGCTCCTCAAAGTCCGTCAGGATCGAGAGCGGCAGCTTCGCCGACCAGGCGTAGCGGCGCAGTTGGTAGGCCGGCTCGGGATCGGTCTTCAGGTTCACTCCGGGCTTCTTGGCCTCGACGAAGAACTTCCTCGTGCCGCCGATGCGGAAGCAATAGTCGGGGACCTCGGTCGCGCCGCCGACCTTGATGGCGTCTTCGTGGATGACGTCTTTATACGCCTCGGCGAGGCCCTGCTCGTTGTCCACGTCCCAGCCGAGGGCCGCAAAGAACGGGTCGATGAACTCGCGGCGCACCTGGGTTTCGTTGTAGCCACGCGCGCGGTAGGCGTCCCGGTTTCTGCGGAATCGATCGACCAGGTCCCGCACGGTCGCGGGGCAGGCGATCGGTTCGACGGCGGGAACGGCGCTGCGCCTGGCCATGCCCGCCATGATACGCCGATCCGCCGTGGTGCAAACAAAAACGCCCGGCGGGGTTTAGGCCGTCGGGCGCTATGGGATAGCAAAAAGAAAACAGAGATCGCTGGGGCGAATCGTTTCCGATTCTCCGCGGTCGCCGAGGCGACCCGAAAACGTGCTGACCTTTTTACAGAACGGGGCATTTCTGCGTCGTTCTGCCTAGGTATCCCCTAGAAAGGAGGTGATCCAGCCGCAGGTTCCCCTACGGCTACCTTGTTACGACTTAGTCCCAGTCACCGGTCTTACCGTCGGCCGCCGCTTCCCGAGGGTTAGCTAAACGGACTTCGGGTACTACCAGCTTCCATGACTTGACGGGCGGTGTGTACAAGGCTCAGGAACATATTCACCGCGTCGTAGCTGATACGCGATTACTAGCGATTCCGGCTTCATGCAGGCGAGTTGCAGCCTGCAATCCGAACTGGGGGAAGTTTTTTGCGATTTGCTCCGCCTCGCGGCCTTGCGTCGCTTTGTACCTTCCCATTGTAGGACGTGTGCAACCCCGGGTATAAAGGCCATGAGGACTTGACGTCGTCCCCACCTTCCTCCGGTTTAACACCGGCAGTCTCGCTAAAGTGCCCGCCATGACGCGCTGGCAACTAGCGATAAGGGTTTCGCTCGTTAAGGGACTTAACCCGACACTTCACAGCACGAGCTGACGACAGCCATGCAGCACCTGTGCAAGTTCCACGGCAAGCCGCGTCACTCCGCTTTCACGGAGCTAATCCAAGCATGTCAAACCCGGGTAAGGTTCTTCGCGTTGCTTCGAATTGAGCCACATCCTCCACCGCTTGTGTGAGCCCCCGTCAATTCCTTTGAGTTTTAGCCTTGCGGCCGTACTCCCCAGGCGGCGCACTTATCGCTTTTGTTTCGGCACGTCGAACGTCAGAGTTCGGCATACCTAGTGCGCATCGTTTACGGCGTGGACTACCGGGGTATCTAATCCCGTTTGCTCCCCACGCTTTCGCGCCTCAGCGTCAGGAAAGGCCCAGTGCCCCGCTTTCGCCACTGGCGTTCCTCTAGATATCTACGCATTTCACCGCTCCACCTAGAGTTCCAGGCACCCCTGCCTTCCTCGAGCCCGGCAGTATACCACGCCATTCCCCGATTGAGTCGAAGGATTTCACAAGGTACTGACCGGACCGCCTACGCGCGCTTTAAGCCCAGTGATTCCGAACAACGCTTGCCTCTTCCGTCTTACCGCGGCTGCTGGCACGGAATTAGCCGAGGCTTATTCTGGGATCGATCAGCTAAGGCGCTATTTACGCCCTTCGCTTTCTTCACCCTAAAAGGAGTTTACATCCCGAGGGAATTCGTCCTCCACGCGGCGTCGCTCCGTCAGGCTTTCGCCCATTGCGGAATATTCGTTACTGCAGCCATCCGTAGATGTCCGGGCAGTGTCTCAGTCCCGATGTGGCCGTCCAACCTCTCAGTCCGGCTACCCGTCGCCGCCTTGGTGAGCCGTTACCTCACCAACAAGCTGATAGGAAATAGGCCGATCCCAAACCGGCAGGCCCGAAGGTCCCCGCCCTTTGGTCCGAAGGCGATGCCGCCCTCGGACGTCATCAGGTATTACCGTCACTTTCGCAAAGTCCCGATTGCTCGGGACGACGCTATTCCTGTGTTCGAGGTACGTTACCTATTCGTTACTCACCCGTTCGCCGCTATTGCGCCATATTGCTACAACGCAACCGCACGACTTGCATGTCTTAGCCACGCCGCCAGCGTTCGTTCTGAGCCAGGATCAAACTCTTCGTTATTATTCGTCGAACGCGACGACCCCGTTGGGCCGCGCGTGTTCTTCGAACGGAGGCCGCCCGCCGATACGAGACCGACGAGCGCCTTTTTGGCTCAAACATTTGTCTGCAAACGAGAATGTTTGAGGTCCCGGACCCCTTACGAGGCCCGGGCTATCACACCAACACCGGCGACCGAAGCCCGATGGGCATCGACCGACCGGCGGGTTCTTCAACGCGGCACCGCCTTGCAGGGCCGTACCGCGCCTCACATTCTCGCAACGATCTCTGTTTACTTGTCAAAGAGCCGATCGCCGGCCGATCGCGGGCGATCGACCGAAGTTCGCCGTCTGATTTGGCGAGCCGCGTAGTGTAACGCGCTGGTTCGTCTTGTCAATCCGCGAAAGGCCCCCCGTCGACCGTGCCGCTCGGGCACGCCGCCGGTGAGCCGGAATCACGCGAATTCGACAAAAAAACCGGGGCCAGGAACCGCACCGATCAGCCGTCCTCATGCCGCCGTTGATCACCGCCGCAAGCGGGCGGCACGGACGGCAGACGGCCCGGTGAAAACCCAACACCGGCTACCATCGAATAGACCGACTGTAATATAGCCTATGATCTGGCTATGTCAAGCCGGCCGGCGACGGTTAGGGTGATCGCGCCAACGGCTTGTCAATGCGGAGGTTATGACCTCTGCCGGGACGGACCAATCGTACTGCCGCAGCAACGCGTCGCTCACTGGCGGAGGCCGTCAGCCCTTGTTTCTGCTTCCGGCGCGTGATGAGTCGTCCGTTCGTCATCGCTGCCGATTGGAAACCGTCTCGATCCGCCACGTCATCGCGTCAGCCAGCGGGTGAATCTGTCCTGTGAGATCGGCCTGCCCATCCACGACTGGTCGGGCATCGGGTCGCGCATGCAGTCCTCGACGGTGCGCAGCCGGGGCAGGGGGACGCTGGAGCGCTGGCCGCGCTGCGTGATCCAGGTGATCTCGCGTCGGCGCTGGATGGCAGCGACGATTTCGTTTGTCATCCGCACGTCACCCAGCACGTAGTCGAAGACGCGCTGGTGATGGCCGGCTTGCCACTCGCGCGGGGCGTCGGCGGCGTCCATGCTCTTGGTCATGCCCAGGTCCATGCCCCTGGCGACCGGTCCCAGTCCGACGACGAAGCCCTTGAGCTTGAAGAACTGAAACATGGGGTCATACATCGCCCGGGCGACGCGCGAGGCGGTTGACAGGTCGTCGGCGGCGCGGCCGATCCATTGCAGGTCGAAGCCCAGTCCGTTCCATGCGCAGACGGCGCATCCGGCGCGCTGCATTCCATCCAGGTAGACGAGGAGTTCGCGTGCGTCCCGCCGCTCCAGGTTGACCCGAGGCGCATTGTTCAACCCGGGAGTGAACCACAGCCGATGCTCGCCGCCGTGAATCTGAGTCGCGGCGACGGCCACGTCAAACGGCGCGTACTTATTGATGTCCTCACCGGGCGAAAGGTCGAAGACATTGGAGATTTCAATGTCGAAGGCAAGGAACTTCAAAATGATTCATCCCGCCGGGGCCCTGTGACTGGCCTTCGTGGCTGAATGCTCGATGATGGCGGGATCATAAAACACCGCGCCGCCGGCGCCAAGTTGCACGCCTGGCGCGGCACGGCATGATCCCGGGCCGCGCACGTCAGCGCGCAAGTTCTCAGTTTGCCCGGCGCGATGCGAGGGGAGCCGTTCGCGCGGAATCGGATCGGCGCCGATTGGGCCCGGCAGGACTCGAACCTGCAACCCAGAGATTATGAGTCCCTTGCTCTTACCATTGAGCTACGGGCCCTTCGGGGCCGCGCCGGATTCACCGGTGACGGCCGGTGGTTTCTAGCACCGGCCGGTGCCCGCGGCAAGCCGCGCAGATGGCTCGATGGCGCCATGGCGGGCACGCCGCGGACCCCGGCAATGATCCGATTGACCGAGCGCCGCGATGGGGCGAGACTCTCGGCCGTGAACGATCCGCCGGCACTATTCAGCCGTCGCCCCCGTCGGTTTCCCATCGCATCGTTGCTCGGGCTTTCGTGTCTGGCCATCGTCGTGCTCGCGTCCGGTCAGGCCGATGGACCCCATCGAACGACGACGGCGCCGGTCGCGAAGGCGGTTGATGCGACGGCGGCATTGGCGGCCGAAAAGTCGCCGAACGGTGAATCGGTCGCCGGCGACTCCGTGAGCGATGCACAGGGCGCACCCTTGTCATCTCCGGCCGCCGCCGGGCAGGCAGACTCAACCTCGCGCAGCCCGCGGGATTTCTTCGGCGGCTGGGCGTTGTTGCCGGCGCTGGTGGCCATCGTTCTGGCGATCGCATCGCGGCAGGTCGTCCCCTCGCTGTCGCTGGGCATCCTGACGGCGGCAGTCATGATGTGTATCCACGGCGGGTCGTACAACCCGTTGGCCATGATCCAATACGCGCTGGAGCACTATCTGCTCGGCGTGTTCGTTCCCGTCGATCCGACGGACATGAAAGCACGGGGCGAGGGCTTCAATCATCTGCGGGTCATCGTATTCACGCAGTTCATCGGAGGGATGATCGGCATCGTCGAGGCCAACGGCGGCACCCGGGCGATGGTGGCCCGCGTCCTTCACCTGATGCGCACGCGGCGCCGCGGCCAGCTCGGCGCGCTGGGCGGCGGACTCCTCATTTTCTTTGATGACTACGCCAACGCCCTGATCCTCGGGCCGGCGATGCGCCCGGTGTTTGACCGCCTTCGGCTCAGCCGCGAAAAGCTCGCCTACATCGTGGACTCCACGGCGGCGCCGGTCGCGTCGGTCTTCATCGGAACCTGGCTGGCCGCGGAGATCAGTTACCTTGACGGGGCGCTGGGCGGCCTGGCGTCGCGACCCGCCTTTCTGGAGGAGATGACCGGATCGGCGGCGTTCTGGGGATCGCTTCCCTACCGGACCTACGCATGGCTCGCGTTGTTCATGGTGTTGATCATCGGGTGGACGGGCCGCGACTTCGGCCCCATGCGAAAGTGCGAGTCGCTCTCCGCCGCCGGCGGGTCGACAAAAGGGCCAACGCACAACGCCGAGCCGGCCCCCGACGGTCGGCACTGGTATCTGGGGTTCGTTCCCGTCGCGCTGCTCGTCGTATTGACCGTGACATTGTTGATTATTACCGGCCGGCATGCCTGCGACGCGAAGGGTATGGCGCTGACGTTCGGATCCGTCACTGAGATAACCGAGAGTCTGGGCAACATATTGGGCGAGGCGGATTCATACACCGCGCTGCTCTATGCCGGACTGACGGCCGTGACGATCGCCGCCGCCTTGAGCGTGGCGACTCGCCGATTGACGTTCGCGAGGACGATAGACGGGATGACCGACGGCATGGCGCGCATCTTTCGAGCGCAGATCGTCCTGATCCTCGCCTGGGGCCTGTCCTCGGCGACGACGCACCTGCAACTCGGCGAGGTCGCCTCGGCGTTCCTGCAGGACAAGGTCGATCGCCAGCTTTTCGAAGTCCAGCTTCTGCCCGTCGCGGTTTTTCTCACCGCCTGCTTCGTCTCGTTTTCCACGGGAACGAGCTGGGGCACGATGGGCATCCTCTGTCCGACGATCATCGCCATCGCGGCCCATCTCTTCGCTCCCCTGCCGGCGGAACAGGCCATGACGCTGTTCTACGGTTCGGTCGGCGCGGTCCTCACCGGCGCGGTCTTCGGCGACCACTGCTCGCCGATCAGCGATACGACGGTGCTGTCGTCGCTGGCCACGGAGTGCGATCTGACGGCCCATGTGCGCACGCAGTTGCCCTACGCGCTGGTGACCGCCGTCGTCGGGCTGCTATGCACCGATGGCCTGGACTACCTGCTCCGAACCTATCGAGAGGATTTCTTCAACCGATATTGGAACGTTTATTACGGGACGGCCCTCGGCGCGCTGCTGTTATTCATCATTGTCTACATGTTCGGGCGACAACCGAAGGGATGGGTCGGCGAACCGGCCGCCGAACCCGGCGTATAGCGCCAGGAGCGTCTTTCGCGCGCTTCTTCCGCGCGCGGACCGTGCTGGACCGCTTCCCGAGGCGTTCATACCATGTCGGACACTGTGGAACGGATGATGGCGGCCGACTCACCGCGCCTCGTCGGCGCCGCCGGTCCCTCTGACAGGACGGGGCGACGGCATTCGTCTCATGGACGAGGGGAGTCACCGTGCACCACGGCCGCGATCGACGAATGACCTCGAAAAGGAGGACCGCCAGTGACACAGCTTGACGTCAAACAGATCGGCCCCGCCGTTAGGGCCGCCAGCGAGCCGTTCGCCCGGCTGCGGGCCGAGATCGGACGCACGATCGTCGGACAGGGGCAGATGATTGACCACATGCTGGTCGCCATCCTCGCCAACGGGCATTTGCTTCTCGAAGGCGTGCCGGGACTGGCCAAGACGCTGGCGATCTCGTGCCTGTCGCGCGGCATCGACACCGGCTTTTCGCGGATTCAGTTCACACCCGACCTGTTGCCGGCGGACCTGCTGGGGACGTTGATCTACCAGCCGCAGACCGGCGCGTTCACCGTCAAGAAGGGGCCGATTTTCTCCAACGTCATCCTCGCCGACGAAGTGAACCGGGCGCCGGCAAAGGTACAGAGCGCGCTGCTCGAGGCGATGCAGGAGCGCCAGGTCACGATTGGCGATCAGTCGTATCCGCTGCCCAAGCCGTTCTTGGTGATGGCCACGCAGAATCCCATCGAGCAGGAAGGCACCTACCCGCTGCCGGAGGCGCAGGTCGATCGCTTCATGCTCAAGACGACGGTCAGCTACCCGACGCCGGAGGAGGAGCGCCTCATTCTCGACCGCATGGCCGTGACCGACCCTGCGCAGCGCATCACGCCGGTGATGGGTCCGGCGGACATTCTCCACGCGCGCAAGGCCGTGGACGAAATCTACATCGACGACAAGATCAAGGACTACGTCGTCAGTCTGATCGTCGCGACGCGCGACCCGGCGCGGTTCGGTCTGGACGTGGGCCCGCTGATTCAATACGGCGCGTCGCCCCGCGCGACCATCATGCTGACGCTCGGCGCCAAGGCCGGCGCCTTTCTCGCGGGGCGCGGCTTCGTCACGCCGCAGGACGTCAAGAACATCGCCCCGGCCGTGCTGCGCCACCGCGTCATCGTCACCTATGAGGCGGAGGCCGAGGAACGGACAAGCGACGACATCGTCAAGACCATCCTCGACCACGTGCCGGTGCCGTGAGAAAAGCCAAAACGTCAAAACGTCAAAACGCCAAAAAGGGAAGCCCTCATCGGATGATCGATCCAACGACCGTGCCGGAGGTCATCGAATAGCGACACGGGGGCTTCCGACAGGAGAACAGGTGATGACTCGAATCAAAGGCGATTTGAAGAACCGGTCATTCGATTTCGGCTTGTCGGTCCTGAGCTTGGCCGATCAATTGCCGAACAACGTCAAAGGATGGGTAGTCGGCAAACAACTCATTCGATCCGGAACAAGCGTGGGAAGCAACGTACGGGAAGCGGATAACGCCCATTCCGACGCAGACTTTGCATACAAGTGCAGCGTGGCCAGGAAGGAGTCGGCGGAGACGCACTACTGGCTGGAACTTTGTGTTGCAGCCGGGCTGCTCAAGGGTGAGGAAACAAAGCGCGTTCTTTGCGAGGCGGATGAATTAGCGAGGATTACTTCGACGATCGTGCTGAGAACACAGCAGCACATCGCCCGGTCACCCTGAATCGGTATATCACCACCCACGGCGATGGCCTTTGTACTTCAGCGTTTTGGCGTTTTGACATTTTGGCGTTTTGGCGTTTTGAGATTACTTGATGGTCCCGAAAGAGTTGCTGAAGAAAATACGCCGGATTCACATCCGCACCAGCCACATGGCGAACGACCTGTTCGCCGGGCACTATCACTCCACTTTCAAGGGTCACGGGATGGAGTTCGAGGAGGTGCGCGAGTATCAGCCCGGCGACGAGATACGCCGCATCGACTGGAACGTCACGGCCCGCACCGGCCGCCCGTTCGTCAAGCGATTCCGCGAGGAGCGGGAACTGACCGTGATGCTGCTGGTGGACGTCAGCGGCTCGCTGGAATTCGGCAGCGCCGGCCAGCTCAAGCGCGAGCTCGCCGCGGAGGTCGGGGCCACTCTGGCCTTCAGCGCCATCAAGAACAACGACAAGGTCGGCATGATCGGTTTCTCCGACCGCATCGAGCGCTACGTCAAGCCCGACAAGGGCGTCCGCCACGTCCTGCGCGTCATTCGGGAGCTGCTGACGCTCCGAGCCGGCGGGCGGGGCACCGACATCGCCGGGGCCCTCGACTATCTGAACCGCGTGCTGACGCGCCGAGCCGTCGTCTTTCTCGTCAGCGATTTTCAGGCGAGCGGTTACGAACGATCGCTGCGCGTCGCGCGCCGGCGGCACGATCTGATCCCCGTGGCGCTGACCGATCCGCGCGACGTCGATCTGCCGAATGTCCGGTTCATGGAACTCGTGGACAACGAGACGGGCGAATTCGTCACCGTCGATACGTCCAGCCGCGCGTTCCGCAGGATGTATCGCGAGCGGGCGATGCGTTCGAGTGAAGCGCGCGACGCCGTGTTTCGGCGCATGAAGGCCGACGCGGTGGAATTGCATACCGGCGAATCGTTCGTCGAGCCGCTGACGAAATTCTTTCGCGCCCGACGGGCCAGACTGTAAACGATGGGTACGGGAATCTTCTCCACCAGGCGGCGGGCCATGGCGTCATCGTGGACCCTGATGCGTCGGCGGCTGCCGCGCCCGATCCTCGTGATCGCGCTGCTGTGCGGCCAGGCCTGTCGCGATGCCGCGGACGAATCGGCGACGAATTCCGCGACGTCGCAGCCCCGGCCCGTTCGGCGCGAGGCGTCGAAGGGCCCGCTGCGCGTCGTCGTCGAGGCGGACCGCGACAGCGTCGAAGTGCCCGAGCGCGTCGCGCTGGAACTGACCGTCCAGGCCGAACTCGGCGTCGACGTGCGGATGCCGGACATCGCGGAGCTGGTCGGGGCGTTCGAGGTCAAGGAAATCGAGAAGGCCGATCCGGTGCAGGACGATCTGCACCAGACGCTGCGCTGGACCCTTCAGTTGTCGCCGCTTCTGGCCGGTCCCTGGGAGATACCGCCGCTGTCGATCGCCTACACCGACGCGCGGCCGCGCGCCGATCCCGGCGCGCCGGGACCGACGTCGATCTCCGACAGCATCGAGACGCCGCCGCTTCCCGTGTCGGTCGAACAGGCGCTGGCGGACGTGAAGGGGCCGGCCATCATCGAGATCGCCCGGTCGTATCGCCTCATTCTGTGGATCGCCGCGGCCGTCGCGGCCATGATCGCTGCCGCCCTGTTCGCGCGATGGTTCAATCGCCGCCGACGGCTCGGCGAAGCCGCCTTGCCCGAGCGCCGCGTCCCGCCCCACGTTTGGGCGCTGCAAGAGTTGGACCGGCTGATCGCCGAGAACCTCGTCGCCCGGGGACGGGTGCAGGAGTTCTATTTTCGCATCAATGCCCTGTTACGGCGGTACATTGAACTGCGCTTCGGCATCATGGCCGGCGAGCAGACCAGCGAGGAATTCCTTCGCGACCTGCAACAATCGCCCCTTCTTGTGCATGCGCACAAGGAAGGGCTGCAACGGTTCGTCAGCGCCTGTGACCCCGTGAAATACGCCCGATACCAGCCGCGGCGCGACGAGATCGATTGGGTGCAATCGGCGGCGCGGGACATGATCCTGCAAACCGCCGAGACGTCAGACCCATCCTCGAGGACGGCCGACGTCGGTTCGGAGGTCGCCGCATGATCGGCCTCAAGCATCCGTGGCTCCTCGCGCTGGTCGCGCTGGTCCCGCTCATCTGGTGGGCGTATCTCAGCACGCGGCGGCGCGCGACGATCCGCTTTTCCGGCGTCGGCCGGCTGAAAGCCGCGGGCCGGTCCTGGACGGTCCGCGCCCGGCTGCTGCTGTTGCCGGCGCTGCGATCCCTGGCGGTGATTCTCATCATTTTGTCGGTCGCCCGGCCGCAGAGGGCCGATGAGACCACGCTGGTGCAGACAGAAGGGATCGCCATTCAACTCGTCGTCGACCGCTCCAGCAGCATGAACCAGGGGGACTTCATCGACGAGCGCGGCCAGCCGCAGACGCGCCTCGACGCGGTCAAGGACGTGGTCAAGGCGTTCGTCGGCGGCGACGGCGGCGAGTTGGGAGGCCGCCAGAACGATCTCATCGGTCTGATCGCCTTTGCTCATTACGCCGACACCGAATGCCCTCTGACCCACGACCACGCGCACCTGAATCGCGCCCTTCAGAACGTGCAGATCCCCGAGACCCGGGACGAAGACGGCACGGCGATCGGCGACGCGCTGTTGTTGGCCGTGGAGCGGATCCGCAACATCGAACGCCGCTTTCATGAGGACGACGCGTTCAAGGTGACCAGCCGGGTGATCGTCCTGTTGACCGACGGCATGCAGAATCGCGGAAAATACGAGCCGCAGGAGTCGGCCGAGGTCGCCGCCGCCCTGGGCGTGAAGGTCTATACCATCGGCGCGGCGCCGGATTACACCGAAGAGCAGATCGGCGGCCTGCTGTTCGAGCCGATGCGTATCCGCCGGCCCGTCGAGATCGACGAAGAATCGCTCCAGGAAGTGGCCGACATCACCGGCGGTGAGTATTTCCGAGCCAAGACCGAATCGTCGCTCCGCGAGATATACGCCGAGATCGACCGTCTCGAACGCAGCGTCATCGAAGAAGAGCGTTACAACGTATACGAGGAGCTGGCGCATGAGTGGGCCGACGTCGGCGGGATTCGACTCCCGCCGCCGCTCTTGGCGGCCCTGATCGCCGTCGCCCTGGAGATCGCGCTGGCGGCCACCCGCCTGCGGAAGATTCCATGAGTCGCTTCGAAATCGACAACGTGATGCAGCTTCGCTGGCTTCTGCTCGTCGCCGCGACCGGCGCCCTGGCGGCCTACGGCTTTGCCGCCAGGCGACGCGCGCTACGGTCCTTTGCCGCCGCGAATCTGCTCGGCGCGCTTTCGCCGGACGTCAGTGGGGCGCGGCAATACGTCAAGGCCGCCCTCGTCGTGGCCGCCATGATCGCGCTGGTGTTTGCCCTGACCGGCCCGCGATACGGAGCGTACTTCGAGAAGATTCAACGACCGCAGCTCGATCTGATGATCTGTCTCGACGTCTCGCGGAGCATGATGGCCGAGGACGCGGGAATGTCCCGCCTCGATCGGGCCAAGGACGACATCCGCCGTCTGCTCGAAAAAATGACCGGCGGGCAGATCGGGCTCGTCTGCTTCGCCGGCCGCGGCGATCCGGCGTGCCCCCTCACCGACGACTACGACTACTACCGCCTCGCGCTGGACGACGTGGGCATTCACAGCGCGCCGCGCGGCGGCACCAACATTGGCGACGCCATCGACACGGCCGTTCGCGCTTTCGGCGGTCTCAAGCACCACCGGCGGGCCGTGATCCTGATGACCGACGGCGAGGATCACGAAGGACGCGCCGCCGAGGAAGCCAAGAAGGCCCTCGACGAGGGCATTTCGGTATTCGCCATCGGGATCGGCGACGAAGAGAAGGGCGGGCTCGTGCCCGTGGACCGCGGCTCAAACCGCTCGTTTCTGATGTACGATGGGCAGCAGGTCTGGTCGAAGCTCGATCCGGCGACGCTGACGGCCGCTGCCCGAGCCGGCGGCGGAGAATATCATCCGAGCGGACAGGTCAATCAATCGCAGCGGACGCTCGAATGGATTTACAGCGACCGGCTCCTCGGCGAGCAGGAAATGGAAGCGGGGCCGAAGCGCAAGCTCAAGCAGCAGCCGCGGTTTGTCTGGCCGGCGGCCATGGCCCTGGCGCTGCTGTTGATCGAGCCGTGGATCAAGGAGCGGCGGGGAGGGGTCACCGCGTGAGAGGGCGATTCGACATGCACCACACCGTGCGCCGTTCGCGTCTCGTCCGCGCGGTATGGGCGGCCGCGGCGTGCGCCCTTGCCGCCGGGGGCCCTCTCGCGGCGCAGGACGCGCGCCGCGGCGCGGCCGACCTGCTCGACGAAGGCAACGCGGAGCTCGAAAGCGGGCATTACGAAACAGCGCTGGAGACGTACGACAGGGCCGCCGAAGCGTTGCCCGACTCGCCAGAGATCGCCTACAACCGGGGCCTGGCCCTGTATCGACTGGGTCGGTTCGAGGAGGCCCAGGCGGCGTTTCAGGACGCCCTGCGGCCCGGCCGGCCCGACATCGAGGCGAGGGCGAAGTTCAACCTGGGTCGCAACGCGCACGAGTCGGCGATGAAGAAACAGGAGCAGGACGTTCAGAGTGCGGTCAATGACCTGACGAAGGCGATCGGGTTCTATCGCGATGCCGAGCAACTCGCGCCTCAGGACGCCGACGCCCGGACCAACCGCGAGGCGGCCGAGCGCCTGCGCCGCTACCTCGAATACTTGATGCAGCAGGAGCAACAGCAGCAACAACAACAAGAGAACGAGGAGCAGCACTCTACGTCGCAGCCGGATTCGTCGCCGACCTCGCAACCTAACCCGTCGCCGCAGTCCCAGCCCTCCTCGCAGCCCGACGAGCAGCCGCAGGAGCAGGGCGACGAGGAACCAGAGCAGGGCGAGCAGCAAGATGAGCAGGGCCGGCAGGACCAGGACGATGGCCGGAGCGATTCGGACCAGGATGCCGAAGCAGACGGCGACGAACCCTCCGATCAGAAGGAGGCGAACAAATCGAAAGACGAGAATCAACCGCAGCGGCAGCTCAAGGAAGAGCAGGTCGAGCCGATGCTTCAGGAAGCGCGGGACATGGAGCGCCGGCGCCGAGAGGCTCGCCGCGAGCAGATGATGCGCATGCGCGGGCGCATCCCCGTGAAGAAGGACTGGTAACGATGGTGCATCGCCGCCCGCGAATGGCCTGCATCGCGATCCTCGGCGCGACTGCCTGCGCCGCCCCCGCCGAGGCGCAGAAAATCTCCGCCCGGATTTCCAGCGACCGGGCCGTTCTCGGCGAGGTCCTCACGCTTCAGGTCACCGTCTCGAATCCGCAGCAGGCGTCCACGCCGATCTCGCCCAGGACCGACGCGTTCGACATTCGATTGCAGTCTTTGAATCCCCATGAGAGCAGCCAGGTGACCATCGTCAACGGCCGAATGACGAAAATGTCGAGCTATACCTATTCATACCAGGCGCGGCCCCTGAGGAGAGGAACGCTGGTCATCCCGCCGTTTGCATTCAAGGAAAACGGCGTCGTCCATCAGTCCACGCCGCTGACGGTCACCGTCGGCGAGGATCAAGGCGGTCCGTTCGTCCTTTGCGAAGTGACGAGCCATACCCCGGTCGCGTATGTCGGCGAGGCCGTGACGCTGACGCTTCGCGTTCGGATTCAGCGTTACCAGCAATCCGGCTACCAACCGCTCGAAGCGGATTCCATGTGGACCAACGCCCTGATCGACACCCAGGCGACGTCCTGGGGCGTATTTGCCGAAGCCGATCTGTCGCGTCCCGCGGTTCGCCAGCAGCGCCTGCGCGACGACGACGGCGCGGAAAAGTGGTACTACCATTTCACCGTCGACTACACCGTGGAGCCGACGGCGTCGGGCCCCTTCGATTTCGGCGACATCGAATTCGTCTATCGATACCCGATCCGGCTGCGCCGCGCGATGTTCGGCGGCTTGTCCCTGGACCGGGCGCGCACGATCGCGGTCCGGCCCGAGTTGCCCGATCTGCTGATCAAGCCCATCCCGCTGAACGGCCGCCCCGAAGGATTCAGCGGCGCCGTCGGCGCCTATCAGATTCAGACCGAAGCCAAACCGACGGAGGTGCCGGTCGGCGATCCGATCACGTTGACGATGACGATCACCGGCACCGGCCCGCTGGAGCGCCTCGCCGCGCCGAAGCTCAACGAGATATCGGCGCTGACGCATGACTTCGAAGTTCCGGGCGATTTACCTGCCGGGGAAGTCGTTGGCCGCTCCAAGCGCTTCGTCGTCACGCTCCGCGCCCTTCGCGAAGACGTCGCCGAGATTCCGCCGATCCCCATGAGCTACTTCGATCCGCGGACCGAGCGCTTCACGACCGCGATGAGCCGCGCGATTCCTCTCGCCGTCAAACCCGCCGAGCGCCTCGCCCTGCCGACGACGCCGCTGTCGATTTCCGGCGGGGCGCAGGTTCTCGCGCCGATGTTCGAGACCACCGAGGGCCTGCTGGCCAACTTCAGACAGCCCGACGAGATTCTCACCGATCAAGCCGCCCGCATGGGATCGGCCGCCTGGGGCGCGATCATCGCATTCCCGCTCATTTATCTGACGGTCTTCATCGTTCAGGCCCGCTCCGCAAGGTTTCGCGACGATGCCGCCCTCCGTCGCCGCAGTCGGGCGTTCGCCACGGCAAGGCGATCGCTGCACAACGGCGCACAGGCGCCGGGTGACGTTCGCGGCGCGCTGATCCGTTACGTCGCGGACCGGGCAAACGCGCCCGCCGGCGGACTGACGCGCGATGAGGCGCTGCGCATCGTTCGCGATCGGTGCGTGCCGCAGGAACTGACCGATCGCCTCGACGGATTCCTGGAACGGCTCGAACTCGCTCAGTATGGCGGTGAATCGAAGTGCGCGGACGGCGACCTCGCCGCGGCGGCGATGGAGATTATCTCCGCGCTGGAGCGCACCCGATGGTGACGGCCCGGGTTATCGTGGCGGCGGGCCTGGCGATCTGCGTCATGGCTGATGCCGCGGTCGGCCGGCCCTCCGGCGGCGCGACGATACCCCCGGACCAGCGGCGCGCGATTCTCGAAAAGGGATTGGCGAGCTTCGAGGCGGCGGTCGCCGAAGGCCGTCACGGTTCGCCGACGGCCCAGACGCTCTATCGCGAAGCAGCCGGTCGCTTCGAATCGTTGATCCGGAGCGGCGTCAGGAATGGCCGGCTCTGCTACAACCTTGCAAATACCTATGTCCGGCTCGGCGAGATCGGCAGAGCCATCGTCTACTATCGCCGTGCGCAGCGGCACATGCCCGGCGACGACCGGATTGCCCAGAACCTCGACTTCGCCCGCGGCCTCTGCGAGATCAGGTTTCAGCGGCCGGCGACGAGCGCCATCGTCGAAACGCTCCTGTTCTGGCACTTCCGGACCTCGGTCGCCGGACGGACCCTCGTCGCCCTGGGTGGATATATCCTGTTCTGGCTCGTGGCGCTGGGAATGCGGCGGCTTTCGCGGCGTGTCGCCGCCTTGAATTGGATACTGGCCGTCATCGCCGTCGTGACCCTTTGCACCGCTGCGAGCGTCGGCCACGATCGGTGGACCGCATCGAAGCGATTCGAAGGGGTCATCGTCGCCGACGACGTCACCCTGCGGAAGGGCGGCGGCGAATATTACGATCCGCAGTTCGACCGATCGTTTCCACAGGGCGTCGAATTCCAAATCCTCGAAGCCCGGCCCGACGTGAACAACCGAATTTGGTACCGGGTCGAATTGCCGGACGGCAAGGATGGCTGGCTGCCCGCCGACCAGGCCGAGATTATCAATCCGCCGGACGCCGACGGGGCGACGACCTGACGGCAGTTGACAGCGGCTTGGACCGGCGGGACGGTTCCGCTACGATAGGCCCCTGGCAATCCTCGGTGACCCGCCCCTTGCGCGGGAACTGGCGGCCTGCTCACCGGCCCCGCGGAACGGCGATGGACTCGGCGACGGAACCAGACATGGCGGATGCAACGCCGAACACGAGCGACCGACCCGAGGCCCCGTCCACCCGGACTCGCCCGCACGATGGCCCGTTCAGCGGCGCGCTGGGTATTTTCGTGTTTGTCGTCTTGTTCGGGGCCGCCGGGTTCCTCACCTATCGCACGCTGTTCAACCCGCCGCCGTCACGTCCGATTCCCCGGCCTTCGGACTTCGTGTGCGTGGAAACACAAAAGCACTTCACGCATAACATGGTCGAAGGCGAGCGAGCGCCGGTCCGGTCGCCCTACAACGGAAAAGAAACGGGTTATCCGGCCGAGAAGTGCTTCTGGACCCGTGACGGCAAGCGCAAGAACGAACCCACTTTTGTCGTACTGAGCTACTATCTGGGCAAGTCCGGCGACACGATCTGTCCCGATTGCGGCCGCATCGTCGTCGGCCACAACCCCGAGCCCCCGCCGGAAACACCATTGGCCCCGGAAGCGTCCACCCCCGCATCGACTGATCCGGCCACGACGCGGCCCTCCGATTGACCCGGTCGGGCCACCCCGTCAACGCGTCCCTCGTCGCCGACGAATCGCCTCGCGATTCACCCGGCGCGCTGCTCGGATTCCTGCATCAGTCGCTCGATGAAGCCGGTGTCGATGCGGCCGCGGTGAAACTCCGAGTGTGAGAAGATCTCCTTGAGCAGACCGACCGTCGTGTGGATCGGCGCGACGTGCAATTCATCGAGGCAGCGGCGCATGGCGAAGATGGCCTCGTCCCGCGTGGGCCGCTGCACGATCAGTTTGCCGATCAAGGAGTCGTAATAGGGGCTGATTTCGCAACCGGCGCTGACATGGGTGTCGATACGGACGCCGAATCCACCCGGCGCTCGGAACTCGGTGATGCGTCCCGGGCTCGGCCGAAAACCGTGCTCGGGGTCTTCGGCGTTGACGCGCACTTCGATCACGGCCCCGTTTCGTTGAATGTCCTTCTGGCGAAGGGTGAGTTTTTCGCCGGCGGCGATGCGGACCATCCATTTGATCAGGTCGACGCCGGTCAGCATCTCCGTGACCGGGTGCTCGACCTGAATTCGCGTGTTGACTTCGAGGAAGAAGAACTCGCCCTGTCGGTCGACGATGAACTCGACCGTTCCGGCCGAGAAGTAATCCGCGGCCTCGACCAGCTTGACGGCCGCCTTGCAGATCGCCTCGCGCGTTTTTCCGTTGATGGCCGGAGACGGCGACTCCTCCACGAGTTTCTGGTGCCGGCGCTGAAGCGTGCAATCCCGCTCCCAGAGATGAATGCGGTTGCCATGCTGGTCCGCGAGAATCTGAACCTCGACGTGGCGCGGCTGCTCGACGAGTTTCTCGATGTAGACGCGCCCGTCCTTGAACGCGTTTTCGGCCTCGGTCCTCGCGTTGCGCAACTGCGTCCGCAGGGTCGCCTCGTTATGGGCGATGCGCATGCCGCGCCCGCCGCCGCCCGCCGCCGCCTTGATCATGACCGGATAGCCGATCTCCTCGCCTAGCTTGACGGCCTCTTCGTCCTCCTCGATGACGTCATCGCTGCCGGGCACCGTCTTGATGTGGACCTTGCGGGCCAGCCGCTTGGCCGCTGCCTTGTCGCCCAGCATGCGGATCGTGTCGGCCGCCGGCCCGATGAATTCGATCTTGCTGGAGCGGCATTGCTCCGCGAAGTCCGGGTTTTCCGCAAGAAAGCCGTAGCCAGGGTGAATCGCGTCGACGTTTGCCACCTCGGCCGCGGCGATGATGCGGTCCGCGCGGAGGTAGCTCTGCGCCGGGGCGGGCGGTCCGATGCAGATCGCCTCGCTGGCCAACTGCGTATGCGGCGCTCCCCGATCGGCCTCGGAATAAACGGCGACGGTCTCCAGCCCCATCTCGCGGCAGGCCCGGATGATGCGCAGCGCAATTTCGCCGCGATTGGCCACCAGAATCTTCGAAAAGGTTCGCGGCTTGACCAGCGGCCGCGCGCCCCGCGTCTTAATCGCCAGCGCGTCGCCCAGCCGATCCGACAGCGCCGATGCCGAAGATTTTGGCTTTTTCTGTACGGCCATCAACTGACCCGCACCGTCATGAGCACCTGCCCGTACTCGACCGGCCGGCCAGACTGCACGTCGATCGATTCGATCGTGCCGGTCACGTCGGCCTTGATCTCGTTGAAGACCTTCATGGCCTCAATGATGCAGACGACTGACTCCGTTGAGACGCGGTCTCCGATCCTGACGAACGGCGCGGATTCCGGATCGGGCGTGGCGTAGAACGTTCCCACCATGGGCGAGTTGATTCGCGCCAGGCCCTGCTCGTGGGCCGCCGATTCATGGGCCGCCGCCGTCGCGACAACAGGCGCGACCGGCGCCGCCGCCGCGATCGGCACCGACACAGGGGGAGCGGCGTTCGGCCCGACGTGGACGCCGCGCCGCAAGAGTATTCGTTTTTCCCCGTCGCGGATGATGATCTCCGACAGATCGTTCTCGATCATCAGGTCCGTCAGGGTCTTGATTTCTTCGATGTCCATGCGCTGGGAAATCCTCGGGACTTGGGCGTTCGCGACTGCGCATCTCGACAGTCGCCGCCGTCAGTATGATCCGCCGGCTGCCTCCTCTCCCGGCGGCGCGATAAGGAGGGCGATTCTATATGTGTCGTGAAAAAGGGGTCAAGCAGCCCTGATTTCGTCCTCGTCGGATTCGCATTTTCAGTACGTTACGGCGATTTCCGCCGTTGCTCGGCGGCACGAATGAAAACCGGGGCGATTTTCTCCCGCAGGAAGTCCGGCGCCGACGTCGTCGTATGGTTGCCCCAATAACCCAGCCGAATCCACTCCGGGCGCCAGCGCACCTCGAATAACGGCGGCGGCGGTCGGCGCCATCCGACCCATCCTGCCGCCGGGGCATGAACGCGGTCACTGGTCCCGAATACCAGCGTCCCAAGCCCCAGGAAAATCATGTCCCCCGCCCCGCCGACGGCCACGATGCCGTGACGGCAATTCGCCAGCGCCGCCCGCAGGTCACTGCCCGGCGATATCGACGGCGCCAGAAACACGCAGGCGTCCACGATCCCCGGCGAATGGAGTTTTTCCAGCGTCCGAACGGCGATCCAGCACCCGCCGGACTGGGCCAGGATGAACACCGGCGATCCGGGATGCGCGGACGCGTGGTCCTCGACGATCGCGACCACGCCGTTCGACTGGCGCTCCTGGTGACCGCGATGCATCAGGTTCACGAATGAGCGAACGATGGGGACGCCCTTGTTCCAGTCGCAGCGAATGACCGCTCCGCGAAATCCCGCGTCCAGAATGCTCCTGGCCATCGTCCGGTTGTAGCGGCTCGGGCCCTCAATGCCGCCGAGCACGATGACCAGCCCATGGCGCCGGCGCTGCGGCGTGTCGGCGTCGGCCGGCAACGTTGAACGCCGAAATATGCCCAGCAATGTCGAGAATACCCCGTTGAAAGGATCGACGAGCCCGGCCGCCAGCGCCAGGAAGCAATGGCGAACCGACGGCCGGCGCGGGCGTCGGATGAGATCGCGGATGACGGATTCGACGGATGGCTCGACGTCGCGGGCGTCGACCGTCCGGTCAGAGGCATCGATTGTCGACGAGGAATTCTGCACGTCAGGTCGACGCCGCCCGATTAGGCGCGCTCGATGTATTCGCCGGTGCGCGTGTCGATGCGAATGACCTCTCCGGTCTCGATGAATGGCGGCACGCGGACCTTGTGACCGGTCTCCAGTTCGACTTCCTTGTTCTGATTCGTCGCCGTCGCCCCCTTGACGACCGGCGGGGCGTCGGCGACCGCCAGTTCGACGGTGTTGGGCAGTTCAACGCCGATGACCTTGCCATTCATGATCTTCGCGGCGATCTGTTCGTTGCCCTTGAGGAATTTCTCCGCTTCCGGCATGAGGTTCTTCGAGACGTGAACCTGATCGAAGGTCTGGGTGTCCATGAGCACGAAGTCGTCGCCCTCGCGATAGAGAAATTCGTACGCCTTGTCCTCCATGTAGGGAGACTCGAGCTTTTCGTCCATGTTGAACCGGTTGTCGACGATGAGCCCGGTCTTGAAGTTCTTGAGGTTGATCTGCATGTAGCTCCGCTTGTTCCCCTTGGCCACGCGATTGGCCTCGTGGATGATCCAGAGCTGGTCCTGCCAGATGACCGCCTGTCCCTTGCGCAATTCCGCCGCTCGTGGCATGATGATGTCCCGGTGGTGTCGGTGCGATGGGCCACGCCGCCCTGGCGGCGCACCCACTGTCTTTCTTCGAGCCCGGAGGCCGCAAAAACGAGCCCGATACTGTCCTCGACTTACGCAGCGGGGTCAAGACGGCCGATTCCAAACCCGATCCGGCATTGTAGTCGTCGCCGCTCGGGCATGTGATATAGTTTAACTGATTGTACAGGAGTCCGACTTGGCGGCGGTTTTCACGGAAATTGGCAAGTTTATCGGGGCCAAGGTCGCCGGCGCGCTGATCCTGCTGGCCGTCGTGGCCGGCGGCATCTGGTGCTGGCAGAACCCCGAGGCCGTCAAGGCGTTCGGCCACGCCGTGAAGGTCACGCTGATCTGGATCGTCGTCGCCGCGGCGCTGCCCTGGTCGAGCTACGTGTTCATGCGGCCGCTTTTGGGCGTGCAGGCGAAGCAGCAAACGGCGAGCGGCGCCGCCGCCGTGAGCATCGGCGTGATTGCCGCGTTTTGTTTGATTGACGTACTTCTGGCGGGCTGGCTGGCCGATTGGAGCATTTCCGGCGCGCTGACGTGGATGGTCGTGATCATTGGTTTCCTCGCCGCCGGTGCTTATAATTTCGTCATCTGCGAGTCTCTGGCGCGATACGTCGATCGCTAGGACCGCGGCGCATGCCGACCCGCCGGGTCCAAAGGGGAAGCTAGGATGACCGGGCCGAACAAGGGCGACCGCGTCAGTGAATACGTGCTGATCGAGCCGGTGGGCGCCGGCAGCTTCGGCCAGGTGTGGAAGGCGTATCACCACATCTGGAAGGAAGAACTCGTCGCCATCAAGATTCCCACCGATTCGCAGTTCGTGCGCAACCTCCAGAAGGAAGGCACGACGATCCACGGACTGCGCCACGCGAACATCGTCCGGGCCATCGGCCTCGATCCCTACGCCGAGATTCCGTACCTGATCATGGAGTTCGTCGACGGCGCGTCGCTGCGCCAGCTCGTCGACGCCCATCCGAAGGGCATGCCGATCCGCACCGCCCAGCGCATCCTGACCGGCATCCTGCGCGCCCTGGAGCACGCCCACGGCAACAACGTCATCCATCGCGACGTCAAGCCGGCGAACATCCTCATCCGCGGAGGCAGCCCCCAGACGATGGACGCCATCGGCGTCGACGACGTCAAGGTGACCGACTTCGGCCTCGGGCGCGCCGGCGAGGTCACGACCGCCAGCATCATGCAATCCGGCAGTCTGCTCGCCGAGGACGGCCGCAGCATATCCGGCACGCTGGCCTACATGGCCCCTGAGCAGCGCGACGGTCAGGACACCGACGCGAGGACCGACCTGTATTCGGTGGGGATAGTCCTGTTCGAGATGGCCTGCGGCGAACGTCCCAGCGGTAGCGACCTGCCGTCGCACGTCCGGGAAGATCTCCCTCCCTGGGTGGATTCGGTATTCTCTCGCCTTTACACGCGCCGCGAGCGGCGATTCGCCGGCGCCGATGAGGTGTTGCGCCTGGTCCAGCCGACCGATGCCCCGCCTATCGCCCGGTCCGCGACGTCCGCGAATCTACCCCCGATCCCCCAGACCGATTCCACGGCCGCGCGGGCGTGCCCCGCGTGCCGCTCGCCGCTCGATGCGGATGATAACTACTGTATCATGTGCGGCTCTCAGATCGCGCCCCATATTCGAAGATGTCTCGTTTGCGGCGCATATCCCGCCGCGCAGGACCAATACTGCATAGAGTGCGGTACGACGCTGACGACGCCCGTGGGGTTCTGACATGATGTTCGTCTGGTCCCCCGCTATTCCGATCGTCGTCACGTTGCTGATCCTCGTCGGATCGCTCGTCGTCCTGTATGGCTTTTCGAGGATTCTCGGCGGGACGGTACGCAGGATGGATCGTGAACAAACGGATGGCGATGCCGCGTGGGAATGCGACAACCGCGGGTGTCACGCGCCGAACCCGGCGCACGGGCGATTCTGTCGCATGTGCGGCCGCCGCCGGCGGCGATAACCGCGCGGCATGGTTGGTTGAGGATCGGGCGCCTTTTGAATCAAATGTCGGTATGGGCTCATGAACGCAGCCGCGGAACATGCGATTGAAATCGAGTCCGGCTACCTGGCCGGCGTCGTCGCCAACCTCAAGCAGGCCGGCAGCCGGATCGTCGCCGGCTCAACCTTCGATCGCCAGGAGCACGACCGCGGCGAGCAGGTCCGTGCCGCGATGATCGATCGCCGCATTTTCGATCGCGATCGCTTCGCGAAGCTGCCCCACGGGCGCGGCTTTTCGGTGCGCGGCTATGATCGCCGGTTCCTGTTGTGGCGCAAGCTCAAGAGCGTCACGGCCGCGTCGGTCCTGGTCCCGCCGGGCCCGCTCTTGGACGACGACGGGAACCCCCCGCCGGTCACGCTGACCCAACTGCGCGACCACGTGACGGAGCTCGTCACCGACGCGAAAACGCCGCACGTCATCGGCGTGTGCAGTCCGAGCGGTTTCGAGGTCGGCGCCGAAGACGCCAAGCTCGACGTGCCCAACGTCACGCTGGTGCTCGTCTCGCCGCGCGATGACGGCGGATGGAAGGTCACCTGCGGCGCCCGCAAGATCGACCCGCGGTTGCTCAAGCTCTTTGATCCCGAAGACGCCGGAGAAAAGCTTGCCCGCGTTCGCCGCGAAATCGCCAGCCGCGGCATCGATCTGTTGACGGGCGGTCTGTCGGCGCGGAGCATGGCCGAGCGGCTGGAGCTTCCCGAGCCGTTGGTCGCGCACGCCTTCGAACTGGAGGCCAGGAAGAACCCGGAGCTTCGCGTCTCTCGGCGATCGGGCCAGGCCCTGCTGTTTCGAGGCGCGGCGACCTATTCCGCGCAGGAGGACCGTTCTATGTCACTGGCCGAATGGATCCGAAGTCTGTTTTCCAGTGAAGGCGAGGAGGCCAAGAAGATCAACGTCCTCTCCGAGCGGCGGGCGGCGCTGTCCGGCCGTCTCAATCGTATCTACGAAGACATCGGCAAGCTGGAAAAGAAAGAGTCCGACCTGCACGCCGAGGGCATGAAGGCGACGAGCCAGGTCGTCAAGCGGCGCGTCGCGGCCCAGATCGCGCACTTGCGCAAGGACATCTCCCGCTGCAACACCAGCGCCGCCATCCTCAGCAAGCAGATCAACGTGATCAGCACCCACGTTCACAATCTCGAACTGGCCCAGACGGGATCGGCCGCGCAGTTGCCCAGCGCCGAGGACCTGACCGAAGCCGCGGTCAACGCCGAGGAGATTCTCGAGCAGTTGTCCGCCAACGACGAACTGGTCTCCAGTCTGGAGATCGGCATGGCCGAGTCGGCGATGTCCGAGGACGAGGCGGCGATTCTCAAGGAGCTGCAGGGCGACGCGCCGCGGGAATCCGAGCCGGGCGCGGCGCGCGAATCGACCGGCCCCGCGCCCGCCGGAAACGAATCGGCCCGCCGGCAGCGCGGACCGGCGCAGGCGGAATGAGCAGCATATTTCCAATGGGTTTATTCGACTGGCTAACGAGGCGGAACAAGTCCCTGTCGCAGATGACGCGCCAGGAGCTGCGCCGTCAGGAGCTGCTACTCCAGCGCGACCGTGACCGGCTCTTCAAGCGGATCGGCGACGCCGCCGAGAAGAAACAGCAGATTTTCGAGCGCGGCCGCACGGAGCCGTCGCCCGAACTCCGCCGGGCGTTGGCGCAGGAGTTCGATCTCAAGACGACCGAGCAGCTCATGACCTCCCGGCAGTTGAACATGCGCAGCAAGGAATTCCTGACCGTCTCACGGATGCGCATGCTTCGCGAGAACGCCGACAAGGCCCGCTCAATGGGCTCGCGGCTCGGCATGATCAGCGAGAAGGACATCGTCACGCTCGAAAAGCTCATCGAGAACGACGCGATCACCGCCGAGATGTATCAGGACCGGCTCGACTCGATGCTCAGGATCGGCGGCGACGAGGCCGAGAGCGTCCTGTCGCCCGGCTCGCAGCAGGTCCTCGACGTGTGGGAGCAGATGGACAACGGCCTGATCGCCGATTCGACGCAGGCCTTCGACGAAGCCGATCGCCGCGTCCGCGAGCGCCACAAGTCCGCCGAGGGGGCCTGATCCGCGTTTTTTGACGGGCCCGCCGCGTCGCCCCCGGGTAAACTGGTAGCACCATGTCTTTCGACATCGCCATCGACCGGGAGAAGGACGACGTCCGCCGCGCGGTGATGCAGTTCGCCGCGCGCCGCGGCTATCACCTGTCGCAGCCCTGGTACATGGAGGGCTGGCGGATCGAAATGACGCCGCAGGCCGGCCCGCCGACGATTCCACTCGATCAGCAAGACACGCTGTCCGGAATGCTCGACGCCGCCACGTCTTTTTTCGGCGACAAGCCGAAGAATCGTACCTATGTCGACGTTGAGTTGAGCCGAAAGAAGGGCCGGACCATCGTGCAAATGACGCCGGGCAAACATCCCTTGAGCACGCAGCTCGTCTATACCTTGGAGGCGTACCTGGCAGACGCCGGGGCCTACGAGACCAAGTGCCCGCCGATCTGCTCGCGTTGTACGACGCCGGTACTCAACGTCCGCGCGAACTTCTGCGGCCGCTGCGGTCATCGATTCCTGCCCGCGCCGGCCCCGACAAATGAGGCGATGGCGACGACGCCTTCTAAGGAAACGGCGCCGGTCGTGGTCGAACGCGCCGCGGGGCGGGCGGCGGAATCGGTCGTTACCAATGAATTGAACGAATCAGCGACGGTAGATGAGCCCGCCGCCGAAGCGGTCGCCGACGATACATTGCAGACCAACGACACCGATGCGGCCGAGAACGATTTCGCAGTCGAGGAAGCGCCGCCGGATTTGCCGGTGCGGACGCCCCGGCGTCAGACCGCGGCGAAAATGCGGGCCCTCGCCGAGGAAGAAGACTGAAAGATAGATTAGTATCAGCGGCACGAGCGAGGTGCAGGAATCGGCCCGCCGCTGACGAGGAATTGCCATGAGTCTGTTCAAATCGGAAGAAGAGCGCCGGATCGAGCGCGACATCAAGATTCGCCAGGGCATCCGCCGCATCGAAAAGTCCATCTCCGAGCAAAAGAATTTCTCCGATCAATTCATCAAGAACGCCCGACGGGCCAGGGAGATCGGCGATCAGTCGCAGTACGTCTTCATCCGCAACTCGCTCAAGAAGACGGCCACGGTCCGCAAGATGCTCGAGCGCCAGCTTCTCGCCGTGAAGAACGCCCTGATTATCAAGCGGCAGGCCGAGGCCTCCACCGATTTCGCCGCGGCGATGGGCACGATGGCCGCCGAGATCGGCCGCATGTTCAGCCAGACCGACCTGGTCAAGACGCAGACCGATTGGGAAAAGGCGATGGCCCAGAGCCAGAGCATGGAGGAGCGGATGAGCATGTTCCTGGAGACGGTCGAGGACATCGCCGCGTCCGACACCGCCGAAGTGCCGGCCGAGGTCGTCACCGACGCGGAAATCGACGCGATGATCGAGGCCGAAGGCGAGGCCGAGCATGCCAAGGACATGGACGAACTCGACGCCCTCCGCGCCGAGCTGAACGAAGTCAAGAACGCGGGGCAGAAGGAAAGCAAGTAGCGAATGACAAACGACGGGACGGCGCGCTATCATGATGGGCGCTGCGAGGAGATACCGTAATGACGAAAGAAGACCTGCTTGGGCGCATCACGTCGCGGCCGGAAGTGTTCAGCGGTAAGCCGATCATCCGCGACATGCGCATTCCCGTCGAACTGATTCTGAGCTTGCTGGCCCAGGGCGAGAGCGTCGAGTCTCTGCTGGCTGATTACCCTGACCTCGAGGCGGAGGACATTCAGGCGTGCCTGGCGTACGCCCACGCGGTGATCGCGAATGACTCTCTGGATCGCGTTCGAGTGACTGCATGAAGTTTCTCGTGGATCGCTGCATAGGAGCGCGGCTGTCCGCATGGTTGACCGAGCAGGGCCACGACTCTTTGTATGCGCCGCAACTCGGACCGGACCCTGGTGACGAAATCCTCCTAAGGTGGGCGCATGAGCAGAACCGCATACTCATCACCATCGACAAGGACTTCGGCGCCCTGATGTACGTACATAACCAGCCGCACGCGGGGATGATTCGCATGCCGGACGTCCCCGTCGCGCGGCGCTGGTGAATGATGGCTCCGCAATGCCGCTGCGCGTCAAAGAGGAGATTGCCCCCGAGCAGTATGAAAGAAAATGGTACGAATCGGACTTCGGCAAAAAGCGGGAATCTTCGGCCTACGACTTGCGTGATGTGCGGTTCGAAACGCGTCACGCGTCGCAGCGTAACTGTCCGCTTTCGCAACGGCCGAACATCGACCCCGGTCGAAGCGGAACTATGCCCCGATTGCCGCGAGCGATACTACGACCTGGCGGCAACGCAGACGCTGGAACGCGAACGCAAACGACCAGGGCGCAAGCGGCGGACGGGATAGCCGGGTGAGGGCGTCACCGACGCGGAAATCGACGCGATGATCGAGGCCGAAGGCGAGGCCGAGCATGCCAAGGACATGGACGAACTCGACGCCCTCCGCGCCGAGCTGAACGAAGTCAAGAACGCGGGGCAGAAGGAAAGCAAATAGATCGCCAGTGTCATTGATTCGGGAAATGGCTGCAACCAGCACATATTGTGATACGTCCGTCTTTGGCGGTGTGTTCGACGAGGAATTCGAGGGGGCGAGTCGCGCATTTTTTGACCTGGTTCGCCGAGGGCGATTCGAGATTCTCGTCTCCGACATTTCTCGAGCCGAGATCAGCAGCGCGCCAAAGCAGGTGAGAGAGCTATTCGACGGCCTGCTCGAATACATGCGGCTTGTGGAGGCCGACGAGCGAATTCTATTGCTGCGCGACGAGTACGTTTCGGCCGGCATCGTCGGACGTCGGTCGATCGATGACGCCGCGCATGTGGCTGCCGCGACTGTTGCCGGCGCCGACCTGATCGTCAGTTGGAATTTTCGACATATGGTCCACTATGAGAAGATCCGTCTCTATAATGAAGTGAACGCGCGGCTTCGATACGGATCGATAGACATCCGTTCGCCCCTGGAGGTCATCGAGTATGCGGACGAAGAAGAATTTTGACTGCGTGGAGATGAAGCGCCGGGCCCAGGCGCGGATTCGCGAGGCCCTGCGCGGACGGACGCGGGCAGAAGAGATCGAGTTTTTCCGACGCGGCGCCGAGGAATTCCAGCGCCGACTCGATGCCGCGCGGGCCAAGGCGCGAAGGAAATCAGAATAGGGCTCGGGACGTCAGTGCCCCCAACGGACGACCATGGCCTCGACTACAACGGGACGCCGATCTACACGAAAGGCAAAATCACGCGAGAAGGCGGCGAGGAAATCTACTATGTCCTCATCTCCGCGAAAACCACGCGACGCGAATAACCTGCCTGACATGCTGACCCGCCGCGTGATGTGCGGCTCGCGGAAGATGAAGCGCCATCCCGCCCTCGAAACTCCGCACAAGGGAGGCAAGCCCGTGACCGTCGTCGTCGAGGAGTGTTTGAATTGCGGCGAAAGATATTACGACCTGGCGGCCATGCAGAAGCTGGAACGGAATCAAAAACGGCCCGCCGGAAAGCAGCGGGCGGATTACCCGAAAAAGGGCGTCACCCACGCGGAAATCGGCGCGATGATCGAGGCCGGAGGCCAGAGGCCGAACGCGCCAAAGACATGGACGAACTCGACGCTCTCCGCGCGGAGCTGAACGAAGTCAAGACCGCGGGGCAGAAGGAAAGCAAGTCGGCGTCGATCCGAGCCGCTCGCGTCATCGCCCGGTCAGACGGCCGCATGACTGCGGTGGATGGCACAAAGGGTGGCGGCTCGGGCAAGCCGCGCCGTTTGCCTTCATGGTGGCTACCGCATCGCTTGGCGCGGGGGCGCTTCTGCGGGATGATACGGCCCGTGATCGGCTTTCCTGGCATGGGGCCGCGATCGTAACTTCGTCAATTGGCTGTGGTTAGATGAAAAAACCGCCGACGCGAATTCTGTTGGCCAAGGTGGGCCTCGACGGGCACGACCGCGGCGTGAAGGTCCTGGCCCGCGGCCTGCGCGATGCGGGCATGGAAGTGATCTACACCGGCCTGTGGCAGACGCCGGCGGGGGCGGCGAAGGCGGCGGTCGAAGAGGACGCCGACGTACTGGGCGCGAGCTTTCATAGTGCCGCACATCTGACACTCGTACCGATCATGGTCGAGGAATTGGCCCGGCGCCGTCGAGCGGACCTGCCCGTGGTCATCGGCGGCATCATCCCGGCGGACGACGTGCAGGCCATGTACGACGCAGGCGTCAGCGCCGTTCTCGAGACCGAGGCCTCCATGGAATCGATCGTGACCAAAGTCGAAGAGGTCTCGACGAAGGCGCGAAAGAATCGTGCCGATGCCGAGGACGCCGGCGGACTCGATCAATGGATCGCAGCGTCGCAACAGGGGGATCGCGCGGCGCTCGGCCGCGTCCTGACCTGGATCGAAAACGATGCGACGCCCGACTCGCTGGCCGCGCGCTTCTCAGGCGACGATCATTCGACCGTCGTCGTGGGCATGACCGGTGCGCCCGGCGTGGGCAAGAGCACGCTGATCGGCCGGCTCATGAAGGAGCTGCGGTCGCGCGGCAAAACGGTGACCGTCGTGGCCGTCGATCCGGCGAGCCCCATTACCGGCGGCGCGCTGCTCGGCGACCGGGCGCGGATGACGCAGTCGGCCGGCGACGAGGGCGTTTTCCTTCGCTCCTGCGCCAGCCGCGGGGCACTGGGCGGCGTCGCGCCGACGACCGGGGCGATGGTCCGGGCCATCGGGCAGAGCGGCGCCGACGTGCTGATCATTGAAACGGTCGGCGCGGGGCAGAACGACTTTACCGTCCGCGAGTGGGCGTCGCCGCTCGTGCTGTTGCTCATGCCGGGCGCCGGCGACGACCTCCAGCTCGACAAGGCCGGCATCACCGAGGTCGCCGACGTCTTCGTCATCAACAAGGCCGATCTGCCCGGGGCGGACCGGCTGCACGCCCAGATCCGCGAAACGCTCGGGTCGGGCCGGCCGGTGGTCAAGACCGTCGCGTCGCACGGCGAGGGGATCGACCACCTGGCGGACGCGATTCTCGATTTCCGCGCGAAGGTGCCCATGACACACGACGCATGACGCGCGGCGGAGCAATCCGTCCGCCCGACGACACGATGCGAGATGACCATCGACACGGGTGAAGCATGAAGATACTCACACTGGTCAAACACGTTCCCGAATCGACGGCGAAGATCACCGTCAAGGACGACCGCAGCGGCATCAACACGACGGGCGTCAAGTTCGTGATGAACCCCTTCTGCGAATTCGCCGTCGAGTGCGCCTTGCAGTTTCGCGAGAAGAACGCCGCGGCCAGCGCGGAAATCACGGCGCTGACCGTCGGCCCGCCGGGCGCGGTAGACGTATTGCGAACGGCTTTCGCCATGGGCGTCGATCATGCCGTCCACCTTTGCGACGAATCCTTCGTCGGGATCGACGAGCTGACCACCGCCCGGGTCATCGCCGCCGCGGTCAAGGATGCGGGCTTCGATCTGATCATCGGCGGCAAGCACGCGATCGACTACGACAGCGGACAGGTCGGGCCGGCCCTGGCCGAATGTCTGGGCCTGCCGCACGCCGGCGCCGTGACAAGCATCGGCTGGTCCGCGGATTTCTGCGCCGCAACCGTTCGGCGGCGCATCGAGGGGGCCGAGGAGATCATCGAGTTGAAGCTGCCCTGCCTGATCACGGCCGAGAAGGGCCTCTGTGAACCGCGCTATCCTTCCCTGCCGGGATTGATGAAGGCCAAGAAGCGCCCGATCGACGTGAAAGACGCCGCCGCGCTGGGCCTGTCCACATCGGACCTGGCGAGGCAGTCGCAGGGCACCTGGATGGGCGAGTATGCCCCGCCGCCGCCGCGCCCGCCGGGCCGAAAGCTGGAAGGCGAGCCGGAAGAGATGGCGAAGGAACTCGTTCGCATCCTGCGCGACGAGGAAAAGCTCATCTGACTTCTCCCGGACAGAAAGCGCACTCCCCCGCCGCCGCCAGGGCGCCGTCACCCGTGGCGCGCCGCCGCCGAATCGTCTTTACCATCGCCGCGGTTCTCATCGGCCTCGTCGCCGCGTTCATTCTGGGGGACGTATTCGTTCTCTGGTGGGACCTGGCCGCCGGCCATCGCCCGACGGGGCAGGCAATCCCCTGGACGCGGCTGGACGATCCGCCGATCAACGACGAGTCGCCCGGTGGCCTGCGGCTGCGACGGTTTCTCGACGCGGAGATTCGCGACCCAATCAGCGGCCGCGTGGTGCGCATCCGGACAAATCAGTTCGGCTTTCGCGGACCGATGATCGAACCCAAAGCCGCCGGCGAGTTGCGCATCCTGGCGCTCGGCGATTCGATCACCCTCTCTTCGTACACCGACGAGGACGAGTCGTATCCGAATCAACTGGAAGCCCTGCTCGAGGCGGACGGGCGCGACCTATCGGTGATCAACGCGGGTATGCGCGGGGCGTCGGTGCGCGAATCGCTGCTGATCCTGACGGAGTCCGGCATCTTCACGCAGCCGGACATTGTCATCATGGGGTTGTTTCTCAACGACGCGAATCGGTCGCGGATGATCCCCCTGCCGACCGGCCTGTTCGCCTACAGCGCCATCGCCCGACGGCTTCGCGAATCGGCGCTGATGAACGAACTCAGCGACGATGCCCGACAGCGCTGGGCCGACTACGCGGGCAAGTCGTACCCCGAGGGGCCGTTCGCCGACGGCGCCTGGCGGACGGATAAGGAAGCGTTCGAGGCGGAGGTGGCCCGAGCGGCGGCGGATTGGGGGTTCGCGTGGTTTGAAGCCGCGTGGAAAGAGATGCGCCCGGACCTCGAACTGATGCGCGGCCTCTGTGAAAAGCAGGGCATCACGCTCGTCGTTGTTCTCTTTCCGGTCATGCAACAGGTCGAGGCGGAGTTCGTCGACGACACGCCGCAGCGGTTCTTCGAGGCGATGATGACGGAGATGAACCTGCCGCGCCTCGACCTGCTGCCGCCAATGCGCCGGGCATATCACGAAATCGACCGCTCGTTGGCGTACGACCACTGCCACCTGACGCCGGAAGGCAACGCCCTGGTCGCCGAATGGGTAGCGGAGTTCCTGCGGCCGTTCCTCACCTGCCCGGCAACGACAACGACACAGCGCAGTCGTTTGGATTGACCCGTCGCTTGCGCTGGGGGCGCGGATCGCCGCGGCGCCGTTACCTCGCCCGCTGCGCGAGAATCTTCTCGATCATCTCCGGGTCGTCCGGCAGCAATTCCGATTGGACGAGGCGCGGGATCAAATCCGCCCAGACGGGCTCGGTGGCGAAGACTTCCTTGAAGATCGGCAGGGCGTCATCGAGGTGACCGCCGTTGGCCAGCGTGACGGCCCGCCAGAACGGAATCTCGATGATGTGCGGCGCGGCGGCCTGGGCGGCGGCGTATGCCTTCGTCGCCGTCGCCATGTCGCCGTGCTCGATGGCCAGGTCGCCGGCGTTCATGTGCAGATACGCCCGTTGCAGCCGGACCAGGCGCTTCAATTCCTTTACCGGCTGCGGGTGATCCTCGACGCGCAGATCGAAACGGCGATCGACCCACGGCTTGCCGGTCGGCGCGCCGGCGACGATGAGAATGGCCGCGGACTGCCGGCCGCGGATGTCGCCGCCCGTTTTCTCCGCCGCCTCCAGCGCCGCCAGCATTCGGTCGGCGAGGTCGCCATTCGCGCCGCGATACGCCTCGGCCATGGCCGGCCAGATGCGGTCGTTGGCCATGAGGTTGGCCTGCACCGAGAATTGCAGCGTCTCGTCGACGACGTGGCCCGCCGGCTGGATGCACTTCGCGCCGGTGTGCGCCGCGACGCGTCCGTCGGCGTCGATCATCGCCACCTGTCGCAGCTCGCGCCCCTCGTCGCCGGCCTTCAGCGCCGCCAGCGCGTCCGGCGCGGCCTTTCCGAGCCGCATCATGTCCAGCCCCAGCGGACCGTACGCCGGATCGACGAGCGATTGCGTGGCGACGGCCCCGACGCCCGACTCGGCCCACGGCACGATGGGCCCGACGCTGAACCAGTGCGACTGCACCGCAACGCCGAGTTCGCCGGTGGCCGGGTCGCGGGCGACGATGGAATAGGTCGCCACCGGCCGCCGGGGCCGCGGGCATCCGTTATCGATCGGCGGCGCCGCAAGCGATGCCGGATCGGCAGTGACGATTACGAGAACAATGGAAAAAAAGGCGGCCTTCATTTCAAGTTGCCTCCCATTGAAAAGGTATGTCCGGTCAACGGCCTTGATCCCTGACAAGTTGAGATCGTAAGCACCATGGCCGGCTGGTGCTAGATTCCGTACTCGCACCAGCGTCGGAAACCAATCCCAATGCCTACGGTGTCATCGCCGCGAGCTTCGGATCGATCAAGGGCAACCCAAGTTCCTGGAGCTTCGCCGCCATGTTGGCGAACTGCTGGTCCGTCGGGATCGCCGCGCCCGGACCCCAGTCCTGCGTCAGGCACCAGTCGTAGAACTCGGCCCACGCCGCATCCTGTGGTGCCGGCGTCTCGCCGGTCGTTCCCTCACTGCCGCTCATCGCCGATGACTCACCCCCGCCGCCGCCGCCTTGCGCCTGTTGACTCTCGCACTCGTCGGGGATGCCGTTGGAATTGCAGTCGTCGCATGCCGGATCGCTTTCGCACGACGCGATGTCGCACTCGTCGGGAATCCCGTTCGTGTTGCAGTCCAAACTCCCGAAGCCCGGCGGCAGGGCGATGTCGCACTCGTCGGGGTTGCCGTTGGCGTTGCAATCGGCGCTGACGAACTCGTCGCCGTCCGGATCGGTCGGATCGACGTCGCAATCGTCCGGCACGCCGTTGGAGTTGCAATCCTGCTCGCACTCGTCGGGCGAGCCGTTGGTATTGCAGTCGGCGCTGGTCGCCTGGGCGATGTCCCAATCGTCCGGCGTGCCATTCGTGTTACAATCGCTCTCGCATTCGTCGGGCACCCCGTTGCCGTTCACGTCGCCGCTCGTCTCGCTGGCGATGTCGAAATCGTCGGGCCTGCCGTTTTCGTTGCAGTCCGGCTCACAATCGTCCGGAACGCCGTTGTCGTTCAAGTCCTGCGCGCAATCCTGCTGGCAATAGAATGGCCCGCCGGGCGCCGTGCTGGACTCATCGATTTCGCACTCGTCGGGAACGCCGTTGTCGTTGCAATCGGCGCTCGTGCCGAGATACACGTCGGTCGCGTCGGCCACGCCGTTGCCGTTGCAATCCGCTCCCGGCGGCAGGCCGCGCATCGCCGCAGCTCAGGCACAGACCGGCGAGCACCGCATCGACGAATCATGCCGCGTCGTCGATCGTCAGGGCCGCGTCGTCGTTCATATCGAACGGGCACATGGCCACGATGTCGATGACCGTCGGCGGCGCGAGGAGTAAGTCGACGAACGACTGAATGTCCCGCCCATCGACGAGCCCGTTGCCGTCGGCGTCGCCCTTGCAGCAAGGGTTGAGGGCATCCTGATGCTCGGCGAAGCCGACCGGCAGTACGGTGTAATGAGAAAATCCTGCCTCGCACGTGTTCGGCGCAAAGCCGCCGCACGACTGCCACGTGAACATGGCGTGTCCCGCTCCGCCGTAGGCGACGGTGTGACGGGCGCTGTCCGCCAGCCGTCGGAACGTTTCGCCGCCTGGCGTTGTCGGGCCGGTGGCCTGGTTCACGCGAAACTCGCGGCCCATCGGCCTGCCGTCGGCCTCGAAATACTGCGCGCGGATTTCTGAGGCAGTCTTGGGACCGTCAAGCTTGCGCGCGTTCCAGGCGATGAGGAATCGGCCGGGGTCGGCGGCGGGGAACATCGCCGAGTCCTGCACCAGGGAGACCGTGGGGTTCGCATCGGCCGGAGCGGCAGGCCCGAAGGTCGGCGAGGTGTCGCTGTCAACGATGAAGGGAGCGGACCGTGACTCGATGGGAGCGGCCCCGCCGGCCCAGAAGAACCGCCGAGCGAAAACGTGAATGAGAAAATCCTGCCCCGGCCCGACCCAGGCGACGACGATGTTACCCTGCGAGTCAAACGCGACCGATGGGCTTACCTGTTCTGTCGATAGCGGTTCCATGCTTGTATCGTTGACCCAATCACCCGATGCTTGTCCCGAAATTTCTTGCACAATGGAACCCGAAGAATCATAAAGTTGCAAAGCAATATTGAAGAATGTAAGCGGGTTCTCTGGCTCCTCGGCCTCCGCCCACGCCACACAAAACTCACCCGTCGGCCGGGTGGCCAGAGCAGGTCGCCACTTGCCAGGAAAGCAAATCGGGGCACACGGACGAATCACCTGTGACACGTCGTAGGATGGCCCTTCCCGCACGCCCGTCGGCCCCTCGCCGATGCTGCTCCAGGCGGATAGTGCCGCGCCCGCATCATTCCGACCGGCCGAGGGGTTCACGTGCCAATAATCGATCGGCGATGGATACAATGCCGTCGTTATGCCCGGCGAAGCGTCGTATCCGAAGTCTACGCCAAGCGCCGCGCCGGCGACATTGGCAAGCGATCCGGGCGCCTCCGTCCGACACTGCATGCAGTCCGAAATCCACGCGACGCGGACGTTGCCGGCCGGGCTGATTGCAATGGACGGTTCCATGTGCCGCTGCTCTTCGCTGAGGATCGTGTCGGGAAGGTCGGCGGTGAGCGGGCTGTAAGCCCCGTCGAGGACACCGTCGGGCGCGACGCGCTGGATCATCAAACTGTCGCCGTGATCGGAAAATTCGTCCTTGGCATAGGCGTCCACCTCCCAGGCGATCATGAACCGCCCGCAGCCCTCGACGCCGACGGCGCTGTCGCGCGCCGCAACCTCGAAGCCGAATGAATCGAGAACCGGCGGCAGGACGTCTTCGATGATGTTGGTCTGCTGGGGACTGACAAAGATGAGCGGCGCGGGAATCTCCGGGTCGCATTGCGCGACAGACTCAAGCGGAGATTTCAGCTGCGCTGTGAGGAGAGCGAGAACCAGACATACGAGAAATCGACACTGGCCTACTGGTGAGGTGGACTTTTCGGGAGTCATGATGACGCCCCTTTCTCCCCCCTGATGTGATGAAATAGAAACAAACAACTGAAAACAACATTGCTGAAGTGGGCTCTGGAACAGTCGAGAGCTGAAATGCAAGATCGGTTGTTACATTCTGTGTATGGCGCCAGTCAACGGTAATTGGATTAAGAAATGCATGGCCGTCTATCTCCGCTACTGAGTTTTCCCATCGGTAAAAACTCCCCCGACTTCCCAGTTGAACAATCTCTAGCCAATACGGTGTTGACGGCAGAAGCGATAAAGGCGCAGCGAGGTCCGCATCGAACTTGTACTCGTCTGGCAGCGCACCCACTAAGATCTGGCGGCCAGTCGCAGCAAGCGTTGGATCCACAAAGTTCTCTTCGTGAACGATGTTGCCTGGAAGTCCGACGAGCGGCCGCGCGTCATACAACCGCATGCGAAACGTCTGTGTCGCGGGCGGCTGTTCGGCCGGGCTGGTAAAGGAACTGCCGTAGAATCCGAACCAGGTGATATGGCGTATCGTGGCCGGCTGCGCGAGCATGAAATCATCGGCGTTCTGCTGCCAGAACGGCTGACCATCGATTAGGAGGTCCGTATCACTCGCGGGCCCCCCCGTCGGAAAGGGCTGATGATCGACGACAATTTCCGCATGGACCGACGATGTCGCCGCAAGCCACAACACTGCGGCGCTCAGGAAAAGATAGACGCGGAAATCCCTCATCATCACACCCCCGTGCCGGCCCCGCCGTGTCATGCAAGCGATCATCAAACCCTCCTCATCACTCGCCGCCGCAATTGTATCCCACTGCGCCCCGCAAAGCAACCGCGCTTCCGAGAATAGCCGGCGCTTTCGCCCGCCGACGCATCCTGATATTCGTAATCGATCGGTTCGGGGAACGGCGCCGGTGTTACAGGCGGCGTTTGGTCGAATGGGAAATCGGTGCGCAGCGCCTCACCGGTCACATTGAATGTCGGAGGATCGTTGGTGCGGCAATTGAAGCACGAGGCGATCCACGAAACGCGGACGTTGCCGGCCGGGCTGATTGCAATGGACGGTTCCATGTGCCGCTGCTCTTCGCTGAGGATCATGTCGGGAAGGTCGGCGGTGAGCGGGCTGTAAGCCCCGTCGAGGACACCGTCGGGCGCGACGCGCTGGATCATCAAACTGTCGTCGTGATCGGAAATTGCGTCCTTGGCGTAGGCGTCCACCTCCCAGACGACCATGAAGCGGCCGCAGCCGTCGACAGCGACGGCGCTGTCCCGCGCCGCGACGGCGAAACCGAAGGAGTCAAGAATCGGCGGCAAGACGTCTTCGATGATATTGGTCTGCTGGGGACT